>ENA-UOOD01001007-UOOD01001007.1-human-gut-metagenome-genome-assembly--contig:-CS67-NODE-1007-length-30595-cov-8.479961_pt1 | contig 30595 bp, 28 predicted proteins | sample MGYA00242464_ERZ724011 | MGnify/ENA metagenome assembly ERZ724011 | reverse complement strand
TATTGTTATTAATTTATCCATCAGTCTGCTTTATTCACAGGCTGGTGGATTTTTTGTTCTGAATTCCCAAAGATCCAAGTATCTAGGGGATAAAAAGCAACAATCCCCGACTTTCACAAGCCAGGGATCTCGTTTTTTTAAAGTTTTTCTATTATATAAGTTTCCCTTTACGGGGAAAGCTTATTCTAAAACAAATATATTTCAATCTAATCTTTTCACTCTACAATATTCCTGTTTCATTTACTTTATATTATTGTGTCATTTAAAGTGGTTATGATCGTTTTATCACTGGACTTATACTTTAAGTTAAGTTTATAGATTGCAATATTATCATTGGAAAGGGAACAAAGCCAATATGAAACTGATATGATATATATTATAATAAATACAATTACGACCTTAAATTTGCGTTTTGTGAGCAAACTTTTCAAGAATTCTTTTTTAGAAGCATCAGGATCTAAATCTGATCCGATAAAGACATGTAGGAAATATTCCAGAAAGATAAGAAAACCTGTAAGAACAACACTAAATAGCAACAATTCATTAGTTATTTCATGTTTCTTGTAAGAATAGATGGCAACACATATCCAGGCAAACAATATACACCAAATGAAAAATTTAGTCACCATATATGTGGAATGAAAATGGGCACGATATTTTGTTTTGATGGAGTCGCGCATGGATATAGCAACGGGATAATCCCCCGCTGCTTCAAGTTTCTTTCTCCACCATTCAAGCCAGCTCCTATGTCCGATAATGGACAAATACCAACAATAACTGGCTGTAACTCCCAAAACAGAGATTAAAGTGAGAATATTCCAATAGGTACAATCCAAATAGAAAATTTTACTTCCAAGAGCCGTCGCAGTGTCTGACACATGACTTTCCACTTCTACAATTTTCCCTGCACTCACTAGAATACCACAATAAGCCACCAGCAATGCGCCATTAAAAAGAGAATAGTAATTCATCCATGTGTGATATCGGTACTCCATATTCCTGTAATGTTCAAAAATAAGTTTGTACTGCTCGTATCTCTCCTCTTTCAATTTTTTTTGATATGCCCATATTTTATCCAACATAATCTTGAATGTTGTGTAATTGTTATATATTACTTGCCATTTACAAAAGGTTTGACCTTATGATCATAGTATTTCCAAATAATCCATGGAACACTCTCTTCCATCAACAGACAGATATCATCATCAACCTCCCATATACTTCCTTTTCTCAATAAGGAGTTTTTAGCGCATCCACCACCACATAGCCCTATTCCTGCACAAGTCCAACATACCGGCATATTGAGAGGAGTCCGACCGGACCATTCCATCCAGACAGGATGATCAACTATTTTACCATTATAAGAAACATCCAGATCAAAGTATGAATTTTCAGATGCATTGAGATAATCCGGCCACAATCCGTGACAGACACCAACTTTCCCGTCAGGTGCTATTACGATCTGGTTTCTATATCCGGCACAATCCCGGGTCCAAATTTTTTTCTCCACAAACGCCTTCAAGCGACGGTTTATAATCCGGTCCTCCAATATTCTCTTTTGAAAGGCTTCCTCCTCAGCTCTCAGCATGTTTCTGACCAAGATTTTCTTTTCTCCTTGGGTAAATGAGATATTACCATTCTCTGCTGGTAGATTGTAGCCAAAAGAACGGATACCGAACTTTTCCAATACCGGGATGATGCTCCCTGCATCACATTGATTATGAGAGGAAAGCGTACAACTTATCCCCGGGAGAATATCATGCTCCTTCAACTTTTTTATTGTTGAAACAACCTTCTCATATGTACCATTCCCATTATTGTCTATCCTGAGCTTATCATTTGTTTCCTTGTTTCCATCCAGACTTACAGTTATTTGTATATGATGCTTCTTAATAAATTCGGCCATGGTGTCCGTCATAATGCTGCCATTGGTAATAATTGAAAAGAAAGCGTTTATTCCAGATTGTTCCACTTTCTCCACTGTATAACCCAGCATATCAAAGTTCAACAGGGGCTCTCCACCATAAAACAGAATATCAATAGCATTTCCATCCACATTTCTTTTCAACAGTTCAATGGCCTTGTCTATAACTTCTTTGGTCATAAAAGTATGCGTCCTGTAATCTATCCTTGATTCGACAAAACAATATCTGCATTGATAGTTACAGGCTGATGTCAACAGAAAATATACCACACTAAGATGTTTCTTCTCATGTTCCCTTTTGAACTGGTTCTGAAAATAGGACAAAGCATTGAAATCACCTTCAACTAGAAACTCTTCCTTTATCAGACTCGTATCAGGATTTTTCAAGAGATCTTCATATTCTTTTCTGCCACAATAAAAAGTGGACAAATTCAAAGGATTAAACAAGGCTACTGTTTCATCCCGCTGATATATATGGACAAACGGATTTAATCTATACATTGGAATTTTTTTATAAGTGAAAAAGAGGAAGGAGATGACTTGAGTACCTTCCTCTTTTAAAATTATCTGCAACTGGGGGTACAGCTACAAGGTCCCATACATGCTGACGGTCCCATAAGGATACCGGATTCTTCTCCTAAAAAAAAAGAGAAGAAGTTTTCGGAACAAGTGTTTAAATACATGGCCGTTCATTTTTTATCCTGCAACTGGGATATTGATATTCACTCAACAAGAGCCGTTACAACTGCTTCCTGTTCGATTTAGATTAGCTTTTTCCTGTTTTATTATCATTCTTTCCATGTTTCAACAAATCCTCCACAATAAGGTATAGAAACGTTCCTCTTTCTTTTGTCTTTTGGAGGAACAATAAAGGTTCAGAGTTTATAAAGAATGTTGCTTGTTATCATCATCCATATTAATTATAAAGCTTCAACTGTTTTTTATCAAATATTACATCCACAAATACCAGTATAATGACTATATGATAATTTTTATCAGTTCCAATCAACAGAAACTGTGAAACATCTCATCTCAAGTTAAATCCTTATGGTGGATGACGATGGTCAAATGGATTATGCAAAGTCTGATAAAATGCTTCTAAAGGAAAAAGGGAGAAGACTTTTCTATTTTCAGATCATCTTCTCCCCTCTAGGACATCAAATGTTATACGAGAATAACATTCTTCTGTTTGTTTTCCATAACCTCAATCAATTATTCAGCTGTAGGGAACTTCTTGATGGTTACTGTTACTTCGCCGTCATAAGTCTTACCATTAACTTCTGCTTGAACTTTGATTGTAACAGTACTGTCTACTGTAGCTTTAGCACCGGTAGATGTAACAGTCATTGTATATGAATCATCATCAATAGTCGGTGTATTCAACAGATTTTGACCTTCTCCGTTTTTCGGTGAAACAAATTCCACAATCTTGATTGATTGAACATTTGCGGCATCCACAAATTCACCCAAAGCATCAACTACCTTATAGAATGATTCCTTCTTGTCCTTATCAGTAGCTTTTTCTTGGTACAGGATAGTCTTGCTTTCTACTTTGCCTGATTGGAAGCTGGGCGCATTTGCCGCTGTGATAGAGAATTCCTTAGAAGTCACAAACTTAACCTTGACAGCATCCAGTTCGATAGGTCTGTTCAAGTAGTTCAATACGATACCTTCAACACTATATGCAGTACCCTTCTTGCCTTTATCAGTCAATTGTACTACAGCATAATTAGTAATCTTAATATAGTCTTCTGAATCTTCTGCAACTTTCATATCACCGAAGTACATGTTACAATCAGCATCAGCGGTAATCATCTGACGCATATCAACCTCAGTTGCGTCAATAACGCTAAATACGCCATTGCTATAGTAATGAGAGTTGAATGAATAGTGCTTCTTCTGTTCATCAGCTGTCGGGTTCTTGATTTCGAACGGAATTTCGATAGTCTGGTTAACTTTCTTATCATTATCTGTGATATTGATAGAGAATACCAACTGACCATTACCGAATTCGGATAATTGGTTGCCATAATTTTGTGTGAACTTAACAAACAATTTAGCAAACTTAGCCTTGTCTTCCGCAGTGCAGTTATAGTAGTTGTTATTGAACTTACCAAGCAACTTGCCATCCTTGTCTGCCATCTGATAGTATTCAATCAAATCAGAAACATTTTGTTCTTGGGTTCTACCATTTCTATCAGTGTAAGTCCACTTCACATTAACTGTTGAATTATTCAACCAAGAGAAGCTTGCACCGTTGTCAGAGTTCCACAAAATACGATCACTTGCAGACATACCCTCGAAATATTTAGAGAAGTCAACCAGCATAGACTGTGCATCCGGATTCTTAGCATCGTATGCAATAGCAGTATGAGAGGTAGATGCGATAGAAGAAATTGTTTCATCTTCATATTCTTCACCAAACCATACCCATACATAAGGCTCGTTTTCTGCCTTAATCTGTGCTTCTGTCGGATAAACAGTTCCATAAGTGTCCATATAATGAACGATGAACTTGATTCCTCCTTGTGCTTTCTCATTACTCTGGATAGTCATGGTCTTGTCTGTAACCAGTCCATATCTGATAGAGTCGGCCTTATAGTCATCAGCCACAGTCAAGTATGCATCATACAAATATTCCGGCTGGTTGGTTACAATAGTGAGAGGTTCTTCAGCTTTGGTTTTTATACCGTTAGTAATAAAATAACCCATTTCATTATAAATACCAAACTGTAATGTTTGAGAAGTTTTCACTTCATTCAATGAGAATGCAGTTTCATAAGTGGAACGTACTTTGTCATTAGCAACCAATGAAACATAAGGTTTGGCATAGCTGTTTGTGTTACCATACAACTTAACATTTTCCTCAGTTATAGCATCAGGAGTAACTGCAATCTTGTATAATCCGCCTTCAGATACAGCTCTGGAGGTAGCTCCGCTCAATATTCCTTTAAATGCAACAGGAGCACTCAACGTTACGGGAACTTTCACATTCTGAGAAGTCATCAGTGACAGTTCTTTGATAGAGGCAAGATCATAATTTGTAGGATTTACCTGTACCATCAAAGAATCGAATGACTGGGTGATAATATATTCACCTTTTTTAGGAGCGGTTTTTTTACCATCCCATTTGATATCAGATTTGGCCTTTGCAAAATTAATATTCAAATAACTAATATTGTTTCTTACATATAATTGCACCAAACCTTCGTTCAAAGGCAGACGGATAGCTTGTTCGTTCTTTCCTGTCGCATCATAGATATACATGATAGCATAGTTCTCATCCTTCGGATCAATCTGATAGTAAGGAACACCAGCTGTGGCAGGAGCGTCTACAGTAACTTTTTCATAATCAGTGCCATTCCATAAGTACCATCCGTCAGCTCTTTTTTCAACTTCTTTCTGACCATCTTTCCCGTCAGTACCTACAGCTTTCACGTCTGTTTTTTCTCCGTTACAAGCCCAATAGCCATCAACAATAGTCCATTCAGCACCATCCTTACCATCTTGACCAGCATCACCTTTTATACCAGTAATAGTAGTAGTACTACCATCACTCATGGTTACAGTAAAACCATCAGCAGCCTGAGTGATTGATTTTACATAAGCACCATCACCGATCTTTTTCTGAAGGTCCGCAATAGTAGCTTCAACCCCGCTCAACTTATTGTTGATCTGGTCGATGTCGTCATCGTAGTCTTTACAAGACACAAACGTTCCTGTCGAAGTTACCATCAAGGCTCCGAACAGGACTGCACTTAAAAACTTTTTGTTCATAATAAAAACTTTAAATTTATAAATTTAAAAAACTAAAAATTGGTTATACATACCATTTATTATAAAAGGACTTAAATTTTTCCTCTTGTTTTTGTCATATATCTCATAGGTGTCATCCCAACTATTTTCTTGAATGATGCATAGAAAGGACTCCTCGATGCAAATCCACATTTAGTAGCTATATTCTCCGGACCACAACCTCCTACACTTAACAGTTCCTTTGCATATTCAATCCTGTAGCTGTTCACCAGTTCGTTCAGGTTACATCCGAAATATCTGTTCACCACATTGGAGAGATAGGTCTGGTTCGTTTCAATCATCATGCTCAGTTTTTTTAGGGATAGTTTCGGATTCAAGAACACCTTCTTTATTTCCAACTGGTAAAGCAAATTCTTGTAAATCAAGCTATCTACTTCTCTGTTGCATCTATTTCTCATAACGAATTCCTCCTCCCAATGCTTTTCAGCAGCTTTGAAGAGCAAATTCTTCTGTCTTTGAGAAGTGGAGTTGGTCTCCCTACGTTTTAGAAATAGATATTCCATACTGTCTTTGTTTCTTTAAATTTCCTCCACTACACACCATTGTTAAATGTTGTCTACGGATTTGTTTTTTCCTGTTTTTTAATAGGATGAAACGTTATTTCGGTGCAAATATACATACTTTATCGAAACTTTGTGCATTTTTCCTATAAAAAAATATAGAATCTCGTAAAATAATTGTTCTGGAGGTTATTTTCAGACTGTTATGTGAAGCTGAGTTAATATTGGAATACATTATTAAAACGACAACAGGTAACAGAAAGGAGTGAAAAATAAAGAGAGAGGTGTGATAAGCCTCTCTCTCTTTTTTAGGGATACCCTTTATATATTATGCTATAGAATCATTTTTTATTTCCATATTTTCATTAACTTCTTGTACATTAAAATCTGTTTGGTACTGAATCTCTGAATGATTTTGTTTTAATATACACCACCATATTTCTCCACCTATATAGAAAAGTAAAATAGCAAGGCCAATTCTTAAAACGCAATACTGATTACCATTAATTTTATTATCAGAATTCTTACTATTGTCAATGTTAGCTTTAAAACTGCTTACATCAGATCCTATAAAGTGGTGAAGTGTATATTCTAACAATAAAAAGGCTGCCCATATACACAAACTTCCCAAAAACAAACAAAGACTTAAATCATGATTCAGTAATGAATAACCTACGATAAGTATCCAAGCCAATAATACAAATACAATAAAGCCAATTGTTATTTTATAAGTGGAGTGGAAGTGGATAAGATGTTTCTGAGCATTATTTGTCTTCGCATATAATATGTGTTCAAAAGGCATATTCCCTTCTTTTTTCAATATTTCCCTCCAGTTCTTCAACCAACTCCGGTGTCCAATCATAGACAAATACCAACAGTAACTGGCTATAACTCCTAAAATGGCTATAATAGCCAGAATATCCCAATAAGTACAATTTAGATAGAATAACTTTGCGCCCAAATTTGTAAACCCATTATTAGAAATATTCCCTTCCATCTCCACTATTTTCCCCGTACTCACCAATATTGTACAATATGCAACAAGTAAAGCACCATTAAACAGGGAATAATAGTTCATCCATGTATGATATCTTTGCTCCATCCAGTTAAAACGAGCAAACATCAACTTATAGCGTTTTAACCTTCTTTGTTCTTCATCCATCTTTTCTTATGTTTTACCGTATTCTTTCTATGTTATAAACAGTGTTTATCTCTTCCGCTTCCAGTACACGGTCATAGATACGGATATTATCAAGTTTCATATCAGCGGAAGAACTGGTATAATGTCCGTCACAGTCACCACCGATCTGTACTTTGATTGAGGTTGGAATATCATAGACTCCTTCACAGTTGGCAACAAGCTTACCGTCCACATATAATTTCTTTTCACAGCTTGAACCGTCACCACCGGGAATATGAGTGAAAGTAACCATATGCCATTTTCCATCCTGTAGTGAGCTGAACGGATAGGAGAAGGAATAGGAGAGGCTCGGTTTTCCACGGTTATTGGAATAAAATTCAAATATTCCACTGGATGTACGGGTGGCAAAACAGGGATAGTCCAGAGCCTTGTCCATATTTACAGCTGATAGAAGAATACCTGCTCCAAAATCTTTGATCCACATGCTTGCAGAATAAGTGGTGTTCTTGAAAAGCTGATAAGGTATGTTGATATACTGTTTCTCCGCCTGTTTCAGATAAACAGCTTTTCCCTTGTTCGAAGGAGTGTCAGAAATTATATCCGGACGATTAATCAGTGCTGCATCGTAATGATTGGGAGAGCTGTCATCACCTGTTTCATTATCAAATGTATAATACGCCACCAATCCTACTCCAATGGAAGCAAGTTTGTCTGCATCAGGTATTTCTATTGGTGGTTGCGGTTCCTGTTTGTCATCATCTGTAGAAGAACAGGAGTATAAACAAATGACCAATAGTACAGGGTATAGATAATATTTTATTTTTCTCATGTTATATTTTCGACAATGATTATAAAGTATAATCCCCGACTTTCACAAGCCAGGGATCACCAATTTATAAATTTAAAGTTTTCATTATATCTAAGTTATTTCTCTCGCTTGAGAAACGACTCATTCTATTATAATAAGAAGTAAATCTTCTTTAAGTTTGATATAAGATTCTTCTTCCTTGTTTGTTTGATAATAGAAAGATTTTCCTATCATCTTTATTAAACTTGGTATTACTACATAATTATTGTGCAGCTGTACCTTTGATTACAATCGGAGTAGAAACCTCACGATCTCCATTGATTGTCAGCTTTAATGTATAAGTTACATCGTTAGTGTTGCCAATGTTACCCATACTAATAGTCAAGTCCTTATTATTATTATCCAAGTTAGCACTTGCGCCAGTAACTTCTGTATTACCATTGTACATTTTAACAGTTACACTAGTTACATCAACGATTGAACCGGCAGAATCAAGAACTTTATAAGTTGCAAAATATTTAGCAACTTCTTCTGCATTTGTATTGTCTATATCTGTCAGATACTTCAATACAAGTTTGCCTTTATTTGCTATAACCAAAGACTTGGTTGTTTCAAATGTACTGCCAGCTGGTTTAGCAAACTTAACGCTAATATCACCCATCGGATATTCTCTATTAATATACTTCACTTTAGCACCAGTCAACGTGTAAGTCTTGCCAGCTTCAGTACTATTGTTAACAGAAAGTGAAGCTGAAGTCTTATCAGAAGCAATTGTGAGTGTGAATTTACCATCTTTAGCTTGAGCATTCTCGAAGTTGAATTTACCGGCAGAGAACATGTCAATAGTAGATGTTGTTTCATTATTCAATAATGTGAATACACCGTCCTTATAGTATTTTGCACTCGGAGTGTAAGCGGAAGCTATGCTTGCAGAAGAAGGTTCAGCAATGGTAAACGGAACCTCCACATAAGCAATAGCTTCGTCGTCAGCATTATTCAGAGCAACCTTAACAGTATATGTACCACCATTTTCGATAGCTATATTCGCATTGTTATGCTTATAGTCATCAGTTAAAGGCAATACCAAATACTTATAATCCTTAGCTTGAGCGGCAACCTTATTGTCAGCACCAAGCCAAATATAAGATTTATTATCTTTCAAATCATTGCCACCACTTACCAATGTTATAAGCTTAGTTTCAGTTCTACCTGTTTCGGCATCTTCATATACCCACTTGGTTTGACCTTTAACATTGTTATATTCCATACCTGTGGCTTCAACATTTACACTATTGATATCAGCGTTCCAAACTAAACGTTCAGCCTCACTCATAGAATCAAAGTACGGAGTAAAGTCAGCAATCAAATATTGTCCGTTATTTCCCCAAGTTGCCTTGTTATTAGAAATTGCAGTATGTGCAGTCACACCCATTTCTGTAAATGTTTCAGCTGGAGTTTCCGGAGTACCATAAGTTAACATAACCTTACAAGAACGAACTTTACCTATTGTATTCATATAATGAACAGAGAATGATACTGTACCATTAGCTTTATCATTGCTCTTAATTGTCAGACCATCAAATGAAATACCATATTTTACAGAGTCAGCTTTTGCCTGAGTAATTGCTTTCTTCTCAGTATCTGTCAATTCACGTCCTGAAATTTCAGAAGCATCATACATAGTAACAAATGCATCATACAAATATTCAGGCTGATCTACAGCCAAAGCAAAATCCTTGGCAGGAACCGCATTTGCTGATGTTTCAACCTGCGTAAAGCTACTATTCCAAGCACCAAATTTTATTTCTTTATTATCTGCAACTTTATCCAGTGAGAATTTGAAGTCACCATCAAATGCAGAGCGTACGTTATCGTCTACAATCAGAGCTACGGCAACTTTACTTCCATTCTGTCTTGTTGCATAAGTTTCAGTATTGGCATCAGTAATATCTGTTGCTTCCACCGATACAGTATAAAGACCTGCGGGAGAAGTGGCTCTCGACGATGTTATGAGCCCTGTATATGCTTCAGCTTTACCAACCTTAACGGGAACAACTTGGTCCTTGGAATCAACAATTTTCAATTCAGCACCACTCAAGTCGTAATTAGCTGGAGTTACTTGTACCATCAATTGATTATTAGACTGAGTTACGATATATTCACCTTTAGCAGGTTTCGCTTTCGGTCCATTCCATGACGCCCAGCCTGCACCTTCTTTAGAAATAGCATAATTGAAAGATAATGTATTACCTTGTACAACAGTAATCTGTGCTAGTCCCTCATTTAAAGGAAGACGAAGTTTTTGTTCATTCTTTCCATCTTTGTCATAAACAACCAAGATAGCATAGTTTTGGTCATTTGGATCAATGTAATAGTAAGGTACATTTCCTGTCGTTTCAGCAGAAGCTTTGAACTCAACAAACTCAGTACCATTCCACAAGTACCATTTGCCATTTTCAAATTTAACTTCCTGTTGACCGGCTTCACCTTTTTCACCAACAGCTTTCACATCAGTCTTTTCACCATTGCATACCCAGTAACCATCCTCAGAGATAGTCCATTCTGTTCCGGCTGCACCAGCAGCACCGTCCTGGCCATTCTTACCATTAGTAATGTTGAAAGTCTGGCCATCAGACATAGTGATAGTCAGTCCTTCAGCAGAAGGGGTAACATTGGTAATCCACTTACCTTCATTGATTTTGCTTTCCAGAGCTGCGATCTGTGATTTCACACCATCAATCTGACCTTGCAGATTGTCGATGTCATCATCGTAGTCTTTACAAGACACGAATGTTCCTGTTGACGAAACCATTAAGGCTCCGAACAGGACTGCACTTAAAAATTTTTTGTTCATAAATAAAGATTTAAATTTATAAATTTAAAAAACTAAAAATTGGTTATACATATTGTTATTTAAAAGGACTTAATCATTTTGTTTGAATTTCGCCATATACTTCATCGGTGTCATTCCAACTATTTTCTTAAAGGCTACATAGAAAGGACTTTTTGAGGCAAATCCACATTTGGCAGCTATTTCCTCCAGACCGCAACCTCTTTCACGCAATAACTCCTTGGCATATTCAACCCTGTAAGTATTTATTAATTCCTTCAGATTACAGTCAAAGTACCTGTTCACCACGTTGGAGAGATAGGTCTGATTTGTCTCGATCATGGAACTCAGCTTTTTCAAGGACAGTTTCGAATCCAAAAATACTTTTCTTATTTCCAGCTGATAGAGGAGATTTTTGTAAATTCCACGGTCTATCTCACGACCATCCCTTCTCCTCAAGGCAAACTCCTTCTCCCACTGCTTTTCCACAGTCTTGAACAGAAGAATCTTTTGCCTTTGTGAGGCAACAATCACTTCCTTACGTTTTAGAAACAGATATTCCATAGAATCTTTTTGTTCTTTTCTTGTTTTTTAATAGGACAAATCTTATTTCGGTGCAAATATACATACTTTATCGAAACTTTGTGCATTTTTCCTATAAAAAAATATAGAATCTCGTAAAATAATTGTTCTGGAAGTTATTTTCAGACTGTTATGTGAAGCTGAGTTAATATTGGAATACATTATAAAACGACAACAGGTAACAGAAAGGAGTGAAATAAAAAAGAGAAAGAGACTTATCACACCTCTCTCTAAATTAGACATCTATAAGCAAAACTCCTTCTTCAATCTTTGTACCGTGCTGACACTTACTCCTTCAAGTTTGGATACCATTTTTATAGGATAGTTTTTACCCAAAAGTCCGAGTACACCTGAATATTGCTCAGCTTTCTACGATATCCGGTTTTTCTCCCGACTTTTCCATCTCTAGATATATACTGTACTTTACCCGATTGAAGGCGATAGCTGATATTCTCTCTTTCCATCGCAGCCACAGTACCGAGGATGGCGATGAAGATAGTCAGAAACGTTTTTTTATAGAGTTGAAGATGCTTGGATTCTTTGCTAATACGGATGATATTTTAGTTGATGTTCTGATAACAAATGCAATAGTTAATCAATGGGGTGGGAAAAGCAGTGATGTAAAAGGTATGTATGATTATCAAAAATTAAAAAAGGAAACTGAGACTGATAAAAGGTTTCGGTTTCCTTCTTTTTCCATTACCTTTGTGAAAAATAGAGTTGTGATGGAAAAGAATAAGGTGTTTACAATGAAAGTTTCCAAGGTTTACCCATTATTAGTCGCAAAGGTGGAAAAGAAGAACCGGACAAGGCAGGAAGTGGACGAGATTATTTGTTGGCTGACCGGATATAATAAAGAAGGACTACAAGAACAACTGGATAAGGAAGTCGATTTTACCACTTTCTTTAATGAAGCACCACAAATGAATCCTAATTGTGGATTGATAAAAGGAGTGGTCTGTGGTTGCCGGATAGAAGAAATTGAAGATCCATTGATGCAGAAAATCAGATATTTGGATAAATTGGTTGATGAATTGGCTAAAGGGAAAACTATGGAGAAGATTTTAAGGAAGTAGGTTATAATTCAGTATCTCTATTATTTTACAGATAGGTCTGACAAACGATCTTATATCCAAGGGTTAGTCAGAGACAAAAGCCTATACGAAGTATGAGTATGGTACATAACCGTAGGGTGGAATAATTTAATCACATAAATGCTTATTTTTTAAGCTTTTGTACATGAATTGTAACATTTTTTATTCCACTTTGTCGATTCGTTATGTATTACATTCCACTATGTTTCATACTTTCGACTTTGTCAAACTCCTGATTATTGACAGGTCTATTAAGGAAAACGAACTATGGCAGCAGAAATATACTTTATTCAGATGTTTTTTGATTTAGTTGAAATTCAGTATTTTTGCAATCCCTTTTTAATATAGAACTTGATTATGACAAAAGCAGAAATTGTAAATGAGATCTCTCTGAAAACAGGAACGGACAGAAAAGAAGTACTTCAAATCGTAGAAAGTTTCATGGATAATGTAAAAATATCCTTGGCAAACGGAGAAAATGTGTATCTAAGGGGATTCGGCAGCTTCATAGTAAAACATCGTGCTGAGAAGGTGGCCCGTAATATCAATAAGAATATAAGTGTAGTTGTTCCGGCTCATGATGTTCCGGCCTTTAAACCGTCCGACAGCTTTAAATTAGGTTGATTTTATTTTCCATTGTTTTTTAGTTCATGGGGCATATTACTTTTGTGGTATGATTTGAACAATCATTTTTATTATAATATTTCTGTCAAACTGTGAAGTGTAGCGGATGATTCTTTTGACATTCCATCAGTCTGCTTTTAGTGGGTTGATGGATTTTTGTTTTTTCCTGCTGATATTCTTATTTTCATTTTTAATAACTTTGCCATGTTCAAAATTTTGTGATAGTATGAAAATAAGGCAGATAAAAGACAATGATCCGGAACTTTACGGTCTGATAGTTCCTTTGGTTATGAATCCGAAGGTATTGAAGAGTAACAACAATTATCCTTTCAAGAATTTCTCGGGAACAGTATGGTATATTGCTATGGAAGATAGTGATATTTCCGGTTTTATGCCCTTGAAGAAGAACAATACCGGTTTTCATATAGATAATTATTATATAAGAGATAATGATCCGGATACGATAGACGGACTGCTGGATTCAATAACTGAGGATATTTCTGCTGATGTGATTCTGACGGCTCTTGTACATAAACGTCATATAAATGATTTCCGGCGTAACCATTTCAGTACGATCAAGGAACTGACCAACTATGATATGATGCAGTATGTCCTTATGAAATCTTGAGTAGTGTATTATATGATGTGAATGCTTTACTTCATAAATGGGGGATCGGTTTCTAGAATGAATTCGTGAACTTTCAGCATCATATCCTCTATTTTCCAGTAACTGTTTATTCTTGCTGACGGATGAAAACTGTCTATCAGCAGAATATTCAGTTTCCTGCTATAATGGCAGAAATAATTTATTTCCCTGAATGATTCATCCTCATATATTATGTTTTTGGCTATATTCAGAACCGTACCTTTTCCTCCTCCACATACTATGATATTGGGGTGAAGGATGCCACGTATCTGCTCCTGTAAGAAAGCCTTGTCCCTGTTTGCATATTCGTACAATGTTTTGTTTGAGACGAATGAAGTTCCTGAAATTTTTTTGATATTGACTATGGCAAGTGGATATTTCGTAACAACAGCATTGGGTACGGTTGCATAATCTCCATTTTCCATTGTGGGAATAAAATCTTTGCTTATTCTCGACAATCCTTCCAGCCATTTAAATATGCAGTTGAAAAAATTGTGATTTATATTTCTCCAGTGCCATTCCCTGTAATCACTGTCTGAATTGTTGTTTGTATCCTTCATCAGAAAGAGTATGCGTCTGTCGGTGTTGTTCCAAAGTTTCTCCTCATTACCTTGGTGTGCATTCTTACCATCATTGTAAATTTCTCCATTATAGCATAGTCCGTCAAAACAGAATGCTTTCCGTTCGTCATCGGGATAGGATTTCAGCCAGCGTTCCCGTAGATCGTCCTCAAGTTCATGAGTGTTTTTCATTTTGTTCTTTTATCAAATTAATAATAGTTTTGAAATATGTCTCATTTCAAGTCTTTGTAAAGATAGAAAAAATATTTCATATTTGCGTTTTTTTGAATGGAATTCCTTGGCTGTTTGATTATGCAATCCGGAGTGGACATGGCTTGTTCTTTCTCTTTTTTACCCTCTGTTAATGTAAGTGTCTTATTCTTTAAAAAACAAGTTTTCCTATTTTTTATACGCTTTTATTGCAGGATAATCAAAATACTCTTATCTTTGTTGCCTGAAAAGATCGAAACATTATGTAAACGGAAGAGTTCAGTTCTTTCGGTAATTTTAGACAGTGTTTCGTAAGTGATTGAAATACAAAAATATAGATGTGTTTCAATGCTCCATAATTATGTACTCAAGTGAAAAAATGCAATGGTTTGCGATGCGTGCTACTTATCGCAGAGGGATGCAAATCAAAGGACTTCTTGATCAGAAAGGAATCAACAGCTTTATTCCGATGCGTTATGAAATCCATTTAAAGAATGGACGCAGGAGACGTGAGTTGGTTCCTGTAATCCGTGATATTGTCTTTGTCCATACAACCCAGTCCGAACTTCAGAGAATAAAGTATGGTATCCCCTATTTTCAGTATATGATGGATATCCGTAACGGTGAGAAGATCATAGTTCCCGATGAGCAGATGAGACGTTTCATAGCTGTCGCCGGAACTTATGACGAACAGATTATTTTTTTCAGTCCCGATGAGGTTAACTTAAGAAAGGGAACAAAAGTCAGGATCACAGGCGGACAGTTCGAGGGGTATGAGGGGATTTTTGTGAAAGTGAAGGGAAGCAGGGACCGGAGAGTGGTTATCAGCTTGCAGGGTATACTGGCTCTTGCAATGGCTACTCTTTCTCCCGACCTTATAGAAGTAATTGAGGAACCGAAGAAAAGAAATCATGACTAAGGCTTTACCGGCAGGAATCAGGCTTCAGATGCTGATAAAGGATCATCATAAGGATATCTTGGATAGGGAGAGGAACAACGGGAAGTTCATCCACCTTTATAATATAGGTACATACTGGGTGGCTTTTGAGAGATCAGCCTTTCAGGTGGATAATATTTTTCAGGGATGTGAGATCTGTCTGTTCATGATTCCCGGTTATCCTGGATATGTCGTGATGGCTTCTGTCCCACATGATGAGGCTGATGATTATTTCAAGAAACATATTATTCATCACGACAAACCTGACTATAAGGTTCTGTCTATTTCTCCAGCTGCTTTGAATGGGAATTATCACAGGTGGCATGTTCAGGCGGTGAAGAAAGTGTTGTGAGATGAAATGTCAGTCTTATGAAGTTACAAATATTTCTGAATTTGGTATTGTAAAATATAAGTTAGATAGTATACTTACATATGAAAAGAATAATTGCTTTTTCAGTCAGTTTCTCTGAAAATATTTAATAAAAATATTTATAATTGAGTGTTAATTCATAGATGAATGGACAGTGGATTGTAACGTTGCAGGTAAAATCCACATTGATAAAAATAGAAGTGGAATAACGAATTGAAATTATGGCTTATAGTAAAAGTTTCAAAAACGAATTGCCTTATTATAGATGGTATGATAACTTATGTGGAACTCGAAAGCACATTAAAGAACGCTGTGATGAAATAGAAAGGAAATACATTGAGAAGCAACAAACGAATAATGCTGACAGAGAAAAAGAATATATGAAAAATGAAGAATTGGGGATGATTTTTGATCAACATAGTGACATCAGTTTAGATATAATACGAGACCGTAATCAAGAATTGATAAGTCTTATCTCTGAAATGAAATCATGTGTTGAAAAGATTTTAAGAGAAATATTAAGGGAATACCAGTTTGAAGAGCCAAAAGGGAGTTTCATTTCAAGCAGTATTGAAATATTGGAGCAGAAAAAAGAAATAAATATGTCTTTTTTGAATCAACAAAAATTAAGTATCAATCTGTTAAATAAAGAGCGGAATGATTATGAGCATGAATTAGACAGCCTGTTATATGATAAAACTATCGAGCATATATTGAAGTGTGTTGATAATTGTTATCTTTTTATGGATAATTTTATTCAAAAGATTTATGAATCCGATTATAAATCGTGATTTGAAAAAGCTGTTAAACAGTATGGTAAATTCTCTCAATAGAAGTGTGTTTAGTATTTAGTTTATGAAGTGTATCAAATTGGGGAATAAAACAAAATAGTTGGTATGAACAATAATAAAACTATAGCTAAAAACACTTTATATTTGTATTTTAGGATGATGGTGATTATTGCAATAAATCTTTTTGCAGTCCGCATCATTTTAAAAGTCTTGGGAATAGAAGACTATGGTATTTATAATGTTGTAGGTGGTATTGTTACCTTATTCTCTTTTTTGGGTTCTTCTCTGTCTTCCGGAGCCCAACGCTTTTTTGCTTATGAGATAGGGCAGGAAGATTACAATCAGTTACAAAAAGTTTTCAGTATGACCGTTATGGTTTATTGTGGGATGGCTTTCATGATTTTTGTTCTGCTGGAAACTGTCGGGGTGTGGTTTTTAAATAATCGGATGAATATTCCTTTTCATAGATTGTCTGCTGCAAATTGGGTATTTCAGTTTTCTGTGTTGACTTTTATATTGAATATCATAATGATTCCTTATAATGCGGCGATTATTGCATGGGAGAGAATGGCTTTTTTTGCATATTTAAGTATAGTGGAGGCTGTTTCCAAGTTGTTGTGTGTGGTATCTTTAATCTATATAGTCGGTGATAAGCTTGTCATATATGCTGCCATTGTACTTATTATTACTTGTATACTCTTCTGTATTTATAGACTATATTGTATACGGAATTTGAGAGGATGTGAAATAGTCTGGCATTATAATCCTGTATTATGTAAATCTCTACTTGGATATTCTGGATGGAATATGATTGGTTCTATTGCCCTTATATTGAGAAACCAGGGAGTCAATATAGTTCTCAACTTATTTTTTACTCCGATAGTAAATGCGGCACATACTATTGGACAGCAAATCAATGGTATTATTTCTCAATTTATTTCTAATATTTATATGTCTACTCGCCCACAAATAACTAAATACTATGCGGTTGGTCAGAAGGAAAAAATGTGGAGTTTGGTTTTTAGTAGTAGTAAGTTTTCTTATTATCTTTTACTTTTTTTATGTCTGCCACTTTTCTTGGAAATCGAGATACTGTTACGATTATGGTTGGGAGAAGTACCAGAATATACTAGTGTTATTGTTCGTCTTTTGCTGATAGTTCTCCTGATAGAAACAACAGTAAATCAGATTGTGTCAGTCTTTCAGGCAGCTAATAAAATACGCAAATTTCAGAGTTGTTCCAGTCTTGTATTATTACTGAATATTCCGATTTCATATGTGTTTTTAAAGTACACTTCTTTTGTCATGGTACCTTATATTGTATCTGTTGCTTTATCTTGTGTATATGTTGTTTCATTACTTTGGATAGCATATTTGGAAGTTGGATTGAATATAAAAAAATACATATCTGATATCTTATTTAAGGTATTGTTAGTCAGTTTTTTATCTGCTATCATACCGTTTCTTTTCTGTCAGTATGTTCATTGTTCTTTGATAAGATTTTTGTATACATGTGTTTTGTCTTTATTGTCAACATCTCTAGTTATTTGGAGTGTTGGACTTACTCATATGGAAAAAGAATATATAAGACGTTTTTTCAGAATATAAAATCAAAATTATAAAGAATGGAAAAGCCTAAAATTATAGCTGAAATCGGTTGCAATCACAAAGGTGATATGGAAATAGCTAGAGAGATGATAATGACAGCAGCTACTTACTGTAAAGCGGATGTGGTTAAATTCCAAAAAAGATGTAATAAGGAACTTCTTACTTTTGAAGAATATAATGCTCCTCATCCGCATCCGGAAAACTCTTATGGATTAACTTATGGAGCACATAGGGAGTTTCTTGAATTCAACTTGGACCAACATCGTCAGTTACAAGAATGGTGTAGTGAGTTTGGAATAGAATATTCTACATCCGTATGGGATCTGACTTCTGCTAAAGAGATTTGTACTCTACATCCTGAAATGATAAAGGTGCCGTCTGCCTGTAATCTCAATAAATCTTTGCTGGAATATTTATGTGATAATTTTGAGGGAGAAATTCATCTTTCTTTTGGAATGACTTCTCGTAAGGAGGAGGAACAGATAATTCGTTTTTTTGAATTAAAGAGAAGAAATAAGGATCTGGTGATTTATGATTGTACTTCTGGATATCCTGTACCTTTTGAAGATATTTGTTTGTTGGAACTCTCCCGGCTTCGTGAGCTGTATTCTGACCGTGTTAAAGCTATAGGTTTTTCTGGACATCATCTTGGAATAGCAGTTGATTCCGCAGCTGTCGCTTTGGGAGCGGAATGGATAGAACGCCATTATACTCTTGATCGTACTTGGAAAGGTACAGACCATGCGGCTTCTTTGGAACCGGATGGAGTACGTAAACTGGTTCGTGATTGCCGTGCTGTAGCTAAAGCATTGACATATAAAAGTAAGGATGTTTTGGATATTGAGGAAATTCAACGAAATAAATTGAAAAAAAATCAAGTGAAATGGTAATAGCATTTATACCTGCAAGGGGTGGAAGTAAATCTATTCCCCTTAAAAATATAAAACTGTTTTGTGGTAAACCGTTGGTATGTTGGAATATCGAGGCATTGGAAAGCTGTCCGTTGGTGGATCGGATAATAGTGGCTACAGATTCAAAACAAATAGAAGAAACAGTGCTATGTAATTCTTATCGGAAAGTGGTGGTGTATCATCGTTCAGCGGAGAATGCTTGTGATACAGCAACTACGGAAAGCGTCATGCTTGAATATATAAATAAGGTGAATCTTTCTGATGATACTGTTTTTATGCTGGTACAGGCTACGTCTCCATTGACTGAAACCTCTCATTTTACAGCGGCTTTGGAAGTATATTCAAAGAGAGAATATGATTCGATGTTGACCTGTGTTCGTAACTATCGTTTTTTTTGGAATGCTGATGGAACCAGTAAAAATTATGATTATATGAATCGTCCCCGCCGTCAGAATTTTTCAGGTGACCTGATGGAGAATGGTGCGTTCTATATTAATACTGTTGGCAATATTTTGAAGAATGGTAACCGCCTGTATGGTAAAATTGGTATTTATGAAATGCCGGAATATACAGCTACAGAGATTGATGAGCCGGATGATTGGATTATTTTGGAGAATCTGATGCGTAAGTATGTGTTGTCCAAACGGGAAAAACCGAACAAGAAAATAAAATTATTTTTGTCGGATGTGGATGGTACATTGACCGACGGGGGAATGTATTATTCTGAAAATGGTGATGAACTGAAAAAATTCAATACTCGTGATGGAATGGGATTTCAGTTACTTCGGGAAGCTGGGATAAAGACAGGTATTATTACTTCGGAAAACACAAAACTTGTAGAGAAGCGTGCTGAGAAACTGAAAGTGGATTATCTGATTCAGGGGAAACGTGATGGTGGTAAGTTGGTTTCAGCTTATGAAATTTGCAATCAACTAGGGATTACTTTAAATGAAGTTGCTTATATCGGTGATGATGTAAATTGCCGTGAATTACTTGAGAATGTAGGTTGGGCTGCTTGTCCTGCTGATGCTTGTGAGATAGTAAAAAATATATCTTCTATCAAAATTATGAATCATAAAGGTGGTGAGGGGTGTGTGAGGGAGTTTGTTGAAAAGCTGAATCTTGCAGAATGACTTTTTTTAATCTATATATTATAGTTCTTCCTGCTATATTTTATGTTGCAAGAATATGTAAATGGAATAATCTTCCATTTTTTATTTTAATCTTATTAGCAATAATTCGTTATGATACAGTCTCTGATTATTATAGCTATATTGATATTTTTGCCCAAATACGGCAGAATAGTGTGGAGTGGTTTGTATATGAACCTTTATTTCATTTACTGAATTTATTATTTTCGTTTACATCCAGAGGTTATATTATTGTAATAATATTTTGTACGATCATCCCGTATGTTGCATTATATACACAAGCAAGAAAGTATCAAGTATTTTATTGGAGCACTTTATTTTTTTATCTGTTTGGATATATTACTAAATTTGATAATATTATGCGACAAGATGTTGCTATAGGTTTATTTATTTTATCTATACCTTATGCAATGAGGAATAATTTATTTAAATTTTCGATGTGTAATTTATTGGGGCTTGGATTCCATTATACAGCCTTTGTTTGTTTCATATTTTATCCACTATTACAATATGCGAGGAAGGCAGAAATTCGCTTCTATAGGTATTTGTTCCTAGCTATATTATTATTTTTTTTAGTGTTATCAGGATGTATCTTTCAAATATTTTCATTCATTTTAAGTCATTTGCCCTTTTGGGGGGATTATGTTATATTCCTTGATTTTTTCAAAAATGAAGATAAACCTGGCTTGGGAGCACTATTTAGAATAATGATATTGCTATTACCTATTTTTATATATCGACATGATAAGAATGAGGATATTCGTTTATTAGTTAATATGTCTTATATTTCTCTTTTAATTGAAATAGTATGTAGTGATTTTTCTTTTCTTGTTAGAATTGCAAATTATTTGTTTGTTTTCCCAATAATCTTACTCGCTATATTATTCACAAATGTAAGATGGAGATTGTCTATTATTTGTAAACCTATAATTTTTCTTTTCTTTTTCTATACTAATGCACGTAATGTTATCAGTTATTATGGAACGGAGAATATATTTTACACAATTTTATCTGAGAACGCTCGACATTTTCTTGTCTATGAAAGACAGGCTAATAGAAATTTATGGTGGGATGAAGAATTGGTAAAAGACAGAAATAAACTAATAAGATATGAGCCTTAAAATAATTATAGTGTCGCATGAACCTTTAATCAAACGGACTTATGCAATGTTTAACATTGATGGATATTTTCAAAAAGGTTTTGATGTAGAATATTGGAATGTTTCAGAATTATTGGGTGGTATAAGTTATTTACCGAATATGACACATTTTGATTTTCAAAAAAATATAGTGACAATAAAAGATTTAAATAGAGAAGTAAATAAAATAAAAGGATATTCTAAGTGTATACTAATACTGGAATTTCCATTGAATTGGAAAAACCGGAACTTATTATTGTTATTATCAACATCTCATAAGGCGCTGTTTCAAATTAATTTTTATGCAAATACGTCTTTGGATATGAGCTTAGGGGAGAAACTAAAAAATGCAATGCATGAGAACTTTTTGAAGAAAGTAAGAGATAAAATAGGTTGTTACTTGTTTTATAGTTTTAAAAGAAAGCATCATATCTCTATAAATAATGTGTCATCTAAGGCTGATTCTATTTTAAAAATAAACCACCCTGATTATGAAAGTTATAGAGATGAGAAGAAAAGGCGAATATTATCAGATAGGTATATTGTTTTTATTGATACTTTTTTCCCGTATCATCCCGATTTTAAATATTTGCATGGCAGGGATTTGAGGTATTTGTCTAATTCCTATTTTGGTTCATTGAATTCATTTTTTCAGTATATTGAAATTAAATACAATCTTTCTGTTATTATTGCCGCACACCCTAAAGCTGAATATACAAGTGAATTTGGAGGAAGAAAAATAATAAAAAACGAAACTTTAAATTTGATTCGTTATGCAGAGATTGTTCTGATACATGCTAGCAATGCTATCTCATATATTGTTTTAGCTAATAAACCTTTTGTTTTTATAACTAATACTGCTTATTCTTCTGTAATTTTTTTGGATAATAGATTACGTAAATTAGCTGCATTATTTCATGCAAGAGTGGAGAATATAGACGAAGAAAAGGATATTCAGGTAAATTATTTAACAGAACAAGATAGAAAAACATATATGTATACTTATTTGACCGATGAAAATATTAGGAATTCAAGAAATATAGATTTACTAACATCTTATTTTACAAATGAAGATAAGTATAATAATACCAGTTTATAATGTAGAGAAGTATCTGAGAGAGTGTTTGGATTCTATTCTCGCTCAGTCTTATAAAGACTTTGAAATAATTCTTGTTGATGATGGAAGTACAGATTCTTCAGGAAATATTTGTGATGAGTATTCTATGAAATATGAGAATATAAAAGTGCTTCATAAGAATAACAATGGGCTAAGCTCAGCTAGAAATGCAGGATTGGACATAGCTCAGGGGGAATATATTTTATTCATCGATAGTGATGATGTTGTATCACCGGTTATGTTGGAAACTCTTATGGCTCACGTCGCTGGTTATGATATTGTTTCATTTGGAATTATGATTTTTGAAGATGGACGTGATAAGAAGTTTAAGCCGTATATGAAACAGACTTGTCAGCGAGAATACACTGCTGTAGATTTCTTAAAAAGAATGTTGAGGCATGAAATTGATAACGGAGCATGTAGTAAATTGTATAAGAAGGATATATTGGGAAATGTTCATTTTCAGGAAGGAAAGGTGAATGAAGATTTTCTTTTTAATGTGAATGTTTTAAAACAAAAGACACTTAAAATATATTGTATTACTGATCCCCTATATTATTATAGAATAAGGGTAAGGAGTATAACTCAAGATGTTCATCCTGAACGTTTCCAATTTGTTACTAATGCTTTGGATATGAGAAGAAAGAATGATTCTATTACTTTGGATATCAGCGAGTATTTTGACGCTCATTTATTTTATGAAATAATTAATTTCCCTATTTTCCTTTGGCGCAAAGGAAATGTGTCTCATTTTAAAAAAGAATACGAATTCTGTTTAAAATATTTAAAGAATAATCTGTGTTTAATATTGAGGTCAAAACATTTGTCTATTAAAGAAAAAATGAAACTTTTAGTTTTGCTTATATATCCTAGCTTCTACTTTAATTCATAAATTATAGTTGATTATGGAGATTCAGTTTAGTGTGATAATTCCAGCCTATAATAATCTAGTGTTGTTAAAGAACGCTGTTGCTTCTGTTATATGTCAGGAAGATGTATCTTGGGAAATCATTATTGTAGATGATTCTACTAATACTGAAATAGAAGATTATGTGAGTAAGTGGAACAATAAGAAAGTAAGATATATTCATAACCATCCCAATTTAGGTGCAGTTAAAAATTGGAATTATGGACTAAGTCTAGCTAAAGGTAAATATCTTATAATAATGCATCATGATGAATGTTTTAAAGATTTTAGAAAAGCTTTACGAGTTTACTACGAACGGGTTATTTTAGGTAATCAGATCATTATATCTGATTTGGAAATTATAATGAATGCTCGGCATCTAAAGCGTATGGGAGCACCTCATAAAATTAGAGAATATATATTAAAACATGTACCTTCTCTTTTGTATTTTTATAATTTTATAGGTCCTGTTTCTTGCCTTTGTTTCAGCAAGGAGCTGATTACAACTTTTAATGAAGAGTTGGTATGGTTGGTAGATGTTGATTTTTATTATAGACTTTTTCTTAAATCTAATAAAAAAATTTCTTATTGTAGTAATATCGTTCGGTCCATTCATGGTCATAAAGGGCAGATATCTCAAAATATCGATATATTGAGAAAGAATAAGGATGATGTAAAAGTTTTATGTTCTATTCCTCGATTATCTTTAGCTCAAAAAATATTTATTAAACTATCCTATTTATATCGGAAAGTCAAGTATTTAATTTTAAAGTTATTATGAAGATAGTTAAAATATTGGGAGGGCTAGGTAATCAAATGTTTCAATATGCTTTATATCTTGCTTTAAAGAAACATTTTCATGATGAGAAAATAATGATAGACACATCTTGTTTTATTGGATATCCTTTACATAATGGATTTGAACTTGATAAAATTTTTTCTTTAAATACACCAGTAGCTACTTGGTGGGATATATTAAAAGTTGGATATCCATATCCTAATTACAGATGCTGGCAAATTGGTAAATATATAATGCCTAACCGTAAAACAATGTGTGTAGAGAGTAAAGATTTCACATACGATAATAGCGTTCTTACACAAGCTGGAGATCGCTATTTTGATGGTTATTGGCAGCATGAAGAGTATTTTTGTGATGTTCGTAGCGTTATTCTTAAGAAATTTGCTTTTCCACCTACGATGGATGAGCGGAACAGAGCATTGATTGAGAAATTAAGTCATACAGAAAGTGTTTCTCTACATATTCGTAGAGGGGATTATGTAAACCATCATCTATTTCGAGGTATCTGCGATTTAGACTATTACAAACGAGCTGTTGAATATATGGAAAAACAGGTTACTCCTCATGTGTATTGTATCTTTTCCAATGATATTGAATGGTGTGAAACTCATTTACGGGATTTGCTACCTAATAAGGTTATAATCTATGTGGACTGGAATAAAGGTGCACAGAGTTTTGTGGATATGCAACTCATGAGTCTTTGCAGCCATAATATCATCGCTAATTCCTCATTTTCATGGTGGGGGGCGTGGCTGAATTGTAATCCATATAAGGTGGTTATTGTCCCTCAAAAATGGCTGAATATACAGATAGAAGATCCCATCCCAAATAGTTGGATAAGAATCTAAAAAGAAGAACATAAAATGAAAACTCGTCTTTACTACATTGACAATCTGAAAGGCTTTCTTATTTTTCTCGTTGTTTGGGACCATTGCATCCAATCTTCAGACTTGGACTTTGACAACAATATCATTTTTAGGTATATCTATTCTTTTCACATGCCGTTGTTCATGGTAGTCAGCGGATTCGTGAGTTATAAGCCTGACTTAACGTGGAATACGGTGCGAAAGCGTTTCAAACAATTGATTATTCCTTTCCTAGCATGGGTGATGATAAGCTGCTGTATACATCTTGACTGGCACAGATTCTTTGACGAAATAATATATCTGGATACCGGACTGTGGTTTCTATGGACTTTGTTCTTCATTGTATTGCTAATGAAATTATGCGATTCAGTCCGTTCATGTTTGAATATCAGGTTAGAGTATGTCGTTTGTGTGCTGTCATTGTTACTGATAGACCTGATGGTCGCTCTGAAATTCAAATTGTTCGGATTTCAATTTATAGCTTGGTATTTTCCTTTTTATGCCATAGGCTTTTGGGGTAGAAAGTATCAAAATCTGTGGGAGAAGTCGGAACATGTCATTTCCTGAGGGTTGTTGGCTTTATTCCTGTTTATAGCATATTAGTGGATGAGAAAAAAACGCCTTTGTTTATGGAGGAAAACAGACACATGATATATAATTATGCATACAAATTTATAGTAGCAGTAGTGGTAATTGCCGCTTTTATTCCTCTATTCCGACAGTATGTTAATAATAAATATTAATAATATCTAAAATAGGGGGGCAACATTGGGAATTTATGCTATTCACCAAACTATTATTACTCTATTTATTTCCTGTCTCGATATTAATACTCTCAACTGCCTTATTGGTTATATGTATGTGGTATGTGGATGATGGTTTTAATAATGAGCTATTTGTGTTATATTCTGATAGGAAAGAATCATTACTTGTCTTTGTTGCTCTTAGGTAAGTAACAATACATTGTATATTTACTATGAAATTCTCTGTATTGCTTTCTTTGTACCACAAAGAAAGCCCGCTATTTTTATTTAAGAGTCTATGCAGTATTTTCAGCCAGACTTTGCTTCCCGATGAGGTTGTATTGGTAGAAGACGGACCACTCACACCGGAACTGTATGAAGTCGTGGAAGAGTTTGTACATGAACACCCTGAAATGAAACGTGTTGTCTTGGAAAAAAATAAGGGATTAGGTGAAGCCCTCAATGAGGGATTGAAGCATTGCTCTCACGATCTAGTAGCTCGTATGGACACAGATGATATAACGAAACCGAAGCGTTTTGAAAAGCAGGTGAAAATTTTTCAAAAACATCCGGAAGTGGATGTGGTGGGATCATGGATTGATGAGTTTGAGGGGGATATTTTACATGTGGTTTCTGTGAGAAGGCTTCCGGAATGCCATGAAGATATTCTCAGTTTTGCAAAAAAAAGAAATCCTATAAATCATCCAGTTGTGATGTTTAGGAAAGGAGCGGTATTTGCAGCGGGAGGATACCAACATTTTCCTTTGTTTGAGGATTATTATTTATGGGTTCGTATGTTGATGAATGGAGCAAAATTCTATAATATTCAGGAGAGCCTGTTGTATTTCCGCTCTTCTCCGGATATGTTCAAAAGGAGAGGTGGATTGAAATATGTCGGTACAGAAGTACGTTTCCAGAATTTTCTTTTGAGAAGTCATTTTATATCATTTCCAAGATATGTCCAAAATGTTATTATCCGGGTTGTAACTCGAATAATGCCTAACAGATGGAGGGCATTCCTATATAAAAAAAAGCTAAGATAGCAAACATGTTTTTATTGCATCCAAGATCAGGGTATAAAGACATTTCTTTTATATTAAATCAATCAAAACAACATGGAACAACAGACTGATGCGTTCATTCCTGACGGGATGAATGCTTTTCAACGTAATATCAAACGGATAGGGGACTGTTTGATAGCATTCATCGCATTGATCATTTTTTCTCCCTTGTTTTTATACTGTTATATCGCTGTAAAGCGTGAGGATGGTGGTCCCGCCATCTTCAAACAGGAAAGAATAGGACGTTTTGGTAAACCGTTCAATATCTATAAGTTTAGGAGTATGCGTCTGGATGCTGAGAAGTTCGGACCGGCTTTATATAAAGGTGGGGAAGATCCGAGATTGACAAAAATCGGCAAGTTTCTTCGTGAGCATCATCTGGACGAGCTTCCTCAGTTATGGAATGTGTTTATCGGTGATATGGCCTTTATCGGTCCACGTCCTGAAAGAAAATTCTATATTGACCAGATAATGGAACATGATCCACGTTATCGTTTTTTATATCAGATACGTCCGGGGGTGACTTCTTATGCCACGCTTTATAACGGTTATACCGATACAATGGAGAAGATGCTTCGTCGTCTTCGTTATGACCTGTTCTATCTTGAGCACCGTTCCTGGTTTTTCGATTTTAAAATTCTTGTAAAAACTTTCCTTAATATCGCTTTCGGCAAGAAATTCTGATGATTATTCCCTCTTTCCGTCTTTATCATTTCGCGGTAAAATTGATATGGAAATCCATGTTGGTTCTTACTTTTTGCTTCTGGACAGGTATAACTGTTCTATTTTATCTTGTGAACCATGTTGCCATATGGGTTGAGTATGGATGGTGGTTGTTTCTTATGATTTTTGGAACTTATTTTCTTTTTATGGATGTGAGGTTGATGGTGATGATTATGCGTCATGAGGAAAAGAAAAAATGGAAACGGTACAGGTTAAAAAATAAATTTGAAGAATGAGATCTAATAGAATTTTCATAAGTGTATTACTCGTTTTTCTGTTTTTTATACCGACAACAGTGATTTCCCAGATCAATTATGGTACAACTGGCTTAATGAATATGCCTACAGCCGATATGCAGAGGGACAAAACTTTCATGGTTGGAGGTAATTGGTTGAATCATCACGCTACAGTACCGAGATGGTGGTATGATACATGGAATTACTATATCAATATAACAGTTTTTCCCTGGTTGGAAGCTGGTTATTTATGTATTGGTCATAAGGCTGTTCCTGTGGATTATGGTAATCGCTCTGGTTTTTGGGTTCCTTCTACTTATGGTAAGTTTGTCAATCAGGACCGTTCTTTTCATTTTCGTCTTAGAATCTGGAAAGAAGGCTGGTGGAAATCATGGACTCCCCAGATAGTTATAGGTGCTAATGATGGAATTGGAGATTCAGCCAATGGTGGTTCATTATCGAATCTGTCGGAACAGGATTATGGAAATGGTTTCTTGAACCGTTACTATCTGGCTATAACCAAACATCTTTATTTTGATAACATCGGTACATTGGGTGGACATATCTCATGGATTTATAGCAACCGTTTTGATAACAAGCTTAATAATCCTGCTTTCGGTGCTAATTTTCGTTTTGGCCTGAAAGAAAATGGTTCGTTGATGAACAGGATTATTAATGGTGTGAATCTGATGGGTGAGATTGTTCCGGGTTATACTGATGTGAGATCTGATCTGACATTTGATTCTGATGCCTCGAAGTATCAGGTAAATATAGGAATGGAATACAGTTTCTGGAAAGACTATATAAATGCAGTGGTGGAACTTAATAGGTGTCGTTATTTTTCCGGTGGGCTGGTGTTCAAGGTGCATCTGAAATAAAAATTGATGGTAATATCTATTGTAGTGGTAAGGTATCTGTTTTCATGGATACCTTTTTTATTTATATTCTTTGAATTATTGCCTTAATTTTGTACAGATAGTCTTGTCATGAAGAAAGAAGTATTTTATGTTATATTACTTCCGATCTGTGAGAAACAGGAAGTGATTTCTTATTCAACGCTGCTTTCAATATGATGGTGGCGTTTGTTATTTTGTATATAACTTACTTATGCCATGGAGCCTGCATATCTTTATAACATTGCTGGGTAAAATATAAATTTATTTTGTTCATACTTATGAAGGCAGGACAGGCTGATTATCAAAGAATTTAGTTTTGTGGAGAGGTTATTTCGGAAGGGGTAGCCTCTTTGTTTTTTATATTGCTTGTTGAAATGGGTGGATGGATAGAGCCGTTACTGTCTTTCACAGACCATAACAGATGATTTTAGGGTTTTCACAATAAAATTAAAAAAGTCCCGTTGTAAGAATAGTAGAAGAGCCTATCCCGAATATAAAAATGCAGCCGTTTTGATCTTTGGTTTATTATTCCTATTTTTGTATTTATCAAGTCCTGTTGTGATCTGTAAAATAATAAATCTTATTGGGCTGAGTGTTCCTAAAAAAGATCACTTACAGGACTTGATTCTTGTGATGTGGAAAAAAATGAAGGAGACCGAACATTTGTATGGTTCAATCTCCTTTTTATTGGCTATTTCTTTCTTGATTTATATTTCCTACGTTCACATCCGAAAGTATTATGAGAGTAGGCATATTCAATTATTTCAGTAATATCATAATTCGGAATAAGCTCTTCGATGAATGACTTGGCTCTGTTTTTCTCTACTCCTGCCTTACATAGAACTCCAGCATAAGACATCGTAGTATTATTCCTCCCGTTGGCTATTGATTTTCCAGTCCAGATTTTCCCAAGGATACGGATTATACTGTCATCTGAAACAACTTGTCTGCTCAGAGTGTTTAGGAAATTGGCTACATAAGAATCATCCTCCGTCATTATTTCAGTTCCTGTTTCATCCCTTATAATGGTTTCTGTTACAGTATCAAGTATAATAGGCTTAGGGGTAGATGGAACAAAATGAAAAGGCTGAGGATTAGGATTTTTCCATAGGTTCGGATCATAGCTCAGAAAATTACCTCTGGCCAAATCCACCGTACTTGTATCTTTCTCAGGGCAATCAAAGAGTTCCAAAAGTTGATTATACAGGTCATAATGGTAAAGCGGCTCATAATTGTCATGGAGAATAATGGCTTTATAACCCTTACCACTTGGAGTGATATAATAGGCATAGACACATGGGAAACTTTGTAACCATTTCCCAAACTCATCCATTTTCTCCGGCTGAATATGGTCGAAATCCAGAGCGGTGAATGAAGAATAGTGAATCAAATCGCTTCTGTTCTTCGTCTTGAAAGTTCCGTTCCATGTTACAGCCGGAAGTTTCATCTTGGCTTTCTCTTTTTCTTCCTTGGTCTTGGCTTTCCTTACCGCATCAACTTTCCCGGCTACATGATAATAGTTGTCGGTCTTGATTATATCCAGTACCTTGTCTATATCATATTCTTCAGGGTGATTGATGTCTGTAATCCTGCCGAACAATGATA
>ENA-UOOD01001005-UOOD01001005.1-human-gut-metagenome-genome-assembly--contig:-CS67-NODE-1005-length-30635-cov-15.943133_pt1 | contig 30635 bp, 25 predicted proteins | sample MGYA00242464_ERZ724011 | MGnify/ENA metagenome assembly ERZ724011 | reverse complement strand
TCCAGCGTGCCGTCCTGATTCACCACCGCGTTGTTACCCGCGATTTCGGTACCGGTCGAGCCCTGACCATCAACGGTGGTGTTGCCGTTGTTGTTTACAGTGGCTTCATCGCCATTAATCTGCGTGCCGGTGCCGCCGTTGCTGATGGCGTTGTCGCCGTCATTGTTGACGATGGCTTTATCACCGTCGATCAGAATACCGATGGAATCCGGATCGGTAACCGTCATACCGCCCTTGTTGTCCACCGTGGCGCTGTCTCCGGTGATATCAATCCCGTGACCGCCGCCGCTGACATCCAGTATACCGTCCTGAATAACTTTCCCGTTATTACCGGCGATCTCCGTGCCAGTGGAATCTTTACCATCAACGATGGTTTTGCCATTGTTGTTTACTGTGGCATTATCACCCGTAATAACAAGCTCACCGTTATGATTATATTGCCACTTCGTTGCGCCATCTGCGCTCACCCCGTCAAGGGCAACCGTGTTATTCGCTTCATCAATTTGCCAAATATTAATAGTTGCCTTACGGCCATTGCTATCTTGTAGAGAAATAGTCCCGTCAGCATTCTCGGTATAAGTAAAAACTGAATCGCGAATAGTTAACGTTTTTGCTGTTTTATCGAGGATAACGTCATTATTAAACGAAATTGGTTTGGGAGGCGTCGGGGTATCATCCGAACCGTCGTCTGGTATTATCTCATCTCCGCCAGGAGTTGGGGGAACTGGAGTGTCGTCTGAATTATCATCAGGTGGAGTTGGTGGAAGTGGAGAATTATTGCGATGATGATGATCATCATCGTCGTTTAGTTCCACTATGGCTAAGGCTGTGATTAACGCAGTAGCAGCACCTGTGGCAAGCCATGGCATCAGGTTCTGTTCGACTACAGGGGAGCATTCAGAGGGTAAGCGTTTAAGCTCTTCTGGACTGAGTTTTCCAGGGTCTGCCGGACAAGTCACATTGGTATTTTTCTTTTCACCTGTGGTGGTTTCTATCTCTGTGATATCTGCCGCCCAGCCCTGACCACTCAGAGCCAATGCAATACAGGCTGACAATAGAGTTTTCCTTTGCATAATAAATCCTTCTGGCGAATATAAAGAAGGTCGGATGCCTTAACCCAACCAATTAATCAATCAATTAAAACATAGAGGACATTCAATATTGCCAGTAGATTGGCACCTAATCAAACATATTCTCTGACAATCTGTAATTATAATTTGAGGGAATGAATACACCTGCATAATATACAACTTGCGTATATTATATGAATTATAGATTTAAATGGCATCAGATAAGTATTCATTTGATAAAAAACGGTACAAATCAATACTCAAATAAATAAATCAGAGCAGAAGCATAATTCTGCTTTATAATTAAAGGGCAAAATAATTATATAACTGTTACTGTTTCGGTCGCAGATTCTCATCAAACACCAGGCGTTTCCTGCCAGGTTCAACTTCCCGCAATGGCTCGACTTGATGCAACGTCTGCTTACAACGAGTCACCAGCACCTGATGCCCTGCTTTCTCAATGCCAGCTCCTGCTCGCTGAGTTCACGAATCGCTTTCGCCGGGCTGCTGACAATCAAGTAATTAGTCGGCATTTCTGCTTTGGCTTTCACAAATGCGGAAACACCAACAATACTGTTCTCACCAATCACCACACCGTCCATCACTACCGCGTTAATTCCCACTAATGTATGGCGGTGGTTAATGCAGCCGTGAAGAATAGTCGGAGATACAGGTATGTCAGTACGTAGTTTGTACCGAATGTTTGCCGATAAAGGTTTGGTGGTCGCGCAATATATTCGTAACCGTCGTCTCGATTTTTGTGCAGATGCGATTCGCCATGCCGCAGATGATGAAAAACTGGCAGGCATTGGCTTTCATTGGGGATTTTCCGACCAGAGTCATTTTTCAACGGTATTTAAACAACGCTTTGGGATGACGCCAGGCGAGAATCGGCGTAAATTCCGCTAACTAATTCGCGTTGCATGTACAGCAACGCGAATTAGTTAAAACAGATATTTGACTATGCATTTTTCAGGGCGAAAGGCAATTTGACAGGCGTTTTTGAATAATCATCTTGTTTCCGGAAAATAGATTAATCGCCTTCTCCTGTAGCGTTATCCCGATATTGCGGCTTTACTATTAAAATTTTCGCACCCATTTACCGTTTATCCCTTGTACATATTCCCCGGGTTTGGCCCGTTCTACGAGCTTTTGCCCGGCGAGTTTCGCGATATCATCTACCGACACATTATTTTGCTTTGCCAGTTGTTGATAGCTCGCTTTACGTTCGGCATTAATGTCGGTTACTAATTTCTCAGTTTCAGCATCTGTTTTCAGCGCAACCAGATAACCATAAAATGTTTCGCCTACCCGCCCCTGAGTTCTGGCTTCATCCAGAGTCAATGCCATTACATTGCTGCTTACCAAGCCAACAAGAAATGCACAAAGAAGTAATGTTCTTTTCATCATCACCTCAAAAAAGATCGCTACGGGTCTCAAGCAGCTCTTCGACATCTTTGTCTGCCTTGATGATGATCTCATGCTCAATTTTAACGTTCATATTGATAGTGATCGGTTCCTTAGGTGCAGCGACTTCAATACGAGGCGTACAGCCAACCAGCATAAAAGATGACGTCAACGCAGCCAGTAAAATTTTCATTGTTTATCCTCACACTCTTTTCCTTGCGGACAGTCATTTCCCGGCAGACGCGCGTTCTGCTCCAGCCATGCCTGGAGATTATCGCCAAAGCGTAAACTGCGCCACAGCGTAAAAATATTCTCTTCATGATGGTAATTAAGATTTACCGTACCGCTTTTACCATCAACGCGACTGGTACCTGTAATATTGGCCTGCATGGTTAATAAACCGAGATTATCTAAATTAATTTTTGTCGATGAACGGCTAATTTCCATATAGCGCAACCAGTTAATTGCTGAACCCGCGGTCATATTGTCTTTCACCACCGCATCTGCGGTGTCTTTATCCAGCCGCAAGGTCATTGGTCCGCTATTTGCCAGCCAGCCGTCTTTCACTATCCATTTTTCATTGTTTAACCATAACGGCAGTGCACCACTAAATGCCCCGGACATGGCGAATTGTTTCGGATTAACGGCGCTAACCAGTTCGCTGGATGAGAGATTATTCAGTCGCAACAGTGCCGGGTCATGTTGCGGCATACGTAATTGTTTCATCAGCACGTTACCGCCTAACACATCGACACTAACATCAGTCAACAGCAATGGTTCTTCTTCAGTCCACGGATAACGCCCTTGCAAATCAGCCGTAATATTTTTCGCTGTCACCAGATTAATCACTTCGGCAATTCGCAACGTAACGGGGCCGCGAGTCCCCAGATGCCAGGCTCCATCGGCAAAACGGAAAGGCAGGACAAAATCGACACCGTTAACCTGATTATCTGGCATCCAGGCACTACCGCCTTTCAATACGCCGTGCCCCCCCGCGCGGAATCCTTGTTCGGGCGCTGCTGAAAATGCAACCTGAGCATACAGTTCACCATCGCGTAAGTTCATCTTCCAGTCGGGTGGCACCAGCGGCTGGAATACAGTCAGTGATTGTTTAGGCCACCAGGCGTTACCGCGCAGACGAATACCGTCCCAGCGACCATTTACCCGAACCGGGCCAATCTCACCAGCATGTAAATCGCCTTTAAAGAGGAAATACGTCGGATCGCGCCCATCGACACTAAATTTTAAGGTTGATGGCGGTAACACACTGCCGCCAGTGAACAGCGTTTGCCCGGCGTCCAGTGACAGCGCGCCGCTGAAGGAGGGATGCTGTGCGTCACGTACCCAGACGACGGGCTTGTCGAGAATTAATCGCGGCTTTTCTACCGTCATCGTACCGTATTGTAACTGGTCGAAACCGGTGGAGAGATCGGTCAGCGTAATCGTGCTGTCATGCCACTCACCTTTTCCTGCGACATCCCAGGTGGCATTCATCGGTGTAAAACTCCCTTTTCCCCAGTAGCGCCACTGCCAGCGGCCAGCGTCAGGGAGAAAATCATTCGCCAGCCCATCCATATGCAGCACGAAATCGCCCAGTTCATTTTCATGCGCCTGCAAAATGGCCTGCAAACGTCCGTCAACACCACGTTGGGTGACTTTTACCCCCGCTAAAGGCCAGCGGATTTCATCGATGTCCAGCGAATCGATGACTCTTCCCTTCGAACGTAATAACGCGCCTGGCTCAAAGGTCAGCGTTGGGTCAGACAGACTTCCGCTTAGCTGCGCAGGTAAACGGGCATATAAAATGAGGTCCGCCTGTTTCGCTTCACCGGTCAGCTGCAGAGGCAGCTGGCTGTTATCCATGCTTAATTTTCCTGGGCCAAAATTTAACACCGCGTTGCCTTTACCCGCTTGCCCCTGGGTCAGCACACTCAGTCGCCCGCTGACCAGAGCGTTCTCGAGCCCTGCCTGCCAGTTGTCGACTTTGACACCCAGTCGGCCACTCAAAGGAAAACCTGCATACGGCCAGCTCCAGCGACCATCGCTTACGGTCAATTGTTGACGAGTAATTTGCCACGGCAAATCGAGCAACGGATCGCCGTTATCCCGTGCCAGCACAATCAATTGCCCGCTATTTTCCTGCCAGTCCAGCTCGGCATCCACCATTGAAGGCTCCTGCGGTAAGTTTAACGTCGCAGTAGCATGACCACTTACCGGAAGTCCATCCGGCACGAGCGGCATAGTAAATTCCCCCACCAGTTTTACCGGCGGCTGATTTTCAAACGCGGCGACATCCAGTTCGCTGACTGTAAGTTGTTGCCCTTTCAGCTGGCCTTGAAATTTAACTTTTTCGCTCTGATAACGCAGTTGCTGGATATCGGAGGTTAATGCGAGAGAGAGTTTTCCCTGCCATTCCTGCCAGGGAGAAAAAATCAGTTTATCGATATTGATCCAGGTGTTAGGCAACATGGCCTGCCACTGCGCGAGGGTTTTGGGAGCAGCTGGCGATTGCTCCGTCTGCGGCAATTTCGCCAGACAAGCAGAATCAAGTTCTACCGTGCCGACGTTCAATAACCAGCGGCTGGGATGTGAAAGGCTGGCGTTGGTGATATGCGCAAGCTGACAATCTCCCACCAGATAACGGAGATCGGGGATGATTAAACCTTTACGCGTAATGCGTGGGCTTTCATCTAATGCAATACGTGTCCCGAGCGGTAGCCAGATGCCCGCCAGCGTGGGAACCCACAGCCCGAGCGTCATCAGCAGCGTCAACGGCACAAGAATAATCAGTAATAACAGCGCGAGAACGGCTTTATATTTACCCAGCATGGGTAGTTAATATCCTGATTTAGCGAAAAATTAAGCATTCAATACGGGTATTGTGGCATGTTTAACCGTTCAGTTGAAGGTTGCACCTACACTAAGCATAGTTGTTGATGAATTTTTCAATATCGCCATAACTTTCAATTATATTTGAAATTTTGTAAAATATTTTTAGTAGCTTAAATGTGATTCAACATCACTGGAGAAAGTCTTATGAAACTCGCCGTTTATAGCACAAAACAGTACGACAAGAAGTACCTGCAACAGGTGAACGAGTCCTTTGGCTTTGAGCTGGAATTTTTTGACTTTCTGCTGACGGAAAAAACCGCTAAAACTGCCAATGGCTGCGAAGCGGTATGTATTTTCGTAAACGATGACGGCAGCCGCCCGGTGCTGGAAGAGCTGAAAAAGCACGGCGTTAAATATATCGCCCTGCGCTGTGCCGGTTTCAATAACGTCGACCTTGACGCGGCAAAAGAACTGGGGCTCAAAGTAGTCCGTGTTCCAGCCTATGATCCAGAGGCCGTAGCTGAACACGCCATCGGTATGATGATGACGCTGAACCGCCGTATTCACCGCGCGTATCAGCGTACCCGTGACGCTAACTTCTCTCTGGAAGGTCTGACCGGCTTTACTATGTATGGCAAAACGGCAGGCGTTATCGGTACCGGTAAAATCGGTGTGGCGATGCTGCGCATTCTGAAAGGTTTTGGTATGCGTCTGCTGGCGTTCGATCCGTATCCAAGTGCGGCGGCGCTGGAACTCGGTGTGGAGTATGTCGATCTGCCAACCCTGTTCTCTGAATCAGACGTTATCTCTCTGCACTGCCCGCTGACACCGGAAAACTACCATCTGTTGAACGAAGCCGCCTTCGATCAGATGAAAAATGGCGTGATGATCGTCAATACCAGTCGCGGTGCATTGATTGATTCTCAGGCGGCAATTGAAGCGCTGAAAAATCAGAAAATTGGTTCGTTGGGTATGGACGTGTATGAGAACGAACGCGATCTGTTCTTTGAAGATAAATCCAACGACGTGATCCAAGATGACGTATTCCGTCGCTTGTCTGCCTGCCACAACGTGCTGTTTACCGGGCACCAGGCATTCCTGACAGCAGAAGCTCTGACCAGTATTTCTCAGACTACGCTGCAAAACTTAAGCAATCTGGAAAAAGGCGAAACCTGCCCGAACGAACTGGTTTAATCTTGCCGCTCCCCTGCATTCCAGGGGAGCTTATTCAGATAATCCCCAAAGACCTTTCATCCTCTATTCTTAAAATAGTCCTGAATCAGAAACAGTAATTGAGAACCACAATGAAGAAAGTAGCCGCGCTTGTTGCGCTAAGCCTGCTGATGGCGGGATGTGTAAGTAGTGACAAAATTGCTGTAACGCCAGAACAGCTACAGCATCATCGCTTTGTGCTGGAAAGCGTAAACGGTAAGCCCGTGACCAGCGATAAAAATCCGCCAGAAATCAGCTTTGGTGAAAAGATGATGATTTCCGGCAGCATGTGTAACCGCTTTAGCGGTGAAGGCAAACTGTCTAATGGTGAACTGACCGCCAAAGGGCTGGCAATGACCCGTATGATGTGCGCTAACCCGCAGCTTAATGAACTCGATAACACCATTAGCGAAATGCTGAAAGAAGGTGCACAAGTGGATCTGACCGCGAACCAGTTAACGCTGGCGACCGCGAAACAGACATTAACTTATAAGCTGGCGGATTTAATGAATTAATAGCTGCCACAGCTCCCGGCGGCAAGTGACTGTTCGCTACAGCGTTTGCCGTTGGGTAATGCACACATCCCAATCGCCGTACCATCCAGTTGACGGGCAACAGAAAGCGAACCGCCGATCATTGCACAATTTGCTTCTCCACTACTGGACATCGACGCTTTTAAACCTGGCGCTACGTGCGCCGCAGTCGCCTGCTGAACAGGTTCACGACTACACGCCGACAACAATAAAGCGGCACACCCTACCCAAAACGCTGCTCGCATCTTTTCTTCCTCTGATCTTCAAGCCAAACGACACCGCCATAAATAATAGGCAGCACAGAGGGCGGCGTCGAGAGCTGTCCTGCGCGTTGCCCCGCATTTTTACTTTTTTATGGCTATTTTTTTGCCCTCTGTTTGATCAAAACATTCATTACGCTGATGTGGGGGACACAAAAGCGAAAATGCAGAAGAAAGCCATTTGCTAAAATTGAACGATTACTACTGGGCGCGCAGCAATTTCGTGCGCCCCTCATTTGCGCAATGTAAGGGTGTCATATGATTACTATTGACGGTAATGGCGCGGTTGCTTCGGTGGCGTTTCGCACCAGTGAAGTTATCGCCATCTACCCTATTACCCCCAGTTCCACGATGGCAGAACAGGCTGATGCATGGGCCGGAAACGGCTTGAAAAACGTTTGGGGAGACACACCACGCGTGGTTGAAATGCAGTCGGAAGCGGGTGCTATCGCTACCGTGCATGGTGCTTTGCAAACTGGTGCCCTCTCAACATCGTTTACGTCATCGCAGGGTTTGCTGCTGATGATTCCGACGCTGTACAAACTGGCAGGCGAACTCACACCGTTTGTCCTGCATGTTGCGGCACGTACCGTTGCCACACATGCACTCTCTATTTTTGGCGATCATTCCGACGTTATGGCGGTGCGCCAGACGGGTTGCGCGATGTTGTGTGCAGCAAACGTCCAGGAAGCGCAAGACTTTGCTCTCATTTCGCACATCGCGACGCTGAAAAGCCGCGTGCCATTTATTCATTTCTTTGATGGTTTCCGCACCTCTCACGAAATCAATAAAATTGTCCCGCTGGCCGATGACACGATTCTTGAACTGATGCCGCAGGCCGAAATTGATGCTCATCGCGCCCGGGCACTCAACCCGGAACATCCGGTGATCCGCGGTACGTCCGCCAATCCTGACACTTATTTCCAGTCTCGCGAAGCCACCAACCCATGGTACAACGCGGTCTATGACCATGTTGAACAGGCTATGAATGATTTCGCTGCCGCGACAGGTCGTCAGTATCATCCGTTTGAGTATTACGGGCATCCGCAAGCGGAACGGGTGATTATCCTGATGGGCTCTGCCATTGGCACCAGTGAAGAAGTGGTTGATGAATTGCTGACCCGTGGCGAAAAAGTCGGCGTGCTGAAAGTTCGCCTGTACCGCCCCTTCTCCGCCAAACACTTGCTGCAAGCTCTGCCGGGATCCGTGCGCAACGTGGCGGTACTGGACAGAACCAAAGAACCCGGTGCCCAGGCAGAACCGCTCTATCTGGATGTGATGACTGCACTGGCAGAAGCCTTTAATAATGGCGAGCGCGAAACCCTGCCCCGTGTCATTGGTGGGCGCTATGGTCTTTCATCCAAAGAATTTGGCCCGGACTGTGTACTGGCGGTATTTGCCGAGCTCAACGCGGCTAAACCGAAAGCGCGCTTTACGGTTGGTATTTACGATGATGTAACCAATCTGTCACTGCCGTTGCCGGAAAACACCCTACCAAACTCGGCGAAACTGGAAGCCTTGTTTTATGGCCTTGGTAGTGATGGCAGCGTTTCCGCGACCAAAAACAATATCAAGATTATCGGTAATTCCACGCCGTGGTACGCACAGGGCTATTTTGTTTACGATTCCAAAAAGGCGGGCGGCCTGACGGTTTCTCACCTTCGCGTGAGCGAACAGCCGATTCGTTCCGCTTATCTCATTTCCCAGGCTGATTTTGTTGGCTGCCACCAGTTGCAGTTTATCGATAAATATCAGATGGCTGAGCGTTTAAAACCTGGCGGCATTTTCCTGCTCAACACGCCGTACAGCGCAGCTGAAGTGTGGTCGCGCTTGCCGCAGGAAGTTCAGGCCGTGCTAAACCAGAAAAAAGCGCGCTTCTATGTGATTAACGCGGCGAAAATCGCCCGCGAATGTGGCCTGGCGGCCCGTATTAATACCGTCATGCAGATGGCTTTTTTCCATCTGACGCAGATTCTGCCTGGCGATAGCGCCCTCGCAGAATTGCAGGGTGCGATTGCCAAAAGTTACAGTAGCAAAGGCCAGGATCTGGTGGAACGCAACTGGCAGGCTCTGGCGCTGGCACGTGAATCCGTAGAAGAAGTTCCACTGCAGCCAGTTAATCCGCATAGCGCCAATCGACCGCCAGTGGTTTCCGATGCCGCTCCTGATTTCGTGAAAACCGTAACCGCTGCGATGCTCGCCGGGCTTGGCGACGCCCTCCCCGTTTCGGCACTGCCGCCAGACGGCACCTGGCCGATGGGCACCACGCGCTGGGAAAAACGCAATATCGCCGAAGAGATCCCCATCTGGAAAGAGGAACTCTGTACCCAATGTAACCACTGTGTCGCCGCTTGCCCACACTCAGCTATTCGCGCAAAAGTGGTACCGCCTGAAGCGATGGAAAACGCCCCTGCCAGCCTGCATTCGCTGGATGTGAAATCGCGTGATATGCGCGGGCAGAAATATGTCTTGCAGGTGGCTCCGGAAGATTGCACCGGTTGTAACCTGTGCGTCGAAGTTTGCCCGGCGAAAGACCGTCAGAATCCAGAGATTAAAGCCATCAATATGATGTCGCGCCTGGAACATGTCGAAGAAGAGAAAATCAATTACGATTTCTTCCTCAACCTGCCAGAAATCGACCGTAGCAAACTGGAACGTATTGATATTCGTACATCGCAGCTAATCACGCCGCTGTTTGAATATTCCGGTGCTTGCTCCGGTTGTGGCGAGACGCCGTATATTAAATTGCTGACTCAGCTCTATGGCGACCGGATGTTGATCGCTAATGCCACTGGCTGTTCTTCAATATACGGCGGTAACCTGCCTTCAACACCATATACCACCGATGCCAACGGTCGTGGACCGGCATGGGCGAACTCGCTGTTTGAAGATAACGCCGAATTTGGCCTTGGTTTCCGCCTGACGGTCGATCAACACCGTGTCCGCGTGCTGCGTCTGCTCGATCAATTTGCCGATAAAATCCCGACGGAATTACTGACTGCGTTGAAATCAGACGCCACGCCAGAGGTTCGTCGTGAACAGGTAGCAGCTTTACGCCAGCAACTCAACGATGTTGCCGAAGCACATGAACTGCTGCGTGACGCAGATGCACTGGTGGAAAAATCAATCTGGCTGATTGGTGGCGATGGCTGGGCTTACGATATCGGCTTTGGCGGTCTGGATCATGTATTGAGTTTGACGGAAAACGTCAACATTCTGGTGCTGGATACGCAATGCTATTCCAACACCGGAGGTCAGGCATCGAAAGCGACACCGCTGGGTGCAGTAACTAAGTTTGGCGAGCATGGCAAACGTAAAGCGCGTAAAGATCTTGGCGTCAGTATGATGATGTACGGTCATGTTTATGTGGCGCAGATTTCTCTCGGCGCGCAGCTGAACCAGACGGTGAAAGCGATTCAGGAAGCGGAAGCGTATCCGGGGCCATCGCTGATCATCGCTTATAGCCCGTGTGAAGAGCATGGTTACGATCTGGCACTCAGCCACGATCAGATGCGCCAACTCACTGCTACCGGCTTCTGGCCGTTATATCGCTTCGATCCTCGTCGTGCCGATGAAGGCAAACTGCCGCTGGCGCTGGATTCACGCCCGCCGTCAGAAGCACTTGAAGAAACGTTACTTCACGAGCAGCGTTTCCGTCGTCTGAATTCGCAGCAGCCAGAAGTGGCAGAACAGTTATGGAAAGATGCTGCAGCTGATTTGCAAAAACGCTATGACTTCCTGGCACAAATGGCCGGAAAAGCGGAAAAAAGCAACACCGATTAAATGCTCTGGATAAGGATTATCCAATTCAAAAAAAAAGCCCGGACGACTGTTCGGGCTTGTCTTCTTATGTGTTGGAAAATCAGTAGCAATGCAATGGCCCAACAGAAAATAAAATCTGTGACAATAAAGGCATATAACCCGCGCAGAATAACGTATAGAAAATTAAAAGTATAATTTTTATTTTGTATGTGTTATCTCCAATACATTCACCAGACTTATTATCATTTCAGAAGAATTATTTAATTAAGGTTTTACTTAAGGCGTAACAAATGATATTTATCGGCTAACTGAACTTCTCCTTTAGGATGTTTTCACTCCCCGAAATGGGGATGAAAGGCAAATAAAATAACTAAAGGATTTATTCAATGAAAAGCAAAGTACTGGCACTCTTAATTCCTGCCCTGCTCGCTGCAGGTGCTGCACATGCAGCCGAAGTTTATAATAAAGACGGCAACAAATTAGATCTGTATGGCAAAGTTGATGGCCTGCATTATTTTTCTGATAATTCAGCGAAAGATGGCGACCAGAGCTATGCTCGTCTGGGTTTTAAAGGCGAAACCCAAATTAACGATCAACTCACTGGCTACGGTCAATGGGAATACAATATTCAGGCAAACAACACCGAATCTTCAACAAACCAGTCATGGACCCGTCTGGCATTTGCCGGACTGAAATTTGCAGATTACGGTTCTTTCGATTACGGACGTAATTATGGCGTAATGTACGACATCGAAGGCTGGACTGATATGCTACCTGAATTTGGCGGTGACTCTTATACCAATGCAGACAACTTTATGACTGGTCGTGCCAATGGCGTCGCGACTTATCGTAATACTGATTTCTTCGGTCTGGTAAATGGTCTGAACTTCGCGGTGCAGTATCAAGGTAACAACGAAGGTGCCAGTAATGGTCAGGAAGGCACCAACAACGGACGTGATGTTCGCCATGAAAACGGTGACGGCTGGGGTCTTTCCACAACATATGATTTAGGCATGGGCTTTAGCGCTGGTGCGGCATACACCTCTTCTGACCGCACCAATGACCAAGTTAACCATACTGCGGCGGGTAGTGATAAAGCAGACGCGTGGACTGCTGGGCTAAAATACGATGCTAACAATATTTACCTGGCAACCATGTATTCAGAAACGCGTAATATGACCCCGTTTGGCGACAGCGATTATGCTGTTGCAAACAAAACCCAGAACTTTGAAGTCACTGCACAGTACCAGTTTGATTTTGGTCTGCGTCCGGCAGTCTCTTTCCTGATGTCTAAAGGCCGTGACCTGCACGCTGCCGGTGGTGCAGACAATCCGGCAGGTGTTGATGATAAAGATCTGGTTAAATACGCCGATGTTGGCGCGACTTACTATTTCAATAAAAACATGTCCACCTATGTTGACTATAAAATCAACCTGTTGGATGAAGATGACAGTTTCTACGCTGCCAACGGCATCTCTACCGATGATATTGTCGCTTTAGGTCTGGTTTATCAGTTCTAAATCCCCCTGCCCGCTGTTTTGGCGGGCTTTTTCTGCTTATTCTTCCTCCTTTGATCTAAATTAAAAATGTGAACTCCGTCATTACACAAAAAGTGTCATCTGGCGTTACACTTTATGCGGATACTAAAACAGGAGGTTTTATGAACAGAACGATTCTTGTCCCTATCGATATTTCCGATTCAGAATTAACTCAACGCGTGATTAGCCACGTTGAGGCAGAGGCAAAGATTGATGATGCAGAGGTTCATTTCCTGACGGTAATACCTTCGCTGCCCTACTATGCCTCTCTGGGTTTAGCGTATTCCGCAGAATTACCGGCAATGGATGACCTGAAAGCGGAAGCCAAATCGCAACTGGAAGAGATCATTAAAAAATTTAAACTGCCAACCGACAGAGTGCATGTCCATGTTGAGGAAGGCTCGCCCAAAGACCGCATTCTGGAATTGGCGAAGAAGATCCCCGCTCATATGATCATCATTGCTTCCCATCGACCGGATATCACCACTTATCTGCTCGGTTCTAACGCCGCAGCTGTAGTGCGTCACGCAGAGTGCTCCGTGCTGGTTGTGCGCTGACACTAACGCCCGCACATTGCTGCGGGCTTTTTGATTCATTTCGCAAATGTGCTGACATTTTCCCCTCTAATCATTACAATTTAAATTTATGAATTATGCATTGATAATCGCTATTATAATATCGTTCCCTGTGCATTATTATCAGTTTTTCTGGTATTAAAAGTCTGGGCGCTAATAGGAGATGCAATGAGCCACGCAATGTTTCCTGGCATAGTTCTAGCCTGGATTATAGGTATGCCGCTGGGAATTGGTGCATTTATTGTAGGACTGTCTTGTGCAATTGCAACTGGCTATCTGAAAGATAATAGCATCATAAAGAAAGATACCATTATAGGTATCGTTTTTTCAGGAATTTTTGTCTTGACTATCAACAGGCACAAGTCAGCGGATTACAGATATCATTATTACATTACGGTTTACTCTGCATGGTATCGCCTACCATTTTTGCCACATTAAAAGCAGTCGGAATTATTCTGTCTATATACTATTAATAGCTCCAGGGTCTATTGCTGTCCTCATCATGCATCGCTTTCATAAGGCATTACTTATCGCCGTAACGATATCAATAACAATATCAGGCGTATGGTTATTATATTTTCTCAACAGAGCCCCAGCGCCGACAATCGTCCTCTTATTTGCTGTAGCATTTCTTTTCGCGCTGATAATAATCAATTTTCGGAAACAATAATCTCAAAAGTAGAATAAAGAGGCAAATCAATCATTACATATATAAGATGGTGCTAATATTGTACCGCCTTTAAATTGAACTTTATCCTTTCACCCTTACACAATTTAAGGAATGCAGATGACTATTTTATCAGCCCCCAGCCTTTTTCCTGGTAATCGAAAACTTGAAAATCATTAACTCTAAGAAGTTCTGCCAAATCGTTGAAATTACTTTAAATTAGACTCGAACAAATCAACCCCTGATGGGGCTTTTACTTATCCATTTAATCGGGTATATATCGACCTCCATCTGCCCGCCTCAGATTCGTACCTGGTGGAGGTCTTTTTTCGTTACCTCTTTCCCCCTTTAGTTCAGTATAAAATCATCAAACTAATGCTGTTCACACTATTTACCTCCAGCATTCTATATAAATAATAGAAATAAAAACCCCAATACATAGTGCATTGGCATGACCAAACATCAATGCCATTATACTCGCCTCTGTTAAATACTCGCTAGTTAATATGATAGGCACGCATGATATAACAATCCATATGCTAATACATAAATACACCAGTATTTTTCTCATAGTCAGTCCCTGTGATTAACAATCAAGGCATAGTTAAGCATATTTCACATTCAAACGTAAACATTATTAATAACATTATGTCAATCGAACTGACATCACGATTCAAGCCCTCTTCAGACTGAAGGCTAGAGCAGCGTAGAACATTTCAAAACAATACACTAAAAAAACACTTGAACAAAAAACTTAATTCTTTTTTATTGTGAACTTTAGTAATTTTGTCATGCAACTCTTTATTACATTTAGGCCTATCTTATTTCATGGCAACGCAAATACAGGACCATTTCTTGTGCTATGGATAAGTAATAAGCTAGTTACATCTTATTAAGAGAACCATTTTCACATATCAAAATATCATCACCACCCACAATGAATTAAGTATTTTTCTTATTCTTTAGATTAGATACGTAATGAATCCCTAACTCCATTCGGGTGTCATGGCTCTTTCATTTGAAATACATTCATATCCAATGTAATATTTCCATGCGCAAATATAACCACCAACCATACCCATCATTTATTACAGAGAATTATTTTATTCACCGAAAAGTTTCACAAAATATCCCCTGATAGAAAACTAAAAAACACTGCATAATATCGCTATTCTGGCACTTGCGAAAAATTATATTCTGCACTTGTTGTAGCGTTCTATTTCTCCGCCTGGCAACGAATGCACAATGTCCGCCACAGTTTCTGTTCTAATTTCTTCCTGTGTTACCGCATCCTGTACGGGTAGCGCAACACCAGCATGCTAAGCAAGGCTTTCCCATCAGATTTCACTACGACTATTTGGGAGCGAGATGGAATGCAGCAGTAAAACGTGCTGGTATTCGCCGCCGTAATCCGTACCATACGCGGCATACTTTTGCCTGCTGGCTGTTGACGGCAGGAGCGAACCCGGCATTTATAGCCAGCCAAATGGGGCATGAAACTGCGCAGATGGTGTATGAAATTTACGGTATGTGGATTGATGACATGAACGACGAACAGATAGCCATGTTGAATGCGCGGTTATCGTAGTTGCAAAGTTTGCCCCCAATTTGCCCCATTTAGTACCAGAGAACTGAAATAATGCAAGAAAATCAACAAATTACAAAGAAAGAACAATACAACCTGAACAAGTAAGGGCAAAAATCACAACTATCTGACCCATAAGTATTTTATTTATTTTTCAATATGTTAAACATTATCGGCAACTACAATAAGCCACGATAACCCACTCTTTTTTTGCCCCATTTTTGCCCCTTTTGCAGTGTTTTGCCCCATTTTTGCCACCGAAAAATGCGAGAATTTCTCAATCTGTAGCCTGCAAATTGCGCCCATGAGTTCTTTCCAAGAGAATCTGTTTCGGCTGGAAATCATTCAATACTCACGCTATCGAAAGTTATCTAGCCTGTTGTGGAACGTCCTTGCATGTGACGTATCGCGGGTCTCTTTACGATTTTTATCTGTATTGGTGAATTATAAGCAATCTGAATCTATGCATGACGTGTGGTGCCTGTTTTGCTTTTTTCCATCTATTTTTGCTGGGTCGAAGCCCATATCTGTGAGTCTGGCGATACGCCCCCGCCAGACTCACCGCCCCCTTTTCACCGATGCATGAGCGGCCACAACCAGAAAAAACTGAACAAGAGTACTGTAGCAATACCTACAACAATGATATTTTTGTTAATATGCGTCTAAATGAATAACAATATATAGATAAAAATACCAGTGAGAAGAAAAACCCCAAAACTTTAAACCGCAAAACAAAACCTTATCAGGTAATTTAACCACAGGGCATTAATGCAACAAAATAATAATTCAAACCTAAACAAACCATAAACAGTTAAACAATATACAATTGACTCATCAAGTTAGATATAAAAAATACATACTCAATCATTAAAACGATTGAATGGAGACCTTTTATGCGGGCGAAACTTCTGGGAATAGTCCTGACAACCCCTATTGCGATCAGCTCTTTTGCTTCTACCGAGACTTTATCGTTTACTCCTGACAACATAAATGCGGACATTAGTCTTGGAACTCTGAGCGGAAAAACAAAAGAGCGTGTTTATCTGGCCGAAGAAGGAGGCCGAAAAGTCAGTCAACTTGACTGGAAATTCAATAACGCTGCAATTATTAAAGGTGCAATTAATTGGGATTTGATGCCCCAGGTATCGGTCGGGGCTGCTGGCTGGACTACTCTCGGTCAGAAAGGGGGTAATATGATTGACCGTGACTGGCAGGACCCAGATAAACCTGGCATCTGGACAGATGAAAGCAGACATCCCGATACCCGCCTTAATTTTGCCAACGAATTTGACCTGAATATCAAAGGCTGGCTCCTCAACGAATCCAATTACCGCTTGGGGCTTATGGCCGGATATCAGGAAAGCCGTTATAGCTTTACTGCCAGAGGTGGTTCCTATATATACTCTGACGAGGGATTCAGAGATGATATCGGCTCCATCCCGAATGGAGAAAGAGCAATAGGCTATAAACAACGTTTTAAGATGCCCTATATTGGCCTGACGGGTAGTTACCGTTATGAAGATTTTGAGTTTGGTGGCACATTTAAATACAGTGGCTGGGTAGAAGCATCTGATAACGATGAACACTATGCCCGTGTAAAAAGAATCACTTATCGCAGTAATGTCAAAGACCAAAATTACTATTCTATTGCAGTCAATGCAGGTTATTACGTAACACCTAACGCAAAAGTTTATGTTGAAGGCGCATGGAATCGGGTTACGAATAAGAAAGGTGATACTTCACTTTATGACCATAATGATAATACTTCTGAATACAGCAAAAATGGTGCAGGCATAGAAAACTATAATTTCATCACTACTGCTGGTCTTAAGTACACCTTTTAACACCGTTAACTAAAATCTCCCCGGTGGTAATGCATAGCCCCGGGGAGTTTATCTGCTATTCAAAGTAAACAACATTCTCTAATTTTGTACTCATTTGACCAATATCCGTAACGTGTAGCCCCCTACCGCAACACAGGGGTCAATATATTCAAATTTTATCTTTATACTGATATTCAGAGGCACAATGCGAAAGATAATTGCTCATTTCAAGATTGTTTTAACCTTACTTCTACCCGTAACCGTATCTGCCCAGCAGATCGAGTGGCAATCCTGTATGACCAGTCAATTCAACCACTGGTTTGGTGAGGAAAAACCGTCTCCTGACTTACTATGTGGTTATTTGTCTGTTCCATTAAAATATACAGACACAGGCGGAGATGCTTCTTATGAAAAAAAATCACAAGTCAAACTAGCGTTGACAAAATTGCCGGCAAAAAGCAAGCATAAAGGAAGTATCCTGATAATAAGTGGTGGGCCCGGGTTACCAGGCATAAATCCTTATATTAACTTTGACTGGCCAGTCACAAATCTTCGTGAGTCATGGGATATTATTGGATTTGATCCTCGAGGCGTCGGTCAGTCCACTCCGACAATAAACTGCCAGCAATCAGATACAGAGATTCAGGAAAACATAACCGAAAAGCAACGAGTATTAAATAAAATTAATGCATGTATCCATAATACCGGAGCCGAAGTCATTCGCCATATAGGCTCTAACGAGGCTGTATATGATATTGATCGTATTAGGCAAGCCTTGGGTGATAAACAACTGACAGCCGTGGCGTATTCGTATGGAACACAAATTGCAGCCTTATATGCAGAACGTTTTCCTTACAACGTCAGATCTATCGTTCTGGATGGAGTCGTCGATATTGATGACCTGGAGGACAACTTCACATGGCAACTCAAACAGGCACAAAGTTATCAGGAAACGTTTGATCGCTTTGCATCCTGGTGTGCGCGTACAAAAAGTTGCCCGCTTTCTTCAGACAGAGATAAGGCAATAACTCAGTTCCACGACCTGTTATTAAAATTGCATCACAGACCTTTAATCGACAGCAAGGGAGAAAATATATCTTCAGATGAACTCATATCATTAACAACAGACCTTCTATTATGGCGTTCATCATGGCCAACCCTTGCAACTGCCATACGCCAGTTCTCACAGGGGATTGTCAGTAATGAAATTGAAACTGCGCTCAGTGCTCCAATAGCCTCAGAAGAGTCAAGCGATGCTTTGGGGGTCATCCTTTGTGTTGATCAGGGAGATGAGAAATTAACACCAGAAGAGAGAAAATCCCGAAAAGACGCTCTTGCGAATGCCTTCCCAGCTATTAACTTTGACAATGGACGCTCTGATTCACCTGATTTTTGTGAATTGTGGCCAATACATAGCGACCTGAACAAAACTCGCCTGAAAAATACAGTTCTGCCCTCGGGTTTACTGTTTGTTGCACACAAATACGACCCAACAACGCCCTGGATTAATGCTCGCAAGATGGCAGAGAAATTTTCCAGCCCGTTACTGACAATAAATGGTGATGGGCATACATTAGCTCTTACCGGAGTCAATTTATGTGTGGATAAAGCAGTTGTACATCACCTGCTCACTCCACAGAAAACAGAAGATATATCCTGTCCAGGAAATGCTGAAGTAGAGATACAATAATAAAAAATAGCATCCAACCACAGCACGCTCTTGCTTACGACGTGCTGCGGTTTTATTGATAATTCCGGATTAGATCGTCAATGGAGACATTATTGCCGGAGATAATGGTGGATTCAGCATCCAGAGTAATCCCGGCGACACCGTATCAAAAGGGCGGCTCAGATCATTAACACATTTTGTTAACCTGAAATCTGTAACACTTTCTCCATTCCCCAAACATTGACCATTTCCAATCGACTTGATTTGCACAGCTCCAGTTTCACTGGTTATAAATGTAAATAATGCATTGCGATTGCTTTCAGTGCATTGTTTAGCCACTGCTAATTGCCCATTTAGAATTGCAAGGCATTCATTACCATCAGGGTTTTTTATCTGAACATGCCCCCCCGGTGCCGATATCAAATCTAAATCATTAGTCTTTACTTCTGATATAACCCAATTATTTACATTGAAGTCACGACCTACAGGGTTTCTGAGTATCCCACCAGTAAGAACGTTTCTAATATTAACCAACACAGGTCTGGGTTCAGGATCTCCAGAAGCATTGTTGCCAGCAAACTGAGTGAGAAGCCCTCGTTGATTTACCGCATCAGAAGTACATCCCGTCAGCAATAAAACCAAAATCGTAATAATTATTCTCATCTTCTAGCTCCTCTTCCGGGAATGAAGCCAACCGGAAAGTGATCAGAGGCAATTTGCCCTCTTAACAACCCAAATAACAGCGAAGCCCTCAACAGGGGAAGCACAAAACTCACTGAGTTTCCAACTACAGCATAATCAAGCACTCCACCACTGGCCTGCGTTGGATCTGGTGGTGCAATAATATTCACGTGATTACGGATTCCCGGCTCAAGTGTTGAAAATAACATGGCAGGTGAACGGTTGAAATCTCCTGCAATCATCCAGTTAGCGGCCTGTCTTATAGGATCTGTTTGTCTGTTGAAAAACTCAAAAACACTGTTAACAATTGCTCCAGAATCTATACCTCGGTTTGCCAATGCATGAGTTGAGAAGAAAACATCATTACCTATTCTTATTCCAATGATCGGACGCGATGCCACTGTTGGAGGTGATAATACAATCACCTCATCAGCTCTTCTGTTTGAGACAATCGCAAGATTTACCCTGTTAGCGAATGCATCAACACGTGAGAAATATATAAATAGCTCTTGTGGGCGACTATTTGTCCCTGTATTCCAGATATACTCATTCATAGGAATACCGGGAGTGCTAAATTCACGCTCAGTCAACGTTGCAGAAGATGGTACTGATCCAGCCTCCTGAACCATCAGGATATCAACAGCACCACTTCCCGTGACAAGTTGTCGAACATGTGTGTTCCATTTATTTTCTGTCGGTGCATTTGAGCCCTGCAAATTCCAAGTTGCAACTTTAAAGTCGCTTAAATCTGCAAAAGAAATACCCGGCAAAATCATTAACAGGAATAATAATTTTTTCATACTCCCTCCATTCCATCAGGTTTGTCATGAGGAGGTATTGGCAATGGTCTGAATGGTCTTAATTCTGGTTTAATCAGATTTGGTTTTGCCGCTCTGACAGGTGGACTTATTGCCCATAGCATTTCTTGCGTTTCTTCTTTTGCACCAGGGCATTTCTCAAGGGTGATTGTAAAAGCAAACGGTGACAGTATAGTTCTGCTTAAATAGTCTGCTCTTATACACGTCTGCAAGGCACTACTTCTTATAAGCACATTACCATTAGTAGAAGGCAGTAACTGAAACTCCTGAGATAACGAATTATCATCACAGGTATTATGTATCACCCCGTTTTTAAAGGCCTCCATGCAAGTCCCCTGGGCAACATTAACAAATTTCACTGTACCGGCATCTTTGCCATCCACAACCTTCCAGTTCCGATTCTCTCCAAAACTTACTGAATCAAACGGAGTATATCCCCAAAGCCAGTTACGGACAGGTCTGGCCCAAACAGTAAGCATCGCTCCCCCTGTGCTCATTATTGAAACATCAGGAAAGTCAGTACTGTTGCTCCCAAGTGTTGGAGATGTGCCATTTGAAGCAACAGCGACACCTTGCCCTGGAATTCCGACTAATTCTACATTCTTTCCCGGTGGCGAAGGTGAATCACCGATCCCATCCGAGCAACCAGTAATTATAAGTGTGCACAAAAATGCAATTAGTTTTTTATCCACTATATTTCCTCCTCTGCACCACCTCTTTTTTATAAAAAAACAGAAACAACAAAGCAACAAAAATATTACTGGTAAGATTAATGAGAAAATGTGAAAGCAGCACAACAAACAAGTTTATTATAACATTCGTTATTGTTTTTCAGGTTACAAACAGCGAACTCATATATAATTCTTTATATTCCAAAACACTATGCAACATGACCATAACGTCTGCGGTTCAGTGGAGTTTGCTCAAACATATTCGCCAGTCTGTTTCATTACGTAATACACCTATTTAGGTGTATGCATAAGACCAGTCAGGTATAAATAACTATATTGTTTTGCATAAGAAGTTGGTTGCATAATCACCAGTTAATATAAACTCCATTATTTCTCCACATTTTCATGTTAGAAGTTGCAAAGAGAAACATGATGTTTCTCTTTGAGATAATTAATCATTCCTGTTGCCCACCTCACTGGTGGGCTTTTTTATGTAAAACCAGCCCCTGCTGTGTTCCCCTGATATGATGACTTTAGCGATTAACCAACAGCCAGACCAGCAGACACGCCACCACCGGCACAGCAAAATCCATCATGCTTGCCATATCCCATGCACGTAGATCAAAACCGCCCCACCACGGCATGTTAATCCGCTTGCCATGCCCGAACATTTCAATCCAGCGATATTCTGCCTGGGTGTGTTCACGCGCAATGAAGAACGTACAACCGGCTATCGCTCCGTAAGCCCAGTTCCCGGTAAAAAGACCAACCAGTACCTGCGCAGCCACAGCACAAAGCGCGTGAAGGAAAGGTGTTATATCCATGACTCCTCCTTTATCCAATATCGCTTCGGGAAGTTAATAACAACTTTAATTCTGACTCAAGTTCATCAACTCTTTCAGTCAGTTTCTGGATATGGTGAATCAGTGGAACAACCAGACGTTCGTACATTACACCTTCGGCAACAAGGCCATTGCTGGAAATGGTTTCCGGTGCATCATCTTCGTTAGCTGGTCGCCAGTGAACAAACTGAGGGGCAATTTCTCCTACTTCCTCGGAAATCAATCCGTAGAATCCCCAGTCACGCCTGTCATTTTCGCATTGCGACCTGTACCACACAGGGCGCATCCTGAAAATGAGATCGGCGTGCTCTGAATCTATCGTCTCTACTGAATGTTTATAGCGGATAGACGATGTTGACCGCAGCACAGACGAAATTGCGGGGTCAGGATTAAGATAAAGATTTGCCGCCGCAGTAGTCGTGCCCAACCCCCATAAATAAAACGCTTCACGGCCAGTCAGCGGGTAAAAATCTCCACCATAACGACCACTTTCCAGATCGTTCACTTCCAGTTTGTTTTTCAGCTTATTATCAACTTCAGTTTTTGTGTATCTGGAGCTGATATCCTGCTTTGCACTGGTCATATCAGTCTGAAGCGTTGATACTTTTACGTTAATTGAGGAAATATCTTCCTTGGCTTTACTGACATCTCCCTTTAACGTGGTGATGTCTCCTGGAATTACTGTCGATGTAGCCATTTTTCTTCCTCACATCCAGCCACGAAGTTGATGCTCAACAGCAACCGCGTATTCATCGAATAATGACGATATTTGCGAATCATTAATGATGCGCACGTTTACAAAATATCCGTCTTCCTTAACACATACAGGTTCGCCATCTTCAGTCAGTCCTCCGGTTTCTTTGTACACGTTACCTATCACGTCAATAAGAATATCATCCTGCATCGTCTCGTCGTCATAATAGCCAGTGCTATCCATAAAGGCCGAAAAGTCGGCCCTGTCTGCAAATTTGAGTGTTAAATCTTTCATTTAATACTCTCCCCCATTTGTGCCTCAGTTAATTCTTTATGCCAAATGCGTAAATTTTTCACATGACCGAACAGGTGTCTGTTGCCACTGGATGATTGTCCACCGATATTAATATTACCGGCAGTATAACGTTGCAATGTATACAGAGACGGGGAGCTGCTACCTAAAATTCCATCAACAACAACCTGCAACTGTTTATCTTCTGTAAACTTAAAGCCAGTAACAAATTTCCTTTTCTCTCTATTCCCATATGCTTTATATTCTGTTTTTGTTCCTTTGCCATTGGTGATAATTAGCCTTTTACCACGAGTGGTAAAACCAAAATACATATAACTTTCATCAGAAACTTCAGTCGTCGCCCCTGTAATTGAGATATTAAGCAAACGCGCAGAGCCTTCTAAATTAGGCATTTCAGAATCCCAATTAACATTAACTTCCATGAGAACACTAATTGGTGGAGTTGCCCAGTTGAAAGGTATAGGTATGATTACCTGGTCACTTGCTCTCGTGGCACCGACCTCTGTTGTGATGATAAAAGATGAGGCGTTTAGTCCCTTTTCGAATTGAGGGGTTGTTAACATTAATTTATCGCCAGACTTGATTGATCGTTGATGTGCTCCAAACTCAAAACGCCCATACATATTTTTGGCTTCTGGTGATTTGTAGGTAAACTCAACACGAATCCATCCATTAGACTCTCTGAATATGTTATAAGTTGCCGCCTCACCTCCAGAATAACTCAACATATCGCCAGTCTCGCAATCAATATATGCGCCAGCGGTCAGTGTGTTACTTGAGCCATCGTCGTTAACATATGATATTCTTGGACGCAACGTGATAATACCATCCCCACTTACTTTTTTAACTCTGCAGGATAAAGTAACTGATTCATTTGCCGAAACTGAAATAACCCTGGTATATCCAGTAGAAATTAATGTCGCCCTTTCAGTTGTGGATGTTTCTTTAACGCCAAACAAACCATAACTGAAACCATACTCATCAACTCCCGTGGTAATAGTTAAGTTAGCAGTGTCATAGTTCCACGATGCTGGTGTATTCGTATAAGAAAAAGTATTCGTTCTCTGACCTTCAATGAGCAGACCATCTTTTTCAAAACGTGGTTCATTTATCACTGATTCAGCAAAACACCCAGACTTATCTATATACGTTGCAGTTGACGCCCTGGTAAATGAAACAACCTTTTCAGACGGCAATGTAATAACATCGTCACCAACTGTGATGCTCTTATACCCAGGAGCAAACCCGGTAATCATATCCAGTGAATCGTTAAACGGTATCCACACATCAGGCAGCGGCTGTAAGACATATTTATACGGCTCTGCTGCCTGGCTTGCATACTCTCTGGCTGCGTCTTCACTTGCTTTTGCAGCCGTCTGGCTTGCAGCGGATGCTTTCGCCGAGTTAGCCGCCGCAGTCTCGCTCGCCTTTGCGTTGGTTTCACTGGTTTTTGCAGCTTTTTGACTGTTGGCTGATGCAGTGGCAGAAGAAGCCGCCGCACTTGCAGAACCAGCTGCGGCACTCTCGCTTTGGGCTGCTGCATCCTGACTGTTTTTCGCCGCAGTTTCGCTGGCTTTGGCATTCGTTTCGCTGGTCTTCGCTGCCGTCTGGCTGGACTTTGCGTTAGTTTCACTCGCCTTCGCAGCTTTCTGGCTGTTAGCCGCAGCAGTTGCTGATCCAGTTGCTGAAGTCGCAGAACCGGCTGCCGCGCTCTCGCTTTCGGCTGCTGCAGCCTGGCTGTTTTTTGCCGCAGTTTCACTGGCTTTAGCATTCGTTTCGCTGGTTTTCGCTGCCGTCTGGCTGGACTTTGCGTTGGTTTCGCTCGTCTTTGCTGCTGTCTCGCTATTTTTCGCGTTGGTTTCTGATTTTTTGGCTGCTGTCGCGGAGTTTGCCGATGCAGTCTGTGAGGCCGCTGCCGCCTGTGCGCTGTTACCTGCATTCGTCTCTGACGTTTTCGCCGCGTTCTTCGATGATGCCGCTGCAGTTTCGGATTTCTTTGCCGCCGCTGCGCTCTGAGAGGCGGCTTCGGCGTTGCGTGCCGCTTCTTCCACCATTGCCTCAAAACGACGCAATGCCTCCGGCATGACATCCTCTTCCGTCATGGCACCAAGAAAATCATTCAGCGTACCTGGTCTGGAACCTTCATAGACGGTAATGGTCCCGGCATGTGAAGGCGGAAAGCCTTCAACCAGCAGGGTGACGCCGTACTGGCCATACTCAACATCCATACTGTAACGCCCGGCTTCATCCGGATTTTCTGAGGCCACCGTGTTTACCAGTACCGTGGTGCTGTTACGCTTTGCCTTCAGTTGAATAGTGCAGTTCTGTATTGGTTTTCCCGCACCATCTTTCAGCACACCTGAAATCTGTACTGCCATACTCACTCCACAAATAAAAAAGGCGCCATTTCTGGCGCCCGTATTGGGGTTATAAATATTTCAACGGATACTGATACCGGAAGCAGCTTTTTTGGTCACTATCACTGTACAGTCTGTGATGTTACCTGCGCCCTGATTGCCTTTCTGGAAAATCTTAAACTCCAGAGTGACACTACCACCACCACTCGGCATATCAATAACCGCACTGTAACTACCGGGAATGGCTCCTTTAGTTTCTCTGGATGCGATTAATACGCCGTTTTTGCGAACTTCAAAACCATAACCCGTGTATCGCGTACCTCCCGGGTTATTACCGCTCCCCGGATCGTCATACGCCACACCATTAAAAATAATGGGCGGAATAATGATTTGGCGGTCAAAGTTATGATCATCGTAAATGGTGACTGTAACCGTCCCGCCTGGTGTTTCCGTATCGCCCCACGAGCCAGTTTTTTTCGGGAATGGCTTAGATACAGCTTTAACGAAGTCACCTCTGACCTGAATAGCCTCGAGCATTCCCTTAATCGTACAGTTCTCATTTATCGTGACGTTGTTGAGCGTCCCGGAGTTCGCATTCACGTTACCGCTGATATCGGCATTTTTCGCCGTCAGCCGCCCGTCCGGTGTCAGGGAAAATACCGGCGGATTGCCACCGCTGGTAATGGTGGGAGCCGTCAGATACTTCAGGAACACTTCGTTCATGAATATCTGGTTACCCTGCGCCACAAACATCGGCGTTTCATTCCCGTTTGCCGGGTCAATAAACGCGATACGGTTAGCGGCAACCAGGAACTGGCTCAGTTTACCTTCTGGCGTGTCCTCCATACTGAGGCCAAGCCCCGCGACATAATGCCTGCCGTCTTTGGTCTGCTCAATTTTGACGCCCCACATGGCATTCCATTTATCGTTGGCGTCTTTCCACTCTTTCGAAAACTCCTCCAGTTTGCTGGCGTTATCCTCCGTCAGCTCGACTTTTTCCAGCAGCTCCTTGCCGAGATGGGATTCGGTTATCTGGCCTTTGAAAAAATCCAGGTAACCTTCCGCATCATCGCTCGCCCGACCGACAGCCTCCACGAATGCCGATTTGCCAACAGTATTCACACTGCGGATATAAAAATAATAATCATGGCCCGGCTTAATATTGATACTGGCAGCTATCCAGTACAGCGCCGTGCCAAGATAGCGGGCTGTAGTTTCAACCTGCCTGATATCCGCAATCCGCTTTTCCGAGAACCAGAACTCAAACTGTACCGTCGGATCATAAACGGCAAGATGGGGCGTGGCGGTTATCTGAAAATAGCCCGGCGTCAGCTCAATCCGCGACGGCGCTGCCGGTGCGGCAACCCGGAACGATACCGACGCCGGATCGCCCTGCTGTCCCCACGCATTTACCGCCCGGACTGTCAGCCTGTAGTTCCCCAGCGCCAGTTGCGTGAAGCGGTATGTGGTTTCCGTCGTCCGGGCCGTGCTGACCAGCCGCTCACTGCCGTCATCCGCTGCCACGGTCAGGCGAAGCATAAAGCTCACCCCCTTCACCACCTTCGGCGTATCCCAGCGCGCCAGCACCTGATATTCCCCGCTGTCTGCGGTGACTTCGGCAGTCAGGTGCTGCACCGCTGGCGGCGTGACACCATTCACCGTGCCGCTCTGGTCGCCGTCAAAGTGCGCCCCGTTATCCACGATGGCTTCTTTCTCCGGTACATGCTGCACGGCAGTGATGGCATACGTGCCGTCATCGTTCTCACGGATACTCACACAGCGGAACAGGCGCTGGCGCAGCGTCGGCAGCTTCAGCCCCCACACGCTGTATTCAGCAACGCCGTCAGGAACACGGCTCACTTTCACCTTCACACCGTCGGTGACGGACTGGACCTCCACGCTGACCGGATTCCCCTGTCCGTCAACCAGGCTTATCAGCGTGGTGCCGGAGGATGGCAGCGTGATTTCACGGTCGAGCGTCAGTGTCCGCGTCTGGCTGTTCACTGCCAGCACGCGCCCGCCGATGCTGATACCCGCATAGTCATCATCACAGATTTCAATGACATCGCCCGGTACATGGCGAAGCCCTTCGGCACCCACGCTGAAGTCCACAGTCTGCGTTTCCAGCAGTTCCGTTTTAATCAGCCACAGCCCGGCGCGGTGCGCCTGCCCCCGGCTGGTACAGCCAAAGGCATCCATCTTCGTGACGTTACGACCGTAACGGGCAATGGCCTGCGTGTCCTCCACAAGCTCTGTCGCCGTCTCCCAGCCGTTATTCGGGTCAATCCAGTTCACCTCAACGGCATTATGGCGGTCCTTCAGGGCGCTGAAGCTGTAGCGGAACGGCGCGCCATCATCCGGCATCACCACATTACTGCGGTTATAGGTCCACACCTTATCTGACGGTCGGTCCTGCACGAACGTCAGCGTCTGCCCGTTCCATACCGGCATACAGCGCATCGCCGAGCAGAAATCACTGAGCACATCCCACGCCTTACGCTGTGTGGTCAGGTACGCATTACAGGTGATGCGCGGCTCCGTGCCGCCAAAGCCGTCCGGCACTGACTGGTCGCAGTACTGGCCGATGACATACAGCGCCCATTTATCCACATCCGCCGCACCAAGACGTTTCCCCATGCCGTAGCGCGGATGGGTCAGCATATCCCACAGACACCAGGCCATGTTGTTGCTGTATGCCGGTTTAAACGTTCCGTCCCAGATACCGCTGTATTGCCGCGTCTGCGGGTTATAATTCGACGGCACCTGCAGAATACGCCCGCGCAGATGATAATTACGGCTCACCTGCTGGCTGCCGAACTGCTCCGAGTCCACCTGCACGCCGACCAGTGCCGTGTTCGGGTAGCACTGTTTCACATCGATAATTTCGGTGTATGACGACCAGAGCGTTTTGTTCTGCAACTGGTCTGTGGTGCTGTCCGGCGTCATCCTGCGCATCCGGATACTGAACGGGCGCGGCGGCAGGTTATCCACCACCACCGAGGCCAGATACTGTGAAGTGGTTTTACCCTTAATGGTGATGTCCTTTTCCGTCACCCAGCCACCGTTACGTTGTATCTGAACCAGCAGGCGGACTTCCGATGGATTCCTGTCCCCCTTTGAGGTGGTTTCCACCAGTGCCTGCACACCGAAGGTAAAACGCAGACGGTCGATGTTTGCCGACGTGATGGTCCGGGTGATCGGCGTGTCGTATTTCACTTCCGTACCCAGTACCGTCTCGGAACCTGATGATTCAAATCCCTCCGGCGGTGTCTGCTCCTGCTCACCTGCCCGGAACACCACCGTGACACCGGAGATGTTGGTATTCCCCTCACTGTCCAGCACCGGTGTACTGTTCAGCAACACGCTTTTTAATCCATCCCCCGGACCTTCAATCGGCCCTTCGCTGATGGCATCGATCACACTCAGCAACTGCGTGGATTTCAGGTTGTCCTTCGCTTCGCGCGGGGTATGCCCCTTACTGCTGCCTTTACCCATTCGTCATGCTCCATAAACGATAAAACCGCCCGGAGGCGGTTTCACATAAAACATTTTGCATCAGCGACCAATCACCACAACCTGACCACCATCCCCTTCGTCTGCCGTGCTGATCTCCTGAGATACCACGCGTGACCCCACGCGCATTTCACCGTACAGAACGGGCAGAACATTCCCCTGGGCAACCATGTTATCCAGTGAGGAGAAATACGTGTTCTGTTTGCCGTTATCCGTTGTCTGTGTGCGGGGAGTTCTGGCTTTCGGTGCCAGCATCTGCGCCACACCGCCCAGGATCATACTGGCCCCTGCCGCATACATACCCGATACAGCCGCGGCACCCAGCCAGCCCACAGGGTTCCACCATGCCACCGCAATCAGCGCAGCCCCCAGCACTGCCTGAAAAACACCGCCACTTTTGGCACCCGCCAGACGCGGTACGATGTGGATCACGGCACCATTTGCCAGCGGCTCATTAAGACGGGCAGATAATTCGTTTTCGCCTGCATCACGCCCGGCAATGCGCACCTGATACCAGCCCTCATTCAGTTTCTGACGAAACGCCGGGAGCTGCGTGGCCAGCGCCCGGATAGCTTCGGCTCCCGTTTTCACACGAAGGTCGATGCGGTGGCCAAATCGTTGCAAATCCCCGTAAAGGCAGATGCGTGCCATGCCCGGTGACGCCAGAGGGAGTGTGTGCGTCGCTGCCATTTGTCGGTATACCTCTCTCGTTTGCTCAGTTGTTCAGGAATATGGTGCAGCAGCTCGCCGTCGCCGCAGTAAATGGCGGCATGATTCGGCACCGATGAACCAAAGCAGCACAGCAGCACATCGCCCGGCTGCGCCTCTGTCAGTGCGGCACGGTAAAAACCAGTCGCCTCCATATTGTCAAGATAGAGATTCTGGCCGTTACGCCACCAGTCATCCCCGCGATGAAAATCCGGCATCTCAATTCCCGCCAGATGGTAAGCGTCCCGGAACAGCGTGTAACAGTCCGTCACCCCGTGCTCAAAGCGCCGCCCGGTGAGATGCGGCACACAGCGGAACTTATGAATCGCCCCGCGGCAGACCAGCCACCACGGCAAATCACTCTGCACCTGCAGCCGCCGGTCGGCCTCACTCAGCCAGGGCAGACCACCGGGGTGGCTGTGGACCAGCGCCACAATCTCACCCTGCATCTCTGCCTGCAGCCAGTCCTCCGGAGCCATCCGGAAATACTCCTCCGGCTCACCGGAAATATTCACGCAGGGAAAATATCTTTCCCCCTCCGGCGTTCTCACCACGAAGCCGCACGACTCCGCTGGCGCACATCGCCGGGCGTGCGCCAGAATCGCTGATTCTGTCTCTGTCATGGGATTACTGCGAAAGTTTGTTAATGGAAAGGAAGCCGCCAAAGTTGCCCACGTTATTGCGAAACTTACAGCCACTCAGGCATTTGCTGCATTTATCCTTCGTGATATCGGACGTCGGCTGGTCATATTCATCCGCGACAGCCGGACCGCTATAACCGCACTCGTCACCGCGATAGGTCCAGGTGCAGGTGTTGGCCAGCATGATACGTCCCGGAAAAACGGCACCATCCGTTTCAGTCGGCGTGGACAGTACAAAGGAGGCACTGACCGCGCTCAGTTCGCTGCACTGCTCGATGCGCCAGCGGCTGATCACCTCCTGCTCCGGATCGGCTTCGCTGTTTCCGTTGACGAAGTTCACCGCATCCAGAAAACGGGCGTAAACCTTACGCCGGACCACCGTTCCGCCGACCAGACTCTGCAGATCTTCCGCCATCCCGGTGACCATGCCGTGCAGGTTTGATACCTTAAGTGTGGGACGTGCGC
>ENA-UOOD01000962-UOOD01000962.1-human-gut-metagenome-genome-assembly--contig:-CS67-NODE-962-length-31607-cov-5.701984_pt1 | contig 31607 bp, 65 predicted proteins | sample MGYA00242464_ERZ724011 | MGnify/ENA metagenome assembly ERZ724011 | reverse complement strand
GAGGGACATTTATCATTTTCGATTCATTCATACCCTGTTCTGTTTTTAACTAAAATACTGATATATCATCGGGACAATGTTCCGCATCTGTATCTATAAGTAAGTGCGTGTATTTATCAGAAGGATAAAGTTTTAGTGCTTTAGATTTAGCATCAATATAATTATCAGCTTCTACAGTGAGAAGCGGCATATCATCTGTATAATCTCTATAGGCACCCCCAGCTTCGTCCGACGCCCATTCATATTTAGCAATATTAAATGTATAATGTGCCATAATTTATTTCTTTTTGTTCCTGTTTTGAGAGTTATTTATCTACAGTTGATTTTACAATTATCTTATTATCGGATGATGGCATTACAATCACATTTCCGGCATCTGTGCTAATTTTTAGGATAGGATTAAAGTCAAAGTCAGTAGTGGCTACTATAATCATATCTCCAAAAACATATCTTTTATCTTGTTCTATCTCATTCATATCTATATCTTATTAGTTAATTACCAATCTCCACCATCATTTAATATGCCATCAATAGTAGTTACACTATTTTCAATGTTGCTGCCTCCATATTGCGTAAATTCCGGTGTAGGATTATAGTCTGTATCTCCATGCATCATTACGTGTAATGTACCACTTGCACTATAAAGCCAAAGACGCTTACCATCATTTTCCCACTTTTTTGCAAGTCGTTTCAAAGAATCAATCAACTTGCATTCTTCGGGAGTACATTCTATCCCAGCTTCTGTTTGATATTTGCTCATATCTTACTTTTTATGTACTTTTACACATAGAACAAAATCTAAACCTTTTGCAATCCACAGCATTCCTGTGATATCTATCTGCGCATGCAGCAAAGAAAGTGCAGTTATGACAATCTCTTTTAAATTTTTTCTTTTTCTTAACTTTAGGATATTTCATTTCATTTTTAGTTTTACGTTAATCCTCAATAGAATACAATGCCTGCATACAATCGAAGGGAAAAGATGAATTCAAAGCGTCATATACTTCTTCCGGTATATCATCTTCGCTTTCAAAATTACCTTCAATACATACAGAACCAAATGCTGTTGCAACGTGCCTTTCTTTATACTCCTTACCATTAATGGTTACGGCTGTTTCCCATCCGTCAGAAGTTATTTTGATTACTATCTCATTCATGTTTATATCGTTTTGTTCCAATATACTTTTTAATATCAATATGGATTAATTGTTTCTTGATTCATTAATTTAGCCATAAAATCATGCTTTTCTTGTTCGGTTGCTTTTCGCACATCACCTCCCCACATGAAATTTCTAAACCCTGTACTCTTTTTAATTTGACCATCATTCCATCCTACAAGAATACCATAACCGTCACCTGTCATACACCCGTTATAAATGAAAACTCTTTTATCTGTCGGATTATACATTTCCGATTCTTTACTTGATGGGATTCCATATAGGAAATCACCAATACAATATTCTGATTCTTTCATATTTATATCATTTTGATTTTTTTATTCATTTCTTTTTCAGCAGCTTTAACACCTTTTTTGAACCCCTCCACAAAGCTGTCAAAACAAGCTCTATGGATCTCTAAAGTACACCTTTTCATAATCGGACATACAGAACATTTTTGGCTAAGTCCGGCTGATTTCTTGGCTATTTTCGTTACATTTTTCATGATTATATAATTTATCATCAAATTCTTTTTCTTTCAGAGCTTTTTTACAAGCTTTTTCTTTCATAATCCGTGGACAATCACAATTTTCAGATCTGTCATTGTACCAACAACAATAATCGCACTGGTGCATTAGTTATTTTTTATTTGATTTGAATTAATAGGTAGTTTCATGAAGCACATCCACATAGTTTTGCCATGCCTTCCGGTGGTATGACCAAACAATGGCTGTCGTCCGATGGCTTTCAATACTTCTTTAACCGTTATCTGGTCTTCATTCCATTTGAAAATGAGAACGCCGTAATCTTCAAGTACTCGAAAGCATTCATCAATTCCCTTTTTTATCACCCTTGGCCAATCTTCGGGAAGTTTACCGTACTTCTTGGCCAACCAGCTTTCTTTACCCGCCTTTAGCAAATGGGGTGGATCAAAGACTACCAGTTTAAAAGATTCATTCAGGAATGGCATATTGGTAAAATCTGATATGATATCTGGATGAATTTGAAGTTTGCGTCCATCACATAAAACACATTCCTCTTCTCGTATATCGGCAAATAAAGTTAGTGGATTATGTTTGTCAAACCAAAACATCCGACTTCCACAACAAGCATCCAATATGATTTTCTTATCTGTCATTGTTTATTTATTCAAATTTGTGAATAAAGACGTATGGTTTTTCGCTTTCATACGCCTTTGACGAATGCTTTCTATTTTAAAGAACAATCTCCCAATCATCGGCAAACACATCGCTAATAGACGGAACCCATGAATCAGCACGCCCGGTGTTCTCGTTGTAAATAAGGCATTGACTCGTATAGTCAATGAAACCTTTGCCTTTCAGAATAAGGTCTTTCGCTGATTGTGGAAGTGATTGCATCTTTGGAATAACATCCTCTGTAATGCGAGCTGGAACCTGCTTGATTACCCACAAGCCCTTGCCGTTCCATCCACTTCTACGGATAGCACCACCTTGTTTGAGAATTTCAATAGCATCACCAAATGACATTTGATGTAGAGGTGCTTCGGGAGAGCCATCAAGCCTACCAATACGACATTCCAATACATTGATGTACCTGCTCATGATTCTATGTTGCAAACGGAGTAAGTGGTTCTGATATTTGTCTGTTACAATTTCATCTATTTTGCCGGATTCAATAAACGGAGAAAGTTTATCCATCTTCTCATATAAATCTCGCATTTCAATATGCAAGCGGTCAAGGAAAGTATCAGCTATTTTATACGCCTTTTCAAACGTATCTTTAGGACTCCAGCTTTCATACCCATCTTCATAGCGGACATGATAACCCTCATCATCGAAATTTTCCGTTGACGGTTTTTCTCTAAGAAGATGTTTTCCCCACGCATCACCTCTTGTCATAGGTTCTGCCTCAATCTGTTTTGTTCCAATGTACTTTTTCATACTACGATTAATTAAAAATGTTATTTACTATGCTTTAATCTTGTGATAGCATCCTTTTTAGAATACGCCATCACTATCTTTCCTTTAACTGTAAACTCACGTAATTCACGATGCTGTTTCTTAGGTCTGTAGTTAGGATTGAATCTCATGCTATGATTGGGATTTTTATCCATATATACATTGTTTCCAGAATTAGCCAGACTCATCATCATGGCTGTTTCAAGCATTATTTGTTTTAATCTACTCATAAGCTAAATCTCCGTTAGTGTTGAGAAATCTTCCAACTCCTCTTTAGCAATAGATTTAATAAGCCGAATATCCTGCTTGCTAAATTCAAATGTCGGAATGTATTTTAATATTGGGCAATACAATGTGCCACAGTCTGTTTCTTCTACTTCCATATAAACTGTAGCATTTGCCAGTGTTCCAAGTAAAGACACGAGCAATGCTTTGATTTCTTCTGTTTTATTCATTGATCAATTTCATTTTAAGTTCTACTCTCTGAGGACCGTTCTCCCATGTTACATCAGGAAAATCATCAGGATTGAGGTGCACCAAACATTGACTCCACTCCCCAAACCATTTGAATCTTATAGGCTTTTTATCAAATAACCTAAGTGTACATCGTTTATCTCTGGCAACCCAAGCATAGTATGTTATACTTACTTTTTCCATTTCCTAGCCCTTTTAAATATTCTTTATTAAAATGCCTATTCCGAATGAGCCAATCTATCATAGAAACACAACATTCTATTGGTGTATCCTCTATGTGTGTTCCAACCAAACAATCTGCTGTATATCTTCTTATTGATAAATTATATCCTGAGCTATGTTTAATCAATTCTGGATGATGAGATTTAAATCCTGGTTTCGGATCTGGAATCTCGTTTGGTATCATTTCTAATAATCGTGATAGGCTCCATGCTGGTATTATGTCTCGATTCATATGTACAGAAAACCAATTGCCAGTATTTATATTTTTTGTTAGAGCATGGATGTAGTATTCACCAGCTTCAGGTAATGATGATTTTTCCAGATACATATCCGCAGTTTTAGGTTGTAATCCTAAAGAAAGAAGCCTTTTGGATTGTTCTCTCGTTGTGCATATTTGACTTTTAAAATTCATATCCTTATTCATGGTTCAAGTAAATTTTGCATATTGATAAAATTCCTATTTTCAATTACTGCATCTTCTGGGTAATAAGTGGCTCGTAAATACCATTCATTATAGCATTTCGGGCAATACCATTGATTGAGCACTGCAATATAATATCCTTCTGTAGATGTATTGCCACACCAGTCGCAAATGCCAAATCCACCTATATAATTAATTTCAGGCAGATTCATTTTCATCACTTTGAATCCTTTTTTATTCTTTACAATTTCAGCCATAATCAGTAGCTTTTAATTTGTTTATATTTACCACATTTTCGACAAAAGAAATGATATACCACATACGTCCAACCAAAGTTATCAATGACATAAGTCCTATGTCGGCATTTTCATCTGTGGACGCAGAGCCATTTCTTTATTATTTGCGTCAGTTAACTTTTTCATTTTGCTTTTTCTGGAAGTCGTAATATGTATATGGATACTTCGTGGTTGCAAAAATCTCCGGCACCATAAGCAGTTACTTCATATTTGTCGTCATCCATATCTACTATGATTTGATTTGTTTCGACCTCCGTTATTTTACAGTCATCAGGTAAATGATTGTGTATAAAATCATTCATTGAATCCGTTGTTGTGTAAAGAGGATATTCTGTTTCCCATCTATAATACTGCAAACCATCCAGTATCATTTGTTTGGTTAGCATTATATACCCCCTTTCTTGATTGTCAGTTCTACCTCGCCATTGCTATTAGCAATGGTATATTCATCGCAATTATCATTCTCGAACTTCTGTTGAGAATACCACACAATCAGACCAAGTATTTCGTTTTCTGTGATTTCTCGTCTAACTTGGCTCATAAGAGCCTTGTCTTTGTTCTTTTTAGCTATATAAGCGGACTTCCAGCCGGTTACAATAACTGTTTCTTGTAATTCTTTTTGTGTCATTTTTCTTCATTTTTGTTTGTTAATACTTTGATGATTGGCTTTTCATTGAAGAGAAATACGGTTTCACAATCCCAACAATGTAAAGAATATGGATAAGAGCAATATGTTTCCATCATTCCACGAACTGTAAGCCAAATGCCATCATACATCTTTACCAATCGTCCCCAGTTGATACAAAACAGTCCATATTGATCAAGTTCCATGATATGTGGATGTACCATTTTTCGTATCAAATCATCCAAACTATCAATGATAAATAATCGACTTGTGTCTACCTTCAATCTAAAACTCTTTTCAAGCTGCCATACATTGAAATCTTCACTTAAACACCATTTTCTCCAACTGTATTCCGAATCTATTGGTGACGTCCATAAACCTCCACTTTGTGGCTTAGAAAATCCGTGAACTGGAATTTCACAAATTGAGTATATGGGTTCAAGATGATCATTTCCACAATGTTCTACTTCTATTATTTTGCTTTCATGACTATTTCTCATTTTAAATTATGTTTTGCGGTATAAAGCATTTGGGAAATCTTATCTGAAACCCTCTTTTTCATCACATAGTTGATGTCTTTATTCCAATAATTGCTATTTATTTCCGAGATTATATCATTAGCGAATTTCGATAATACATCAACATTATGTTTATACCGTTTATCATTTCGTTCTTTAAGCATTAATCGAAGTTCCTGATAGGATGTTGGAATATTAATTGTCAATGATTTCATTTCTTTTCCTTTTTAATAAATGATTGATATGATTTACAATAACGAGGTGTTTTTCTTGCTGTAATGCGCTTTTGCAAAGCCTTACAATACATTTGACAGTTGGGGCATGGTTCATAGTGTATGCACTCACTGCAATGTGCATCCGGATTGATTATTTTAGCCATTCATCATAAATTTTTTCCCAATTATCAAATAAACCAACTCTTGTACCAAAAGCATTGTAGCATTGCTCTACCGTTTCTTTAGGTGGAAGATAACGCCCATCACTCAGCATAATATACCCCTCGTTGATTTGCTGCTGAAGCAAGTCCATATCAACTGGCATAATTTCATCTGGAAACAGAACAACATCACCTTTGCCTGTTTGGTATTTTACTCGTGGTAATTCGTAATGTCCTGCCTGCCCAGTCAATAGTGAACAAATGCCTATCTCTCCTGTGATAAGATGTACTTCTGTGTTTGGGGCATTTACAACCATAAAATACGCATTATCGTCATTTTGGAAGTGGTTAACCATTTTACCAACTCTTTCAGTATCGCACCTTCTCATTCTTTCATCGAAATGATAGCCGGTTTCATCGTGAAACTGGATATACTCTCTTACTTTCTTCCACGTTCTGACAGATAGAAATTTAGGAACAGGTAAATTCAAAGTTTTTTCGGTCCCGTCATCGTATTTAAGTTCGTGCTGAACATAATGTCTACGAGCTGCCATAAGGTGCATATCAACAATATCAAAACTCTCGTCGTAACCGTTGGTCGTGGAATATTCTTCAAGAACAACGTTTTCACTTGATGCAATTTCATCCACAATCTTTCGGAACTCCAATTTGGCATCGGATAGCAAATTCTCAGTGTTCATTCTGTCCTGCATGGGTATTTGTGCCACAAGTTTTATAGGGTATTCCCTTTTCTCATTGTCATAGCACATATTCTCCACAACACTGCAATTCACCCTGCCACATCTTTCGTGAAAGAAATCCATTGTACGGAGAACATCCTGACTGCTTAATTTGGTTGGCTGGGTGACGAATAACACATAGCTTACTTTTACCCGGCTCAGAAGCTCTATGTGTACATTGGTCACACTCGGAGGCGTATCAATCAGTACGAAGTCCGGTTTTATCTGCCGTAATTTCTTCTTTGCTAATTCGAGGTATTGTCTCACCATTGATTTTTCCAAGTAAATGAACTTGTCAAACATATTGCCGGAAGAGTGAATCCAAATATTTTCCTGCGGATGTTCTCCCTCAAATTCTGTATTCATTGAGGGTGTATTGATGTCAGCATCTATGATGAATACCTTATGCCCTTCCTGGGCAAGAAGTCTTGATATGTTGGCCGTTGTTGTGGTCTTACCAACACCACCCTTGCCAGAATATACGATAACTGCTTTCATGTTAAAAACTTATTTATTTCTTGTTTTACGAAGTGTATTATGCTTTGCGCTGATTGTAACTGGGCTTGAAGTGATGATTTTGAAATATAGTACTCCGTTATTGTTCACAGGCTCTTTTGCGACCAAGAAAGTAGCGTTTGACTCAATCTTTACGCTATCAAGAATTTTAGCGGACAGATATTTGTTCGTGAAGCGTATCCCGGTCTTGTCGTTTTTCAGAACAAATCCATTTTCATCATTCGTTTTACACAAATACCAATCTTTGGGACTGTCTTCATCGTTGGCAAAAAGCAATTTCTCGTTTTCTTTCAGCTTCAACGCATTCATCAGTACTTTGGAGATATAGATGACCCCATTAGTTCTGTTTATTCTGATTGTACGTTCTCCGTTTCTTGTACCTATTGATACGGTATTTTCCTTGTTGTATATAAAAAGCCTCATTGTGTTGAAATTTAAATGTTTAAGATGATAATTGTGAATTGCGTTGTACGAAACTTGCTTCTTGGCGTACAACGTTTGATATGTGATTCACTTTCTTACATATCTGACTTTGGGATATTCCCATATAGTCGGATAAATCTTTATAGGATAGCTGAGTCTCAAAGTTCCTCAGTTTGAACAACCTGTAGTCATTTTTGGGAAACTTCCTTTTGACAAAGTCCAGAATGTCATGTGCCAGTTTGTCTAAGGCTAACAGATCATCTGTAGAAAAGGATTCTGAATCGCTTAAAAACTCAAAGAATACATCTTCAGGGTAATAATACTTGCTTTCATGCTTTATTTCCTTTGTGGATATTCTTCTGTAATACCCCATGAAATAAGGTTCGAAATCTGTTATTTCTTCCTTTTCAAATAGAAGGTTTGTCTTGATGGATAAGTAGGCATCGTGAAAGGCATCCTCATTGACTGTGGTATATCGTTCCAGTTTTCTTTTAATCATGTTGTATGACACGGAAAACCAGTTGTCAAACCGTCTTATGTCCTTTACCATGATGCCCCCCCCCCCATTACGTGTATATGGCAGAATAAAAACGCACCTCTTGTCCTGCCATTTGCGTATTTTATTGAACACTTTATCGTTCTCGGAATCCGATAGAAATTCGTTTAAATGTAAATACGCTCTACATAAGTTGGTAATGGCTAATTTTTTTCTGTTTTCCATATTACTTTTATATTTAATGTCTGAAAATATTAGTGGATAATACGGGATTTGAACACCGTGACCTGTACATGATGAAACTCTTTAAATAATACCATAACAAAACGTAAAAAAAATAATATCATGTATTGCTCTACCAGACTGAGCTAATTACCCGTTTCTGCCTGCTGTATCTTCGCAGACGGTGCAGGCAAGGTTAACAAAGTTATTTCTGTACTTTAATCAAATCAGGGATAGAACCGTAAATCGGCGACTTACCATCCCATTTGTCAATGAATTGCTTATAAAGGATTTCTTTAGTCAGACCTCTTGACTGGATAAGGGCTTGCTCAGTTTTTAATTGTTCCAGTTCATTTCGCTTCTTCTGTTCCTCAATTTGTTGATCCAATACGGAGATATTAGTGTTCACTTCATTTCTACTATCAATTTTTTCACGAACTTTATCGGAAAACTCCAACTGGGCAGAGAATGTGAGTAATTGCAAACCTCTTTTTTCAAACTCTTTATCAACGATCTGTTCTAACCGTTTCTCAAACACTAATGAGCCCCCGTTAGCCATCAAGCTATCAGTCTTATGTTTCCGGCTTTCTTCCTTTATCAAATCATATATACGTGGTTCCAGAATGTTATCTTCCAACGAGGACATAAAATCATCTCCACGCCCGATGTGCTTGTTATCAAAAACAACATCAATGGCACGATTCTTGATAACATTGTAGCTGTATGTAGGACGTGCATTGAACTCCGTATTATCGGCAGCTTTCAATGTAACAGGTTCGGCAAAATCTCCACGCTGGTCAAATAGTGGGACTTGAAAAAGTTCTGTGCCTAATTCCCATGTAGATACTTTACCGGAAACAATTTTGAAATCCTCTTTCCCTTGTTTGCCGTAATTCTCCATAAGGACACCGACATAATTAGGAGCAACTCTTTCGCATGAAACGAACATGATCAAGGTCATACAGACCAACATAAGATTAATCAATTTTTTCATTTTTCAAAAATTTAATTAGTTTATAAATAAAGAAAATTATTGTGGCTGATATTATTGTCACGCCCAGCCATGCGTGTAGGTGATTGAATACTCTGTTCCCGATAGTAACCCCTATTAACAGAAACAAGATTAAATAGACATGCTTTTTCATTATGACAGATTTTAATTTTTTTCTTGTTGCTTAAAAGCATCGGCTTCTTATACAATGCCAATAGATTTTCTTTTTGAAGTTTTGTGGACACAGAGGTTTAACCTTGGTATTCCATCCCTCACGACATTGTAACCTCTCACTTTGTATCAGATTGTTTTTATATTCCATAAATCCCTTTACCGTTTCAGTAATACTGTTAGGATGAATTTCATATATTTCATTTACTACCATAAAATATTGATTTATTTTCTGTTAAAATCTGCCGGTATTTCACCAAATGTTCTGTTGTCCCATTTTACGACTTCTATTTCATCAATCCAATATGCCATAGCTCTGAGGTATATTTCAGCCTTCATCAGTTTATCATTGCGTTTACCTGAAGCGGTACGTTTATTTTTGAACCAACTGATTGCTGTCGTGCTATCGGAAAAAATAACTTTTGGATGGAAATCATGTTCTATGATGTATTTTACGGCCTCTACGATTGCAAGGAACTCACCAATATTAATGGTTTGATTGCCCAAATCACAGTAAAATAATGTTTTCCCGTTTTTTAAGTCAACCCCTTGAAATTCCGTTTTACGGTTTTTTGTTGAGTGGGCAGCATCAACGGCTATACCTTCATTGAGACTAATCATATTGCAAGATTGTTAATTGATACTATTTTCATCATCTAAAATAAAATCAGGATATTTGAATTTCATTCTTTGCTCCATTGAAAGAGAAGAATAAATCCTTGCGTAGTTTACCATTTCGGTCTGTTTTTTATCCAGCATATCCATAGTGACAAATGTATTGGCTTGCAATAATTTTCTGTATTTGTCCCACTGGAGTAGGGCTACGCCATCGTTGACAGGGCCAAAAATGTGTACCTTGTTACGAAATACTGAACGTGTTTCTATCCAAGTCATTGAAAGATTGCGTTTCATGTAAATCGCAATAATATCAACCGATGATTTGGAAAGTTCTAATTGTGAACGTGTTTGCCAATCACAAATCTTACAGAAACGATTTTGATACCTGTGAAAGAAATGTGGTGTGAACTTAATGGCTTGTTGGCTTTGAACATAAAAAGCAATAGCACACACACCTTTTGAAGTATCCATCAGCCCGATATGAAAAGAAGTCCAGTTCCATTGTTTTTGCTGCCCTTCTCCTGTCTGAACATAAACCAATATACCAAGATAACGATTTCCACGCTGTGATGTAAAAACCTTAGTAATTGCTACCTGTAGTTTCTTACGGCGCTTCCACAAATACTTTAAGACATAATCCGTCTGGTCAAAGTTGATAGTTTGAATTTGAATATCTTGAAGGTCTGCATAATATTCTTCAAACAATTGACCGCTTGACATTCTTTCTTCAAACATTATTATGAGATTGTTCATACAGACGTTTAACTATGCAGGCTGAATTTATAAAATCTTCAGCTACACCATGTGCATTTTCAAGGTCAATACGGCTCCGTAGATTGTCTGCGATAGCTTTTATCTCACGTTTCCTACGTTCCTTGCTGGAAGGGTCATAAATAATAACCTTGTTGCCGAACTTTACAGTAACTAAGAATACATTTTTTCTACAAGTCGTTGAAATAGTGCCGGTAAATTTTATAATAGATGCAGATTTTACAATGAAGCCTTCTTCGTTACGCATCGGGATCAAAGTGCAGCTATAAAGTACATTTGGAATAATGTCTTCTGAAATGGTAGGGTCAATGAATACAATTTTCTTTTTGACAGTATTTTCCCTACACCCTCTCCAGCTGCCGTTGGATTTGGTTACGAAGCCATACAATCTGTCTTGCATATTGTTAAGTCCTTTGTAGAACTTGATATTCGTTTTGATTTTATGTATCATTTTATTCATTTTATCAATTAAGACAGGATAAATAAAAAGGCCCTGCACCATGTAATAGTACAGAGCCTTAAAGAAGTTTTATTAACAAATCTTAAAATCGGGTCAGATAATAATCAATAATCGGCACGTTCATCACGCTTTATTTGGTCCACATCCGGGATTATGTGTTTCCCGGATGAATCAAGTTGTTGAATTAATCTGAACGACTTATTGATATTGGATATTTGTAAACTGTTTATGATATGGGTCTTTAATTTTCCATTGACATTTTCAGTTGCAAGAAATTCATCATAGCCATTTGCATGATTGTAAAATTGAACTATCAGGACTTCATCATCCTGAATTTTCAAATATTGCCATAATTGTTGAATTTTAAATGTTGCATCCATGATATACTGCTTTTAATCAATTATAATTCTAAATCGTCTGCAAAACAATTGGAGCACAAACCATTGGTACGTTCATGACATTTTTTTGTAATGCGTATTCCGCAACGGTTGCAAAACAATATTGATTCATTTCTTCCATGAAGTATTTTATTAAGATTTGCCTTGCTGATATTATATTCTCGTTGCAGAGCCCTCATTACTTCAGGAAAATTATAATTCTTATCTTGATGCTCCAACCAATGTAGTCCGCTTGTCAACCTTTCATAGTCTGCACGGATAAGGAGACTGCGAATATATGTTACATTAAGTAGACGTTGTGAATTGAAGCGCTCTAATGTAGCCAACTCAATGCCTAATAATTCACTTGCTTTTTCCAAATCCTTTGGACGTAGGCTGAATTGAACAGAATCGGAAACCCCCATACTATTCTGTCTTTTGGAATGAAATAGTCAAAACCGGCTTATATTTTTCGTCAACATCAATATTATAGAAGTGATCTGACAAAAGGTTTAGCATTACACGGTTACTATCCTCATGAGACATCTTATCCCAGTCAAGTCCCATCTCATCTGATAATGAACGGGCAGCTTCATAAAATGGATTTTCTTTGGGAATTTCGTTAACATCGACAGGTGCATCATCTCCAAATAAATATTTGGAAAGGCTGAAATAATCACCAATTGCTTTTTGGGATTTTTCTAATAGTTCTTTTTTTGTTGCCATAATGGATTGTTATTATGACACTGCTTTCATCAATTAATAAAAGACAAATCGCAATGGATAACTTCGCAAACGGCAAGAAGGGTCTTGATAGAAAGTGAAGCCACATATTTATTAGCTCCAGATGTAGACTTGATTTTTTCAAGTTCTTCTTCAACCAGTGATTTTGGAGCCGTATAATGAACCGCTGTTTTTCGATAAACGAGCTTATTATCTACTTCGTAACGATTCATTAATAAATCCAACACCTTATGCACATCAAGCACTGATATAGGGTAAAAACAATCTTCGGTAGCCAAGTCTGTCATCACAAATTTCAATCCCAAGTCTTGACAATATGCGATTAAATTTGAAACCGGGTAATTGCTTCTGCCAGATTTGATGGATTGGATAGCGTATGCCGAAAGACCACCTTTGTACACCTTGTCTTGTGATATTGCTTTAAGTTTCTCTGCAATTTGCTCTTGATTCATCTATGGATCGTTCTTTTAATTGTATTTACTATTTCAATAATATCATTTCTTATCAATTCATAATTAAAGGTATCCATTTCCTGACATTGACCTATGAGGATTTCAAGTTCATCATTGGCTTCAGACAGGTCGGATATGTTTTCTGACAGTGAATCGTTGCCGGCAGAAAACTGAAATGATTCCGGTCTGTTATCAAGTGCTTCCTCTTCCTCATCCACACACTGTTCAACTTTAATTTGTGCGTCCTGAATGATTTTTAATGCGACTTCCCTATCCATTACCGGGTCTCTCAGTCTTTCTAAATCGTCCAGTACAAGATGAAGTACGTTTCTTCGTCTTTTGTTCATGCTTTTTGTTTTTAGGTTTACTGAAAGACGATGCAAAGTTACTAAAAGTTTCCGACCATCTTTCAGCCTAAAAAGTTTTATTTCTCTTTCCTGCAAATAATAAGCTCTTCTGCATAAGGCAGTGTTTCTATCCATTTACAGAACGATTTCCATTCAGGTAATCTATGATTCTTTCGTTGAAGATAAATAGTCCTGAGTTGTTCATAGTTGGTAGAAACACGCATAAATAGCATAACTCCTTGCGGACAATTGGATAGAACTCTCATGAAGTTATCCTCAGATTGCTCTGCATTATACTCTGATATGAGCTGCTTCATTTGCTGTTTGGTCGCTTCTGTCACCCACTTATTGCAGCATTTATCAAAATCCATCTGCATGATTCGGTGCATTTTGGATGATGATGTCACGATGTCGAACCAGTGATACCGTTGCATTTCTGGTGAAATGTAATTGGGGTATTCGATGTCAAAGCTAACTCGGATGCCTGTTCTAAAATTAGCATGACATCTTACTTCCCCAATAGATGCTTTACACAGTTTCTTTGCCCGTTCAAGACTTTTCTCAAACTCCTCATCAGTATATTCTGGTGGAATTAAACGCATCGCATTTCTACAAGCGATAACAGATTCTTTCAGGTCATAGATCTGTACATTTGTCACATTCATTTTTACTATCTATTTTAATTAAGTGTAGAGTTATAAAATAATAGAGGGATTAACCTGTCATTTTATAATAACAAAGGTTAATCCCTCCAATAAATCTAAAACTGAAAATTACTTTTTAAACGGGTCCCAGCCTAAAAAGATTGCAATAAGACCCACTAAAAATCCCAATGGAATCAATGATGTAAGTACCCATATTATTTTCCACCCAGGTGAAGGGTCTTTAAATACAAGGAAACCACAACAGAAATAATACCATGCCCAACTTAATCCATACAAAATGGTAATTATTAGTCCAGTAATTCCAACCCACATAAGAAATATCCCCATCTTTTTTGCTCGCTCTTTCCATTTATTTTCAGATGATTTTTCAATTGCTAGACAGATATTAATTGCAATTCCAAGTATCATCCATATCGCAAATATTATCCATCCCATATTTTACGTGATTAAGTTTTCATAAATACATTTCATACACAAATCTCCAATGGCTTCTGACTCCAGTCTGGCAATTACTTCTGGGTTTTCATGCCATCCCCATTCACGAAAAATACGAATAGTTTTTTTCTTTTTCAAATAACTCCCAAAGCATTCTATTTGATTCGGTTTTAATTTGAATGATATTGATGCGGTATTGCTATCCTTGTCCTTCCAACAAGCCCGTTTGTTTTGAAAGAAAGCAATTACACTGAATGGAACAACCTCAGACCGCAATCCCATTTGTTCCAGCATCCAACTTCCTTCATTTTGTTCGCCCAAAAATCCACGTGTAAACTCATTTACATAATAGCCATTGACCTTAACTTTGTCATTAATTTCTTTTCTTCTCATTGTTATTATTGATGGTAACAACTGTTTTCATCAATGTGCCTGTATCTTAGTCATAACACCATTCAGTAATTTCGCAAGTATCAGGATGGATAAAACAAATAAGTTCAACCTCCCTATTCGGAGTATCTGATGTGTGTAATGATACAGCTTCAATATGCCCCTTATTTGTGTCATCGTTCCAGTAGATATTAAAATCAACTCCGATATAATCAGAATTGGTCGCCATGTGGCTACGGTCAAGTTCGACTTCACAATATATAATAGAGTAATTATCGTCGAAACCATTATCACATTCATACGAATTTAAAGAGTTCCACAAGTCCTCAAATGTTTTTGCTTTTGATATGGCTTCCTGAATAACTTGCTTTGCTTGTTCGTATGCATTTTTATTAAAATTACTGTCAAATAATTCTTGCTGTTCTTTCGTTAAATTTATTCTCATGATTTATTTTTTTACAAATTAATCATTTAGCCTTGCATCCAAGGCTAAATCGAAAATTTTATCAAGCGTTTTTCTCATTTCTTCTGCGTATTCAAACAGTTCATCTTTTGATAAGTCTTTACGTTGCCAATCAAACATATTGCAATATCGGCATCCAATAGCTTCATCTTCAATTTGTTCAAATTGGAGTTTGTAAGGATTCTCCTTTTTGTTTTTAGCTTTGCTTTTCATATTGTTACAATCTTTGTTTTTCTTAACTCGCCGGAATATCCATGCGCTTTTAGACCATTGACAAAGAAATCAACTGGAAGTCTGACATAATCGACACAGGAATAATGAACAGGCTCCCCAACATATTCATGAGCCAGCAATCCATTGGCGTAGGCGCTTGCCGGAATTTTCATAAGGTCTAAACTAGGATATTGTGTCAATACCGTTTTTGTAATAAGCAAGTTATAATCATCACATTCTGATTTATTGGAATAGGGACATTTACCGGCTCTATTTTTAAGAGAGCAATCCTTACATAGCTTGTTTAGTTGGGATTGCAATTTTTTGTTGATATTCTGGTTATTCATACATTCACCACTTTAGAGTACCTTAACTCACCATTATATCCTCTTCTTCGGAGTTCAGCAAAAATATTCTCATCCGTAAAATCTGCCAATGTAAGAATTGCTTTATTACCGGGCTGAGGTGTATAGTTTACCGGACGTATTTGTTCCTGCTTTTCCGTTTCTGATTTGGATTTTGTTCTTGCCATATCTTTTGTTCGTTTTAATAAATTGTCCATTTTGTTACTATATCACATCGTTCAATTTGATTGTGTTTGGATGCACTTCCATTGTAGAGAAGTTCTTCCAAATACTCAAAATTAACGTAAATGCCGGATTCTCCACCCCAATTATTGGTTCCTGAGAAAAAAGCAGAATCATTGAGTAACTCTACTTTATCCACAATGATATTCGTTGATGAGCCATCCCATGAATCATAAGTGTGAAGTTTTTTCCCCTTTGTAATTTTTAAGATTTCTGTTACGCTTAATTTTATCGTATCTGGAATCTTGCCCAACATATATTGTTCTGATATTTTATCCAACCTATTAATCGTATCATCAGGATTCAAAACCCCCAAATCACCTAAAGATGAGATAAAATCTTTAAGGTACTTATAGGCTTCATCACCAGAAGATGTGAATCTACCGGTTCTGTCGTTTAAAGCCGGTCCAAAACAGCCACAATAATCAGTTAGAATATCTTCTAAAGTTCTCATATTCATTTTTTTATTTCAGTCAATAAGAAATTTTAATCTCATCATTATAGTTATTCATCACCCATTCAAGCAACAGTATACTATTCTGAGAATCAAGTTCGATGTAAAAGTGAATGAGATCGGTATATGGGTCATTAGACCGTGTAGCAGATTTCCATTTCCCTATCATATGACTGATAGGACATGTCCACTTTATTGCTACTATAAACTCAGGAAGATAAATAACTTCATTATCATCATTTGATTTGGTATATGGGACAACTTTATAATTCAAGCTGAAATATACCCATTTATTTATCGCTGCCATAGCGATTTTCATATTGTCTGTCATTGTGCTAATATTTTAAGCTGCTCGTCTTTGAGCTATTTTGTTCTTGTTTGCTTTGATTAATGCAATTATGCGGTCTTGCAATGGAGGCACTGAGTTATATATCCCGCGGCATTGAACGATTTCCAGATTGTTGATGTCCATTTCAATAGTTGCAATAGACACACCATCAACAAGTGCGTGTAATATTAATGACTCCTCCTTTTGGTAATACTTGTTAACGAATACACAGTGATGAAGCGTGTGCCATTCATCAATAAATTCTTGAATACTGATGAGTGGTTTGATGGTCAGTTCAGAATCTTTAAATTCAAGATCGAAATATCGAGATTTGGATTCCTTGTATTCGGATTCTTCTTCAGCAATTTTCTTTTTGTTTGCCAAATGCCTACGTTCTCGATCCAGTTCACGTTGCAATTCATTTTGCCGGCGAATTCTATCTGCATGCACTTCTCTTTTGTGTACCCAATAATCATGAGCGTCTTTTAAATTATCCGGACAAATAAATTTGGGGTTCCGAGTATCTTTCCCCAGATAATCAAGCGCACTTAAAAGGTCATACCATAAAGTTGCATCACTGACGGTATAATTGTTTCGCATTGCTATCTTTATGGATGACCAATTTCTGTTAAGAGAATAGGGTGAACTCATAAAATACCCTGCAAGCTGAAACTGTCCAGCTTTCCATATTGTTTCTATTTTGCTATTTGTCAGTAGGTTCTTTATAACTTTAGATGGATTGTAATCATGAAAATCACCATTAAATCCATTTCTGACCAATTCAGGAATAGCGTACACTCGTCCGATAATTTTACTCGGACAGACTGAATGGGCATAATGTTCCGGGCGAACTTCTAAATCACTGAACCAATCCCAAGAATCTATATAATGGGATATCCAGTTTCTTTTCCGACCGATAATGACCTCTTTACCATCAGAAGTAATCCAGCGCTGAAACGCTTCACCAGTCCACCAAGTCACTTTTTTACCTTTACGCAAGGTTGCGGACATAAAGAACATCCTGACTACTTGAAAACCTCCACATCTTGTGACTATTGCAAAATAGTCTTTGTGAACAATCTTGCGCTTTCGGTCTTTTTCAACTGTCAGTTTTGCGGAACAATGTGGACAAGTAACAATATCAGCATTGCCTTTATCACCTTTCCATGATTTACCACAATCCATGCAGGTATATTCTCCTTTTGAATTGAGTTTTGCTATATGGGGGATGATATGTTTTTCGACCTGCTTTTTCTGGTAATCACTAAGCTGGGGCAGTTTCTTTAAGTTTTCTACCACCATTTTTTGTAGTTTGTTCCTTGGTTTCATTTTAAACTTTGTTTATGTTTTGTTAGAAAAGTGGGATTTCCAGCACATCAGGTAAATCAGGGTCTGTTTTGGCAGATTTTGACTTTCTGGGTTTGGTTTCCTTTGGTTTTGCGGCAGTTTTTTCAGGAACAGAAGTGTGCTGCACATCTTCCACTTTATTCTTTGACCCATCAACAACGATGTCATCCTCATCATAATAGTGAATAGCAAGACCATAAACCTCTTCATCAGTACAAGCCACACATCGCTCATTATTCTTTCGATTTTTCTCTACTTGCTGAAAGATATATTTGCAGCACTCGGATATTGATTTGTTGGGTTTTGCATAGTTCTTTGAGAACATTTCATCTTCTTTGGCAAGATTGTCAAGAAAAGTCTTGATAGCTGTTTCAAACGCTGTAAGATTCAAATCCATAATATTGTAGTTTTATGTTTTGTTATAAAAAAAAGAAAAATGATTTGCTATTAATATTGAGAATATCTTTATCCAATCTGACTCCAAGGATAAATTTCTGTTCGGATATTTTAATGGTTTCAATGCCTGTTGGTGTATCGCCTTTGATAAATTTTACTAAACGAATTGATACATTAGGATATGCAATATCGACTACATCATAAGCAAAAATTTGTCTTTTATGTTTGATTACGATAGCATCACCGCTCTTTATGCTGGAGAGATCACGATATATTGACATTCTATGTCTTTGCATAAAAGAATGCAAAAGTTCCAGTTTAAATTTGAGAATTAGGTCTGATTTATTTTTATTGAGTTGCAATTCATTATACTGAAACGTACTTGCAGTAATACCTTGTAAGGAGCCACCATTTTTCATTAATGAATCAGCTTGTTTCTCCATGAAATCAAGCACTTTCATTTTTGCTTCTGCTATAGCGGCATTGTCTTTGTTTTTAATAAATTCCCTTATTTTATCCCATTCTATGTCCATTGTTCAATTAATTGACAACCCCTTTATCTCTTAGCTCACTTCGTTCGCAATCGCTTCGCTCTAAGGGATAAAGAGATAAAGGGGGTTAAGAGTTAATGAAATGCTGCCACGGCACGCACATAGCCGCTGTCCGACACCTTAGTGTACCAGCCGTAGAGGTTGCCGCCGTTCAGGTGCAAGTTCCAAGCGAGCGTCGCCGAGTACTCAGTGGAACTCCAGTACCAGCCATCTTTTATGCGGCTTCCGCCGCTAAGTTCGATGGCGGCATTGATGGAGCGCTTATTGAGATAAATAAGATACCATTCAGCAACAGACGGAATCCATTCATCATCTTTCAATTCTATACCAGTACCCACTTGTTTGATATGTTCGGTATTTAGTTTACCATCCCAGTCGGCAACAGCATCATCATAATTATTAATATAGCCGTCATAATTACCATAGTCTTGTGTGTTAGTCAATGATTGTTCTGGTAAATCCTCCAAATTAATGGCAATTGAACGATCTCCCATAATGACTCCTATACGCTTGACTGCTTTTTGTGGTTTGTTTTGTTTTACAAAATCAAACAGTTCATCAGAATCATCTTCATAAAGATAATAAACTCCATCAGAGCGCAATATAGGATTCGCATCTACAATGAGTTGATTATTAGACTTATGATTAAGCCAATCGAAAAGTTGTTGTGCATTTTCACCAAAATCATTGTAAAGTGCAAGTTTTAATCTCTGTTCTTGTGACAGTGCGCTATACGCTTTTTCTACATACTCTTTTTCAATCATACTGTATAAATTTAATAATTAGTTATTTACCGTTGCTGAGACATAAAGCCAATTTATCAAGGTCCGATGTACCAAAATAATTTTGAAGCTCCTTCAGTACAGATGCTTTTTGCGACTGAAGGAGCTTTTTGATTGTAGCCGGGCTACCGCCACGATATAATTCGAGGCAATTTTTTGCTTGTTGTGTCATTTTATTTGTTTTATTAGGAATAGTGTGGAAATCACTTAAAATTAGAAAGAGAACGCCTTTTTATAAATGTTTAAGTGTTCTTTTCGATGTGAAAGTAGTTGAATGGTAGTTAGAAGAAACCTGTTCACAAGTTTAACCTACTAATCCCGGTATTTGTGGTAATTGGCGAATAGCTTCTTTCTGCTCTTCTCTCTTTTGCCATTGCTCATATTCTTTACGCGCCGCATCGGTTATAGGGACTAAAGAAGTAGCATCTGTATTACATTTGATGTATTCATAAACTATATCTTTCATAGTCCAATCACCATCTCCGTCAATAGATTCACCAGTTTTTAAACAATAGAGATACCACAGAATACACTCCAAATAATTAGTATTATCAGAATCTACTAAATAACCAAACCAATCTTCGATATTATTACTCATAAAACTCCAAAAACCAGGAGCGTCAGAGTGATTTTCCTTAATAATCTTAGCAAGTTCTACACGATATTCAGGTTCACTCATTAGGTTGGCGATCTTTCCAATGAACGCATCATAATCACCGACTTCAATGTTGCAAATAATTTTATCCGTAGTGAAATTATATTCACGAGGACTTTCGACGCTTTCAGATATTAGCTTGATATTTAGCTGAAGTTTATCATTTAATTCATTAATGTACATTTCAGCAAATTCTTTAGCAACGGTATTGCGATAGACATCTGAATCTATTTCCCAATCTGATAAATGCTCAAAATTAGGGTATTGATCTTGCAAACTCCACCGTTCGTTCTCTTCAATATATATTTCACTGAAGATGGTTTCATAAAAACCCGGGAAACTTTTTACTTCTATTGTTGTTATCATAATTTGAAAGTGTTAGATATTTTACGTTCTGGATACGCATATATATTCCCCGTCAATATTGTATTCTCCATATTTTCCATCCCACGAATTAAGAATATTACACCAGCCATCATCTATAACTGATTTTAACCAGTCTTTCAAAGAATCAGTTGTTTTTTTGGCAGCAACAGCTTCACGCCAGAAGTATTCATATTCATCGTCATTATAAACTCTGTCACTAGCTATTTGCTCTAATTCGTCATCTGTGCCTATATAATATTCTGTTCCGTTTGCTTCATATAGACAGTCTCCATTCGATTGAAAAGTATCATTCAAATCACTAAAAGTCAATTGCAGATGAATACCAAGAGCTACAAACCGTTTGGCTTCCTCTTCTTCACACTCACGCATTTCCATGACCTTTTCAATAGTGTCTTTTGTGGCTTCAAAATTACCAGCCATATCAAAATCGTTTGGTACAGCAAGATTTTGTGACAATTCTTTTTCCTCGTTTTGTAACACTTCGCACAAGTTATCTATTCTTTTGCAAATATCTTTCGGAATAGGTATATAGAGCCAATCAGTTCCATATTTATACCCTTTGTCAATATACAGTCCTCTGATTGCCAGAAAAATGTATTTCACCCAAAGGTTATTAGAGTTATTCTTGATGCGCTTTGGGTCAAGTCCAAGAATATATTCAATAGGATTATTATTGGTATATTTTGCAATCACATTCCTCAATACAGCCATGTGTTTAGGCTGTACCTGATAGAACTTACACATAATATTGAAAGACGTGCTATCAAATTGTTTGCGGAAATTTTCATCGTATCCGGAAAACAGATTAACGAACCCGTCAAAGTCTTTTTTGTATTGCTCTCCATTAAGATATTCTTCTTGCGCTCTGGTTCCACTTTTCATACCACACAAATGATATTTAGTCCAAAAATCGAGTAACTCTTTTTGTCCGGATGTTCTTGGTGCTATGCTGTCATAACATTGACCACTGCAGAAACCGCCTTCACCGTGTACAGATACTTCAAAACATTCTTCAAACTCTTCAAAAGTATCTACATTTCGTCTTGTACAAGGACCTGTTTCACGAACCTCAAATTCAATTGCCCAACGGTTCATGTTGTTATCACGAATTGTGACTGAACGGCTATATATCTTATTTTTCATGATTGTGACTGATTTAATTCTTTGATTATTTGTTCAATAAATATCCAAGAGACCGGAATTTTCTCTGAATACATCACACCATAACTTTGCTTACGATATTCAAAAACGACCGGCTGATTCTTAGGTGTGCTTTCCAATTTTGAAGCCAATGAGCAAACCCATTCTTGGATTGGCTTAGGTTTCAAAAATTTCAAAATGATACCGATGGATTTCTCCCAGTCGTAAAATTCCGGATTCCAGGGATTCCCGACCATATCTGAAAGACTAATCACAAAACAATGTTTACTAATTCGCTGCATAGGTTTATTTTGAGCGATCTTTAACATTGCGGAAGAAATCGCATCAACCAATATTTTCTCCAACTTATTTTTCTCTTGTTCGAGATTAAGCAACTCTTGCTCTATTTGTTTTATAGATTTATCCATGATTGTTGCTATTTGAAGGGTACATTAAATCATCATGCAAATTGTTCGGGCATCGTTCATCGAACCAATGCCAAACATCAAATTTAGAAGTACCAGCGTCAAATCCAAGAAACTCATTTTCAATCTCATCATCATTGTTAACTGGTATTTCTGAAAATTTTTCCCAAAGTTCTGAAAGTGTCAGCAGTTCAACGTGTTTATTGCAGTTGTCGCACCAGCAACATTGTTTGTCGTCTGTGCTTGAATAGCAATCTCCTATTTCACGGGAATTTGGGTTTACCCATTTTGCCATTACTACATTTGTGCTTCCACAATTAGCACAATATAAAGCGTTCATTTCCCCCTTTGGTTTGCCATCACTGTTTTTATAATAAGAAGTACAAGTATCGGATAACTTCAGTTCCCAAAATCCTACTGATGTGGCATCATTGATACGGCATATATCAAAAATGCCTCCATTCCAATCCTTTGCATATACAATGTTATCTTCTGGAATATCTGCTATTGCCTCTTTCAAATCTTTAATTGTTAGTATCATAATTGACTTGTTTGAATATTGTTATACCATTCTATTTCAGCAGTATTTGCTTTGCGATACAGCATATATACACCACCAAGAGTTGAATTATAAATAAGGGTATATCCATCTTTGTGATGTATGGAATCAGTTCCATTATTTACCCACCTAGGTTCTTCATTACGAATATCATTATCATTCCATTCATCACTATCCCATTGCTTCAGATAGTCAATGACAGCTTCTCCGTTTTCATCTGTAAAGACAGTACCATATCCTTCTCCATCATACAATTTGTTACATTCCTCCAGCATTTCACCGAATTGAACATCAATAATTATTCTATATATTCCCCCTTTCTCAGACATAGCCAGTTTTCGGAGTTGGCATGTAGTCGGAATTTTCTCGCTTACATATTCATTTCCTGAATTATCTTCATCGAACAAATATTCCATGAGACAAAACTTATTGTCTTCATAACAGCGAATAATATAATCGGCAATACTGTCTTCATTCTCATACATTTCCCATTCTTCATCATCCAAACCGATACCAAGTTGATCAGCTATAGCTTCAAGCAATTCATAGTCATTATGATTCTTCTTGACAAATTCAACAAACCATTTGCCTGCGTATTCCGAAAGTTCTTCATCATCAACATAATTAGGATCATGTTGCAAATCAAAGTCTTCTTCGTTATCATAACCTAAATGTTGAGCCAGCGTGTCAAAGTCAAACCAAAACATATCATTAATCGCAGTGTCAGTCCACCCGTCTTCTGGTTCAATTTCTTCCAAAAATTCTTCAATGTTGTCAAGTTCGCTGGAAGAACATTTGTCAGCTCGGTCTTTGCCTCCGCTCCAAAATTTAAAGTTGCTGAGGCTATCTTCAACAGTGTATTTCATGTGATTAATCTTTTTTATTTATTTCGTCTAATATGCGTTGCATCTTAGCCCTTACACCTGCCGGAGAATCTATGATGCCCCAGCCTTTGCGTAGTTCCTCGTCTGAAACATTTGTAAGGTAATATTGTAAACCTACCCTCAATGCCTCAATGACATAAACGCTTGCAAGTGGACTGCCATCCAGATTGCAAACGTTTACTATTTTCTGCTCGTTTGTCATTGCATTTTCTTAATTAATTGATTAGCTACATGTCCTACATTCTTTTTGTATGTTTCCCATACTTCGTCGTCACTTTTGTCTTTCATGGATTCACAACCACAATCATGATAAAATTCACGCAATTGATCGTAATACACCAAAAGATTGCCGTACTGAACGATATTAAAATCTGGCTCATGAGGAAAATTCTCTATATATCGCTTAATTTCACTCAGACTCTCTTCTTTGGTATTGCACATGAATAATAATTGATGTTCAATATGAGGAAAAACCTTATAGAGTACACATTCAGAATTTGTATTGAGAATTTGTACTATCATAAAGTCCTTTCGTTCATATCCGGAATCAATAATCCACGGATTTTCCAAGAGCAAATTCTCAATCGCTTCAACTTCGTCTTTCCCTTTTGCATGACCAAGAACCTGGCAATTGTTTATACTATCTCCATTAGGGGCTTGACAAAAACCTCCAAATGTATAAATCAGGTATTCATTCATAATGATTCTTCAGTTATTTTGAGAGTTTTCATCAAGGCGTCTTTCTCTCTTTGTTGTTTTTCAATATGCTCAATTGCTAATTTTACAGCATCTTCCGCTGTTTCTCCATAAAAGTCATGTTTCTTTGACCATTGTTGTATAGAAGAATGTTGGTTACAAATCTTTACCATCCACCCTCCTTTACGCTCTTTTTTGATTCTCACTACTTTTTTGAGAAGATACCCATTTTTGAAAATTGAATTATGAGTGCTCAAAAAATTATGCTGTATCATCTTATCGAATTCTTCTTTAGATATGGATCTAATAACAGATAAGTGACAATTGTCCAGCTCCATCTGGGTTGGATTCTCCGGAAGAAAATAAGTGTCTGTTTCAAAATCCGGCAATCTCCTTAAAGTTAAGGAGTATTTTTCTAACATTGCTACAATATCCATGATTGAAATTTTTATATGTTTACACCACTTCTTTAAGTTGATGCCTGGATATTACTTCTTCTATCAGTTCATCCGCTTCCATGTAATACCCACAACATGAATCAACTTCCTCCCAGTCAAAACCTTTTTCATCTTCACGCTCTTTATCGTGATATTTTTTAGTGTATTCCACTTTCTTTTCCAGGACAAAACTTTTTATATCTCCCCACATCCACATACCGATACATTCAACTTCATTGTCAATCAATGTGTCAATTTTGGTTTTCCAATCGGTTGTATCTGTGTCAACCATTTCAGCGTATCGTTCTTTTGTACAAAAAGCAAAGCCTTCAACATAGTCACCTTGGCTATATCCTCTTGTGGACCATTTTTTGACAAATATGTCTTTGCCCAAGTCGGAAAGAACCTGAACCAATTCATCATACTCCAAATTTTCCACAAATTCGCCCGTATAATCATACGTGTGAAGATCTGAAGGGGATATGCTAAGAATTTCTTGATAACCTTTATGCTCTGTATATCGTGAATCGTTATACCATTCTAAATACCACATATTCGCGCTTCTATCATATCGCATACAATAACCATCCAATTTGCCTTTTTTGAAATAATTCAGCAAATCTTTCCATTCAACATGTTCGCTAATAAGTTGATGAAGCGCATCTATAAGAGAATGATGGTTATCTCCATACTTTCCAAAAACCTCTTCCCAATTGCACGCATCAGATAAACACGCTATCCTGTCATATTCCCACAAGTAACAGGCTGCCATATCACAATCTGTGCAAGGACATTTGGTATCTGTATCGTAATATATTTGAATACGATAATTGCCTATTTCTTTTGTGTCTATCAATCTGTTTTCCATAATGAATGTTTTAAGTATGTTTAGACCAACCGTAACGGGGAGTTAATTGAACTGCATAATTCTCTTGATAGCCAGTTTCTTTCCATCCATGAAAAATAATGCCCCCGACCAAACCGGATTTCCCATTGATATATTCACAAAATACAAACTCATTATAACCAGGATTATAGCTTACTTGGATGCAATGGTCTGAAGACATTTGTCGATAACGGTGGAACCCTCTTAAAGCATCGACCAAAGAGGTGTCATTATGTACTTTACAATCACAAATCAATTGTTTTAGCTTGCTGATTGAAATATTGTTCAGCTTTACTTTGACCTTACATCTTTTAGGTAAGCTCCCATTATGTTTTTCCCACTCTTTAACGGTAGGAATCACATAATCACGAATCGCTTCTTTCGCCTGAGCCAGTGATACTTCGGAAACCTTGTTTTTCCCTATAATAAAAATATGGTCATTGGGATACATATTCAAATAGGCATTAAATCCATTGTCACCTTGCACATAATTAAACCGGACAGATTCATTGTTGAAGAAAAATTCTTTATAACTGCCTAACTTTAGCAAGTATGTATGCGATGTGCCGACAATCCAAATCATCGGGAACTGACACGCTTCCGCTTTTTCAATATATGGCTTATCGTATTGCTCAAAGTCAGACTGAAAACTGGTCATAACTTTTGCTACAATATCACTCATTTGTTTTATGATTGCTTCATTCATGATTATTTGTTTATATATATTAGGCAGATAATGCCTGTCGTTTTTACTAATGGATGTTAATGCACAAACAAGTAAGTTTCTACTTTACTCTTCCTACAATATTTTTATATGATTACGGTCTTTGAAAATTTTAATTCTCCGACATAACCACGTCTTTTTAATTCGGCAAAAATCATGCTGTCTGCCAACTCCTCAATCTTGAAAGTTGCTTTTGACTCAGAGCTTGTCCGGTTTCGCTGCTTCTCTTTAAGCGCGTTTCTCTCTTCCCTGCAACACTCTTTGCAAGTATTCCAGAATCCATCTTTTGACGTGCGATGTCTGTGGAACATGGAAGTCGATAGCAACCTGCCACAACACTGGCATACTTTTGTTCCTTCTGCTGCCATAATTGTTATAAATTAGAATTGAACATTCGGAGTCCGACCTTGTAGAACTCTAACCAAAATTTTCGTATTGATGGGGACAGCTTGGGGGAGTGGTACATAAGCACTCCCCATGCCAACCCTAATATTATGCCAACGATACTGTCTGAGCATATAAATATGCATGGAAAAAGCAATATTGTTCCCACCAAATATATTATCACTGATTTCATTTTGAATATCTTATTATTTTGCTACCTGAACATGAAAGTATTCTTGTTGCGCGTCTGATTTTAACTTTTACTCTCATCTTATGCTACTTTTACGTTTAAACCAAGTGCATTGGCGCATTCTTGTACACTGGCTGTACGAAACACCCAGCCCTCGCCACCATTCAAACGGCTATTATAAACTCCTTTAAATTGTTCTTTGAGAATTTTGCGCAAAGGCTTTGTCTCTCCACGCAACACCCAACACTTGTCATTGTATTTTTCAAATGTCAATCCAAGTTTCTTGATTGCTTTTGTGTCTGTGATAGCTATCAAGGTATCATTGTCTTTACTTTCCTTGGTTTCTTTTTGTGCCTCTGATTTTTGTTGCTTCTCTTGCTTTTTGAACTTTTCAGCCATTTCTTTGGCTCCGGCTGTTTTGCTGTTCTTGGATTTTGATTTTGCCTCTGGCTTTGGTGTTTCATTTGCGGACACTTCGACCTCCACGACTACTCCTGTATTACCTGATTTAATTTCCGCTACTCTGGTGTCAAAAGCCTCTTTAACCTGACCGCAAATGTTATTTGCGACAGCTTTCAAGTCATCAACGGTATCATATTTTGCAAATACGCTTGTGAAATTACACTTCACTTCAATGTTTGTTGTCATATCTTTAAATTTTTGATTTTTGAATAAAAACGGCTGACACCAAAGAGGCATCAGCCGTCAGATTTGAAAATATTGCAGATCATTATTCGTCTGCCAATGGGTCACGTGATTCAATTTCGTCTGTAATGTCCTCGATGTCGGCAGCGAGCAATTCAATTTTTATATCGTCATTGCATGCCATCATTTCATTTTGAATCCGTTCACGTTCTTGTTCCAGCTCGTAAGCTGTCATTTCTGCATAATTTGCCATAATTTTTGAATTTGGTTAGTAATCAATCAAGTATAATATGTTTCCTGTGACTTTTACGGTTCACCACCATTACAAGGGCACATTCCGCTCCATGTTTCCTACAAAGATTGTACATCTCTGCCACGCTTTTTGATGCCGGTATGAGCCGATTCTCATACATAAAGTAATATTTGGTCACTTTCTTGCCGTTCGAGCTTGTTGTCTCATCCAGCACGACTTTTTGTATTGAAGCGTTGTTCACCGCAATGGTGTCATTCTTTACCTCGGTCTGGGCATAGATTGATGCGCTCCCTGCAAATAAGGCGAGAGCCAAAATGATTCGTTTCATGTTGTCTGTGATTAATGATTAGTCTTCGTTTTTCAATTCATACTCTATGGTTTCGTATTCCTGGGTAGCGTAAAGCCATCCGTATAATTCCCGGTGGTTTTCGAGAGCGTCCACCACCTTGAAATAAGTCTCCTTTGTAACGCGGATGGCCTCATAGAATATGCCGGCATCCGCGTCATCATAAATCAGATACCACGCCCCGTCCTTGTCTGTACCGTAGCATACATTATCCACCACGTTCAGAACATTAAAGAACATGCTGTCATTTTCATCTTCTGTTTGTATTACCTTAGCCGTTTCTTGGCTAGTATTTTGCGCTGAGATAAATGATGTGCCCGCAATGACTACAAAGAGGGCGCACAAAATGGTTGCTGAATGTCTCATCGTTTTAATTCTTAAAAAGGTCATAGATTGTTTTGCACTTTGCAGTAACGTTCTGTGATTTCGGAAGATAGAATGTCATTGATGCGTTTGCTACTGACATAATTTTTACGTTTGTTCTTGAAATTCTTGCACGTCTCATGATATTGTTGTTTTAGATGTTAATTATAATTTTGAGTTCGTATCAATAACCGTAGGCTGTTAGGTTTATGCTGAGGTTGTTTTTGATTTAGCACCAGCCGGCAAGTGGATTTGGATTATCAGCACCACAAGCGATTGCACCTCTTAGGTCGATAATACTCATTTTGATATTATCTCGCAATTCGTTTAGTTTCACCACTTTCGCCATGATTTCCGGTGTCTGGGCTATACATTTAAGTGAGTGAATTTCTTTGTTGACTTGCGTTAGCTGTAAACACAAGTCACTCAGTATTTGGGAATTTGTCATTGCCTTTGATTTTATAGTTATCTTTTCTCCATTCTTATACCATTCGCCAACTTTGTAGAAAAGCTTATTTTAGTTCCACATTTACGCGAAGGTTTTTTGCCTTTTGCTGCATAGAAAATCTCTTCCGCACTCATCATATAGACAGGTTTGGAAGTATCACGACATTCAAATTCAGACATATTTCTATTATTGCCTGAATGTAAAATAGTTACACATTTACCCTTTACTGTGTAGTATGCTTTGAACCGGGCAACTCTTCCATATTGTCCTTGTACTTTAAGTTCTGCATTCAAACTCCTGCCACGGACACACCAGAAATTACCAATCTTTCCGATTACTACTTCACGACGATTTATGCTACATTGTCCGATGTACTCAATATCTTCACGCTCAAAATTGCTGTTTGCTATCTTTGCCTCAGCAATACGCATCAGCCCGACCGCATAAGCGTTCAGCTCCGATTTGGGCATGGAAGCCCCCTTGACGGTTTTTGCCATACTTTATGATTTTATTCGTTTGAACTCAAAGCCTCTTCTTCTTCCACAGAACCGCACCAACAGTCAAGAAAGTAGTTTTCTTGCTCTGTGGTCGGCGCATCCACTTTCACACCATAAGCGGCGCAATATGCCAACCAACTTGCGTCGGTTCCGTCCGTCTGCTTGTTAGTACACCCGAATAAAGTTGAGATGGTCAATACCACCGAAAAAATGATAGTCTTCATATCGCTTGTTTTTTAGTTATTATTTGTGGATGGGGAAGGCTCGAACTTCCACAATGCCGCCCGTTCACCCTGATTTGTTCTTAGAATTGCACCAGTTCTTTCTTGATTTCCACCACTTTGCGCACCACATTCCCGTTTGTGTCTTTGTCAAAGCGTACAATATACACGTGTTCCAAGCTTTCCCAATCCAAGTCACTAAGCACGTTCTTTTCGTTTTCCTTTTCAAAGTTGTTTTTTTGTTTCAAACCTTTAAGAATAGTTGCGACGCTCCATTTGTTGTCCGCTATCGGAGTAAGCATATAACGGCTAATTGGTTTTCCGTCCACTTTTTCAGCCTCTTCTTTCGTGAACACCCGGAAAAAAGTTTCCATATCACGCAAGCCCATACGTTCCACGTCTTCTGCACATGGTTGATACTTTGCGGGCACATTCCTGAACACAAAGGCACGTGTTCCTTTATCCTCAACATTTTTCATGCCTTCGTGCCAACCGTCCATAAGCAATGCCGGAGTATAGCCTTTCTTCTTTCCATTCTTTTCAAAGCGTGACACACCATGTGCGCTCATCCATTGTTCCACAGTAAGTCCGTTACAGTCAGGAAGCTGTTTTGTGTACAGTCCGTCAAACTGTTTCAAGACTTGTGATAACTGTGACGTCAAGTCTAAAATACCTCTTGCGCCCTTGTTTTCTTGTGCTTTTGTAATTGTTACTTGAGTTGACATAACGATATAGTAACCCCACACGTGAGCGGTTACAACTGCTTTAAATGAATAAATTGATTGAATTGTGGGTACGGGAACGCATTGCAGTCCCCAGCGCCGCTTTTAGTACGGACTTACCCTATAAAGTGTTTTTGAATTGTCAATTCATTACAACGGGTGCAACTTGTGCTCCTGCACCTAACACAGACACGCCAACCCAGTGGTTACATCAGTGCGCTTCGCTTGTGCTGCCTTACACGTACTTGCGCAATGTATTTTGAACATTCCATGTTTTTTTGCGTTGAATAACGGTCCCAATAGCGGGAACCTGCGGGCGTACTTTGCCCACGCACAGGCATATCAATCCCATGACTTGCACTAAAACCTTATTGTGCCTTGTATCTCTCACATACTTTCTTTACTTGCATTTCGTACCTATTGCTTAACATAGTTAAGCCAAATTTTCATACATAGTACAAAAGTGGTATTTTACCGAAATGCTTTTAAGCGGATAAAAATTTCAAATGATATATGCAACACGCTTGCTGCACTGTAAGAGTGATTGTTGGTGTTATCCGTTGCTCAAATCTTACACCCCAATATTGAAGTGGTCTTTGGACGATTACAACAGTGAATGAAAATTTTTTTTGAGAAAGTGCTTTTATTATATTATATAATGTGTGATGGGGTTGTTTTTGTTGTTAAGTTACTGAAAATAAATTAAATACAATAAGATTACTTTACTTGTAAAAATTATTTTAATAATATTTTTAAATTAATTAAAAAATATTTAAA
>ENA-UOOD01000955-UOOD01000955.1-human-gut-metagenome-genome-assembly--contig:-CS67-NODE-955-length-31800-cov-8.114790_pt1 | contig 31800 bp, 27 predicted proteins | sample MGYA00242464_ERZ724011 | MGnify/ENA metagenome assembly ERZ724011 | reverse complement strand
GCCTACGATACTTGGCGGGTAACTGCCTGGGAAAATTGGTGTCGCCGACTTAAATGCACCATTAGCTCAGTTGGTAGAGCAACTGACTCTTAATCAGTGGGTCCTGGGTTCGAGTCCCCGATGGTGCACCAATTGGCCCGTTGGTCAAGCGGCTAAGACACCGGCCTCTCACGCCGGTAACGCGAGTTCGATTCTCGCACGGGTCACCATATGCCACTTGCCCGAGAGATGAAAGAGCTTTCCCTCGGGGAAGCTCCTTTTTGTAATTGGGCCAATAGCTCAGTTGGTTAGAGCAACCGGCTCATAACCGGTCGGTCCGGGGTTCGAGTCCCTGTTGGCCCACCAATTACTTAGGGGTATAGCTCAGATGGTAGAGCAGCGGTCTCCAAAACCGCGTGCCGAGGGTTCAAGTCCTTCTGCCCCTGCCAAGCTAAAAGTCTGCAAACCGTTTATTTTGTGCGAGTTTGCAGACTTTTTCTTTTTATTCTTCATCGCCGTATTATTGTCAATTTGCCAATCCATGTAAATAAGCCACTTAATTTTGCGTATTTTAAGTCAAGAAATCCCCTCCCAATTCTCCAACCTGCGCGTCCTCTTACCCTTTCGTCCTCCTGACCCAATCCTCCCATCTCGGGTCGGCAGACATCTCCGCCTTGACATCATGAGAGGGCGGCATGACCCAGCCAGGCCATACCTCTTCAAGACGCGGTGTGGTTGGAAGCTGACCCGCCCAGCTCTCCATTTCCATCGAGATGCCTTTGAAAAGACGTGCTGTGTATTTGGGGTCATCTTTGGCACTTTTTGATAGCCTGTCAATTGTCTTTGAGTGTTCAAGCGCCTTGTCCAAAGACTCAAACGCCTCGTCATGCAGTCCGGCGCGCCATTGATGTTCTGACAGATAAAGATACAGGTCGCACATTATCCCATGAAGCGGACCGAAATTTCCGTCTTCAAAAAGCGTTTCAAGCGTTAAAATTGCATAACTAACTGTTTTGATACCGAAATCACCCTCAAAATTTGAGTGCTTGCTCATAAGAAGCTGAATCAGTGTATCAACAAAAAGCTCAGCAAGCTTTATGAGTGCTTTTCCAAGATATTCGCAGTGCTGTTCTCCGTCTGAGGCTTTTGCTTTTAGCAGTTCACATGAATATTGCAAAGGATGCGCTTTCTCGGCAAGTGCAAGAGCTTTTTCTGATTGGTTCATGTTGCGATATAAAACTATTAGATCATATGTCGACTCGCTGATTATTTTAGTGTCTTTTGCCGTGCTTATAAGGGACTCATATAGCTTTGCGGCTTCCTGCCAATATTCATTATCGGAGTTGTCAAGTGGATGAACAAGGTAGCCTTCGTCATTGTAATTGATATGTTCGCCTATCCGCGCCCATCCTGCGTTTAAAAGTGTCTGTGCAAGCTCATGCATATTGTCGTGTTTTCCAAGCTTAGACGCCTCGCTGATTATCGCATTTATCTTCGCTTCCCGATCGCTTTCACATCCGAAAAGCTCGTCGATAGTTACCCCGAAGTAGTTTGCTATCGATGGCAAAAGCTCAATGTCAGGATATGTTACGCCAATTTCCCAACGGCTGACCGCCTGAGGAGATACCGACTAAGCCTTGGCAAGCTCGGTCTGTGTACAGCCAAGACCTGCCCTCAGTTCTCTTATTTTAGCTCCGATTGAAATATTCATAGTCTTTTCTCCTTAAGTTATTTCAGAATCGACTCTGATATTATTATAGCATCTTTAAATAGGAAGTCTATCATCAATCAGTTGTTTAGTTATAAATTGAAGTGAGAATATAAATCAAGGCATATATGAATATGTGATGGTTGCCTGTATTTTCATTTTAAAGATTCTGCGATGGCATTGAATCCCGCTCCCGCTCGCTTTCAATTCGAGTTTCATTCAAAAATCAAGTTATTGCCAATCCGCCAAATTCATGCTATACTTTACTTACCGCTCCGGAACGGAATACGCTGTAAAGGAAAGATATTATGAAGACGATAGGTGACAAAATCAAGGAATACCGAAAAAAGGCGGGTCTTACGCAGGAGCAGCTTGCCGCGCGCCTGAATGTGACTTTTCAGACCGTTTCAAAGTGGGAGACTAACATCTCCAGCCCGGATTTGTCCATGATAATCCCGTTAACAAGGCTTTTCGGCGTGTCCGCAGATGAGCTTTTTGGGCTCGATGACTTCGAGCCGGACGCGCGCTATGCCGAGCTGACGGCCGAATACAATCACACCTTCAATACAGATGATTTCGCGAAGCGCCAAAGCATATGCGAAACGGCGGCGTCCGAATATCCCGGAGATATGAAGTGGCTCAGCAAGCTCGCCTGGGTGATATCAAACCGGTCATTTGAATATGAGGATAACGAGAAACACGTGGCAGAGCAGGAAAAGGCAATCAAGCTTTTCGATTCGATAATTAAAAACTGCAAGGACGATATAATCCGCTGCGACGCTATATCGGGAATTACTCAGCTTTTAGGCTGCCGCGGTCGCCGTGACGAAGGAATGAAGTATGCCGAAATGCTCCCGGAAAGGACCATGCAAACCCGCGAAACTGTTATGGCAAATATTCTGGACGGTGATGAGCTGGTTCTTTTCCGCCAGAAAAGAATTATGGGCCATGTTGAGGGAATCCTGTGGGATCTTTCGCTGATGCCCGACATCTTCACCGATGCTATGCGCAGCATTGTCGGGGTGATGTTCCCCGAAGGCAACCGCATCAGGTTCAATCTTGACCTGTATTATGCGGTAAAGAAGGAGATTAATCGCATTCTCGACAGAAATCCCGACTCAGATGCACAAACCGTTATTGCACTGCTGAATGAAATGAAGGGCTACGCCAGGGAATACGACAACGCTGTTTTTGAAAAGCCGGGGATTTATAGATACACAGCGCCGTGGTTCAATCTTATCGAGGAGGACACCCGTGAATTCTTGGGAAACGAAGGCTCAACAGTGATGCGGGATTTACGCGATTTTATGAATGAACCGCAATTTAATGCATTCCGCGATTCTGAGGCTTTCCAAGCGGTGCTGAACTGAAAACATATCGCAAAAAGCAAAGGTTAAAGCCGAAGAAGAACAGCCGTTTTTCTCCGGCTTTATTTTAGAGCGTGTTCGCACAAAACGTGATTCACGTCTTACGGCAGATTTTTCCACACTGCTCGTTAAAAAACTTTGCCATACGCAAGTATTCCTGGCGGATTCTTGCCTTGAATGGAACAAAATCTGCTCCTAAATCCGCAAATCAGTTTTATGTGAAACGCTTCAGTGATTTTTCGGGATTTGCCGCCCGCACGCCGCATCATTCCTGCGATTGACAGTCATAAAAAACTATGCTATAATCATATTAATAACCTTAAAGGGGGACTAACTATGTCCGATGAAAATTACAGATACTGCCACAGCTGCGGTTTCCCGATAACCGACAGCACTCAGAAATTCTGCTCTAACTGCGGAAGTGCGCTGATGGATGAGGATGTCAGTGACAAAACCGCTCAGATGGCTCTGCCTATGAAGTGGTATAAGTTTCTCATCTATTTCGGTCTTTTCTTTGTGGCGATTACCTCGCTTTTGTCTGGTTTGGGATGCTTAACCGGCAGCATATTTTCATATTTCGGCGTTACTGCGGAAGAGATTTATGCGAAGGCCGAGGTTGCGAAGCAGTTGCTTTCAGCAGTTGGCGCGGTCTATATTCTTCACGCAGTATATGCTGCTGCGACAAGAATATGTCTTGCAAAGAAGATGAAAATTGGTCCGAAGCTTATGATCTGTCTGTATATAATTAACACTGTAATCAGCATTGCAATGTCGATAACTACGGCATACGTCACAGTGTTAAATACCGGAAAATCATGGCATGAAGCCGGCTTCTCAGTTATTGGCATTATTATGGATATCGCCATGGGAGCGTTGCTCGTATATTTGAATAAGGTATATTTCGACAGACGAAGCCAGTTGTTCATCAACTGAACTGCGAATGATAAATATTTAGACGTCAGGTCATGATAAATTGGAGGATAATATGTTTGGCGTGTTTATCTACGACTTTCTTTTCTTTGCAATTCCTATAGCGGCAATGCTGTTCTTCGGAATAAGCCTTTACCGCTACTGTTCGGCTAAATCAAAGAACAAAAAAATCCCCGAATCATTCCCTCCGGCTGAGATAAAGAGACGGCTGATTATGCTAATCGTCTCCTCGGTGATAATGGGAGTGCTGCTGCTCATAGTAATCGGATTTATCGCCATGCTGTTCATGGCTATTGCCTATATGTGAGGTTATCCGCCAGTGAAAAACCGTACTTTTTCAATAATACTCTTTACCGTTATAGGGATATGCTCAGCCATAACAATCGCGCATTTTATATATGCAATATATGCCTATCAGCACTGCTCCATAATCGAATTTATAGCAAGGGAGCTGTGGTGATATGACGATACGCTCCAAAGCAGCAAAGCAAATCCTTGCGATAGTGCTGATAGTCGCTGTCTTTGCGCTGTTCAATTTGAGTATGTATATGCTTCTGACCCGCCGCTTGTCCAATAATTTCAGCGGAGCAACTCAGGCGAAGATGATTGATGTGGGCAAATTTCTGCCGCATCAGCCGGATTCAGAGCTTGCCAGAATTGATTCATCATTAAAGCTTGAGGGCGACCTTCCAGTCTTAGATGGCGCGGCGGCGCTTGTCCCGGTCTACGCCTCGATTATCGATAACGTATATCCCGATGGCTCGGTGATCTTCGAGGACGGTGTGTTCTCGGATGACAACTATTACGGTGAGAATTTCGCACCGGACAGCAAAATGCAGTATAAAAACACCGTCCGCGGTTATAAGGCGATAGTTGATGGTGAAACCGATATCCTCTTCTGTGCCGCACCATCGGAGGAACAGAAGCAGTACGCCCAAGATAAGGGTGTCGAGCTTGTTTACGTCCCCATCGGTCTCGAGGGGTTTGTGTTCTTTGTCAACGAAAATAACCCTGTTGATAACCTCACCGCCGTCGAGATTCGCGGCATATATGCAGGCGAATATACAAACTGGTCTCAGCTGGGCGGAGCGAACCGGGTCATCAACCCGGTATCTCGCCTGAAAGGAAGCGGAAGCCAGTCCGCAATGGATTCCTTTATGGGGGACAAAGCGATTGCCAAAAAGTCTCCGCTCGCAATAACAGGGGCTTCCATCGGCTTTTCATTCAGGTATTATATGGATGGCATCGTCGGCAATAAATCGGTCAAGATGCTCTCCTTAAACGGCGTTTACCCCAGCGCGGAGAATATCCAAAATGGCTCCTACCCAATCATAGCCAAGTTTTATGCGATATACCGCGCCGACAACGAGAATGAAAATGTCAAAATCCTGATAGACTGGATTATGTCCGACGAGGGTCAGCAGCTTATCGAGAAAACGGGATACGTAAGGATTAATTGACAAGCGTATAGCCATCAATACAGTAAAATACCGCACTCGGAGCAATCCCGAATGCGGTAGTTTTTTATAGTATATGCTCTTGCCGCTCAGACCTTAACAGTCTCCTTCTCGGCGGCAATTTTTGCAAGCTCCTCTTCCTCTAAAACTCTATATGCAACCTTGCCGACAAGCGTCTTGGGCAGGGAATCGCGGAACTCGATATCATAGGGCATGGCGTACTTTGATATGTTCTTTTTGCAGTATGCCAAGATGTTCTGCTTGGTCTCCTCATTCGGCTCATATCCCGGCTTAAGCATTACAAACGCCTTTATCTTCTGCATCTTATAAGGGTCGGGCACGCCGATAACACAGCTCATCTGAACCGATTCAAAGCCATCCAAGATGTTTTCAATCTGCGAGGGATATACGTTGTAGCCGCTGGTAATAATCATCCTCTTTATTCTCTGCTTGAAGTAGATAAAGCCGTCCTCATCCATGGTGCCAAGGTCGCCGGTGTGGAGCCATACTCTGCCGTCGCCGTGAACGCGCAGGGTGTTGGCGGTCTCCTCCGGCTGGTCGAGATATCCCAGCATTACCGAAGGACCGGAAATGCATATCTCACCCTCGGTGCCGTAGGGGACTTCAATGTTTGTGCCAACGTCGACAATCTTGTAATATGTATCGGGGAATGGCTGACCGATAGAGCCCTCTTTTTGTAGATGCAGCGGGGTAAGGCAGCTTGCGGTAACGCATTCGGTAGTGCCGTAGCCTTCACGCACCTGAATTGTGGCATTGTGGTCTGCAAGGAAAGTGTCAAACCTCTTTTTAAGCTCGACCGAAAGCGAATCTCCGCCAGAGAATACGCCCTTAAGACAGCTCAAATCAGCGCCCACCATCCTGGGCTGACGCAGAAGTGCCTCGTAAAGCGTGGGGACTCCCGCAATGAAGTTGCAGCGGTGTTTAACAATATCCTTGGCGTATGTCTCCGCAGTGAAGCGTGGGACAAGTATGCACCTGCCGCCGTTTGCAAGCATCGAGTGGATGGTAACGCCCAAGCCGAATCCATGGAACATCGGCATGACGGCAAGCATCTTATCTCCCGGCTTGAAGATTGGGTTGGTGGCTATAATCTGCTCTTTAAGAGCGTTGAAGTTCAGGTTTGATAGAAGTATTCCCTTGGTGGTGCCTGTTGTTCCGCCGCTGTAAAGGATAACCGCCGGGTCTTCCCGCTTGACGGTAGCCATATATTCGCCTATGTAGGCTCTGCCCTTCTTAATAAAGTCGTTCCAACGCAGGATGGGCGCGTCTGCGGGGATTTTTGCAACCTTTCTTCCCTGGGTCAAAGCATATCCCGCCTTCATGGGAACGCTCAGAGCATCCGGGATTCGTGCGATAACAAGCGTGCGCAAGGTCTTAAGTTTCTTTCTTATCGCTTCAAACTTGGAGTAGAACATATCCATAGTGAGAGCGCAGACGCTCTTTGAATGGTTGATAAAGAACTCGATTTCGTTCTCGCTGGAAAGCGGGTGAATCATGTTTGCAATGCCGCCCATAAGGTTTACGGCGTAGAACATTATAACCGTCTGCGGGCAGTTGGGCATACATATTGTCACCTTGTCGCCCGGCTTTACGCCTATAGCGCGCAGAGCCTTTGCGCAAACGTAAACCTCCTGCTCAAACTTAGCATAGGTGGTGGTGCTGCCCATAAAGTCTAATGCTATGTAGTTGGGATATCTGTGAGCGATGTTTCTTACAGCCTCCCACATTGAGCCTTCAAAATAATCAAGATTGAATTTAACCTCGCCATAATTTTTAAGCCATGGCGCTTTAACCTCAAAAGCCATTGTAGTTATATTCCTTTCGTGATATTATTTTAGCAAAACGTTAGATGTCAACGGGAGTTTCAATCGGAAGCTCCAAAAGCTCAGGATTAGCGAGCAGCGCCTTGACGATTTTAAGCGTCTTGGCAAAATACAAGCCGTCCGCGATTCTCTCGTCGATGGTGATGCTCAAATCAAGAGCGTTTTTAACTTCGTAGCTGCCATCCTCTTTAAAGAAAGGCGTGGGTTTCTTTTCGCCTATGATGACGAAGAAGGAGTTAGTTCCCCATTCCGCAAGGTGATGGTACTGCGCGTGCATCTTAATGCTTCCCAAATTCGATATGAAGCAGCTGGAGTAGTATGGGTCGCCGCGCATAAGGGTGGTGGGGTATACCCCGTGAAATTCCATCCTGCGCAAGATTTTAAAGACAAGGTTTATCATCCAGTGCGGCATTTTCAGGAAGATATCCATAATGTCGCCGATTTCGTTGTTCTTGTTTTCGATTCTGACGTGGGTGACGATCTTCTTGACCTGTTCGTGGACACATTCAAGCGGACTCGCCTCCACCCTCGGACAGACGACGGTTGCAAGAGCTTCCTCGCCGTTGTCGGTAAACTGCTTCTTGACTACGAAGGACAGGCTGACCTCTTTTTTCTCCCAAAGCTTGTTGCCGGAATAGAAGTAGTTCATCTTAGGTCTTAAAACAATGACCTTTGCTATTGCCGCCGCTATGATGTGGAAAAATGTATACTTAAAATCTATTCCTTCAATGTTCTTCTTTTTCAGATATTCCTCAATTGGGGTGAGGTCAATAGTTTCGGTAAGGACGGCTTCATTGTCGGTTCGCCTTGGCAGGTTGTAGGGCATTATGTAGTGCATGGAATCAAACCCTCTTACAAGCCAAGCATCCTTTCTGTCGCCGCGCCTTTTCTTTTCTTTGGTTTCATTCTCTTCTTTTTTCACACTTTTCTTCCTTTCATTTGTTTAATCATGAACAGTCTGTTTATGAATAAACAATCTATATAATTATATGTCTTTAGTAAAGCAACAATTTAAAGTATAGTACAATTTTTTGATTATGTCAACAAAACTAATATTAAGTTTTGCTTAATATTCGTAAACTGAAACAAAAGTACTTGCAATGTAAATAATAAAGTGATATAATAAGACAAAAATTTATTATTATATGGAGTGGTTTTATGAAAAAAAGTAATATATTTGTTATCGCTGCCATCATTATGTCGCTTGTGCTGACGTTTGCTTTTACCGGCTGCACTGGGGACACTCCGGTGGACGATAATAACACGCCCGAAGCTCCCGCTGATATCCCGGAATCAAACCCGGCTGACGAACCCGCCGATGAACCTACAGATGAAATCGGTGATGAAACTGACGGAGAGGATATCACCGCCCTTGCAAACGAGATTATCGACAATCTGTATGAGGATTATAAGACGGTTGTGGACATTCTTAACTTCAACAAAACCGAGCCGGTAAGCGTTGTCGACGGTGTGGATGAAAACGGCAACCTTATTCAGATAGACGGCATGAATTACATTCGTATGCAGGCGGATTATGATACCATCGACGAAATCATTGCAGCGTTCAATAAGGTATTCACTGCCGCCAAGAGTGATGAGCTTAAAGAAGCCTATTTCGGTGAGGGAAAAGCCTTTATGAAGGAAGTTGACGGTGTTCTTTATATAATCGAGGCTGATAATATCCACCATATGTTTGACAGACCTGTTCAAACCGCACAAATGCTGAGCGAAGACGAAATTTTAGCAACAACAACAGTAACCTATGAAGTGGCGGATGTTGAGCAGAAACCTTATGAGATCATCCTCAAAAAAGAAAACGGCGAATGGAGAATAGACAAGCTTACACAAAATGGTGCTGAGGTTGGCTATTAAGCAGTAGTTTGTCTTGAAGACGTCATAAAAACAAAAAGCCTGAAGCGGTTTAAGACTGACCGTTTCGGGCTTTGTTTTGATTAAAGCTAACACAATTCATGATAGATATATATTAGTTGAAAAAAGCACTTGAAATCCAGAAAAAAGCTGGTATAATTTAAGATACTAAACTCACTCAAATTCATTCCGAAGAGATAAGATTTATTCAGGAGGTAATCATGGTTGCATTTTATCCCCCTATGGGTTGGAACAGCTGGGACTGCTACGGTGCGGCTGTCGATGAAAAAACAGTAAAGCAGAACGCCGATTATATGGCGAAACATCTTAAAAAGTACGGTTGGGAGTATATTGTAGTCGATATCGAGTGGTATCAGCCTTCGGTCATGACGCATGAATATCAGCCGTTTGCAGAGCTTGTTATGGACGAATATTCAAGACTGCTCCCGGCGGAAAACCGCTTCCCGTCGGCGGCTAATGGCAAGGGATTTGCTCCGCTGGCGGAGTACGTTCATTCACTGGGTCTTAAGTTCGGCATACATATCATGAGGGGAATCCCGCGTCAGGCGGCGGCAAAGAACACAAAAATCAAGGGCTCAGAGTTCACAGCACGTCAGGTCGCGGTGTATAATGATATCTGCTATTGGAACCCAGATATGTATGGCACGAATACAAGATGCCCCGGCGCGCGCGACTACTACAACAGCATTTTCGAGCTTTACGCCGAGTGGGGAGTGGACTTCGTCAAGGTGGATGATATCTGCCGCAACGACCATAACGAGGGCGAAATAATGCTCATCGCCGATGCCATTAAGAACAGCGGCAGGGATATGGTTTTAAGTCTTTCACCCGGACCCGCAAAGCCTTCTCAGGCGGAATTTTTCAAGGAATACGCCAATATGTGGAGGATCACCGACGATTTCTGGGACAAGTGGCCATTACTTTATAATATGTTTGAGCGTGCCGAGGTGTGGTGCAACCACGCCGGAGCGGGTCACTGGCCGGACGCCGATATGCTCCCCATAGGTCCTATAAATCAGGTATATTCAAAGGATAACCGCACCAACTTCACCCAAGACGAGCAGAAAACCATGATGAGCCTTTGGTGTATGCTTCGCTCGCCCCTTATGATAGGCGGAGAGCTTACCGGGTTTGATGATTTCACACTTTCTCTTGTTACCAACGCTGAGCTTCTTGAAATCGAGAAAAACAGCTACTGCGCGCACCAGCTGTGGAGAAAGCATATTGATGACTGCGAGCAGATAGCGTGGTTCGCTCCTGCCGTATCAGGCGATGCATGGTATCTGGCTATGTTCAATGCCGGCGAGAAGGAGACAACTATAAGCGTTGATTTGACCCAGCTCGGCATAGCTCCCGAAAAGGCTTACGATATCTGGGAGAAAGCAAGCGTTAATGTCGATGAAACCGTAACCGCAAAGGTCAACCCTCACGGCGTCTGCCTGTTGAAGCTGAAACGCTGATTAATACTAATCTTCGTATGAAATGATTTCAAAAGGCAGGCACAAAATCGCTATACGATGGGATTTTGCACCTGCCTTTTTGACCAAGCATGGTCACAACCATGCTTGGTCTGTACATCTTCTATACGAATATAAGTATAATAATTAAAACCTGTCAGAAAAACACCGCAGAAGCTTTAATACGTGAATTGCGGCGGTTTTCTGCGTTGGAAAAACAAAAAAGCGCCGCAATAATACGACGCTTTTTTGCCCAATATAATCTTCCAAGCAAATGACATAATGCTTTTGTTAGCTTACTAAGATAATATACTAATTTAAGGACAAATTCAATGATTATTTTTAATTGGTTTATTGATTTTTGCTAAGAATCTGCCAAGATTGAAGGGGATGGACATAAAAATGGAGGATGAATTCCTTTGCCCTAACTATTACAGCCGTTTTTCCTGCATAGCCTCGCTCTGTGAGGACAGCTGCTGCCGCTCGGGGTGGGAGATACCTATAGATGATGAAACCTACCGTGCGTATAAGTCTATGGGCGTTTCTGATATAGATGCAAATATCACCGCCGGATCTGACGGCGACAGGATTTTCAAGCTGAAGCCAAACAGTGACTGCCCATATCTTATGCCGGATGGTCTTTGCAGACTGTATACCATTACCGGCGGAAAACTCGGCGAAATCTGCGCACAGTACCCAAGGTTTTTCGAGGAGTACGATGGCTTTACGGAGGCTGGGATATCTATATCCTGCCCCGAGGCTCAGCGGCTGATACTATCCGCTAAAAGGAGTGCTTACGCTCTTGAAGGCGAGCTCCCGCAGGAGGAGCTTCTTTCATTTCTGCATTCAGCCCGGAAAATCGCTCTCGATTTAGTGTTTTCGCCAGATCCGCCTGATATCAGCGCGGCAAGGCTTGCAAATTACGGTCTTGCCCTGCAGGAGCTTATCGACACCGGTGAGCTTGATTATTCCGACTTTGCCAGGCTACCCAAGACAATAATAGCCATGGGGGATGAGCTGAACGCCGACCCGAAAGAGGAATATATATTTGCCTGCAAAGCCATACTTGAAGCAACGGATATCCTATATCCCGAGTGGAAAGAGCTTTTAATGCGTGGAGCGGGCGGAGAAATCACGGCAAAAGCGTCGGCACAGGACGGTGAAAAGCGGGCATATCTCGGCTATCTTGTATACAGATTCTTCCTGAAAGCCGTCAATAACGAGAATATCGCGGCGGTCTGCGAGCTTATATCCTGCGCATATTATCTCGCCACAATGCTTCCGGGGGATTTTAAAAGGATTGCAAGGCTTTTCTCAAAGGAAATCGAGCACGACGATGAGAATCTTTGGAATGTTATGGAACGCTTCGAGGAGCGGGCGGATAGCTCTTTTGAATAAATATTGACTTTATATAATTTGTCAGGTATAATAAATGTGATAAATAAAGAGGTGAAGGGAAGGACTTTATTATGTCAGAATGGAATTCAGAACAGTATTTAAGATTTAAAGAGCAGAGAACTCAGCCCGCGATTGATTTGGTAAAAAGAATATCTTTTGAAAATCCAAAGAAAATACTTGATATTGGGTGCGGTCCTGGCAACAGCACATCTGTCTTAAAGAAAGCATTTCCTCAAGCGAATATATTAGGCGTGGATAATTCTGAGAATATGATTAAAAAGGCGAAAGAATTGTACCCGGATATAAATTTCGAGCTTTGCGATGTAACAACTGAGCTGGACAGGCTTGATAAGTATGATATTATTTTTTCAAACGCCTGCTTGCAATGGATACCTAACCATAGGGAGTTTATACCTATGTTGTTCAGCAGACTGAACGTAAACGGAATATTGGCAGTACAAATTCCAATGAACAGCCAAGAAACTCTGTTTAAAATAATGAATGATGTAATATCCGAACCACATTGGGGCTTCTCTTCAATGAATATTGAAACAAATGAAACCTTGCGTCCGGAGGATTATTTTGATATTCTTTCATCTTGCACAAGTAATTTTGATATATGGGAAACCGTATATTATCACAATATGCCTTCAGTTGAAGCAATGGTTGAATGGGTAAAGGGAACGCGGCTAAGACCTTACCTTAATGCTTTGGATAATTCAGAAGCTGAAAGTTTGGAGAAGGAAATAACCAGACGTGCCGCGGACGCTTACAGCACACAGGCAAACGGTGAAATTATATTCAAATTCAGAAGGTTTTTCTTTGTTGCCAGTAAGCTTAACTAAGCATAATTAAAGATTTATAGTAAAACCCACTATGTCATCTTTCAGATTTTTGAAATTAGCATAGTGGGTTTTATTTTTTATGAAATGCAGAACTGTCTTAAGTAGCATTAATCTTTTATTCAGCTCTCAGACTCGTCAAAATCGTCCAATTCAAGAATCTTTCGCGAATCGCTTAAGTCTATAGTTTCAACCTCACGCAGCTTTCGTTTTATGGCGCGTGTGCGAGTTCCTATAAGCTTCTGCATATCCTCGTCAAGCTGTTTTATGCGGTTTTGAGCTGAGGCGAAGACTTTTTCAAATGTGTCGAATTCCGTCTTGACCGCACTCAAGATTTCCCATACCTCGTTGGAGCGCTTTTGAATCTGCAATGTCTTAAAGCCCATCTGCAGCGAGTTCAGCATGGCAGCCATGGTGGACGGTCCCGCGATGTTCACTGAGTAATCGCGCTGTAAAACCTCAACCAGACCGTGGTTTACGACCTCTGCATACAGCCCCTCAAACGGCAGGAACATAATTCCGAAGCTTGTGGTGTAGGGCGGGCGGATGTATTTGTCGTGGATGTCTTTTGCACATTTGCGGATAACCGTTTCGAGGGATTTGTATGCCAAGCGTATACCCTCAGGGTCGCCGGCGATGTAAGCATCCTGAAGTGCGGCGTATGTATCACCCGGGAATTTCGAGTCTATGGGCAGATAGATAAACTCCGAACCATCCCCGGCGGGAAGCTTTACCGCAAATTCGACGTGATCCCTGCTTCCGGGGATGGTCGCGACCTCGGTATCGTACTGGTCGGAATTGAGGATTTCTGATAGGATAGCCCCCAGCTGAATCTCGCCCAAAATTCCGCGTGTCTTGACGTTTGAAAGCACCTTTTTAAGATCTCCGACCCCAGCGGCAATCGACTGCATTTCGCCAAGACCCTTATATACCTGCTCCAGCCGCTCGCTGACCATCTTGAATGAGTTTGTCATCTTTTCATCAAGGGTTTTCTGAAGCTTCTCATCAACGGTGACGCGTATTTCGTCCAGCCGCTTGTTGTTATCCTCCTGAATGTAGGAGAGCCGCTTTGAAATAGTGTCCCGCATTTCAGAAAGCTTCTGCTCGTTGCCGGATTCCAGTGTCTTAATGCGTTCCTCCAGCTGTTTGAGCTGATTCTGCATAGCTTCGCTCATAAGAATCTGTTTGGCGGATATGGCAAGATCCATGTCGTTAAGTCGCTGATACTGCACGGCGGAGGCGGTCTTCTGAGCGTCAAGTACCATGTCTCCAAGCGCTTTAACAGTGCTGGTGACGTTTGCCGAAAGCTCCTGCCGAAGAGCACTGTTTGAAGAGCTGATGCCGTCTTCAAGTCTGGCAAGCCCTTCGGCGGTGCGGTCATCCTGCATATCCTTTTTTCGGGATATCAGTATGACTGCCGCCAGCACATCTCCTAAAATAATCAAAACAAGAATGATAATTGTAACAATATTGTCCATAATATTAATGCTCCTGACTGATGCTTACCCACGCTCTCAGGCTGACAAACATATTCAGCCTGACCATAGCTATATTCAAAATTATTGTAGCACAATTTTAAACATAATGCAACCATGTGAATATATTCACAATAAAATGTAAATAAAATGTGGACATTGTGAATATATTCATGTCACTTTGCACAAAATGTTATTTACATTGCATAATTAGTGTGCTATAATTCAATTAGCTGTAGAACAGCAAAAATGATTGGAGGAAAATACAATGAAAAAAATAGCAGCAATACTCACCGCTGTTGTTCTCTGCGTTTCGATGGCTTTGTCAGTCAGTGCACTTGATGGCTCTGCTGATATATCGCTTATCGCCGGCAACAGCGCTAACTGGACAAATGTTTCTAGCGATCCTGTAACAGTCAATGCAGACGGTGAATACACCCTGAAGCTGACTGATATCTCCATTACTCCTGACACCTTGACCGTTCTTTATATCAAGGATGTCGCTGTAGAGGCTGGAGAAAAGGAAAAGTCTGACCTTCCTGCTGATATTCAGATACTCACCAAGAGCCTGAAAATCAACGGCAATGAGATAGCTCTCACCGAAGGCTATCCCACCACCCTTACCGATGCCGGCGTATTTGATATCTGCTGGTACAACATCTGGGCAACCAGCTACTTTGCTGTTGAAGGCATGGATGCTATCACCGATGTTGAAGTTACCTTTGAGGTAGTTTCCGGCGGCGCAGCAGCAACTACTGAGCCTGCTGAAACTGAAGATTCCTCAGATGCAGCCACTGCTCCTGAAGCAACCGATAACGCTTCTGATGCCGCTACTCCCGCAGCTGACACTTCTGAGCCTGCCAACACCGGTATCGTCCTTGCACTCGCACCTATGGCTTTAGCCGCCTGCGCAGTAGTTGTAAGCAAGAAGAAATAAACTCCTTATTGTCAATACAGTATTAGCGCCGCTGTCAAATTTCTGACGGCGGCGTTAATATTATCGAAAAGCTTCTGAAAATCATGTTTTTCAGAAGCTTTTATCATGACTTGCTATTTATCAATAGTAGAAATATCCGGAATAGTCTCTTCAAGAACATCCAAAACTATCCTAACCGTGTCAAGCGATGTGAACATCGTAACTCCGTTCTGAACAGCGCACTGTCTGATTGCTGTGCCGTCCTCGTAGTGAACGCCGGAAAGAATCGCACGGGTGTTTATGATGTAGCTGACATATCCCGCGCGGATGGAGCGCAGGATCTCGTCGCTGCCCTCGCTCAGCTTGCCGCGCACCTTCGTGCGTATGCCGTGCTCTTTGAGGTAGTTGGCCGTTCCGATAGTAGCTTCAATGTTGAAGCCAAGGTTGTAAAACCTTCTTACAAGCGGCAGAGCCTCTTCCTTGTCCTCGTCGGCAAGGGTAACAACTACCGTGCCATAGTCCTTCATCTTAACGCCCGAGGCCTGCAAAGCCTTGTACATCGCGCGGTTCAGCCTGTCGTCATATCCTATAGCTTCGCCGGTGGACTTCATTTCGGGGGATAAGTATGCGTCCATCCCCGAAAGCTTTTCAAACGAGAACGCCGGCGCCTTAACATACCAGCGCTTCTTTTCGGGCGGGAGCATATTGTCAATTCCCTGTGCGGCAAGGTTTTCGCCAAGCATACACTTTGTCGCGATTTTAACAAGCGGATATCCCGCAGACTTTGAAAGGAAGGGAACGCTCCGCGAAGCCCTTGGGTTGACTTCGATGACGAACACGTTTTCCTCTTTATCTACAATAAACTGAATGTTGAACAGCCCGACAATTCCGATTCCTAACCCCAATCGGGTGGTGTAGTCCGCAATAGTATTTTTTACCTTTTGTGAGATGGAAAACGGCGGGTAAACGCTCATAGAATCTCCCGAGTGAACGCCGGTGCGCTCTACAAGCTCCATTATTCCGGGTATGAAGACCTGCTTGCCGTCACAGATAGCGTCCACCTCGACCTCTTTTCCGGCGAGGTACTTGTCCACCAAAACCGGCTTGTCGACGTCCACCTCAACGGCGTTTTTAAGGTAATGCCGAAGCATTTTTTCGTTCGCCACAATTTCCATGGCACGTCCGCCGAGCACGAAGGATGGGCGCACCAGAACGGGATAACCTATCCGCTGAGCGGCATCAACACCGGCTTCGATGTTAGTAACCGCCTCACCCTTTGGGTTGGGGATTCCCAAGCTGCGGATAACCTCGTCGAAAGCGTCCCTGTTCTCGGCCTTTTCGATGCCAACGCAGTCGGTTCCGATAATCTTAACCCCGCGCCTTGTAAGCGGCTCGGCGAGGTTAACAGCCGTCTGTCCGCCAAGGGTGGCAATAACTCCGAGCGGCTTTTCAAGGTGGATGATGTTCATAACGTCCTCAACCGTAAGCGGCTCGAAATATAGCTTGTCGGCAGTGGTGTAGTCGGTGGAAACCGTTTCGGGGTTGTTGTTTATAACTATGGCTTCATAGCCGGCATCCTTGATGGTTCGCACGGCGTGAACGGTGGAATAGTCGAACTCAACGCCCTGACCGATTCTTATAGGACCCGAGCCAAGAACGATGACCTTTTCGCGCTCGGAAACAATCGATTCGTTCTCATCCTCATATGTTGAGTAGAAGTAGGGGACATAGCTCTTAAATTCGCTTGCGCAGGTGTCGATCATCTTGTATACCGGGAAAAGCTCCATCTCGCAGCGGCGCGCATAGATGTCATCCTCAGTGGTCTTCCAAAGCTCGGCGATGTAGGAGTCCGAAAAGCCCATCTTCTTAGCCTCACGCATGAGCTCTGGGGAGTCGGGGCAGGCTTCCATCTCCTTTTCAAAATCTACTATCTTCTTGATTTTGTCCAGGAAGAACATATCTATTCCGGTGATGTTGCATATTCTCGAATGATCCACGCCCGCCCACATCAGCTGGGAGATGGCATATATTCTGTCGTCTGTGCCCTCTCTTACGTAGTCCAGAAGCTCGTCGACGCTCATATGCTCGGAGTCGAATTTAGCCATGTGGATGTGATTCTTTGAATCCTCGAGCGAACGTATTGCCTTTAAAAGACTTTCCTCCAATGTTCTGCCAACGCTCATGACTTCGCCGGTAGCCTTCATCTGTGTGGAAAGGGTGTTCGAGGCGGAGGTGAACTTGTCAAATGGGAAGCGGGGCATTTTCGTAACGACATAGTCGAGCGTCGGCTCAAAGCAGGCAGGGGTGTTGGCAAGTTGAATCTCGTCTAAATTCATGCCGACGGCAATTTTAGCCGATACCCTTGCAATCGGATATCCGCTCGCTTTGGAAGCCAGCGCCGACGAGCGCGAAACCCTCGGATTGACCTCGATAACGTAATATCTGAACGACTGCGGGTCTAAGGCAAACTGAACGTTGCAGCCGCCCTTGACATCAAGCGCGCGAATGATTTTCAACGCAGAATCGCGCAGCATATGGTATTCCTTATTTGTAAGCGTCTGGCTGGGAGCTACAACTATCGAGTCGCCGGTGTGGATTCCGACTGGGTCTAAATTCTCCATGTTGCACACGGTTATTGCGGTGTCGTTAGCGTCGCGCATTACCTCGTATTCAATTTCCTTGTAGCCCTTTATGCTCTTTTCGACCAGCACCTGATGAACAGGGGAGAGCGCAAGTGCATTTTTCATCATGACCGCCATTTCCTCGGGGTCGTTTGCAAATCCTCCGCCTGTGCCGCCTAAGGTGAATGCAGGGCGAAGTATTACCGGATAGCCGATGCTTTCCGCGGCTTCCAAGCCCTCTTCAACGCTGTAGGTTATCTGTGAGGGGACAACAGGCTCGCCGATGCGCTCGCATAGCTCCTTAAAAAGCTCCCTGTCCTCGGCACATTCAATGCTCTTGGCGTCAGTTCCCAAAAGCTCGATTTCGCACTCCTGCAAAACTCCCTTTTTGGCGAGCTGCATGGCAAGGTTAAGCCCCGTCTGACCGCCGATTCCGGGGACGATAGCGTCCGGACGCTCGTATCTGCAAATCCTTGCAACGAATTCGAGCGTCAGCGGCTCCATGTAAACCTTGTCGGCGATGGATGTATCCGTCATGATGGTTGCGGGGTTGGAGTTGCAAAGAATTACCTCGTAACCCTCTTCCTTAAGGGCGAGGCAGGCCTGAGTTCCGGCATAGTCAAACTCCGCCGCCTGACCGATAACAATAGGCCCCGAGCCGATAACCAGAACCTTTTTAATGTCAGTGCGCTTAGGCATTGTGCTTCGCTCCTTTCATGTTTTCCAAGAATTTGTCAAAAAGATAGTGTGAATCCTGCGGACCGGGCGCGCTTTCGGGGTGATACTGCACGCTGAACACTTTGTCAGCCTTGCACTCAACCCCCTCGACGGTTTTGTCCAGCAGGTTTATATGTGTAATTTCAAGCTCGGTGGCTTCTAAGCTCGCAGGGTCGACGGCGTAGCTGTGGTTCTGCGAGGTCATCTCAATTTTACCGGTTTCAAGATTCTTTACGGGATGGTTGCCGCCCCTGTGACCGAATTTAAGCTTGTATGTCTTCGCTCCGTATGCAAGTGAAATTATCTGGTGACCCAGACAGATTCCGAAAATAGGGTACTTGCCCTTAAGATTTCTTACAAGCTCTATAGCCGTCTCAACATCCTCTGGGTCGCCAGGACCGTTTGAAAGTACCACACCGTCCGGGTTCATAAACTCTATTTCCTCGGCGGTGGTGTCAAACGGTACGATAGTAACGTTGCAGCCGCACCTGTTCAGCGAGCGAATGATATTCAGCTTGATTCCGCAGTCCAGCGCAACAACGTTGTATACGGGGTTCGCCGTCCTCGAATACCAGCGCTTTTTGCAGCTCACCTTAGATACCGCGTCGTGCGGAACAGGCGTGCTTTTTATGATTGCAAGACCGTCCTCCAAGGTGGTTGAGATATCGGTGATAAGCACCCTTCTCGAGCCCAAATCGCGGATGCTCCTTGTTAGCTTGCGGGTGTCTATGCCGTATATTCCGGGGATATCGTTTTCCTCCAACAGCTCCGAAAGGGTTTTGGTGTAGCGGAAGTTCGAGGGCATATCGTTGTAATCCCGGACGATAAGTCCGCCTATTGTTATGGCTTTGGACTCGAAATCATCATCCGTGATGCCGTAGTTGCCAATCAGCGGATAGGTCATAACCACCGCCTGATAGGTATAGGATGGGTCGGAGACAATCTCCTGATATCCCGCCATAGAGGTATTGAAAACGATTTCGAGCACTCTCTGGGAGCTGCTTCCGAAGCCGTAGCCCAGATACTCGCTTCCGTCCTCCAAAATTAGCTTTCGGTTGAATTTCAACATAATTTTTATCAGCCTTTCAAGATATTAATGCGCGATTTGTGCAGATTTTGCCCGATATCAGAACATCTGAATATATTCGTCTCTTTCAGCACCTACAGAAGCATACTTCACCGGGCAGCCCACCGCTTTTTCGATGTACTCAATGTACTTAACAGCAGCCTCGGGCAGCTCATCCTTAGTGCGGCAGCCGGAGATATCCCCGAAGCCGTCGACATATTCAATCACCGGCTTTGCTCTGTCCAGTTTTGCGCCGGTGGGGAAGTCGGTTGTAATCTCGCCATCGATGTCATACGCCACGCATACCGGTATCTTATCCATATAGGAAAGGACATCCAGCTTGGTGAGCGCAATGTAATCGCAGCCCTGAACCATTGCGCCGTACTTGGATGCCGGGATGTCAAAGGGACCTACTCTGCGGGGTCTGCCGGTGGCGGCACCGTATTCTCCTCCTGCAGCTCTTAATTTCTCGGCTTCCTCGCCGAACATCTCAGCGGTGAAGGGGCCTTCGCCGACGCAGGTGGAGTAAGCCTTCATGATTCCGATTGAGCAGTCAATCTTAGCTCCCGGAATTCCCGCCCCGATGGGCGCATACATTGCAAGCGTTGTAGAGGATGATGTGTAGGGATAGATTCCGAAGTCAATATCCCTCAGCGCTCCGAGCTGGGCTTCAAACATAATGTCCTTGCCCTCGGCAATCGCGCCGCTTAAGTACTTGGAAACATCACATACAAACGGCTTGATAACCTCGCCATACTTTTTAAGCCAGTCCATAATCTCGTCCGCCTTGACAGGCTCGTGACCGTAGCCAACAACTGTTATGTTCTTCCATTCAACGATATCGCAGAGCTTCTCATAAAGACCCTTTTCGTCAAACAGGTCGCCCATGCGTATGCCCTTTTTCATGTATTTGTCGGAATATACCGGAGCGATTCCCCTGCGGGTGGAGCCGTATTTCTTATCTGCCAAGCGCTCTTCCTCCATTATATCCTGCATTTTGTGAAAAGGCAAGCATATTATCGCTTTATCGCTGATTTTCAGGTTGTCGGGGGTGATTTTTATGCCCTTTTCGGTCAGGGATGATATCTCCCCGGTAAGATGCTCAATGTCTATAACCATTCCGTTGCCCATAACGTTTACGGTAGTCTCCCTTAAAATGCCGGAGGGGAGAAGATTCAGGATAAATTTGCCCTTCTCGTTTATAACTGTGTGCCCCGCATTGTTTCCGCCCTGATAGCGGCAGATGATATCATAGTCCGCCGAAAGCAGGTCAACCATTCTGCCTTTGCCCTCGTCGCCCCAGTTTGTTCCTACAATTGCTGTTAACATAAATATATATTCCTTTCTGAGATGCGTTCAAGTTTAAACATTCACTACAGCGTCAACCTCGCCGATGTCATACGATTTTAGGACTTCGCGCACGGCGGCGACATATTCTTCCGTCTGCTCCTTTGCACGTCCGGTAAAGCCGCCCTCGTCTATTATTTTCAGGATTTCGTCCTTGGTGATGTTAAATACCGGGTCATCAGCGATTCTGTCAATAAGGTCGTTGTCCGCACCCGATTCCTTGATAGCCTTAGCTGCGGCAACCGAATGACGGCGGATAGCTTCATGCAGGGTCTGCCTGTCGCCGCCCTTTTTAACGCTGTACATAAGTATATTTTCCGTCGCTATAAAGGGAAGCTCGTCCATAAGATGGCGGTTTATCATTCCGGGGTAGACAGTCATTCCCTTTACTATGTTTATAACAAGTGTGAGTATTCCGTCCACCGCCAAAAACGCTTCGGGGATGCTTATTCTGCGGTTCGCAGAGTCGTCCAAAGTCCGCTCGAACCATTGTTCGCCCGCTGTCATGGCGGGGTTTATAGCGTCCGCGATAACGTATCTTGCAAGCGAAGCTACTCTTTCGCTTCTCATTGGATTTCGCTTGTAGGCCATCGCCGAGGAGCCGACCTGTCCCGCTTCAAACGGCTCGTCGACTTCCTTTAAGTGAGACATCAGCCGGATGTCGTTCGAGAACTTGTGCGCACTCTGCGCGATTCCCGAAAGAGCCGAAAGTGTAAAGTAATCCACCTTGCGGGTATATGTTTGTCCGCTGACAGCGTATGCGCAGTCAAAGCCCATCTTCTTGGCGATAAGCGCTTCGAGCTTCTTGACCTTCTCGTGGTCGCCGTCGAAAAGCTCCAAAAAGCTTGCGCCGGTACCGGTAGTTCCGCGGCATCCCAAAAGCTTAAGATTTCCTAAAACGAAGTCAATGTGCTCCAAATCCATCATCAAATCCTGAAGCCAAAGTGTGGAGCGCTTGCCCAAGGTAGTCGGCTGAGCCGCCTGGAAATGGGTGTAGGCAAGGCAGTTAAGGCTTTTGTGCTTTTCGGCAAAGTCTGCAAGCGCAGAAATCGCCGTTAAAAGCTTTTGACGAATCAGTTCAAGCGCCTTCTTTTGCTGGATGATATCGGTATTGTCACCGACATAGCAGCTTGTCGCCCCGAGATGTATTATAGGACGCGCCTTGGGGCAGGCGAGCCCGAAGGTATATATGTGCGCCATAACGTCGTGCCGGACTTCCTTTTCCCGCTTGGCGGCGGTTTCGTAGTCGATATCGGTTATATGCTGCTTCATTTCGTCGATCTGCTCGTCGGTGATGTTCAGTCCAAGCTCCTTTTCGCTCTCGGCGAGGGCTATCCAAAGCCGGCGCCATGTGGAAAACTTCATATCGTCCGAGAAAATTTGCTGCATCTCCCGGCTTGCATACCGCTTGCAGAGCGGATTTTCGTATCTGTCTGACATTTTTATCTCCTTAAATTATGTATTTTGCGATTTCTTCAATTCCTCATAAGCCTCATTAAGCCACTGATGAGGCATCAACAGCAAGCCGTTGTCAAATTGATACCTAATGAAATAGTAACAGGCATCGTCTAACGATTCGGCGGCTTTGCTTTTCAGTATATCATAATACGGCGGCAAATCCTTTTGATCCCAAGATATTTTGTCTGCGATGAATATGACCTTATCATACATCCCAGCGTTTTTCTTCAGGGTTGTATGGCACTCAACGGCGCTCAGAATCTCCTTATCAATAATCCCGAAGCGTTCTTCCGCGATTATTTTCGAGATTCTCTGGTGCAGAAGAAAATGATATTTTTCCTCCGCCGGGTCGATTTTCATATTCCGCGATTTCGCCGTTTCATACATTTCCTGCGGGGTCATTATCGCGCTGATGTCGTGAAGCAATGCGGCAAGTCTGACTTTCGAGATATCCAAATCATATATTTTTGCCAGCTAGACCGCCGTTTCCGATACCTCTTCAACGTGCTTAAGCGTGTTTTCCTTGTGATGGCTAAGATATGTATTCTTTATTGATTCGATTACTTCGCGCTCATCCAATATAATCACTCCACCGGTATAAGTATATTTCTTCTATTATATATTCTTTTTCCCGGAAATGCAATACCGAAAATTGGATTTATATGTTGGCTTTAAGTCTTGCAAGGACATCTCTATATCCGTCGAGGACGTTGCCCAAATCCCTGCGGAATCTGTCCTTGTCCATCTTTCTGTCAGTCTCAGCGTCCCATAGTCTGCATGAGTCGGGGGATATCTCGTCGCACAATAAAAGCTCACCGTCAGCCCTGCCAAATTCCAGCTTGAAGTCTATAAGCTTTATTCCGGCTTTGGCAAAAAGCTCGGTCATAAGCTCATCGATTTTTAATGATGCCGCCCTCAGCTCGTCGAGCTCTTCCTGAGTGGCTGCGCCTATCGCAGTTAGCTGGCAGTCGTTTATCATAGGGTCGCCGAGCTCGTCGCTCTTAAGGCTGAATTCAACCACCTTGTTTTTAAGGGGAGTACCCTCCTCAACGCCGTACTTCCTGGAAAAGCTTCCCGCGGCGACGTTTCTAACAATAACCTCAACCGGCACGATTTCAGCGTGCTTAACTAAAACGGTGGTATCGTTGATGACTTTTAAGAGATGGGTCTTGATCCCGTTTTTCATAAGATACTCAAATATGATGTTGGATATAGCCGCATTCAGCTTGCCCTTTCCGGGAAGATCCTCCTTCTTTGCGCCGTTTCCGGCAGTTGCAGTGTCCTTGTAGGCGATAATGCAGGTGCCGGGTTCAACTCCATCATAGACGATTTTGGATTTTCCTTCATAAAGCTTGTTCATTTTAAATCAACCTCTTTATATTAATTTAAATTTTAGACGTTATTTGTTTTGACTTCTTTCAAGCGATGCCTTGATAAATCCTAAGAACAGCGGGTGTGGGCGCTGAGGTCTTGACTTGAATTCAGGGTGATACTGCACTCCGACATGGAATGCTCTTTCGCTCAGCTCTACAGTTTCAACCAGCCGACCGTCCGGCGACATTCCCGAAAGGGTAAGCCCGTTCTCACTAAGGACATCGCGGTAGGAGTTGTTGAACTCATAGCGGTGGCGGTGGCGCTCGTTGATAAGCTCGGATTTATAGCAGCGCTCCATAGTTGTTCCGCTCTTGATAACGCAGGGGTAGCTTCCCAAGCGGAGCGTTCCGCCCTTGTCGATATCGTTTGACTGCCCCGGCATGAAGTCTATTACCTTATTCGCGCAAAGCTCGTCGAACTCGCCGGAGTTGGCATCCTTGATTCCTGCAACGTTTCTTGCGTATTCTATAACAGCTATCTGCATACCCAGGCAGATACCGAAGTAGGGGACTTCATGCTCCCTTGCGTACTTAGCCGCTAAAATCATGCCCTCAATTCCTCTCCCGCCGAATCCGCCGGGGACAAGTATTCCGTCCAGCGGGGCAAGGATGCTTTCATATGTTTCTGACGTGAGGGTTTCGGAATCTATCCATTCTATGTTGACAAAAGCGTTCAGCGGATATCCCGCATGGCGAAGAGCTTCGGCAACCGAAAGGTAAGCATCGTGCAGCTGGACGTATTTTCCCACAAGACCTATAGTTACCTGATGCTTACGCGAATGAATTTCATCAACCATCCGCTTCCAGTCGGTAAGGTCAGGCTTAGGGACGCTTAGTCCCAGCTCCCGGCAGACGACATCCGAAAATCCGGCTTTTTCAAGCATCAGCGGAACTTCGTAAAGGTCGCCCAATGTCATATTCTCGATAACGCAGTCCGGCTTGACGTTGCAGAACATCGAAATCTTCTTGAAGATGGAAGGCTCCAGCGGTTCGTCGCATCTTAAAACTATGATGTTGGGGTTGATTCCCATTCCCTGAAGCTCCTTGACCGAGTGCTGGGTGGGCTTTGACTTATGCTCGTCCGAGCCGCTTAAAAAAGGTACCAGGGTGACATGAATAAAGAGACTGTTCTCCCTTCCAACTTCAAGGGATATCTGTCTCACCGCCTCAATGAAAGGCTGGGATTCAATGTCGCCGATGGTACCGCCGATTTCTGTTATAACAACGTCCGCCGAGGTCTCACGTCCTACACGGTAAACGAAGTCTTTTATCTCGTTGGTGATATGGGGAATCACCTGAACCGTCGAGCCGAGATACTCGCCTCTGCGCTCCTTGTTAAGAACGTTCCAGTATACCTTGCCTGTGGTAAGGTTGGAGAATTTGTTCAAATCCTCGTCGATAAAGCGTTCGTAGTGACCGAGGTCAAGGTCGGTTTCCGCGCCGTCCTCGGTAACGTATACCTCGCCGTGCTGATAGGGGCTCATTGTGCCCGGGTCAACGTTTATGTAGGGGTCTAATTTCTGCGCTGCGACCTTAAGTCCGCGCGCCTTCAAAAGCCTTCCCAGCGAAGCCGCCGTTATTCCCTTGCCCAGTCCCGAAACAACGCCGCCGGTAACGAATATGTACTTCGTCATAAAAATCTTCCTTTCTTCCCTTTATTATATTTTATGCCTTGATTTTATTGTGAACCATGCTCGTGCAGTATCTCCTCTGCGATTGCAGCCTTTGTAACACAGCGATCCATAGCTGTCTTCTCGATATATCTGTGAGCTGCCGCCTCGCTCATTCCTTTTTCGGATATAAGTATCAGTTTAGCTTGATTTATAAGCCGTATCTGCGCCATCTTCTCTTCAAATGGAACAGCCTTCTTCTCGATTCGCTTGAGCCGTGCGCTTGTGCCGCAGAGCAAAAGCATAGTCTCCAAAATCACCTGAGCAGGAGCGGGCTTTGAAACGGTAAGAATCCCGAACGGAGCAAGTCTGCCGCTGATGTCCGCAAAATGCTCGTTCCGCACAAGCAGAAGTATTCCCGAACTTGTTTTGTGGCATAGCTCACTGGCGAAGCGCGCTCCGAACTCGTCGCGCAGCGGCGCGTTTATCATTATGATGTCAAAGCTCTGCTCTGTAAGAAGCCGCCTTGCACTTGAAGCGTCAAGCGATACCTGAATCGGGTAGTACTGAGCATCCGGCAGAAGCTTAACAATGGTGCTGTTGAATTTTTCGGAAGAGGATACCACTAAAACGCTGCAAACATTCTCTTTCATTTCCATTCAAGAACCATTCCCATCATACGAACTCAAAATCTTCGGTTAAATAATCCCGCTTTGTAAGACTTGATTGATTTGCTCAATAGCAGTATCCCCTGATTATCTCCTCAGGCAGACACCGTTTTATGAATTCCGAGCCCAAAGCCTCTTCAGCCGCTGATTTAAGGCTTTTCGGCAGGATATCATAATCCGCCTTGAGTGCTTCCGAGGCGCTGAACATATTTATCATTGACGGCTCGCCAAGCTTAAGTCCCTTTTCTACGCCCTCGATTCCGGCGTTGATTATCAGCGCCATGGCAATGTAGGGATTGCACATTGGGTCGGGGGAGCGGAGCTCTGCACGCCTGTACTCGCCGCTCGCCGCAGGTATCCTTATCAGCTGCGAGCGGTTTCTTCTTGACCAAGAGATGTACTTGGGCGCCTTATCCGAGCCGAAGCGCTTATATGAATTTGCGGTTGGGTTCAGGAAAACCGTCATTTCCTTTATTTTTTCAAGGATTCCCGCGATTACAGATGGCATTATATCTTCATTCATGTTTGAATTTCTTGCACTTATATTCATGTGCATACCGTTGCCGGGAGCGTCCTCAATCGGCTTTGCCGAAAAGTCTGCATAAAGACCGCTTCTTGCCGCAACGGTGCGGACTACCGTTTTAAAGGTGATGGTATTGTCGGCGGCGGTGAGCGGGTCGGCGTATCTGAAGTCTATCTCGTTCTGCCCGGGACCCTCTTCGTGATGGGAGCATTCGGGGCGTATGTCCATCTGTTCCAGGGTCAGGCATATCTCCCGCCGGACGTTTTCGCCCTTATCCTCCGGCGCGATATCCATATATCCCGCGCGGTCGTAGGGGATTTTAGTAGGCTCGCCGTTTTCATCCAGCTTGAACAGGTAAAATTCCAGCTCAGGACCGAACGAGAAGGAATACCCCTTCTTTTCGGCATCCTCGACCGTCTTTTTAAGAAGTGCGCGCGTATCGCCGGGGTAGACGCTTCCGTCAGGGCGGGTTATAGTTGTGAACATTCTTACGACCCTGCCGTGGTCGGGTCTCCATGGGTAGACTGCTATCTTTGATGGATCGGGTATCAGCAAAAGATCGGAATCGGCTTCGTCCGAGAAACCGGGAATAGCAGATGAATCGATGGCTATACCCATCTCAAATGCGCGCGCCAGCTCGGTTGGCATAATGGATATGTTCTTTTGCCTGCCGAAAATATCGCAAAAGGCGAGCCTGATGAACTTAACGTCCTCCTCGCTGATGTACTGCATAATTTCATCGGGTGTGTAATTCATGTTTATAACCATCCATTTCTTAAAATCTGTGAATATTCCTGCTCTGATTTCATGATGTAAAATACATAAATCTGCTTAAATTACTTTTTCTACTCTAATTGGCAAAAAATAAAAAGCGTCATCACGCAAAAGACTCTACTCCCTTTGCATAAATGAACGCCTTTGCTCATTACGAAAAAATTATAGCATATGCTTAAACCGATGTCAAGAAAAGTCAGAAAAATTTTCGCTTCATCCCTGTAAAAACTCAGCGGCAGATTTGCGGCATATTTATATAAATTGACAATATTTCGTCCTACATTACGTTAAAAATAAAATTTTTAATGTTTATCATTAAAAAGATATTGACAAACATTAAAATCTGTGCTAAAATACAGCCATCGTATACGAAACATTAAGCTTTGAATCCAATCAAGAAAGGAAAAATAATTATGCAAAGAAATATGTTTGTTATCCGTATTTCAAAAGTCCTCGCAAAAATCTGCGAGATAGCCCATTGGGTCGGCGTTGTGTGCATGGTGATACTGCTTGTTTTAAGCATATTCTTCCAGGATATGCTCCCGAACTACATCGTCATGGACAACGATACCACCGTCGGCTGCTATGGATTTGATATCAACGTCCTCGGCGCAGACGGAAGCTTCCAGCCGGGGGCACTCATAATACTTTCGATATTTGCAATAATTGCGCTTGCGCTGATGGCAATGGTTTTCCGCAATCTATATCTCATAGTAAAAAGCATCAGCCGGGAGAGCGACAATTCGCCGTTTTCCAAGGATAATATAAGAAGGGTTCGTGAAATCGGCATTTTAGCAATAGCTGTTCCGATTGTCGGGCAGATAATGCAGGTAATAGCGGTTATCACGCTGGGTGCGGAAAATGTTGAAATGAGCGTTTCGCTGGATGGCTTCATGATGGGAATATTAGCCCTTGTTTTAACCCAGATATTCACCTACGGCGCTCGCCTTGAATCGGACGTCGAAGGGCTTCTTTAAAGGGGTTGTAAAGCATGGGAAGCATAGTTTTAAGGCTGGACAGAATGATGGTCGAGCGGAAAATGTCCCTGAACGAGCTTGCGGCGCGTGTGGGGATATCCAACGTGAATCTCTCCAAGATAAAGAACAATAAGGTAACTGCGGTCAGGTTTTCGACCCTCGCGGCGATATGCGAAGCGCTTGACTGCGGGGTAGGGGATATCTTAGAATACGTCAGGGATGAAAGCAAATAGTTGAAGTCCGATTGCGGCAAAAATCCGGCGCAGAATCACAAAATCGTGGTTCTACGCCGGATTTTAATTTGTTCAGTTCTCCTGCGATACCCCTTCCGGCTGAGGCTGGATTTCTTCGGTAGCCTCAAAGCTTAAGAAGGTTATCTTCATACCGCTGTCGCCAAGATCAAGCGAAACCGGAGTGCCGTTCTTGTCAAGGGTGACAGAATACGCCATGCCGTCAACCTCGCCGGAGCAAAAATCGCTTGTTTCGCCCTCGACCATGTCAAGGGTGAGTGGAGCGATCCTGTCAAAGGATTTTACCGCCGTCGAAACAACCGAACCTACGGGGAATTTTGAAGTGTCAAAGGTGAAATGAAGCCCCTTGAAGGATATTTCGGTCTCTTCACCCTCAACGGTGAAAATAAGCCCCTTGACAGCTTCCGGAGCGGTAAGCTCGACTATCCACCAGCCGTCCCCAAGCCTTGAAAGACTTGCTTCGTAGGTCATATCGTCCACTTCAATCTGCGCGGTGCTTTCAAAGCATTTTGCAATGGTTCTTTCCCGTTTAAGCTTGGGGGTGCATCCGCATAAAATGACTGTAAATACTAAAATTGTTGCTAAGATTCTTTTCAATCAGCTCAAGCCCTCTCATATTTCTTGAAAAGCCTTGGAAGATAGTTAAGAATGTCCCCGGCAAGCATTCCGGTTTTGGATAGCCTGCGTGAAACTCTCTCGCAGCAGATTCCCAGTATCGCCGAGCCTAAAACAGCCGATTTTTCCGGTGGGATACCCTGTGCCGCAAACGAAGCTGTAAGTCCCGCCTGTAAATCGCCGCTTCCGCCCTTGGCTAAGCCGTCGTTACCGAATGAAAGAAGGTAAGAGCCCTCTTGGGATACGACCACAGTCGCACAGCTTTTTGAAACCACAGTTGCACCGGTCTGCGCATGGATGCGCTTGGCATATTCATAGCGGTTTTCAATCGTTTCCGGTATGCTTTTTCCCGCAAGCCGCGAAAGCTCAGCTGGGTGGGGAGTAAGAATAACCTCTTTCTTAGCTTTTCTAAGTAATTCTATGCAGCCTGAGACAAGGTTTATTCCGTCCGCGTCAATAATTATGGGACAAATTGCATTTTCTATTACCGTTTCTAAGAGTTTTAGGGTATCTGCGGTGACGCCCAGTCCGCAGCCTATAAGGACAGCGCTTGCCGAGCTCAAAGCATCGCATAATCCGCTTACGACACTATCATGCGCCCGGATGAAGCCGTTATCGTCGGCAGGGCAGGGAAAAAGAGTGGCTTCCTTTGCAGATACCGAAAGAGCTATACAAGCCTTCTCGGTCGAAAAAACTCTGACCAGCCCCACGCCTGAGCGCAGAGCGGCAATAGTCGCAATCTGAGCAGCGCCGGGGAAGCAGTCCGACCCGGCAATGATAACAAGCCTTCCGAACACCCCCTTGTGGGAGTTCAGAGGGCGCTTTTTAATATGCTCAAAAATCTCACGCTCCGAGATAATTCGGATATCTCCGCCATCCGGCTTTATAGCTTTTGATATGTGGATATTCTCAGCCTCCGCGAGTTTTTCACCCGCTCTTAACGCCTGCCATGATATCATATTCATATGCTCACGTATAATTAAAACCATCACGAAAGGGGTGGTTTTAATTATTTCTCCTTTCTTAGAATTGTTATATTTGCAGGATTAGCTACCTGCGGTATAATAAAGGCAAGCACTGTGGATTTGTATCTATACAATTACAGCTTAGACTGGTTGGAGGTGACTCAAACCACAGCGGCTTGTCTGAAATGGTAATCAGTTAGTTAACGCCTTGACGTTTCTATTTGCGTGAATACATCGGCAAGCCGTCTGTGGAAAACAGCAGTGCAGAAAAGAAAAGGAGGAAACCATGTATTATATTGGAATCGACATTTCAAAGTTCAAACACGATTGTGCCGTAATTGACGACGTTGGTGAAGTTATCACTCCCTCGTGGTCGTTTGCAAATGATCACGAGGGCTTCTCACAGCTCAAAGTCTTGCTTGACTCTCTTGGCACAGAAACAAGAATAGGACTTGAATCTACCGGTCATTACGGAACGAATTTAAAGCTGTTCTTAGAATCCATCGGCTTCTCATTCATGGAGTTCAATCCTCTGCTAATCAATCGTTTCGTTAAATCCAAGTCCCTGAGAAAGACTAAAAGCGACTCTATTGATTGCATGATGATTGCTCGCTATTTAATGACGGTAGAGTACAAGCCCTATCCATCATTATTATACCACACCGAGAAGCTAAAGTCACTAACAAGATTCAGAGATTCTCTTGTCAGGCAGAGAAGCCGACATCTTGTTGAGCTTACTAACATCTTGGACAAAGTATTTCCTGAGTTCAAACCCTTCTTCGGTGGGAGGTTCTCTGTTACGGCATTACATATTCTCTCTAACTACTCATCGCCGGAAAAGATTTCTAATATGAACTCCAAATCATATGAAGCTCTAAGAAAGCTATCCCGCGGCAGATTCTCAACAGTTGATTTTGCCAAGCTCAAGCAGCTTGCAAAAAACACTGTAGGAAGCACCGAAGATTATCTTTTGCAGGAAATGCAAATTGTTTTAGAGCTATATAGCAAGTTAGATTCTATGATTGATGAAACAGAGCGCTCAATTAAAGAATGCGTTTCCGTCATGAATCCGCCTATGCTTACTGTTCCCGGCATTGGCATTGAATCCGCTGCTGTAATGCTTGCCGAGTTTGGTGATTTCTCTAAATTCGATAATCCTTCTCAAATGCTCTCATTTGCCGGAATAGAGCCGGGATATTTCCAATCTGGAACATCCGAAACAACCGGTAAAATGGTTAAGCATGGCTCATCATATCTTCGTTACACGCTTATGAACTGTGCTCAGACAGTTGTAAACTATGAGCCAACCTTTGCCATGTTTTATGCTAAGAAGCGTGCAGAGGGCAAGCCTCACAGGGTAGCTTTATCTCATGTTGTCAAGAAGCTGCTACGTGTTATTTATACTCTCCAAACTAAAAACCTTGCATATGATGCTGAGGCTATGAGATAATTATTGATCATACTTTTTTTAGTCCTTGAAATATGGGGCTTGTTTGCTATGTTCTTTTTTCTTCCGAAAAATTTTTTGAGAAATTTCTAAAAAGCTATTGACTTTTTATAGTTAGTCACCTC
>ENA-UOOD01000952-UOOD01000952.1-human-gut-metagenome-genome-assembly--contig:-CS67-NODE-952-length-31867-cov-7.402647_pt1 | contig 31867 bp, 31 predicted proteins | sample MGYA00242464_ERZ724011 | MGnify/ENA metagenome assembly ERZ724011 | reverse complement strand
AATCCGCCGCCGTCGACCTGCAAGAAATCATACACCGGGCCGACCCCTCGGCACGACTGCTTCTCATGGGAGATGTCAAGCAGATAGCCCGCCTCTCCAACAACATCGTCCGCAACGTCGACGCTTTCCATGATGACGAGTTCTCCGCCACCTTCGGCGATCTGGCCGACCTTGTCGCTCTGAACGTCCGCAACATCATCTACACTGAGCGCGCAAAAGAAAAACATCCGCAAAACCCCCAAAAACAGTAAGCAATGAAAAAAATCGATCCCCTCAAAGAAGGAATAGGAATAACAGGAGATACCATGAAATCCGGAGGGTACGCCCCCGATGCCGAATGTGGCGGCCGCAAACTCTACCGCCGCATCTTTATCCGGCTCAGGACACCCGCCGAAACGCTCACATGCTCCCCCATAGAAGACGGCGAGGACTTCGCCCGCCGCGCCTCCATCATCGAACAATGGTTCAACACCCATATCCGCGGAGGCGGCAATTTCCTCCTCACCTTCGAGGCCGTGCAGGTCTCCGACGACGAGGCCGACGAGATGACACGCCTCGACACCCAACGCGCAAAAGAAAAACGAAAATAATAATAAAAATGGGTAGACCACAAAATAATGGGCTTGTTGAGTTTGTAGATGAAAAACAAGTTTTGGATAATAGCGCATGGAACTGCATGGACTTTCATCTTTTTTCCTTTGATGAAGAGGACAAATCTTGGGAGGCTTTCCATTACCGTTTTTTACAAGCAAAATCAGGGAATTGCCCTTATCGGGATAGATGCCCACGATACGCCCGGACAATAGCGAAAAGGAATAATGAACTAATTCAACTAAAATTGTTTGATCTATGGCACAAGAAAGCATAGACGACTTCATACAGCTGTCCAAGGACTATGCCAAAGCCGAAGAGGACTTGGAAGTCCAACGATGGGTATTCATCAGCATTGAACGTACTGATGAAAATTGCAATTACGTTCGCTTGTTCAGTTACGATTTACCCCGTGAAGTGTATGAACGCAGACGGTGGGTAATTGAGTGGAGGAGGGCAAGATTTGTTTGTCAATATCCCAAAGGGAATGTAAAATACTTTTCGTGCTATTACGATAAACGTTTGGGAACGGAAAAATGTCTGAACGATGATTTGCGTCGGCTCATATCGGCAAAGGCACAGGTAACAAAGGTTCAGCGTAAGATTGACAAGTATGTAACCTACAATCGGGAGAATAACTTGTTTTTTGACGAAAACACAGATACCGACCTATTGAAAGCCCGATAGAAGCTCGCGTCGAAGATTGCCTGCGTACAAACAGCAGAAGAAAGGTTGAAATTAAAAATCAAACAAATACAGGAGAAAAAAATATGACCGTAAAAGAACTATACGATTGGTATAAAATGTAAGAAGGCCTATGATAACAAAAGAAACAGTATGCAGTATTTAATCGATAAGACAATGAAACTAAATCAACTTAGAGACCAAGCATTCACTACCGCCAAAGCGCATGGCTGGCACGAAGAAGAACACAGCGACCGCCATTTCCTTATGCTCATCATCACCGAACTTGCCGAAGCCGTTCAAGCCGACCGTAACGGAAAGAACCGTTCGTTTCGCTCGGAATTCAACGTGGAAAAATACTTTACCGGTCGTTCTTTTACGCCGGAACAATATCGGGAACGTTGGAAATTCTGCTTCGAGGCCATGATAAAAGATTACGTTCCCGATGAATTGGCTGATGCTTGTATCCGAATTTTTGATCTTGCCGGGCTTCGAGGCATCGACCTCTCTGTCAAAACCGATAATCCTTGTACTATCGACTCCAAAAAAACTTTTACCGAAAACATCTATGCCATCATAAGAGACATTATCATCGGTTCCGATACCCTTGAAGAAAGACTCCGACATGCTATCCACAACATTTTCGAGCTATCCCGGTCTATGGCAATCGACATGGAATGGCATATTGGAATGAAAATGAATTATAACACTCTTCGCACACATAAGCACGGAGGGAAAAAATATTAGTTAAATTAATTTGTAAAGCCAAAGAGAACATGGGTATAACATGGTGATTTGGCTTTTATTTCCTACGATTTCTTTCGTAAGATTTTCATAACAAGAACGACATCATTAAAACACATCATCATGAACGGTAATAATCTTATTGACGTAGAGGACGTACTATACCCTAGCGACAACCTTTACGATATTCCATGTTTGCGTCTTGACCGGCAGGCAGGAATGCTTAAACTTCCATTATCTCCGTATGGATTGGGGCGAAAAACAAAAGAGGCATCGACAATTCATTTTTATGTCGATGATTATCGGTTTGAAAGTGTATGGAAAAATCCTGCAAAAATATTGGCGGGGAATGCCACTGCGATCATTGAACCGAATTTTTCGTTATTTGATACCACACCATTGTCTTATGGTATTTATCTCATCTACAAGAAGCGGTGGATAGCTCGATACTTACAAGAGTGCGGTATCGATGTATATATCGACCTCAATGTCAGCAGTAAGTTTGACAAATTCAATATGATGGGAGTACCCAAAGGCTATAATGCTTTTGCAACGAGGGGTACATGTGGATTTGTTGGACGGTTGCAAGATGAGTTTGATATGGCACGATCCATATCTGGAAAAAGTGTTCCTAATTTAATTGTCTATGGGGGAGGAAAAGAAATACAAGAATTTTGTGTCCGGCATACTCTTGTGTATATCCACGACTATATGACAGCTAAAAAGTTCGATAATGGTTAAGTTGTCCGGAGGTTCAAGACGGTTGAAAGGTGGAAGTAGAGAATATAACCGTCGAGAGATAGCGTTTCAACAGCTTATGAATACCGGAAGATATTCGTATGGTTATTTCAGTCAGAAAGGGGGTGGGTATGTACTTGTCGAGAAGAGTACCGCAAGACACAAACCTGAGGAGATTGAGGCTGCACGGTTGATGGCAGATAAAGGTTATAAGGTTATACTCAAAGATGAGGCAGGAACTATGAAAACTCCTGATGGAAAAATATTTGATGCGACATTTGAGCAGAGGACACCGGACGGAACACAAAACTTGGCTGATAATATTATGAATGCGTTACGTCATGGACGTGATAAAAAATCCGATATGGTTGTCATTTATCAAAAGAATGGTAGACACTTGCGTCAAGCAGTTGAACAGGGTATTAAAATGTATGAGTCCAAAGCAACTCATCGGTTTAAAGAAATAGTTGTGATAACCCGTGATGGGAGGATTCATCGACATAAGCACAATGAATAAATCCGTATCTTTTTGATTCGGGTTTTATGGAGTTATAGGCTTAATATACCCGATTGGACATGATGACGTCATGCAAGCAACCATCCGATTGCCTTTCTCCGGATGGACTTATCGGTATATTTGGAATATATAATTTTTGTTTATCGAACAAATAAAATGCCGCCCAAAGGACGGCATTTGTGTTGGACTCACGGACTTACCAACTCTCTTGGTTTCCTACACAGGTGTCTCTCCCGGCTACGAAGTATACTATAAAAGCAGATTCCTCACTCAGTGGGGGGCGGCCCGTTCCCGGCCCACATCTCCAAGTCGATTGCAAAAATAATTGATTTTAAGTCATGTGCAAAGAATATAAGACAAAACATAAATAAAAAAATCATGAAAGTTATTGTTACTGGTGGCGAGGGTTTTATAGGCAAAGCTCTTGTTTCGTATTTGAGAAAGTGTGATATTGCAGTTTGCATTGTTGACAGGAAGATAGGTATAGAGGCGAAAACTTTTTTTTCGACGGTTGATATTTCCGATGTTGATTGCGTTTACCATCTTGCTGCGCAGACATCGGTTTTCAACGAGAATTTGGAACAAATCCGTGTCGATAACATTGAAACGTTTATGGTAGTGTGCGACGCCTGTAAACGTGCCGGAGTAAAATTGGTTTATGCTTCATCGTCTACTGCTAATCCCGGCAATACAACCTCTCTTTACGGTATAAGTAAATATTTCGATGAAGAATATGCCCGATGTTACAATCCGTCGGCTACCGGCATAAGATTCCATAACGTATATGGCCCGAATCCTCGTCAGGGTACTCTTCTTTGGTGTCTGCTCAACCAAGAGCAGGTAAAGCTCTACAATGAAGGCCGGAATATACGACACTTCACTTATATTGACGATATAGTTGAGAGCTTGATTTTTGCTTATGGTTGCAATCGTCAGCTTATCAATGCGGTCAATCCGGAGAAGACATCGACACTGCAATTCGCTACGCTTGTTGGAAAATATAAACACCTTGATATTGAGTTGATTCGAGTAGAACGTAATTTTGACCGCAAACAGCAGTCCGTCAATGAATCTGTTTATACAGTACCTTTGTCATATATGACTATCGAAGAAGGGGTAAGGCGTATATTTGAACAAAACGGATAGGACGGGAGCTGTGTGTATCCTTATACTTACCCCACCTCGCACGATGAAAAAAGATGCCATAGATAACGTAAATCGATCATGGAGCATAAAAAAATGGCTCTTTCGGAAAATTTTGAGAAGCGGGTGAAATTATAATAAAAGCATAGGATAGGAAAAACGTGTATGGTCTTTGTACAATGTCGATTATAAAATCTTTGCAACAATATATACTATATGGCCCGAATAAAGAATGAATACGGACTTACGCCGCAACAGGAGTTGTTCTGTCAATATGTCGTCGACGCATACGGGAACGACAGTCGAGGTATTTTGGTCAATGCCTATCGAAAGGCGTACAATTGCAAGAACGATGCCCAAGCAGCTACCCATTACAGCAATGCTTCGCGACTTATGGATAATAGCAAGATAATAGCAAGGGTCGAGCAACTGAGGGAAGAACAGTCGCGTCTCGCGTCGATCAGTCGGGAACGTATGATAAGCGACGATGTGAGCATACTTGATTTGGATCCTCTTGATTTGTGGATAGTAGATGAAAAAACGCTGCAATGGCGTATGCGTTATCTGCATGAGATACCCAGACGGATAAGGAAAATTCTCAAATTTACCCGTAATGGAAAGAAAATAATTCCCGATGTAGACAAAGATGCCGCCCGTAGACGGCTGATAGATGTCCTCGGTTATGCGTCGGCGAAAGACATCAATATTACGGCGAATAATATGGTGGGAGAATTAAGAGTCGGTTTTGATGATGATTCGGAACAATGACTGTAAGAAAAACAGGTGAAATTATTTCAGATTAAAATTCCAAGTCTCTAAAATGCCGAGGAAATAAAAAGCTGTGTAAGAAAAATGACTGAAAATGTTTCAAATTATCAAAATCGATGAAGATAAATTACAAGAAACTCAACCCTCTTGGATTTCATCTGTTGAAACTGTTGCAAGACGCTGTTATCCGACTGATTATTTTATACGGGGGATCGTCGTCTGGTAAGACGTACAGTGTTGCACAGCTTATTCTCATCATAACGTTGTATGATGGGGAAAACACGTTGGTAATGCGCAAAGTCGGTGCAAGTATATCCAAAACTATTTACGAGGATTTCAAAGTGGCGGCGAAACAGTTAGGTATATCGGGTTTATTTCGATTTAAAGATGGCGTGAAACAGGTCGTTTGCATTTCTAATGGAGCGAAGATAGATTTTTGCGGACTTGATGATCCGGAAAAAATAAAAGGTATCTCCAACTATAAACGTGTGATCCTCGATGAATGGAGCGAGTTCGACAGTGAAGATTACAAGCAAGTTCGTAAACGTCTGCGAGGCAAACTCGGCCAGCAGATTATAACCACGTTCAACCCTATCAAAGAAACGCATTGGATAAAAAAAGAAGTGTTCGATATAGAAAAATGGCACGATATCCCAATGTGTGTGAATCTATCCGGAGTGCAAATACCTCCCGAACTTACAGCCGTAAAATCGATTCGTATGAATGAGGCGAAAATGATAATCAATCCTCGTACCAAAGAGATAGAGGAACATGCACCTGATACCGTGGTGATACAGACGACGTATCTGAATAACTTTTGGGTTGTGGGTTCTCCCGACGGGACGTATGGTTATTATGATGAACAATGTATTGCCGACTTTGAGAAAGACAGGTTGAATGATCCCGATTACTATAATGTTTACGCTTTGGGGGAGTGGGGTGTGATAAGGACCGGATCGGAGTTTTTCGGTTCGTTTAATCGGGGAAAACATTCGGGAGAAGTAGTGTATGATCCGAAACTTCCGGTTCACATCAGTGTTGATAACAATGTGCTGCCATATATCACTTGTACATATTGGCAAATTGCCGTCGGGAATACGATACAGATACGGCAGATATATGAAACTTGTGCCGAAAGTCCGAATAATACGGTTCGGAGGTCAGCCAAACTGGTTGCGGCCAAGCTGAAAGAATTTGCTCCCGAAAAGGTCTATCTTCACGGAGATGCTTCAACGAGGGCTGCCACGACGATAGATGAAGAGAAACGGTCGTTTTTGGATTTGTTTATCGACACTCTCAAAGGTGATGGTATAGAGGTGGAAGATTGTGTGAGTGAAAAAAATCCGAGTGTTGCCATGTCTGGCGAGTTTATCAACTCGATTTTTGACGGGCAGCAGTCGGGTATCGATATCCTTATCGGAGAGAATTGCAATACATCAATTGAAGATTATATGATCGTACAGAAAGATGTCAACGGTGCGATTTTGAAGACGAGAGTAAAAAACAAAATCACGATGCAGTCGTATGAGGAACACGGCCACATATCCGATACAATGCGATATATTGTTTGTGATGTATTGAAAGATGAGTTTGCCCGATTTTCCAATAGGAGGAAACGTAACCTCTATGCCCGTGATGGCGTGATTCATTTTTTCAATCCCGATACTAAGTGTGATTATTCGCAAGATGTCGTGTATGCGATGCCGAATGTGGGTGGAAAGTTTGTGATGGTACATGGAAAGTTGTGTGGAGTCAATTGGCATATTGTCGATGTTGCGTTCCGGGAAACCTCGTCGATAGAGGATATTGGTAATACGATTATTACTGTTGCTTCCCCTATAACGATAATAGAATGCGGGGAAGCATATTTCTCTTTTGTTCGAGGTTTGCGCTCACAGCTGTCCGGTGTACGGGTCATGCGGGAATACACCGACATGGACAGGAGGATTGCGGCTACGTCAGATTATGTAAGGAGTCATATTTTGTTTGATGAAAGCAAATTCAATGATAATGTCGAGTATGCGATGTTCATGAGTAATTTGCTTGACTACAAACGGGGTGGTGAAAAGAGGGAAGCCAGTGCGGTTCTGAGTGGTTTTATTAAGTTCGTAGTAAAGTCGTTTTCAAACGAGTGATTCTTTTAACTTGTTGTATCATTGGTTGTTATTTTCTGTTTTGATAGTTTGGAAAAAATCAGGATTTTGGCTGATTGGAGCAATTGACTGATTTTGTGTTTTTCTTTGTTGAAAAGCACAATTCATGAATTTTATACAAAGAATATTCGGCACCAAAGAATTCCGAACGGCAACGATTGAGAAAGAAGATAAGGTTCTGTTGTCGACGGATTCGAGTTTGTCGGAACATACTGTGCTGCGATTGCAAGAGATATTGAGAAATATCGAAATGTTTGCTCGGCCTCGTGTTGTCAGCGCCAATTTTATGACTTTGTTTGGGACGGTTCCCGAGGTATTTTGGCCGATTGATTATATAGCTAAACGAATAAGTGAAGCACATTACGACCTTAAACGGGTTAAAGACGACAGTGTTGTGTGGTGTAACCGACTCAATGTTGATCGTATTCTCAGTAAACCGAATCCTCTTATGAGTTGGAGGGAGGTTGTTTATCAACATTTTGTTTACAAGCTGGTTACAGGCAATGCTTTTTTACGGGCAGCCATGCCCGATTCGATGGGTGCGGATACGCTTAAATGTCAATGGTGTTCTAATTATTGGGAGTTGCCGGCGGATAAGGTAACGGTTGAGCCGGTAACTTACAGTTATGGTATTCCCATATTCGGAATAGCAGATAAAGAGGAGCTGATAAAGGGCTATAAATTAGCTGTCAGTCCGTATACCGGATTGCTTATACCTCACTACCAGATATGGCATGACCGGGACGGATTACCGGAATGCTTGAATGGATACAACTATCTCAAAGCTAAAAGCCGTTTGCTGTCTGTAATGAAACCCATTGCCAATCTTATTGCTGTGTATGAAGCCCGAAATGTGATATATGTGAAGCGGGGAGGGCTCGGTTTTATTGTGGCAACGAAAGCGGATGAAACGGGGACTGTTGCCCTTGACCCCGATGAGAAAAAAGAGCTCCGTAAGGAGATAGACGGAAACTATGGTATTGGTGAGGGGAAATCCCCATACGGGGTAACAGATATACCAATCAACTTTGTTCGTACAAACTTATCCATATCCGAGTTGCAACCGTTTGATGAAACGCTGGAAGACGCGATAAAGATCGCGTCGATATATGGCATTCCGGCTGTACTCGTCCCTCGTAAAGACCAATCGACGTTCAGCAATCAAGATACGGCTGAAAAGAGTGTTTATACATCGACCATTATTCCGGCCGCAAAACGGTTCTGTGAAGAGTTGACCCTTTTTCTCGGCTTGGAACAGAAAGGATATTATCTCGATTGTGATTTTAGCGACGTTTCGTGTTTGCAGACAGGGCGTAAAGAGGCAGAAACCGTAAAAGATATGATACTCAAAAGAGGTCTCATGGCATTTAATGCCGGATTATGCACTCTTGATGATATACGTGCTCAGTTACATGAGGATCGGCGGGCTGATACGATTCCATTGTTTGGTAAGCTGAAATTTGAGATGACTCCGGAAGAATTAGAAAAGATAAACACCATAGTTAAAAACCAATCATTAACACAACCCTCGAAAGGAGAAGAAAATGAACGAGAAGATGAAAAGCCTTCAATATGAAACAAAGGCGCTTGAAGTATCGGAAAAAGGGATCGTTACCGTTGCAGTCAACGGTATAGGCATCGAGGATTCACAACACGACATCTCGATGCCGGGGTCATTTACGGAAACGCTCCATAATGACATCAAGAAAATGCGGTGGTATCTGAATCATGATTCGCGTCAATTGTTGGGAGTTCCGTTATCGGGCGAAGAAAAAGATGACAATCTCATCATGGTCGGACAGCTTAATCTTGACAAACAGATAGGCCGTGATATACTTGCGGATTACAAGTTATTTCGCGATGCCGGTCGTACGCTTGAACATTCGATAGGGGTGAAAGCACTTGCCCGAGATGAAGAAGACCGGCGCAAAGTATTGAAATGGCGTATGCTTGAATATTCCACGCTGACAGGTTGGGGTGCAAATCCTAATACTTATCTCGTCGGCCTTAAATCGGGAACGGAGCAGCAGTTGAGAGATGCCGTTGAATTTATCCGTCTAGCTTTTAAACAATACGGATATTCAGACGAGCGACTTAAAAATTACGATATGGAACTTAACATGCTACTCAAATCACTTAATGGCGGGCTTGTCGTGTCTTGCCCTCGCTGCGGTCATCAGTTCGACTACGAATCGTTACCCGAACATACCTTCTCGCATGAAGTGCAAGATGCTGCTGGTAATTGGTTACAATGGGCTGCGCAAGACATTGCCCGTGAAGAGATGGAAAAATTGCGTCCTGAAATACGAGAACAGGTCATTGCCATTATTGATGCACTCAAAGGTAATAAAGAGAGTTTGACGGAAAAGAGTATCACAGACTCGTTTGCTTATGTGCGTTGCCCATATTGCTATTCCCGTGTGTATCGCTCCAATACGATTCTGAATGGGTCGGAAGTAGAAGACGGTAACGTCGAGACGAAATCGGACACGGAACCGGAACATTCACCCTCGTTTTGGAAACAGTTGAATGAAAATATTATTAACCACTAAAAATAAGAAGAATATGGGAAAACTAACCAAGAAAGAAGTAGCGGAGATTGTCGGTGTGAATACAGCCAATCTTCCCGAAGAACAGAAACAATTCATCGATATGCTGGTAGGTTCATTTGCCGAAGCTATCAATAAATCGATCGAGGGAGTCATCGATACGGACGGCCTCAAAAAAGCACTGGAACCGTTTGTCTCCAAAAACGGTGTAACAATTGATAGCCTTGCCAAAGAAAACACCGAACTTGTACAGCAGGTAAAAAATCTTTCCGAGGCTCTCGACAAGATGAAAAAGAAAGGTTTCGGCCTCGATTTTGCCACTAAATTCAATGAACGTTTCGATGAGATGTATGATTCTCCCCAATTTCAAGATTTCCTTAATGGAAAGGAAAAGGGTACCAGCTCGTTTGCTTTTAAAGATGTTTCGATGACCAATAGCTATACCGGCGACAAACTGATTTCCCAGCAAAGCGACATAGTTGTTGCTCAGGCGACGGAGAAAAAGTTGCATGTTCGCGATTTTGCGACTGCACTTCCCGGTGATCCCGAATACCCGATTTTTGCATTCCAGCAGATCTATGAGGTCGATCGGAATGCCCGTTATGTGTCAGAGAATGGTATGTTGCCGGAATCAAGTCTCAAAATCAAAGAGGAGAGTGCACAGGTATCTCGTGTGGGTCATCATTTCAAACTTTCAAAACGAGCACTTAAATGCCGTACCTATCTGCGTGGTTATGTGATGAACTGTCTAGTATCGGGAGTTCGCGACGCCGAAGATTTTGCCATTCTGTTTGGCGACGGTTCCGGAGACAATCTCAAAGGCATCACTACTTATGATGGAGTAAAATCCGTGGAAAATATTATCAGCGATAATATCTTCTCGGGCGAAGCCGGTAGCGTTACGGCTATTACTAAGGTTGATAACGGTTTGATTGTAGAACTTGCCTCCGCCAATGATTTGCTGATTGAGGGATTGAAAATCACTTTTGCCGGAGCAACGACCAATACAGAACTCAATACCACGTTCGATGTAATCAAGGTCAATGACCGTCAAATTTTCCTTGAAGGTGCAACTTTGACTAACGAAGAGAAGATAACTGACGATGTCGCTACGATGACATTCAAGGTGAATCATGGCGCATTCAAGAGTGTGGAGTCGCCCAATAGCATTGATGCACTCGAAACGGCAGTTGCCGTGATGACTTATGCCCAGTTTGCACCGACGGTACTCGTACTGAATCCTATTACGTTGAATAGTATTCGCACTGAAAAAGCGACTGATGGAAACCGTCTCGAAGTCGTGAAAGACATGAATGGCAATCCTATTATCGCCGGTCTTCGTGTTATCCCTTACACTGGTATCGCCCCCGGAAAATATTTTCTCGGAGATATGCAACGAGGTGCCCAGATTATCGACTATACACCGCTGACGGTAGAATGGGCCGATGATGTGGAAACCAAGTTGAAAAATCAAGTTGTTCTCTTGGCGCAGGCGGAAATGATTGTGCCTGTATTCTGTCCGTGGGCGTTTGCTTATGGTACAATCAGCAAATTGAAAACAGCCATTACAAAATCGTAAGCTATGAAATATTTGCTGACAGGAGACCAGAAAGAGGTGCAGAAAGTACTTCAAGAAAACCGGATTCGAGTTGAACGGGGGACAATTAGATTTGTCCCCGTTTTACCCGAGATGAATGAGCTTGAAGAAACAGGAGAGGATGAGGACGATACGGTTGTTTTGGTCGAAAATACCGATGGATCAAACAGGGAAGCGCATGTTGATGCCGAAGATGCCGAAAAAACAGTAACAGAAGGCGAAGAGGCGGTTCTCGACAAAAAAGATATTCTTGCCGAAGATACCAAAGAAGTACAAGAAGCGGAAGATACGAAAGAACCTGCGATTCCCCAAAAACGTACAAAAAAATAAGAATAATGCTTATAGACTGTTCCTATTTTATGGCCGGCCGGCGTCATATACAGAACGCTTCATTGGGTAGGATGCCCAATCCTAACGCGATTGAAGTGAATAATGCCATTGAGAGTTATATTGAGTCATATCAGGAAGGTTTTTTAATTCGTATGCTTGGGCCGGTCATAGGGCAGAAGGTGCAAGATTACCTTACAAACAGCGGAAATGGCGATGCCTGTATAGAGGCTGTGTGTGAGCGTTTGAAAGAATCATTTGCCGACTATGTGTTTTATCGTATTGTTCAGGAAAATAATACACAAGCAACGATAACCGGACTTGTTCGGCTCAAATGTGCGAATGAGTATGTATCGCCTATCCGTAGGCAGGTTATTGTATGGAATATGATGGTGGAAAGGAACAGGATATTTGCCGAATGGTGCCGGTCTTCGGACTGTGCCGTATCCGGTATAGAAATATCAAGTGCGATGCTGACAAAGATAAACAGTCTCAATCTATGAGGAATGTAGATTACAAGAGTCGGGAAATAATCGAGATTATCGCCGATGTAGTGAAAGAAACGGCTATCGGCTGTACTCTCTCAGTGATTGATTATAAGGGTAATTGTCAGTCGGTAGAGTGTCCGCCGATTAATTACACGTTTGGTAATGCCCAGTATGTCAAGGATCGTCTTGACGAGCTGAGTAAGACTCCTGAGGGTAATGACCTTAAATTCCCATTGATAGCGCTTTTTTGCCCGTTCAGCGAAAAGAGAGACAGCCCCGATTACTATTCAATGGCCAAGGTGAATATTCTTATTGCTTGTTCGACAAGGCGGGAGTGGAGCAATGAACAGCGGCGGGAAACATCGTTTGAGAATGTGTTACGGCCTATTTACAGGAGATTTTTGGAATCGCTTATAAATGACGGACGTTTTGATTTTGGTTATGATGAATGTATCGTGCATGATTACTCTGAAAACTACTCTTATGGCCGATATGGTGCCCGCACCGGTACCGGGGACGCCGTTAGCGAGCCCATAGACGCCATAAATATTTCAAATCTTGAATTAAAAGTCAAACAACCTAATTGCAACGAACAATGAGAAAAATTAGATCGTGCACAAATGCACAACTCAACACGGGCATATCCAAGTGCCCGCCTGAATTTGGCAAAATGAAAGGGGCAATTCTTGTGGAACCGGGAACCAAATTGCCGGAAGACCTTACGGGAGATAAACTCGAAGAACTTTGCCATGCTGACCGTCCCGATAGGGTTTACGGGATCATCACTTTTACCGAGTATGCCAAGAATGGCGGCGAAGTACAGACTTCTGCCAATGGTTATGGCGGTGAAGAAGTAACCGGTATATCTGCCCGAAAAGACACATATACCCTCAACAAGTTTTATCCAGAGCTTCATGCGTCTCTAACCAAGAACGCCACCAAAGCGTGGGAGGTTTATTTCTTTGATGAGGATAATGTCCTTTATGGAATCAATGACGGAACGGATATGCTTGCCGGATTCCCGATGTCGTGTGTATATTCTGATGCCACACCACACCCTACATCGTCGGCAAAAGCTACGATGACGGTAACGTTTGCACATGCCGATGCAAAGCTGTCCATTATGGATTTCGACTATATTCAGCTCGACTTCAAGCCTCAACGCTTGGTACTTGGCCTCACTTTGGTAAGTCTTGTAAAGGTAACTACCGGAGAAAATGATTATAAGATAATCGAGAATATGGGCGGTAATGATGTTACCGCTGTGTATGCATCGTTGATTTCGGCGGGAGTTTCTACGGTGTTGACAGGTAATCCGACGGCTGCAACTTATAACGAAGATGCCAATACAATCACGATCACGAGTACAGGCGATACTGTAATCAGGTTGAAATCTCCGAAAGAATTGTATGAGAACGGTATTAAAGGTATCGAACAATTGTAAGGGGGCTGCGTATGAGATACGAGGGTGTCAACTTTAATGAAGAGGCCGTAAAGGTATTGAGTCAGGAAGATTTTGTGGCGATACATATTGAGGCTTTTTGGAGAGATCGGGATCGGAAAACCCGCAAGAAGATGCTCACTCAGGTATATGGTCTGATCACCAAACCGGTAGTGGATGAAAAATCGGAAGTGTAACCATGACGGGGCGGGGTAATACTCCGCCCTTAATTTTATGGTATGGATATAGTAAAAGTTGTAAATATCATTCAAAGGATAGCAGACGGATTCGAGGAGGCCTGCATAGAATGTTTGTCGAACAATTCAGGCATAGTGCAGCTTGCCGTTACCGAACAGATGTATAGCGGGCAAGATGGTGAAGGGCAGTTATTGACACCCGGCTATGATGACGACCCTTTTTTTGAGGAAGAGGGCTATTGGTATCACCGGGCCAAAGATTATAAGGCTTGGAAACGGGGTATCACACCTCCGGTTGCGGGTAGTATGCTCGGCCTTCCTCCACGTCCTGATAATGTTCCCAATCTTTTCATAAACGGAAAATTCTATTCCGAGATTGTGGCTGTCCGTAAAGGAGATGTATTGGAGGTCGATCCCGGAAATGGACATGGCCCGGCTATTGTAGCCAAATATGGAGATGATATACTCAATATGGGACCGACTGCAGTTGAGTATTTCAATGAAATCTATATGTTACCAGCTATAAAAAACTTTTTCAAAAAATGTGGATATAAATGAGTTGTGCGTGTGGGAATAGACGGAGGTGGCAAGATGTGGACCGGATACGCGGACTTGCCAAAACATGGGCTAAGATGGAGAATGAGACGGTTGTACTGTATAGGCGAACAGACGGTACTTATGATTTTTCTCCGATAGATAAAAATGAACCAGAAAACGAAATTGTTGAATATATAACGCCATATTGATATGAGCGAAACGAGAATAACGGACCTTGTCGCCCCGGAGGCGATAGAGAAAATAAAGGAACTTAGCGGAGAGATGCAGAACCTTCTTGTTATTTATACAAGTGTGGCCAAAGATTTGGCGAAGGGGGTAGATGTGAATATTCGTGTCGTTGGGGATATAGATCGCCTTGAAACTCTTCTTGTCGAGAAGAGTAAGCAAGCGGCTGATGTAAATCGTCGGTTGAACGATGTCATAACAGAGCAGAAACAGGTTATATCTGATACCACGAATACCATTTCTCGACAATTGATGGAGCAGGAACGTTTAAATAAGTCTCATAGAGATAGTTATGCCGAAAATGAAAAGGCAAAGCGCCTGTTGGAACAATTCCATGATACTTATGACGGACAGTTGCAAAGGCTGATTCAGATAGAGCGGGAACTCGGAAAAAATAAAGAGGCTCAAAAAGAGAGTACGAAAGCACTCAAAGAAGGGAAGATGACAAGCGATGAGTATGTTGCAGCCCAGCAGAAATTGATCGCTGTATCTCGTCAACTCAAACAAGAAAAAGCGATGCTCAATCAACTGCTTACAGCGGAAGAAAAAGCCAATCTGAGTGTGGAAAACAGTTACGCCCATATGTCGCAACAATTGGAATTGTTGAAAAAGGCGTACAAGCAATTATCGGCGGAGGGGCGTGATTCGGATTATGGTAAAGAACTGGAAAAAACGATACAGAATCTCGATGCACATCTGAAAGATTTAGCTGCCGATCAAGGCGAGTTTCAACGGAATGTCGGTAATTATGCCATTGCTTGTCAGAACGGAGTGGCTTCGACAGAAGATCTTAATCGGGTACTATCTCTTAATGCCGCTACGATAGATAGTTGTATTGAGCAGAATAAAGCGCTGGAAAAAGCAAAAAACCAGTTAGATCAAACTGACCAGAATTATGCCGGAACACTTGAAAAGATTAATGCCAAGATTGAAGAAAATCGCTTGCGGATAATGGATGTCTCTGATGTGTTGGATAAGATGCCTTCAACGGTAGAGGAAGCAGAGGCGCAGAACAAACGGCTTGCCGCTGCTCTCAAACTTGTCGATGTCAATGCCGACGGAGCTACGGAAACCATACAAATGTATCGGAACAGAATTGCCGATAACAATGAGATGATAGAAAGTGTTACCGGAACCAATGAGGAATATGCGAATTCTTTGTTGTCCATTGTCGGAATCAATACTGAATTCGGACAATCGTTTCAATCTCTTGCCAATTCGGGCGGACATAGTTTCATAGACGGCCTAAATACCAAAATAAAAGCGTTCGGAAAAACACTGACCGGACTTTTGTCCAATCCGTGGGTACTTTCCATACTTGGCATTTCCGGGGTTGTAGCGGGTTTCAAGTGGTGGTATGACTATAATAAGGGACTTGTGGAGGCGACCAAGTTGACGAAAGATTTCACGGGATTGTCGGGTATGGAACTTAAAGGTGTCCGAAACGAGATTCAAGCGGTGGCTGATGCTTACGGTAAAGATTTTAGGGAAGTGCTTGAAGCTGCTAATGCCATGTCGAAACAGTTCGGCATATCGATGCAGGAGTCTCTCAAACTCATGGAAGAAGGTTTCGTTTCCGGTGCTGATGCAAATGGAGAATTTATCGAAAATGTCAAGGAATACCCAGCCTATTTCAGGGAAGCTGGAATATCTGCCGGAGAGTTTATTGCCATCATTACACAAGCCAATCAAGCCGGTATATACTCTGATAAAGGGATTGATGTCATCAAAGAGGGTAATTTGCGGATTCGGGAGATGACGACGGCCACAAAAGCCGCTTTGGAGGGAATAGGCATATCGTCGGAGCAAGTTCAAAAAGACTTGGCCAGTGGCGGTAAGACAACATTCGACATCATGCAGGAGGTATCCGAGAAGCTTGCCGAGTTTCCCGAGTCATCTTCGGAGGTCGGTCTTGCTTTGGCTGACATTTTCGGTGGTCCCGGAGAAGATGCCGGTTTACAGTATATTCTCACGTTAAAAGATATTGATACCAATCTTGATAACGTGAAAGAGCGGGCGGGGGAGCTTGGCCGACTTCAAGAAGAGCAGCTGCGTAGCCAAATTGAGCTGGAAAATATCATCTCCTCCGTGTTTGATCAAACAGGTGGCGGTTTTGAAAAAATGACGACGCAGGCGAAAGTATTTGTCAACGATGGATTGGTGGCAATAATAAGAGGTGCCGTGGATTTGATAAATTGGTTTATCAAGTTATACAATAACAGTGTGGCTATACGTACGGTTTGGACTGTCTTTGTCGGCCAATTCAAAAATATCGTTGCTCAAATAGGTAATTTATTGAGCTTTTTGGTCGATCAGGTGAAAGCGGTAGGCAAGGTGTTGGAGGGGACGTTTACACTTGATTTCTCGAAAATGAAAGAGGGATACTCTGATTTTGCCAAATCTTATTCAGACCTCGCCAGATCGGTGGTTTCCGATTATAAGGATATTATTGTAAAAGGTGTGAACGGTATAAAAAACGGGAAAATTGAGCCCGTTAAAATTCCGATTGAGGCCGATATGGAATCGGGAAGCGGAAATGGAAGGAAAGGAGCTTCGGGAGGAAATGAAGGGGGCTATGTCCCCAAAGTGTCCGATGAAGAGGCGAAGAGACAACTGAAAATTCTCCGAGAGTTGGAAGAGTCCAAAATTGCTATCATGGCAGATGGTCATGAAAAAGATTTAGCATTGATCAAACTCAATTACAAGAAAAAAATAGATGCGATTGCCGGTGATTCCGAGAATGAACAGAAGCTTCGCGTACGGTTTGTCGAGCAAATGATGAAAGAGGTAGAGAAATGTGAATCGGAATATCAACAGAATTTGTCCAAAATCAATTTGGAGAATCGTTTGGCATCTGTTGAAAGGGGGAGTAAGGAGGAGCTCGATTTGAGACTGGCCGGAATAGAAGCAAGCCGGTCTGCGGAAATCAAAGCTGCCGAGAAGACCGGAGCCGATATCAATCTTATTAATGCGAAGTTCGATCGGCAAAGGCTTGTCCTTGAAAATGATTATGCCGATAAACTTGCCAATAAAATACAGGATCGTTATGCAGCGGAAGAGGTTATGCGTAATCAAAGCTATTCCAAAGAAATGAATGCTCTCAAAGAGCGGTATGTAAAGGAATTGTCTTTGGCCAAAGGTAATGCTGCCATGCAAGAGGAGGTTAAACGGAAGTATGAGGAAGACGCGTATAAGTTGACGGTTCGGTATTCGCAAAAGTCCGGAGAAGAGGTAATCAAAATGATAGAAGAAATCCTTGATCTTGAAAATTTGTCGGCCGAGGATCGTCTGAAATGGGAGCGCGCGTTGGCTCAAGCTAAGATTGATTTGGAAAATCAAGTGGCTGATGCGACGATTGAGGCGATTAATAGTACGACCGAAGCGGATAATAGTGCAAAGGAGAAACGTATTGCCAATGCCCAATCTTGGCTTCAAAGCGTAGGAGATGTGTTGAATGGTATCGGGGAGCTTGTCGATGCGGTATTTGACGGACAAATCGAAAAAATCGAAGAAGAGCAGGAGGCCAATAATGAGGCTGGAGAAGCGGAACAAGAACGGATTGCCGAGTTGGTGGAGCAGAATGTCATCACGGAAGAGGAGGGTGAGGCTCGGAAACGTGCGGCCGAAGAGCGCACTGCAAAAAAGAATGAGGAACTGGAAGAGAAAAAGATGCAGACGAAACAACGGCAAGCGAAATACGATAAGGCATTGTCGGTAGCCAACATCGCTCTCAATACAGCGATGGCTCTCATGGAGTTGTGGGTAAAACCCGGGTGGCCGACGGCTATACCGATGATGGCTGTCGTTTCTGCGCTCGGAGCCTTGCAACTTGCTACTGTCCTTGCCACTCCGTTGCCTAAATATGCCAAAGGAACGGATTATCACCGGGGTGGTCTTGCCATCGTGGGTGATGGTGGTCGTCAAGAAGTCGTGCTCTATCAGGGTGAAGCTTGGCTTACTCCCGATACTCCGACACTGGTAAACATGCCGAAAGGAGCGACGGTTATTCCGAGCCTTACTGAGATTGGCGATCATATCATCGATACGACAACCGTTAATAAGATGGGGAATGATACACCTGTAATTGTAAATAATGATTATCGAAAGCTGGAAGATAAGATGGATAAGGTAATTTATCTCTTTATGTCTTTGAATCATTCTCGAAAGAATCAGAATACGATTACACAGCTTGCACTTATTAAAACCGACAAAAATATATGATAGAGAAACTCGAACATCTGACGATAGCGCAATTTATAGACCTTGTATGTGGCAATACGGGAGTCCTTCTCGGCAAACATGAGTTTGTATCTCCCTCCCGTTTGAGTTTGAATGTACGAAACATTGTCTTTGAGTATAAAAGTATAGCAGATGCGTCCTCGGCCAAATCGTATTTATCTCGAATCGAGGAGATGATAAGAGGCAGAATGGAAGTGATATTGTTTACTATGTGCAAGAACCTCTCTATCCTCGGACGGTATGACCATGTTCGGGAGATACTGCGGGAATATGGCGTTCATACGGATAAAATGACTGATGAGAGAGTTTCGGCCGAGATAACCTCCCGTCTTGAACGCGCCAAATTGACGGTAAGGGAGATAGAAGACGGGCAACATAAGGAAAATTCCGATACATCGCATATTCGCATGGAGTTTGACGAGCAAATGGCTGCATTGATGGCTCATTTCAAGTTCCAAATAGAACCGACGACGATGAAAGCAACACTATATGCACATCTGGTTTCCCGATATAATCGGGAAATAAAGGCTAAGATAGCAGCCATGAAAAAGCGCTGATTATAAAAAATAAGATATTATCGGAAGAAAATAGGACGTGTACTTATTGTTGCACGTCCTATTTTTTTATTATGACGCACTTTTGTCGGCTTCGTTAGTAACCCATTGCACACAAAAGTAATGTTATGACGAGGAAGAGATACGACAAATGCCGTTGTCGCCCATCGAGGCTTGACCGCATAGAACAAAAGTGCGACAGGATACTGTCGGAGTTACTTATCATTCGTTCGCAACTTGGTCGGCGCCACGATGATATAGATACTGCCATTGACCGACTACATAGTGCGGCGCGTAATATGCGGGAGTGCTGCTCCAAAGAAAGAGAAATATACCGATCGATCACTGTAAAAGCTCCCCAACGATGGATATAGGGGAGCTTGTTGTTCGACACGTCGATTGGATAAGGAGGCAAGCTCGGTTCTATTATACCAACGAGGAAGATGCCGACGACCTTGCCAGTGAGACGATATATAAATGCTTGAATCAAGGTCGCTTGTTTGATCCGGGGCGAAATTTCAAACCGTGGATTGTTGCCATTATGAGCAATACATATATCACCCAATACAACCGCCGACGGTGCGTGATGTTTACCAGAATAGACGATGATGATTACGACATATATGCCGCCCGTGATAGAGCCGACGAACGGGCATCTTTGGAGAGTATTGTATCTGTAATTCGAAAATGTGCCCGGAAGAGTTGTTGCATAGAGTGTGTTCTGCTTTATGCCAAAGGGTTCAGCTATGATGAGATAGCGAAGATGGTGGACATACCGACCGGAACCGTGAAAAGCCGTATTGCAGCAGCACGTAAGATACTCCATGAAGCGTTGTATTAGTTGTAGGCGGCTGTTCTCCCTCCAAAGTCAGTAAAAGTTAAGGCGTTTGTTCTGGTGCAAATGGCGATATATCTGTTTGTATTACTTGCTTTTAATGGCTATCTTTATTGTATATAACCTAAAAGTCAAACCAATACAAACGATATTATGGAAAAGAAGACTAATTTTCGAGTCAGAGTGATGAAGTATGCATGGCAACTTTGCAGAGTAACGCAACAGTCTTGGCGTGTATGTATGATAAAAGCATGGCAATTGTACAGGCTTGCCAAAGCGATGCGGGGTGGGATAGTTGCATTCTACTACCTTAAATCGGACGGGAGTGTGAGAAAGGCTCATGGAACATTGAAAGATATGCCTTCCGGTGCCACACTCGGAGGAAAAAAGATAACGAAACCCTCATACAAGACAATGTCCTATTACGACACAGAAAGAAAAGCCTTTCGTAGCTTCAAAGTTGAGAACCTTATTTGTGTGATATAGTTCAGTGTTGGGGGTAACAAAACTATATTTATTAATGAAGTTTTCTGTAATTTGTTTGCAGGAATCAAGAAGTTTTGCGAATATTGCGTATAAATTGTGAGTATAAGAGAGATTCTATAAATATTTGCGACTTTTAAGGCTGATAGTTAGTTTTTTGAAGAAAAGTCTATTATGTGAGATAATCTCTAAATCGATGAAATATATGTTTTGAAAAAGATAATTAGTGAACCTTTGTATGGCTGTGAAGAATTTAAAGAATTAAAGTTATGACATTACAACGAATATATGATAGACTCGAATTGACAGAAGATAAAGGTTGCTTAATTCGGCTATCTGATAGCAATTGGGAAAACAAAGTGTCTTTTCCAAGCCGTATATTGCGTTTGTTAAAGAAAAATGATTTACTAAACACATTAGATGCTTTCTTTTATTTTGATAATAAGCCGCTTATATTATTTTTTGATAATCCCAAAGTAGATAAAAAAGAATTACATCAAGCTATTTGGAACTTCAATGAGTCTCCTATTGCTATTATCATTGAAAATGATGTAGTAGAAATATTTAATGGATTTGCAATTAATGAATCTACAAAGTTGTTGCAATCATTAGGTGGTGATGAACGATTGAATGATTTTACCTATTTTGAATTGGTTACTGGTAAAACTTGGGAAAAATATAATGATGAGATAAGTCATAAGAATCGAGTGGATTATCGTTTATTGAATAATATAGGAACAGCTCAGGAGTTGTTAAAAGCACAGGGTGTAACTCAAACAACAGCAAATGCGTTATTAGGTAAAATTATATTTTTTAGATATTTAATAGACCGTCATGTAAAATTACACTATCAAGGGAAAGATATATGGAGTAATGATGATTTATGTAATTGTTTAAGAAATGTTGATGATTTCAAGGCATTTCTAAGGCACATTGAAAATAAGGAGACAGGATTCAATGGAGATATGTTTCGTATAGAAGATGAGTCATTGGGGACAATCAATCAAAAGTCATTAAATATATTAATACGTTTGTTGCAAAGCGATGAACTTGCAACAGGTCAAAAGTCATTATTTGATATGTATGACTTTTCTATACTTCCTATTGAATTTATAAGTAATGTATATGAGAGATTTATAGGGAAAGAAAATCAAGAGAAGAAAGGTGCATATTATACACCTACATTTTTAGTTGACTATATGGTTTCGGAGACAGTCGGTAAAAGACTGAAAAAATCGGATGACTACAATTGTAAAGTCCTTGATCCTGCGTGTGGATCAGGCATTTTTTTGGTTGAATCTTTGCGGAGGATAATCGAAAAATACATATCAATATATAATATTGCCGACACCAATACCGAGGATTTCAAGGAAGCCTTAAGAAAAATAACCACAGATAATATTTTCGGTATTGATGAGGATTATAGCGCAATTCAAGTCGCTATATTTTCTGTATATTTAACGCTGCTTGATTATCAATCTCCTGCGGATATAAAGAATTTTAAGTTCCCAAATTTAATGGGAACAAATTTTATTTGTAGTGATACTTTTGATCTAGATAATGAAGAGTTAAAGGCTTTTGATGAGAAAAGGTATGAATTTGACTTTATAATAGGGAATCCTCCATGGAAAAGAGGAGGTGTGAAAAAAAAATCTTGTTGTGAGAAGTATTTGAGACAAAAAGGATATTTGAATAAATTAGGAAACAGGGAATTAGCTCAAGCATTTGTGTTTCGCTCACTTGATTTTATGTGTTCGAAAACACAATGTGCCTTAGTCCTTGTTAGTAAGATTCTTTATAATATTAAAAGTAAAGATTTTCGGGGTTATTTATTAGATAATGTACTTATTAATCAAGTTTTTGAGTTCGCACCTGTTCGTAAGGAGGTTTTTAATAAATCTAATGATCCAGCTGTTGCTCCATCGTGTATTTTATTTTATCGGAGTGCTGATGGAAAATCGACAGATAACAATGTTATAGAACATATAGCATTGAAAGCAAGTCGTTTTTTTACACTATTTAAAGTTTTTAGTTTAACAAGAAGTGATATTCAAATTATTCAGCAAAATAGATTGAAACAGTATGATTGGCTTTGGAAGGTATTGGTCTATGGCTCATATTTGGATTTCATTTTTATAAAAAAGCTGAAGAATATGGTTACAATAGATGATGTAATAGAAAATAATCACCTCATTTGTAAACAAGGGATTAAAGAAAAAGATAAAGATAGGAAGAAAAATAAGAACAAAGAAATAGATGTATCTTCATTAGTAGGACTAAATTATATTGTAACCAAAAAGGTGAAAAAGTTTTGTATAAATAGTAATGACACAAAGTGGGAATTATCAAAAGTCGGCTATATATACAGAGATAAACATCAAAATATTGTTACAGATTTGTATAAAGCTCCGATTCTTTTAATTACAGGCGGTACCACTGTCGATTTGCGTGCTGTTTCAGCTATAAGTTATTCTGATGGTATATTTAAAAGTTCATTAACTGGCATAAAAGGAGTGAGGGATAGCGATATTTCCATATTGCGTGATATTATGGGTGTTCTTAATTCATCATTTTTTGCATATTATAATATTTTGACTTTTAGTTCTTCTGGAATTGAGAGGGAAGAAACTCATGATTCCGAAAAATGGAGTGTTCCCTATTGCAAGGGACTTGATAAAGTTGTAAGAGTCGTGGAAAATACGACAGCAGAGTTTTATAATACAGCTATGAAAGATTCTCTAAAAAGACAACAGATAGATTCGCAAATAAAACTTATTGATGATCAAATCTATAATTTGTTTCATTGTTCTGATGTTGAAAAAGATCTTATAGATTATGCATTACAAGTTTCTATTCCATTAGCGATAAAGCCTAAAGGGTATCAGCATATTTTTAGAGCAGTAAGATTAAATGATAAAATACTGAAAGACTATGCCCAAGTGTATATAAATCATTTTGCAAAAGGTTTTAATAGAAATGGAAAACGTTTTGTGGTAGAAATTCAATATTCAAATCAGATTATAGGAATGTTCTTTAAAATAGTAGATGACAATGAATCTCTCGATGATATATCATTTCTTCCGAATGACAATGTTTTATCATCTGTAATGGCTTTGTTATCATCAGAAAAGGTTACAGAGCAATTATTTGTGCAAAAAGACATTCGAGGGTTCGAGAGAGATTATTTCTATATATTCAAACCTAATGAAAAACGCTTATGGCATAAAGCTATTGCTTATTTGGATGTAAATGAGTTTGATAATGCAATGTTAAGAGTTGGGAGGAGCAAAAATGATGATAAATTTTAATTTAAATGCATCACTTTTTAAATACTCTCAAATACGAAGAAATTCGTATTTTGAAATGATTTTGGTTAAATGTATTGATGTTTATAAGGTAATAATCAATTCTGCGGTTCAGCTATCTAATGATGAGAATAAGATACGAGATGAATTCTTGAAATACTTACAGAATTTAGATTTTAAGAAAAAATATGACTTGAAACATTTGAAATTTGACGAAGAAACAAAGGAAAATGCTGGTAGAGCAGATATTCGAATTTTACCAACAAAGGATGAATATGTGAATGATGACGCTTATTATATTATAGAGTGTAAACGTCTTGATTCGAGGAACACATCTGGAACTACTGGATTAAACGCAGAGTATGTTAAAAATGGGATTTGTCGATTTGCTTCTGATTATTATACATCTTATTATAGTTGTAATGCAATGTTTGGTTTTATTGTAGAGCCTGTTGATGTTCAGATAGATATTGTGGATAATATTAATTCCATGCTGGATATTGATTACGTTAATGCTCAAAAAGTAAATGTTAATGCCAATATAATACAACAAATGCGATATGAAGATTTTGCTAATAAATATCCATATTCGTATATTTCCAAACATAAGTGTAATTCAGGGAAAGAATTGAGTTTATATCACCTAATGTTTGATTTTTCTCAAAATATACAATGAGATTTACTTTGAAATCCAACATAAATTATCAGGAGGAGATAATATATGTTGGCGTAAAAATAAAAAAAGGAAGAATCGTTAGGTTTGCTAAAAATTTGGATCCTGATGTACGGATATTTCAAGTGGAGATAAATCCAAAAGCCTTCTACTTCATTGTGCGGGAAATGTGTGTAGTCGTATGGGCAGAATTGTTTGCATGTATTTATGTTCAATATCTGAAATTTTACGGGAGAACCACCCAGTTTGCATGTAATTCTCCCGTAAAGAATTAATTGGAACAGTGTTTATCTGTATATGTCGTCATTGAATTTTTGCCGATTAGAGTTACCGAAGTATACTTTTTTGTTTGACGTTCTGTCATTGGCGCTTTTTGAGGGAAGATTCAAGTCGGATCCGTTGTACGTTATGTAGAATTTGTTTTTTGCCGCCATTTTATTTACCAGTACCCGCGTTTTTGTTCCGTCGCAATTTTCTATTTTCGTATATTCTGTGGCATCATAGTAGGATATATTTTGGAAACGACTTACATAAAAAGTGTTTGTTACGGGAATCATAATATCTCCCATTTCAAACATGAGTCTGTTTTCTATTACTCTTGGGGAAGAATAGTTCGTAAATTCTCTTACAGCGGTTTCTCCCTTGTATGGGTCTCTGATAAAACCGCAGTCTCTGAACACTGATGTCGCGACGTTAAATTCTTCAAAAGTTTTTGATGAGTGGGCCGGAATACAAACAACAGGTTTTTCTTTGTATGTTACTGAATGGCCATTGTTATTGACCGTTGGATAGCTATTGGCGTATATATAAGTTCTTGCCCGATAGTAGTCATAGGCATAGCCGTTGTTTACGAAATATGATTCGGCAAGATTCAGATATATGTCATTATCTGAGTTATTTGTAATCAAGAAAGAAAATTTCCCGGTTTTCGACCAAAAATCGTATTCTATCGTCATCAGTGTATCTTTATAAGCGAAAGATCCGTTCTTTTGAAGATTGACATTATCAGAAGATAATGTTGCAATTTGCATGAATATGGAAGGAGTACAGGAGGTTAGCAACCACGAAGCGATAGCCAGAAGTAAAAAGAGTTTTTTCATAACGTGAAGTATTTAGTATAACGGTACAAATGTATGAAATTATTAGTTCTAATTTAATTTTTTGTAAGGGAAAACGCTTATAAGACTGATTGTGCCATGTTTCTATCCGTTTCATAAACCCTCGAAATAAATCTCGATTTCTAAACTTGTTTTTGTTCAATATTCAATAAATCAGTTTGTTGTGTAACGATTTAAGCCTTTCGTATTTTTGAGGATTTAGGCTTGTCGGCTCATGTAGGAGGTGTTTCGGCTATTTTTGCTATTGCCATAAAGGACAATAGTGAGATGCTGACGAAATATATTCTAACAATTGGTAGAGAAAAGCACGAGATTTCCAGTGCGCAGGTTCGTAATTGGGATCAGCTTCTTTGTGCTTATTCCCGTAAAGATTTTAATGGTATAGTACGGTCATTTTCCTCCAAATTCGAGTTTGTGAATGAGGCTTATGACCCTCCTACTTGATTTATATCTCACGGAAGGAGTGAGGGCTTCTGCTGTATTAGCCCTGCTTACCATTACCGATCGGTGGGAGTGGGAGATTCAATTTGAAGCGCCGTTGGACTTTTCCACGATTTCATGGGACGCTTACGTGTTGTCGATAGCGGCAATAGACAATAGTTTGGCGGCATTTATATCGGCCAATAAGAGTACAAAATACGAACTATTGATCGGTAATGATATAAAATCGGATAAAGTCCTGAAATACGACCGCATTGCTTTGCAAAATATGGTTACTTATCAAATCATGAGCAATATGGACGAGACCGGTATTTCGGGTATGGGAGAAAATAGTGCAGCTCTCAGAAATACAACCGGTTTTACACGAATGATGGTATATACCATCGGGGACGCTGAGACTTTTGAAGATGCTCCTTTTTCATTTGCAGACCAAACGGAAGATAAAGACTCTTACTTTTTGAAATCGGAGAAAGGTGGCGCAAAAATAAAAATAGAGACGGATATAACATATAATGGAATAAAAAGCAGTGGGAGTACAGGGGTAGATAACGTTGAAATACATCTGATAGGATTTGAAACGGACAATCCGGAATATGATGATGGACATGTTTATGCAGACCTTGGTGCAGTATTCCGTTATAAGTCTGACACGGATAGGTTTGTCGGTTATTTTCAGTCCTTGTCAAGTTTGAAAGAGGCTTATCCCGATCCGCCGCAGGATTCCTATGCCATCATCGGAACGAGCCATAAACCGCAAGATGTAAAAGAGGTCTATTATACTCCTGCTACGAATAGTGGCAAGGTCGAATGGACATGGACAAAGAAAAAAGTGGAAGGAAGTCGCGGTAGTCAATATGTCGTATGTCATGTAAGACATTATGTATTTACAACAGAAATCTCCGTACGGAATACTGGAACCAAGTTTGCTTTGGTATATAAAAGCCATGTTGTGAATACCGGAAGTTCGGGCTTGGATATCGGAATTGCAATAGAGTCGAAAATTAAAGCCTTGTGGGAAAGTCGTTCGAAAAGTATATATATAGATGCGCTTACACCGCAAACGGTAGCCCAAGCATTACTCGATAAAATAGCAGATGGCCGTCTGAACATTGATGTTCATCTCGACAGCGATGACCGGTTGGATAGTACGTTGATTTTGGCAGCGGAGAGTATTCGGAATATTTCCGGCGCTAAATTTTACAGTTCGTTTAATGACTTCTGCGACTGGTTGCAAACCGTATTCGGGTTTACCTATTATATAGGAGAGAAGAAAGGGAGACGATTCATCGATAAGCAAACATATTATCTTACCATTTTTGAACTCATATCTGGATTGACAATAGATAATGATACTTACCTCATACCCGATGATAGTACCCGTATATTATTTTATCAGCCGGATTCTGCATTTTATGCTAATAATGAGAATGTGTTATATCGCAATTGGTCCGGTTCCGATAAATTCAACAACCCAAAAACCGGAAAAGCGAGAACGGATATATTATTCTATGCCCTTCTTGACGGGAGGTGGTATTACATGAGTGAAGATGGCGTGTATTCTGATTATATCTATACCGCAGAGAATGTGGCGATCGATTGTCGGGATAGGCAAAATGTTTATTTCGTTCATCGTGATAAGCTGTTTGCCGGCGAAAATCAATTGGCACTAAATCATGTCCGTGATGTAACATACAGTGTAGATGATTCGATAATATATAGTGCTGTACAAGTCGGCTACGATAAACAAGATTATGAAACGGAATGTGGCCGTGATGAATGGAATTTCACGAATTCCTATACAACGGGGGTCGATGTAACTGATAAAACGCTTTCGCTTATCAGTAAGTATAGAGCCGATTGCTACGGTCTTGAATTTTTGGCACAGAAAAGAGCGGCAGATACGACAGATGACCAATCTGATCAAGATGTGTTTTTTGTGTACAGTGTATTTCATGAACCCGAATCAGAAAATGACAACTCGTATTATGAGCTGAATAGAAGTGTCGCGATCAAAGGATCTCTTTCAGATGAGACCGTTTTTAACGGAGAATTTAGTCCGTACAGGTGCTTACTGGCGAATGCCCGGTTTATATCTTCCATGTGTACGCCATTGACACTTCGGTTCGCATCGAGTGAAGGTAATTCGGACATTATTATCGACAATGTTCCTATGTCCTCTGATATAGTTATCGATAATCCGCTGTTTACGGCCGGAAAAGTTTCGTTTACCACGGGTGATGTATCTATTCCCGATGGGAACAGTCTTATTTGTGTGCGTGTTAACGGTATTACTTATAAAGGATTTCTCAGTTATGTAACCCTTCAATATGCACGTACGGAAGCTGCTCAATACGACTTAATCGTGAAGGAGGTGGTGCTATGATGGTGAGTCCGTTTACTCCGTTGTTTTTTATCGACCGCAAGACGGACGGTGTAGCATGCGAATATGTTCAGACATTCGCCACAACCGACCAAATACTTATCGAGTTAATAGGAGAGAACGATTGGGATGGTGGAGCACGTGTCATTGACGGGTTTACCGAAGAACCATTGTTTGAAATAACATTGAATATTCGGGTCATCAATGAGGAAACGACCCTTAGATTTGCTACGCTCTCTCTTTCTCCCGGTGTTTATTCTGTTGAAATTGACGGGATCGGGAAAAGCCAATCCGTCAAAATAACAGATAATGTTAAAGAATTGGCCAAAACAACACTTATACAGTATTCGATGCATAACAACAGGCAGCGGGAAGATGCTATCTTTTTTATCGACAATATGCAATACTTTTTCGATTTTAGGGTACCGGGAGGATTCAAGGAGAGTAATTGGTCGTTCAGTGTCGAGAATGAACAGTTCGTTACAGACAAGGCTGATGTTATGCAATTGTATGCATTGGAATCAACGCAACATAAGTTTACTCTTGGAACATCGCAAGGTTGTCCTGTATGGTTTGCGGAGATGCTGAACCGTATCTTGTGTTGCACATACGTCTATTTTGATGGTGTGCGTTATGCCCGGAAAGAATCCGGTGTTCCTGAGCTTGCTGTGCAATTGGAGGGTGTCAACAGTTTTGTCTTTACCCAAAACTTGCAACGGGTCGCTTATATTGATCCTTTCATCGAAGCGAAAAACAACTTTATCCTGCGGCGTGTCAATACGGCCGAATATCGTGCGATAAATGAGGGCGTTAATCGGAAAATCTAGTATTTATGGCAATCACACAAAAAGAACTTACAAGTATCGTCAATACTGTATTATCAACGCTTGCAGCCAACGCAAAGACGATTGACCAGCTTACCCCTGTAACTGGTCTGAACGAAAATGATTCTTTTGAACTAGGCGGAGGTAAAAAGGTCTCCTATGGCTTGCTTAGTAAATTGTTGCAAGATAAGGTGGTGTTTACAAGGCAGTTAGTTTTTGACTCCTACATCAGTTTCCCGACGATAGGGAGGCAAGACACATTGTATGTAGCGCGGGACAGGAATTACACGACATACGCATGGACGGGCAACAATTATGAAATGACAACGGCCTCGGTGTCGGAGGATGAGTTGGCAAGTAAAATGAATAAAGTAACTATACTTTGCGGGTATTAATCTAATAGAATAAAAATTATGGCATTTACAGTAAACAACGCAACCGTAGCTCAAAAATTTTATACGTGGGCTGACTGGACAGGCAAGTACGGAGATCCCATTCTCAAGAAGGGGGAAATCGGGTTTTATACATTGGACGAATCAGATAAGGCGTTTGGGAAAATCGGGGACGGTGTAACGAAGTTTTCGGAGCTTGGCACGGGATTCACGATTTACAGTGCAGAAGCTATTTCCTCCCTGATCGAGCAAATGAATTACGTCGGGAAAGAGGCAATATATATCACGACGGAGACGTCGGAAGAACAGGCCGACCAATATGTGATAAGGCTGAAAATAGACCAGTCTGATAAAGTGCTGCAACAAAGTGCTAACGGATTGAAAACGAATATGCTTTTGGATCTGGAAAGCTCGACTGGAAAATTGAGATTGATAGGAAACGCCCAGGGCGACCGGACTGTCTTGTCGGAGATAGACCTACCCCTTGAACAGATTCTGAACAGCACTGATTTCGATACGGAAACTCATATACTGACTTTGGTTTTCAATACGACAAAGGGGCTACAAAAGGTAGACGTGGATCTGAGCGATCTTGCAGATACTTATACGGCCGGTCAAGGATTGAGTTTGTCTTCCAGTGGTGAATTTTCTGTAAAGAAAAGTGCCGGTAGCGAGTCTTTTTTGACTGTTGATTCAAGTGGAATTGCTGTTACCGGTATTACAGCTGCTATCTCGACGGCAATAAATACGACATTGAAAGTTACGACGACGGGAAGCGGTAATGTCATAACCGGCCTATCAAAAAGCGGTGCGACCATTACGGCGACCAAAGGTATGGAGGTATATTCTAAAACGGAAGTAAACTCACAAGTAAGCAATGCCATTACAACGGCCAAAGGTTATACAGACGCATTGTCTGCTTCACTGTCGGACGGACTGGTCATCGTTTGCGGATTTAAAGATTGAGGGATAAAATAGGGAAGTCATGGAATTGAACAACGCGAGAATAAAGCACTTGTGCATGACCCTTCAAGAGTGGGAGGGTAAAAATCCGACCCTGAAAGCCGGTGAGTTGTGTCTTGTATCGGACTATCCCGGATTATACAAAATAGGTATAGAAGGCAAGAAATGGAAAGAAATACCTTATCCTCATGCGTATGACCATAACAAATCGGACATATCATCGTCGTACCTGCCTTTGGCCGGTGGCACCCTTGCGGGGGATTTACAATTTGCCTCTTACGGGAACTCCGGGGAGAGGGGGATAAAAGCAGTCATGGCTGCAAACGATTATTGGGGAATCGCAGGTAGAAGCACGGCGGATAATCAAGGGGTTCTTGAAATATATACGGGCGATGACGGAGGGAGTTCTACCTATAACGAGATAGTGAAATTTTCACAATATTCGGGAACACGGACTACCGAAAGTACGCCGGTCCGGGAGTTTGTCGTGTTTGACAAGAGCGGGAACACAAGTATTCCGGGAACTCTTACTGTGGGTATGGAAATGTACTCAGGTAAGCATATTGTTGAGGCTACTAAATGGGAAGCACTTTATCTAAAAAATAAAGATGTAGATTTGGTAAGGACAGATATTAATTTCGGGGGGGCAGGCTTCATAGGATATGACCAGAACTCTGGTGTGGGGGTTATTATAGGAAATGGGGACTTCATTTCTGGTAGGAAAGGCTGTCTTTCTATTACATCAAGTAATCTTAGGTACGCTCAAAATGGCTCAACATATTATACTGTCTATCATCAAGGTAACTTGGGTATAGCGACAAGTACCAAATCGGGACTTGTGAAGTCGGGTGGAGACATTTCCATAGGCACGGACGGGACTGTACTGGCCAGCGGAAAAGCACTTAGAATAACAAACGGCGGTGTAAGCGTGTACTACAAA
>ENA-UOOD01000949-UOOD01000949.1-human-gut-metagenome-genome-assembly--contig:-CS67-NODE-949-length-31971-cov-24.384227_pt1 | contig 31971 bp, 28 predicted proteins | sample MGYA00242464_ERZ724011 | MGnify/ENA metagenome assembly ERZ724011 | reverse complement strand
CAATCTCATCATCCTCAGCCAGATCGTAGGCGGGCGGCTGCTCGCTGCGGTCTGGTTGTTTTTCTTTGCCGGGCGTTTTGGGGATGCTCGACGGTTCTTTTTGTGCTGGGGCTTGCGGCCGCTTTTGTGGCGCTGCTTCGGATTCTTTTCTTCGCCATTCTGGAATGTAATCAATGACGCGGCAGGTGGTGAGACCGGCATAGTCCGGCAGCTCTTCCGGCGTCATTTTGTAGAGGAGCGCGGGCTTGTGCCCCTTGAACAGCGCCAGACACTTTCGGTTCTCCAAGCGCAGGACTTCATCCGGATTCATCAGATCGCGCTGCGTGTTGCTTCGCGTCTGGGAATACGGGCGCGTAGACGAATACACCGGCGAAAACAGCGGCATCATCGGCATCTGGTTATTGAGGACGGAAATCGTCACCTTGCCGCATTTTTCTGAAATGTACTTTGCCGACGTCAGATCGTTGCAGCCCATGTAGAGCGTCTGGTCGAACGTCGCAAGCTGATTTTCCCACTCCTTGCCCGGATACTTTTCCTGCCACTGAGAAAGACTCTGCACGACGATCTGCGCGGACATATTGAAGCCGCGGATGCTGTTCAGGCTGTCCGCCACGCCGTCCAGATAGCCGATGTTGCAGTATTCGTCGAGGCAGAAATTCGTCAGCACCGGCAGCCGTCCGCCCGCGCATTGCAACCGCGCGAAGTTGGACAGCTGCGGCAGGGCCAGCGAGAAGAACAGCGACGATAAAAAGCGATAGGCGCTGTCCTGCGCGGAGATGATGACGAAATACACGCAAGGACGCTTGCCGGGCAGCAGGAGGTCAACATCGTGGTTGCGCGTGATCTTATCTACCAGACGGCTCTGGAAGACCGCCAGTCGGTTGCCAAGGCCAATCACGATGTTGCCCCAGAGGTTTTCTTTTGCTTTCAGGAACAGACCGTGCGGATACTTGGCTGGATGCTCTGGCGGGAGGGCTTCTAGCTTGCGGTTGATCTCCTCAATGCTCTCCGTTGCGATCATGCGGTACACGTCGCCGAGGCCACGCTGCTCAATGGGGAGCAAATTCCCGTTTGCATCGCGCAGATTGACGACGTAGTGGATGAGCGCCATGAGCAGATTCAGTTCTGCCCGGCTCCAGAAGTCGTTGGCTTCTTTCGGTCCTGACGTGTTCTGCACGATCGTGTTGGCCACCGTCTGCACGAGCTGCGGCTGGGTGTCCAGTCCATACAGACAGTTCCAGCCGTCCGAATGCTCCATGTCCAGAAAGTTTACCGCTTTCACATAGAAGCCGTGCTGCCGGAAATACGGGGAAAGACGTTCAAACAATTCTCCCTTGGCGTCCGTAATGAACGCAGACTCGCCGCGCTTTGCGCAGCCCATGAGGAACGGGATAATAAAGCCTCTGGACTTGCCGCTTCCCGGCGCGCCGATGCAGAGCAGATTATTGTTGTCCCCGGCGACCATCCGGTGCGCGGCATAGAGCGCGTAAGCATCCGGGTCATCCGGATGCTTTTTGACTTTGCCGAGGATCATACCCTCCGCCTTGCCCGCGGGCGAGAGTTCCAAAAACTCGCGCATTTCTTTTTCCGTCAGAAAACCGGACGTGCCATGCGTACCGTCCGGGAGAATGTCAAACCCGCGCGGGTCATGCGTGTATTTGTAACCGGAGAACCAGATGTAGCCCTTCTTCGTAATGAGGCAGATGATGAGGATAATCACCAGCGTCGTCACGATCCCAAAACCGGTGAAGACGGCTCCTAAGTTTTTGAAGGGGTTCAGCACCCAGATGCTTTTGATTTCTTCGCCAGAGTGAAAGGTCGAAGCGATTCCAAGCCGCAGAGAATTGAGGAACATCCCATAAAAATACCAGCCGACAATGACGGCTGGTATGCGCATAGGCAGTTTGGCTTTGTTTCGGGCAAACCAACTCTTGAATCTCGCTTCCGATTTGTCCTCCAGTTTTTCAAGGAGCTTTGAGAGGCGGAACATCCAGAACACTTCCTTCCGATGTGTAAAATGGCAGGTCAGGCGGCGCGTATGGCGCGGTGCTTCCAAGCAGCTCCCGCAGCGCCGCATCCGTAATGGTAAAGACACGCGCTTTTCCGGTTTCGCGGTAGCGGCGGTTCAGGACAGATTCCACCTGCTCCGGCAGTGCGGCCAGCGCGATTTGAGGAAGTCCATCCGAACGGGCCATTTCCACCGCCGCGTCAATGCGCCGCAGATCCATATCCGCCGCCATGACGAATGGGACGCCCTGATACAGAGCATCGTACATCGGTTGACCAGCGGGCGGTGGAACGTAATGCGACTTCAGGATGATTCTCGCCAGAAGTTCGCGGTAATTGGGGGTGCCCATGATACGGAGCTGCAAGCAGCCTGTGCCATTGCATGGCAGCAGAAACAGCGGCAGCTTCAGGCAATCGTGGACCTCGCGGTAAGTTTGCAGGCGCATGGTTTGCTTCTCTTGCACAGCATCCAGTTCCGTGATGATATCCTCATAGTCGGACGCGGCAAAGATCATGGTGCGCTGTTTCGTTGGAATCGCCGCTGTGTGATTTTGGAACGCAGTCAGCTCATCCGTCAGCGCAACACAGCCGATACCGGGGCTGACCCAGTGGATCGCGCACATGAGGTCGCCGGTATGGAGCAGTGCCGCCACGCGGGTGCTGCCCCATGGGTTGGAGCCGCGATTGCGGGCAATCATGGGGAGGAACATCGCCTGTTCGCATAGTGCGGAAACATCTGTCGTAAAGACAGAAACACCGGCCTGATACGCGGTGAGCATCAGCTTTGCTTGCCGGATACGGCGGATAGTATCAGCGGCTTTGTATGCTGGAGCGACTGCGACAGGGAGTTTTGGAAAAGCAGCGTCAAGCAGCCGGTTCCCGGCAGCGGTCAGCGTGTAGGCTTGCGCGGGCTGATAGAGCTTTATCAGGCGGAGGATTTCAAGGTTCTGAACCTCAGCTTTGGAAAACACACCGGTCAGATCTTCCGCCAGCACAAAGCGACACCAGCGGAGAAAGCGCAGGATATCAAGGTCGCGGGTCGTAAAAATCATGGCAGCTCCCATTTTCCTGCGAGGCACCGAAACTGCGCTTGCGCCGGTTCCGGCGCAACCACAATTTCGGTGCTTCTGCGTGACTTTTGCCGACTTGACCGATGGGTAGCCGTAGATGCCGGTTTTTTGCCGCCCACCAGACGCTTCAAATTACGAAAAAGCATGGAATTACAAGCGATTTGACCCATCGGGTCTGTCCGAGCCTCAGACAAGGCAAAATGAAGTCGCGGAGCACAGGGTAACGGATGGCTCCAACGGCCGGTATGCGATCCCTTTTCGATGAAACCGGAAAAATTCTTCCTCTGATTCCGGAAGCACCAGACTGATGTGGCAGACGTTCTCCGCGCTGCGGCTGGACATCATGTGGACGGATAGATGGTACTGGTCGTCATCGTCAATGACCAGACCCTTGAGCGCATTGCTCACGGCTTTCCACCCCTTGTTGTCCTGATCGAATACATGCCGCCCATCCACGTCACTGTGTTCGTCGATCACCAAAAGCATCTGCTTGAAATGCAGCCGGAAGTTTGTGCGCTGCATATACGCGGTCAAAAGCTGCCGCACGGTGTCCGTCAGCCAAGTCGCGGGCATATACCGGCAGTGCGGCAGCAGCGTATCGATCTGCATATGCACCCAGCCCGCGCCCGCGATCTCGATGTGCCCGGACGGAAGCTGAAACTCCAGCCCTTCGCGCCGGCCATATCCACCGATACCCGGCATCTGCGTTTCACAGAGGGAGCGCAGATGGAGCGTCGCGGACTCAAAGAAATACGCGGTTTCCTCCAGCGTGAGCTGCAATTTCTCGCGGCTCATTTTACCGCCGTCCGCAAGCGCCGTCAGCGTATTGGCTTTCTGTAAAGCCCGGCTGACGACCGACTGGATCTTCTTCATTTCCTTTGCAAAGCGTTCTTCGTTCATCTGTCTTGTTCCTTTCTCTTTAACAAATCTGTTGGGGATGTTGTAATGGCGTCATATTCTTTCTGCGTCGCGTAAAAAGCGATGGGTACATGGTTATAGCCGATGCACAGAAGCCCTTCGCCGCGGCGGAATCTTGTGATCTGACGAACCTCCTCCTCGGAGAGATTCAGGACATTTTGAATCAGCCGCGCCTCCTGTTCTTCCATCTGCATGACGATCTTGATGCGGCTGGAATCCAGAATCCCTTTGCCGTACTTGCCGTTATCCAGCGAGAACAGATCCTGCATACCCTGCGTGGACGTGATGGCGATACCGCCGAGGCCGCGGATGGTCTTGACCATCTCCTGAATATAGCCTGCCGCCAGCGGATTGGAGTTTGCACCGACCAGCGACCAGAGTTCGTCTGAGATCAGTGCCGAAAGCTGCCCGCCCGCACTTGAAATGAGGTCGTTCGCAATGTCCGTTGCCCAGAAGATACCGGGCAGGAGCAGGTCGTCCGGCATACCCGATGTGTCAATGACGATATATTTGTTGTCGAGGTCGATCTCATTCCGGCCGCCCATCGCGGAGGCCGAGCCGGTCACATACCGCGCCAGCACGACGGCCAGATGCCGCGTATCCGCGCTTTCCTGAAGCACGTCGTACCAGTCTGCAAGCACAGGCATTTCGCAGAAGCTCCCGTCCTCATTCAGCACAGAAGCGTTGTCAAATGTGATACCGTACTGCCGGTAGCACTCGACCAGCGATGTGTCCAGATAGTTTCGGTCCTCATCGCTGAGGTCGCGCTTTTGCAGGCTGTACCAGATGATAAGACGCGAAATTTTATCTGCCAGCACGGAATCATCGCGGGAAGCAAGTCCCTTGAGACCTGCGTAGGTATCCAGTGACTTTCGGCGGATCGCCATGATGTTCGGGCAGTCCGGCGAGGATGGCGACATTCTCAGGTACAGTCCACCAAGCTGCTCACAGCGCGGACGGAACTCATGGCCCTTCTTCGGAATGATGTAAATAATGCGCTTGCCCTGCTGCCGCAGACGCCCGCCGACGCACTGCAATGTAAACGTCTTGCCAGCACCGGACGAGCCGCCGATCCAGATGTTTCCGTTCGTATATTTATAGTCGTCATAGGGGTTCAGAAAGACCGGTGACCGGTTGTACATATTGAGACCGAGGAAAATGCCGTTGCGGTCGGACAGCTCATAGGACGCGAACGGGAACGCTGCCGCAACACCGCTGGTGAGCGCATTGCGCCGGGATTTACGTTCAATATCCGGATCAAGGTAGAGAATTGGGAGCATGGACAAAAATGCCTGCTCCTGCTTGTATTCGCAGCGGCGGGCGATCATGTCCACAGAGACGCACAGCTTTTCAACTGCTGTGACGCGATGCTCCAGCGTCTCCGGGTCACCGGCTGTGATCTCGATGAGCGTGTGCATATAATAAAAATCCTCGCCCTGCCGGTTCATCACGTCTTTGAGATACATACCGGACGCGATGGCGCTGTCCAGCTCCTCAAAGTCCTGCCGGGTGTCCGCAACATCGCGCATCCGGCTGCGGTTCATCATGGTCTGCTGCGAGATTTTCGCCAGAATCTTCTCCTTGGATTGCTTATCAAAGTGGAACGAAATGCTGACGCCTTCGCCAGCCTCGACCAGCGGGGCCAGCCAGCTTGCGCCGACGGTCGTGGAGTAGCCGTAGCCCGTAATGTAAAGATAGGCATGAAAAATGCCGTCCACTACAATGTAGTCCCGGCTTTTGGTGTCCACGCTCGTGGGCGAGAGAATGTCCAGAATTGTTGTAGAGCCTGCTTCTAACTCGCTCAGATCCGGCGTTTCCGCGCCAAACAGCAGACGTTTGAGAAACGGCTGCTTCTTCGGCTGTTCCTCAATAATCTGCTCCTGCTCCGGCGGCAAGTTGGGCGGCAGGGCGGGTTTATTTTTGCGGTTCTTTTTCAAGTGGATCACACTCCTTGAAATTATTTGGGTTTTGGATATAATAGAATCAGAAGCAAAAAGAGGTGGGCGTTATGATTCTTTATCACGGAAGCAATATAGGGGTTACAGAGCCACAAATCATCGTTTCCAACCGTGCGCTGGATTTTGGCGCAGGGTTCTATACGACCTCCAGCGAGGATCAGGCTATCCGGTGGGCAAAGCTGCAAGCACTTCGCCGCGGAAAAGGCGTCCCAACTGTATCGGTCTATGAATTTGATGATACGAAGACAGCTGCGCTCTCCGTGCTGCGTTTTCCATCCGCAGATGGGGACTGGCTCAGATATGTGACAGATAATCGCAAAAGTGTTTACAGCGGTGAGAAATATGACGTTGTGATTGGGCCGGTTGCCAACGATAACACGATGCCGGTCATCAGCGATTATATGGCCGGAATTATAAACGAAGAAACAGCCTTAATTCTTTTGAAGCCACAGAAGCTGGCTGACCAGTATGCGTTTTTGACATGGAAAGGCTTATCCATGCTGCGGTATGTAAGGGGAAATACCTATGAATAACAGAACGTTACCGCCGATCCTTCAAAACATTGATTCAGAAGTGGCGGAACTGATTTCAAAAAGCCGCAATATATCCGATATGGACGCGCTTCGGCTGTTTTGGGATTCTAAAACACATGAAATGCTGTCAGACAACGCTCTGCGGCTCTGGCATTTCAGTCCGCTTGCGATTTTTGATCTATGGGAATCGGAGCAAGCTACCGGTGATCCGCGAAATTCTCTGTATTTACGGGGTGATGAAATTGAGTAAGGAGTTTCGATTTTTCACATATTTGCTAGAAAGCTATGCCCAGCATAAAAATACAACAGCAGGTGCCGTGCTGAAAACGTTGGATGAAAAAGGACTTACCGATTTTGTTTATAAGATGTACGACCTGTATCATGTCGAAGCGATTGAAAATGCGTATATGGACTTGGACAGCCTGATTGCAACTGGCAAGCCTGCATGGTAGTTGCAGCTTGCATTTCTTGAAAAATATGATATAGTAAATTTGTGATATGGCTTGGGCATATGTTCTTTGGGCCACCGCAGGCGGGAAGAATTTCTCGCTGTCTGTCATATGGAATTGCGGTGTTACTCTGCGGAGGACACCTAGGGGGAGCGGATGCGTCTGCTCCTCCTTTTCCTTTCATTCTCCATACACTTCATGTACCTCCGTTGTCATTCGGAGTACGTCTATTGACCTCAAACCGGAGTGTAATGAGGTCAACTACGACCACGATGACCCCGAAAAAGATATTCCTGACCCCATTCAAGCTCAAAATGGCCTCAAACGGCTCAATGGTGACCTTAAGACCTCAAAAATCAAGCCATGTAGGATGGTTTAGTTGGAGTGCAGAGAGACTTCGAGTTGCAGTTGATTGACGTTATCCGTCAGAATCCCAGCTTGACGTATAAAGCATATGGTGAAAAACTCTCTGTTTCGCAGGCGACGGTTAAACGGCTAGTCGCAAAACTGAAGGAAACTGGCAGCATACGTCGTGAAGGATCGCAGCGAAAAGGAACGTGGATCATAACGGATGATGAATAGAAACGCCAAACATTAGCCCCAAACGAGGAACGGACGAATCCGTTCCTCGTTTTATTCTCCATACACCCCATGCACCTCCGTCGTCATGTCAAACACGCCCTCTGGCAGCTTGACGCGCAGGCTGGTGCCTTTGTTGATGAGCTCATACAGGAGCTTCAGCACAAAGTCGTCCGTATAGCGCGGCTCTAAGACCTCCAGCTCGCAGATATCCAGATACCGCCGGGCGGTATCCGCTTCTTCGTTTAGGCGCTGGATAATGCCCTTGACGGTGTTGCGCTTGGCGCGCATCTTGGCTTCGTACTGAAAAACGAGGAAGAACCGGTGCCGGATAGACTCGCTGGCAATGCCAAGACCAATCTTCTCAATATTGTCTTCGATCTCCGCGCAGCAGTTTTCGCTTTCTTCGGTTTTCTGGAACTGCCGCATCTGCTCGACGTATTCGCTTGTGTCCGGCGGGAGTGTGCGTACCTCGCAGCTCATGCTATCCGGTGCAATTTTCAGATATGCAGCGTAGGATGTAATGATATTTTGTTGGTCAGACGGGGATTTCAGATAGAAGTTGACGGGCAGTACCTCAAGGATTTTAATAAACCGATTGTCCTTCGTGATGACCACGCCGCCGATAATATTCTTGACCGGCAGCCACGCCTGAATACTGTCACGATAGGTCGCACCGCCGTGACTGGATGGCGCGGCTGTGCCGAAAATGGCGTCTTTCATGCTCATGCCGAATGCACCTCCCCGCGGTAAAAGATCATGCGCCGGTGCTTGCGCCAGTTTATCCACGCCTTGAGCCATCTGGTAAGGCTGTCACCGCCGATGCCAATGAGCGCAAAGCCGCCCACGGGAACGAGGATCGTCATTGTGACAATGATCTTCGGCATGAGCGTCAGCGGCAGAAGCGCGAGACAGAGAAAGAGAATCGGAATGCACAGGAGCACGGTTTCAACTGCGTTGCGGATCTCAAACACGCCGAACAGCTTACCCGCGTCCGTAAAATTTACGGGGATATGATAGGTTTCATAGCTCATATTCATCTTCTCCTACGCGCTGCATCAGAGCGTTCCGACATCTTTGATATTCCAGATGCAGACGCTCCGCATCTTCCATACGCTCTGTGAGGATACGTTCAAAGCCATTTTGAATTTTCTGAATGGTTTCCTGTTCCGGCACACCCTCGCTCAGTTCCAACTCGCTGATCCGCTGCGCAGACAGGCCGCAGGCCCGGCCAAGTTCCACCATGCTGACATGGTGCCGCAGGCGGAGAATGCGGAATTTTCTGACCTTCATAGGCCCCTCCTTTATTCGTCATATTGTATGTACGGGATCTTGCACCAGCCCTGCCAGCCGCGGCCTTCGACCTTTGTGCGGACGACACCGTACTGCGTGCCCATCGCTTCAATGGCATAGCCGTTCCCGACGTAGACGCCCCAGTGTCCCTGCTTCCAAAGACCAAGTCCAACGATATCGGGCATCGTGTCCATACCGCCGTACTCGGCGCCGTTTTCCTTGGCAGAAGCATACATCTGATCCGCAGTATAGTCCGGCATTCCGTTTGTGTTGTAGTCAATGGTCAGCGTGTCGGGATTCAGCCAGCCGTAGCCTTTGAGAAGGCCCACACAGTCCGTCGTGCGGCGGCCAAGCCAGTGTTCGCGGATAAATGTTTCCGACGCGCCGATATCCGGGTATTGCTCCAGCTTGTATTGGAGCATGGATTCCGTCAGGACATTTCCGAACGTGCCCCACACATATCCCCAGCCATGCTCCCACGCCTGCATCGCATAGGCAGCGAGATCATGGTTGTTTTTTGTGCGCGGATTCGTAAAACCGGAGATATCAATGGTGTTGTCGGCACTGCCGCCGCTTTCCGCGCCGCCTCCGCCGCCGGGCGAGGGCTCGGTCGGGCCGGTGTAGCCGGTATCGCCTGCATAGCTGGGCTTATAGGGTTCAAATTTATCTTTGTATTTATTGACTGCGTCGCTCTCGTAGATCGTCTCAAACAACGCACCCGCCCACGTTCTGGCGTCCTCATCGAACCCCAGATCATCCATGAGCTTGTCTTTATCGAGCGGTTGAAAGATAATGCGGAGGACAGTCTGCGCACCGGAGGATTCCAGCCGTGTCGTGTGCTTGAGATTGGAGATCAGAAGTGACTGAACCTCCTCCGGCTTCATTTCGGACAAATCCTGTTTGTGGGCGACGGAGTTGATGGCGATATACCAGCAGAGATCTTCTTCATCAAACTTGCTGGACACACGGATCTCATCAATCGTAACGCCCTGATTCTCATACGCGGCAGCTTCGCCGGTGATGATGGCGTCCTGCTGCGTTTTTTCAAAGTCCTCCAAGGACAGATATGCGCCGCCGATGGAAAGTGCCTGCTCCCGCATGGTGATCTGCGGGTTCTTTTCGGACGTTTCATAGCCGAAAAACATATTCGGCATGGCGGAGATCACGAACATCGGGATCACGACGACGGCAATGACGAAGCCGACAGCAAATTTCACGATGGTCGGCAGCGCTTCTTTCGCGGCGGCGATGGCCGCGCCATGCAGCCCTCCGGCAAGCGCTGCCCGCACGATGCGGGCGGCCGCCTTGATCTTCCGGGCCGCGTCTGCCACGACTTGCAGCGCGGAGCGCCGGTTCTGGTCATTCATCGTTTGTTACCTCCTGCTTCTCTTGCGGGCGCCTCGTCGTCTTCTGCGAGGCTTCATGCAAATCGAGATGCGACGGAATGGATTCCGGTGTTCGGCCGGTCAGCGGAACGAACGGCTTCTTTGCCGTCTTTTCCGAGGTGGGCTTCTGCGCCGCCGATGCTGCTTCCGTGTTGATCCCAACTGCTGTGGGCGCGATTCCTGCGGTACCGGGGCGATGGTAGAGCGTCTGCTCCTTCTTCTGCGGCTCCGACTGTGTGCCAGCCTTGCGTTCCTGCGGTGCCGGACGCTTGGCGGATGCTTCCGCTGCTGGGCTTCTTTGCGGCCCGCGCGATTCCTGCGATACCGGAGTCGGTGCGGTCATGCTGCCCGTTGAAACCGGAGCTGCCGGTTTTCTGCGCTGTCGGTCGGAAAGAACACCAGAGGGAGCGTGTGTGACAGTCTGCGGCGTCGGCTTTTCTGCGCTGCCGTTCTGTGCGGGGAGTGGGCGCTGCGAAGCACGCTGCTCCGCTGAACGCGCCGCATCCGGCCGCGTGGTCGAGTGCGGGGATGCACCAGCTTCGCGGTTGGGGAATGGCGCTGCCGGGGATATCGGCTTTTCTGCGCCGCCGTTCTGCGCAGGGATTGGGCGCTGCGAAGCGCGCTGTTCTGCCGGACGCGCTGCATCAGGCCGTGTGGTCGAGCGCGGAGGCATACCAACTTCGCGGTTGGAAGACGGCGCTGCGGGAGCCGGATGCTCCCGAGTTGTGGAGCGACCATCCATGCGGGTTCCGCTGGTCGGCTGCGCCGCGCCGCTGGACTGCTGCGCAGAAACATGATTCTGCTGCGTGATCTGGGTGGTGCCATTCGCAGAAACGCGCGTCGTTTGCTGCACCGGCTGGGTATAGCGTCCGCCGATGGACGTGCGCTGCGTTCCTGCCGTACCGGGCGCTGGCGTATTCTGCGGGCTGCCCGGTTGCTGCGGCCGCGCACCAGTTCCTGCGGTATCGCGGATCAGTGCAGAACGGGAGACATCTGCCGAATGGGAAGCTGGCTGTTTTCCTGCCGTACCGTTTGGTGCAGATGTTGGCTGCACACCGATATGCGGCGCAGACGGGTTTCCTGCCATACCGGATCGCGGAGAGGTAGGAGAAGACGGATGTTCTGCTGCTGGCTGCGCACCTGCCGTGTTCGGAGTCTGCACAAAGGTATTGCGCTGCTGCGTGGTTTCTGTATGCGCAGACTGCATCTGACCTTTTCCTGCGCCGCCGACAGGCTGTGCCGGGCTGCGCGGAGTGGCAGACGGCGATGCCGGAGTGTTTGGCGCTGCATTGGGCGCGGCTGTATTCGGTGCGCTCCGCTGTGTGTCAGGCGGCTGCACAAAGGTGCTGCGCTGCTGTGCGGATTCGGTCTGTACCGTCTGTCCCTGTGCGCTGCTGCTGTGATACGACTTTCCTGCACCGCCGGTCGGCTGATTGGTACTGCGCGGCGGATTTTGGCCTGCCGCTTTTCCTGCCGTGCCGGGCAAAACAGTCCCGCCGCGATTCTGCACTGTTGTGCTGCTGCGCGGATGGGATTCCGACTGAGAATGTGCGGTCTGCTCCTGCTGCGTATTCTGTGTGACCGCGCCGCCCATGGCGGGCTGCGAAGTATCCGCACGATGATACGGCGCATTGGGCGCTGTTTTTCCTGCCGCGGGTGCTGCATTGTTCTTTGGCGTCGCCACATGACCCGGCGCACGTCTTGTGCCGGGCGGCACAGCTGTTTTCCGCGTGGAGTTAGGCTGCTTGCCATTTCCGGCAGGCGCGGCTTGAGGGAATGCGCCCGCCATCTTTTCTGCGGCAGACTGTACAGTATCCGTCTGTGCCGCAGAAGTCTGCGCGGAAACAGATTCCTGACTGGATGCAGGACTTGTGCTGCTTTGCTGCGCAGACGCGCTATGATGATAGCCGTTTGCATACGAGGGCGCGTTGACATTGGACGTATTGCCGCCGCCAGTGCGTGGGCCAGTCGGTGCGCTTGGCTTGGGTTTCCCGCTGCCGCCGCGCGGCTGATGGCCATTTTTGCCGATGGTATGCGCTGCATTGGACAGCAGTGAGCGCACGACCATCATCGTCATTGCGCCGGGGAAGCCGCGGCCTAATGGATCGCCTGTCATGGCCGGATTCAGGCCGATTCGCGCAAGGATGCTGTCTGCCTTTTTCGCCACCTTGACGATGGTAATGACCAGCACCATCCACGGCAGCACGTCAAGGCCGCTCGGATAGTAGGACAGCACAGATAAAAGCATCTTGACGAACATCACGTTCGTCGCCATCAGCAGACACATGGAGCCGAACATCCGGCACCAGCCATTAAAAATGTCCGACGTGTTCCGGCTGCCGCCCATGCCAAAGGCCAGCGGCGAGGTGATCGTCAGCACGGCGAGGATGAAATACCGCTCCGCCATTTCCATAATGAGTTTGAACGTCTGGAACATGACGATAATGCCGCAGATCACGACGAGCAGCCACGATCCGGTCAGCCCGCCGAAGGACGCTTCATCTGCGAATGTAATATTCACAGCGTCCGGCATTTCCAGAAGTGCAATGACAGTCGAGGTCATATTTAACCCCAATTCGCAGATCTGCGGACTTGCGACCAGCAGAAACGAAAAGGCAAACGTCCGGGTAAAAAGCAGCTTCGGGTCTTCAGCATCAAAGCCAAGGCCCGCTGCCATGCCGCGCGTGGCCTGAAAGACAAGATTGCCGATGAGCAGTGCCCAGCCGACGCCCAGCATGATCTGGCGGATGGTGTCGATGATGGGAATGTGCTCTCGCAGGTACGCGAAATCCAGACTCATCAGGTCAAACAGCACAGACGCGAAATACTCCCAGCATTCCAGAATCAGGCCGTAGATCCATTCGATAAAGCCCTGAAAGAGCAGCTCCAGCAAGCACCGTCACCTCCGTTCCGCGCCGGATGATTCTGTCCTGACTTTTTAACTCTGGATCGTTGCAAGGCCCTGAAACAGCGGCGCAACATAGGCGATGAACGCGCCGATGCCGTTGATGACCGCCCACGCGATCCAGATGCGGCGCAGCCAGTCCCACGCCTGATCGACCTTGTGCTGATTATTGGAGAGCTTTGCGCCGACGACCGCGACGGCGGACATCAGACCGGCCAGCACCGTACTGATGCCTGCAATTTTGCTGTAAACGTCCACGATGATGCGGTTCGCCGCCGTCCACATATCCTCGACAGCAAACGCCTGCACACAAAACAGGCTGACGCACAGCAAAAGCAGCAGGCAGAGTGTATAAAAACGATATAGCTTTTTCATTGATTCCTCCAAAAATGGATGTACCGAAGACTGATCAGCCCCCGGCGTTGAAATGTTCACATTTGAGCGATAAACTAAAAATATAAAGGAGTGAACGCCATGCTCTACGCATGTAATACCTGTGAGCAAACCTTTTGGGGCTTTGACCGCTTCATGCCGCAGCAGTGCCCGGAATGCGGGTGTATGACGGTGCGCAAAGCAACCGAGGAAGAACAGACCGCCTATGAATTGGAGCAAGCCCTATCCTGGCAGGCTGCGCACAACAGAAAAGAAGCATAAACCTGAGAACGGAAACCCGTTCTCAGGTTTTTTGATCATTCACCGCCCCATTCCAGAACAAAGACAATGGAGAGAACTTCCTGCTCAGTGACTGCTTTGGAAACGGCGCTGACAACGGCATCATAGGAGAGTGGCAACCGGCTGTTCTCTGCGATCTGCCACGGCGAGGTCAGTGCGAATGTTTCTGCATTGCCATTTTTAACGGTCTGTGCGTCGTTGATCTTGAAACCGAGGAGCTTCGCGTCAACCTTTTCATGCGCCATGTCAGTCGTGTAGGGAACGAGCTGCCAGCCATTCTTCGTGCTGATGCTAACCGAAGATACAACAACTGTGCCGGTAGAAGCATTGATGATCTCCGCGCTGCCCGTGTGAACCTCGCCGCTTTCATCGACAACGAGGGGCAATGTGACCGGAACAGTGACCGAGAAAACCTCTGTGATCTCCCAATGCGCATAGTAGGTGCTGTCACCATCTGTCTTGTAGATGGTGTTGGCATCGACCTGTGTGCCGCCGTTCGCTTCCGTGAACCAGCCGAGGAACTCGGCATTCTTGCGCGTCGGCTCAGTCGGCAACGTCAGCTTTTCCCCATAGGTCTGCTTCGTTTCCTCTGTCGTGCCATTGCCAAGATCCCACGTCAGCGTATAGCTGTTGGCGGTAAATTGTGCGTAGAACGTCTTTGCCGCTGTGATGGTCACGGTATTGTACAGACTGCCACCAGAAGCGGCGGTGTACCAGCCCTTGAACGCATGACCGGCCTTGACCGGCGTGCTCGTCGGGGCGGTTGCCGTCGCATTCGGCTTGCCTGTCGTGGTGATGCTGGTTTTGCCATCAATGGTGCCGCCGTTCGTTCCGGCGTCCCACTTGATCGTCAGGCTGACAGTTGCACCGCAGTCGTCACATTTGCCGTCGCCGTTCGCGTCGGTGTGGTCAGCGTATTCATAGCCAGAATCGCCGCAGGCCGAGCACGTCTTGGTGCGCTTATGCTGCGTTTCGCTGTCCGACACCCACGAACCATAGGAATAGCTGTGGTCGGCATAGTCATAGGTCGATGCGCCGCAGCCGGAACAAGTCTTGCTTCTGCGGTGCTGGGTATCGCTGTACTTGCTCCACGAACCGGTAGAATAGCTATGATTACCGTAATCCGTAGTGCTGTATCCGCAGGTGCGGCAGGATGCCGTTCGGCTATGTTGACTGGAAGAAGAATTGCTCCACGAGCCGTAGCTCATGCTGTGGCTGGCGTATTCGTAATCCGAATCGCCGCAGTTCCGGCAATAGGCTTCGCGCCGGTGCTGCGAGGCTGAATACTGCTCCCAGCTTCCATAAGAATAGCTGTGTCCGCTTGCATAGATAGTTTCGCTCTTGGTCTGACCGCAGGCGCACGAATAGCTTCTGTAACCATTGCTGGTACAGGTAGACGCCTGCTGACTTTGCAGCACCCACGTATGGCTGCCGCAATCCGGGCAGGTGCCCGACCCATAAGCACCGGATCCGTGGCTCTTGGTAGTGTATGTTCCTAAATATTGAACGTAATGGCAGCTATTGCATTCATTATAGTTGGCATGACCACGCGAGGAATGTGCGACTTCGACGTATGTTCCCTGGAATGAATACTTCCCACACGACGGGCAGTTGCCGATAATCGAGCCAGTCGAGGTGACGGAAATGCCCGGCGCACTCATGATGCCAACGGCTGCGGGGGTATCGGAATATACGCCGTACAAATCGTAGAAGTATTTGTTGTTCCGATTGGAGCCGGCCCAATCATAATCGTAGAACGGCACCGACGATTTGGGATACCCGATGATATAGCCGATATAGAGCGTATCGCCGGAATCCGTTTTCCTCCAGAAAGCGTCCTCACCGATGCTCTCCAAGATGTCCTCTCCGTAATAGATCGTGAGCGTAGACAGCTTCGGGCAGTTGTAAAAGGCGTGCTTGCCAATGACCGGCGTGGTGCTGGGGATCTCAGCCGTGGTCAGGCTGATGCAGTCTTCAAACCAGTACGCAAGATCAGTGATATGCAATGCGTCCATATCATCAAACCAGACCTGCGTGATCTGGTCACGATAAGCCGCCCACGGCTGGTCGGCCTTGCTGGCGAACGGCTCACAGTCGCCGGAGCCAGAGATCATCAACCAGTTGTGCTCATTCAATTCCCACTTGATCTTACTGCCGGGAATTGTGCCGGAGGTGACTGTTTCGGCAGAAGCAGCCGCTTCTTCGGGTGCGCTGTCATAGACCGTATGCGCGTCCGCTTCTGCCGCGAATGCGGCCACGGATAGCGAGAAGATCATACAGAGGACCAGAAGCAGGGCTGACAGTTTTCTAATCTTCATGCGTTATCCCTCCTCCATGACGGCAGCAATCGTGAAGATCACGGTCGCTGCGTTAATGTTTGTAACGGCCTCGCTTGCAGACACCTTGGCTTTGTAGCGAATCGCCAGCGACTTCTCAGCATTGATAGACGGAAATGCACCATCCACAAGGGTCAGGCTGCCTGCGCCTTTTGTGCTGCAACCGTTGATGTTCAAAGCAATGCTGTTTTTGTTGGCACTGAAATCGTCGTAATTGCCGATTTCAAAGCTGCCCGGCTGAACATCGACTTTTGTGACGCGAATTGCGCCGTTTTTGCCGGTGTTGGTGATTGCGGCGTTATTGGCGCAAACCACATAGCCATCAACAAGAGAAACCGGCAGCGCGGCGGGAACCGTACACGAAATCGGGGAAACCGTGTTCACGACGGTCAGCGTGACAGGAACCTTTGCTTCGGTCGTTTCAGCCGCTGACGCTGTGACAGGAAATGCAAAAATGAGCGCCAGCGCCAGAAGAAGCGCTGCTGCCTTTTTTATATTGTTCATCACTGCACCTCCTTCGGCCAGAGATACGCGGTGTGCAAGGTAAGTTCTGTGTTCAGCGTACCGATCTGCTTACCATCGCGGAATGCCGTGATCGTTACGGTGCAATCCACATTGCCGAAATCCGGTGCTTCCAGCAACGTTAAACTGGAAATGCTCTTGCCCGCAGCCAATTCAAATGTGTCGGCAATGAGCGTATCGTCCTTATTGCGTCGAATCTCGATTTTGTAGGTATCGTTCTTGCTATTATTCGTGAACTCAGCCTTCACGTCGGTTTCCCCGACAAGCGCGTAAAGATGAGCAGGAGCAGTAATATCAATCTGATTGTCCGCGACGATGGCGTTGAGCTGCTTTTGGGCTTCACGCAGTCCTGAAACATCGTAAAAGATGATTTCAGTTTCTTTGTTCTGCTTCGCACGCTCGGTGATTCTAGCCTTGATCGAGTCAATCACTGCCAAGGTACTGTCGCGGTCAAAGATAATTTTTACTGCATCGTCTACTCTCGCGGCAATCACTTCGGGCGTGCTTGTGCCGTTGTTGCAATAAACAGCTTTTGTGCCGCCGCCCCATGTGAGCAAGCGTCCTTTGATGGTTACATTGTCCAGCACGATTTTGCCATCTGCCGCGCCGCAACCGATGATAAGGTCGCCATCTACGGTCATATCCTTGAGAATCACATCATCGGTGCGAACGAGAACGCTGCCTTTGATATCCTTGTCGTAGGTTCCTTTTACCGTGATATAGCTGCCAATAATGTTCGCAAAGATCTGCGCAAATTCCGCGCGGGTGATATCGTCCTGCGGTGCAAGGACTTTTCCTCTGCCGTGGATATAGTCAGCGCCGACCATTGCGCGCACATAGGGCAGCGCCCAATCGGAGATTTTGCCGCGGTCGGAGAATGCGGTCAGGTCTGTTTTTGCATATGCGTCATAGTCCAGTTCCAGCGCTCTCGCCACAACGGTCATTGCTTCCTGTCGCGAGATTGGCGCATCTGGAGCCATGGACGAAGCAGACCGACCGTTGTAAGTACCCATCTGGACGGCGAGCGCGACATCCTTGTAATACCACTTGTCCTTGGACACGTCCTTGTACTGCGAAATATCTGCCGTTTTATAGCAGCCAAACGAACGGTTGATGATCGCAGCCATCTCCGCACGGGTCATCGCGCCATTCGGGTCGATGACGGTACTGGATTTGCCGTAAAGCAGTCCGTTATCCACGGCTGCGCTCACGGCTTCAGCATATCATGGAAAAATCGCAGGCTCCTTTGTAAGCGCGGACACTTATCTGGTCATTCCGGAAGAAGTATACCGCTCTGTAAATCCGAAAGGGACATCTTATGGATACCTGTGGGTGGATTGTGCTAAAAAAGATGTGGCATCTGTAGAGCAAAGCCTGAATGACCTGCTCTCCGATACTTCTCATATCAAGCTGAACACCTATCACGCAGAATTGCAAACCGCAGAATACGCAAGCCGTAAGCAGCCTGTGTGTAATGAAGCATACAGGCTGCTTGCATTTTATAACTCTAATGAATCTTCTGTATCTACCCACATCTGTAAATTGCCCTCAAGATATAATCTCGCATATTCAAGTGGTTCATCGACTGCAAGTGAAGTCAATGCACAGTTTACAGAGCGGTGTACGCATGCACAGTCTGATCCGGGTGTGGTTTTTAAATCCTTTTCGGCTTCCCAGCAGTCAATGCGAAGCATATAGCCAACATTTGTATAAATGTCAATGCTGTTTCGTTGTGGATTGTATTCTGCAAATATTGTTCTCATCGTATCCCATCTCCTTATCTGCAAACGTCTGTCCGTCTCCCAACTTGGAAAATGTCCTGTCGGATTCCAGCCGAACAAACTTCAAAGCCTCGTCCAGTCCCTTCAACACGGTCTCACCGTTTTCCGCGATGATCTTACGATCCTGGATCACAACGTGCCTCAGCGGCGTCGTCGTCTTCTGATCGTTGTGCAGGATGATTCGCCATGGGTAGGGATTGGTCTTATAGGAATTTACATCATAGATATCGTGCTCCGCAGAACGCTATTGTATCGCTTGCGGTACCGCACTCGCTTTATTTCCGCCTCCAGCAACTCTTGGCTTGGCATCTCAATTTGTTTATTCCGTTTCATAGCTGTTTGTCTTTCTCTCGAGCGGATATCTGCGAGAATAACTGACGCAACTCTGCATGCTCATTTGTAATCGAAGTAATCTTTGCCGACACAGCGTCCCAATATGCCTGAGACTCTGCCTTTGCTTTTTTCAGCATTTCGTCGCATTGCTTTTGCGCAGCCGTTGTAGCGTCCTCTGCTTGCTTCAGCTCCAAACTGGTGATCTGAGCGAAAAGCGGCGATATGCCGCAAGAAGTTTTCAAATTCACCTTGAGAGAAAGAGCACATTGTGATATACTTAAAGTGTAGTGGTGTGCTCTTTTCTCTCTGGGGAAAGGAGTTCATACATGGGAAAAAATCTCAAAGGCAGAGAATGTGGTAAGGGTATCTACCAGAGGAAGGACGGATTGTACAGCGCCCGGTTCGTAGACAGAGCCGGTAAGCGGCACGAGAAATACTTCCAGACGGTTCCCGAAGCAAGAAACTGGATCGCCGATACAAAGTATGCGGATACACACGCGGAGGTTTTTGTCGGCACCGATATTACGGTGGATGAGTGGTTTGATTTCTGGATCGAAAATATTGTCGGAGATTTGGCTCCCAATACGCTCCGCAACTACCGTGACAGATACAAGCACAACATCCAGCCGGTGATCGGCAGGATAAAACTTACGGATGTGAAACCCATGCACTGCAAAAAGGTATTCATCGAAATGGATGCCGATTATTCCGGATCCACCATCCGTCAGGCGTACATCACCATGGGGACGATGCTGAAAGCGGCGAAGATGAACGATCTCATCTCCAAGCATCCCATGGACGGTGTTCGATTTACCAAGCCGGTCCGTGCGGCAAACGACATCAAGTTCCTCACCCGCGAAGAACAGCGTATCTTTCTGGAAACAGCCAGACGCTCTCACAACTATAACCAATATGCGTTGATCCTCGAAACGGGACTGCGCACCGGCGAGCTGATCGGCCTGACATGGGATGCCGTTGACTTCGAGAAACGGACGCTGACGGTGAACAAAACGCTGGAGTTCCGGCACGGTACAAAATCGTGGCGGGCGGGACCTCCCAAAACGCCCAACAGCTACCGTACCATTCCGTTGACAGACACAGCCTATGGCATCCTCCGTGAAGTGTGGGACAGCCGGGAAGAACGAAAATCTTCTCCTGGGCTGGAGCAGACTTTGGAGTACATGGATCGTCGAAGCGGCAGCATGGCAAAGCTGGTGATGCACGATCTGGTCTTTATCAACTGGCGTACCGGAGAACCGGCAAAGAACAGTTCCTATGACACCCATCTCTACAAACTCTGCGACGAAGCAGGAATCCAGCGCTTTTGTATGCACGCGCTGCGCCACACCTACGCCACGCGGGCGATTGAAAGCGGGATGCAGCCCAAAGTGCTGCAAAAGCTGCTGGGACACGGCAGCATCAAAACCACCATGGATCGGTACGTCCATGTGACCACCGAATCTCTGGGCCAAGCGGTACGGCAATTTGAAATGAATGGGGTTATCTGAATGAGAGCCGCGGTTCTGCACCAAAATGGCGTAAAAATGGAGTAGACACCGAAGCTCCCAAACCCGGAAACCCTTGAAAATACAGAGAAAATAAAGGAGAATGAAGATATATGAAATTAGGTATCGTAATACACGAGCCTTTTTTCATATCTTCATATAAGTTCATGTAACGCTACAAAGCGTTGAAAATTCTAGCTTTTTTAGGCCTTACACTTCATATAATTCCATATAACATCATGCCGTTTCACGGCAAATTGGTGCGGAATTGGTGCGGTGTTCATCTCGAAGTCAGAGCCCAACACATCAGAACAATGAAAGATTCTATATATTTTCATCAAAAGCGCAGGAAACAGCATCCGCTATTTCCCGCGCTTTTTGTGTTCTGATGCTCAACGCACGCCTCTAATCCTAACTGTATTTATATTCATATTTTTCGGAAGGAGTCTCTGTCATGACTGAATATAAACTTGAAATCAAGCAAATCGTAGACTACCCCAAATGCCGCATCTACCGGCAATTCATACAGAGTCTGATCACAGACCGGAACATCCGTACAAACGGGTGCTCCGGTCTTTTTCATTATGTGGTGCTTTGCTGCTACGCAAACTTCCGGACGTCCTACCAACGGTACGACGGTATCAGCTACATCGTGCATCCCGGCCAGTGGATCTGCCCGCTGCGGGAGCTGCGGATGTGGTTCCGCGCGAGAACGAATCGTCAGCTTCTGCGGCAGCTTGATTCTCTCCAGCGCCATCACTTCATCGAGTATGACCTGATCGGCCGCGGACAGCTTGTGCAGTACCGCATTCTCGACTGGCCGCACTATAACACTGTGCTGGATTATAGCTGCCCGTGCCAGAAGGATTCCGGATTCTTCTTCCTGCCCATGAGCGCAGCGTCACGGCTGCTCAGTCTTGGAAAATGCTCCGAGATGGACGCACTGCTCGATCTCTGGCTGAACGCGATCTATAACGACCATCAGGTCGCCGGTTCTGAGGCTGGGCCTGTGGTCTATCTGCGAAACGGCACCGGCAGCCCGCTCGTTTCCTATGCAGAGTTGGGCAAACGCTGGGGCGTATCCAAGGCAACCGCCGGACGTATCCTCGGCAAATTCGCGCGGCTGGAATACATCAAGACCTTCTCGTTTCCCGGCCGCAGCGGAACGGCGATCTATTTGCAGAACTATCTGTCCACCATGTTTCAGATCTCCGATGTTATGGTTGATAAGGAGGAAGTAGCAATGGCACTGAACCTCTGTATCCGTGTACAGGACTGTGCGCAGGATATGGCTCAACCGGACTGCGCATCAGATTGCTCGATCAGCGTTTCAAAATCGCACACGGAGATTCTGATTGCCGAAGTCCTGAAGCTCTTGAAAACACAGGGCGTTTGCTGCACGACCTGCCCCCGCTTCCAGTATAGGTTATATCCCTTATCCGATTGCGTCGGAGTCTTATGGGAGCACGAGACGGAGGATCTTCGGTTGGGGCTGATGCTCTTCTGCGGCGGCACGCAAACGCGGTATTTTGAACTCACGATCCAGCAGAAAGGAGCAAACGACGATGGCGAAGAATAAGCTGCCCCTAGCAGACGTGACCGAAGCCCCGCACTATCACGATACATGGACACTGCTGCGGAAATACCGCGACGTGGTATGGAGTCTGGAGGTTTCCGTGCGGCAGGTCCGGAATCGGTTCCGAATCGACTACGGTAAAACAATCGAGGATTTTCTGGAATCCGTCTATCTGGCCGGCGCGGATCTCTCCGGCACAGAGCTGGAGCATCAGGCAAAGTGCATCGAGCAGAGCCATAAAATGCTCTGCCTTGTAGACAGCGCTGTGGATCTCATGCGCGCCAAGCACAAGAACGGCGAGGAATTTTACTGGCTGCTTTATTACGCCTACCTCTCCCCGCAGGAGTTACAGAACGTCGAGGAAATCATCGACCAGCTTCGCCCACATATCCGCGACATCAGCACCCGGACGTATTACCGGAAGCGCAAAGAAGCCGTCGAGGTACTCAGCTCGGTGTTGTGGGGATATACCGCTCAGGATAGTGCGGAGATCGTGAGGGAGTTTTTGCAGTAAGTTGAATATTGGCGGGCAAGGCGCTCAGAAAACCACCTTGCCCGTAAGGCATTCAAAAATTTTGAGTATCCTAGCTTCTAACCTATCCGATGTCTACTTCATCAGTTTTGTCTAAACTGTCCTGCGTGATACCAAACTCTTTATAGAAACTCTCTGCTGGTACAAACGCTGCGAAATCTGCCTTCGCCATACGATCAGATGCCAACGCCAACAGTTTGGCATCGTTCACCTCCACACTACCACTGTATCACCAGCAAGATGATTTATCAAGAAAATCACTGTAAAATTCGTTGCCGTCCCCATATTCCTGCTGGTAACGTGCTGATGCTCATTCCTGATTGACAAAATAGCGGATGGCACATATAATGAATATGAAAGTATAAACGTTTCCCGTGCGGCGGTACGATAAGCCATACTGTGCCTGAACAGGTTAAATGTTAGGATTATTTAGTTGCTTTGAAGGGTGCCGCGGCTAACAGCCAGCAGAAAACCGCCACCATTCAACAGCAAGCGCTGGATAACAGAAATGTTGTCCAGCGCATTTTTGAAGGGTTCAGATATATGATACGTGAACTATTCACCGGGCGAATCAGACTATTATAAGGAGGCAGTAACGTGGAAAATTTAGATAAACTTGTAAATGAATTGCGGAATCTGCCCAATGAAACTCAGTGGTTGGAGTTTAAACACAACAACTATGAGCCGACTATGATCGGTCAGGACATCAGCGCACTGGCAAACAGTGCAGCTATGTGTGAAAAAAGCAGTGCCTACATGCTGTGGGGAATTGATGACAAGACCCACGAGATTGTTGGTACAGATTACAACTTACAGACTCTTAAAAAGGGTAATCAGGAGTTGGAGAATTGGTTGCGCTCCTTACTCTCCCGCAACGCAGATTTTGAATTTCACACGGTTCCTATGAATGGTAAGAATGTGGGCGTACTCATAATATATAGAGCAGCCAATCAGACTGTGATGTTTGAGAAGGTTGACTATATCAGAGTAGGGAGTTATACAAAGAAATTGAATGAGTTCCCCGCTTTACAAGCGCAGTTGTGGGACAGAATCCGCAACACAAAATTTGAAGAACGTTATACAAAACAGGACTTGGAGCTTGCCGACGCTTTGCGCCTGTTGGACTTTACCGTATATTTTGATATCCGGAACATTCCACAACCGTCCGACAATAACGGTGTTGCCCATTACATGGTGGAGGAAGGCATTATCGTCAGACAGGACAATGGGCTCTTTGCCATTACGAATCTTGGCGCGATTCTTTTTGCCAAACGACTGACTGATTTCCCCCGCATTTCCCGTAAAGCCATTCGTGTTGTGCAATACCAAGGTAATAATCGCCTAAATATGCTGAAGGAGGATGTTGGTGGAAAAGGTTACGTGGTCGGTTTTGAGGGGCTGATTAAGTATATTGAAGCATTGCTTCCGACACAGGAAGTGATTGCTGGTGCACTACGTGAGAAGAAAACAGCCTATCCGAGTATCGCAGTCAGAGAGGCGGTCGCAAACGCATTGATCCATCAGGACTTTTCTGTGACAGGAACAGGTCCTGTGGTCGAGATTTTTGAAAAACGTATTGAGATTACAAATTCCGGAACACCGCTTGTAGATGTACGACGCATTATCGATAACCCGCCGAAATCCAGAAACGAGAAACTGGCATCCTTAATGCGTCGGCTCAGAATGTGCGAAGAATTGGGTACTGGTTGGGATAAAATCGTTATCACTTGCGAGCTATATCAGCTCCCGGCTCCGAAGATCGAATTATTTGAGGACAGCACCAGAGTTACCTTATTTTCTGAAATGCCTTTCTCCAACATCTCTATGGCGGATAAACTGTGGGCCTGTTATTTGCATGCCTGTATTAAGCATGTGCAAGGCGAACAGTTGACAAACAGTTCCCTAAGAGAACGATTCGGATTAAAAGATTCTGCGTCAGGTACGATATCACGGCTGATCAAAGAAGCGGTTGCATCGGAACTCATCAAACCGCTTGATCCGACGACAGCTCCGAGATACATGAAATATATTCCTATCTGGGCATGAGTTAACTTGCTGACAATTTGCTCGAAGAAGCGGTTTGATATGTTTTGAGAGCAAAAAACGCAAGATATGCGACGAAAACAGAAGCAAAATACCCAGATAGCAAAAGAATTTAACTTGCTTGTAACTTGCTGTGACCACAAATAATGAAAAATGCGCCACAGTATTGACACAACATTGGCACCGTTTTGCTCTTTCGGCGCAAATCCGGATATGCTATACTAAAGATGCTCAAAAGCATATAAAAACTGAATCTTGTTGCGAGCAGACGCCTGTACTGGGCGTCTGCTTTTTGCATCGGGAAAAGAAAAGGAGGAGCATCTTTGAACACATCCAACAACCTGCCGCAGCTTCCGCCACCGAGGAAAAATCCGGGGCGCTGGCTCTATGCCGCATGGCTCGGCGCCAGCATTCTGCCGCTTCTGGTTCAGCCGGCTTCGGCCACGACGATCTGGGAAAAAGCGACGGAGATTATGAAGGACGTTTACCAGCAGATTCTTCTCATCTCCACAATCGCCGCTATCGTCACCGCGTCCGTCGCGCTTTTAATGATGAATTTCTCCCGCAGCGGCAGAACGGTCGAGGAATCGCGTGCATGGCTCAAGCGCATCGCGATCACCTGGGCGATCCTGAACGGTCTCGGCTTTATTATGGCCTACGTCACGCCTTTCTTCTCCGGCGGTCAGTGGACGGCATAAAGCATGGGGATTCTTGACGGCGTTGTCGAATGGATCTCCGAACAGATCATGCACGGTCTGGACCTCATCAACACGTCAGTACTCGGCGCGCTCGGCTGCGGAATGGAGACGTTTCTGCGTTACTTCCCGGCAGCTGAAACAATGTATGATATTTTTACCGCCATCGGCATCGGCCTGATTTTATTGATGTGGGTCTGGAACCTGTTCAAAAACTACTGGCTGGGCGCTGGCTTTGAAGCAGAGCACCCGGTCAAGCTGACCTTTCGCGCGATCATCTTCATCACGCTCACATACTGCGCGAAAAGCATCGTCGAGATCGTCCTGAAGATCGGCGGCACGCCGTATGACTGGATCTTATCATCCGAGCTGCCGCCGCTCAGCTTTGCGGATTTCAATTCCGTCATGCTGGTCATCATCGGCGCTTGCGCAAACGGAGCGGTCACGCTGATCGTGCTCATCATCGTTGTGCTGCTGGCGTGGAACTATCTGAAGCTGCTCTTTGAAGCCGCCGAGCGGTATATCCTGCTCGGCGTTCTTGTTTACACCGCGCCGGTCGCGTTCTCGATGGGCGGCTCTCAGTCCACAGCAAACATCTTCAAGGCATGGTGCCGGATGCTGGGTGGGCAGGTGTTTCTGCTGCTCATGAACGCATGGTGCCTGCGGCTGTTTACCAGCATGGTCGGCACGTTTATCGCAAATCCTTTGTCCCTATAAGGAGTATCCATGAGAAAACGATTCTTTTTGAACTGTCTACTGATTCTCACCCTCGTTGTAGTTATGTCAACTAGCGCATTTGCCATTTCCGAGAGTGACGTAGAATCTGCAGTCAGTGCTTCCGGGAAAGAAGCTGTCTCCGGCAATGTACTGGTGTGGTTTCTGTGCGCCATTGCCTTTTTGAAAGTGTCGCAGAAGATCGACAGCTTCTTGTCCAGTCTCGGTCTGAACGTTGGGCATACCGGCGGCTCCATGCTCTCTGAGGCGATGATCGCCATGCGCGCCATCAACACCGCGACCAGCGCGGTCGGCAGCGCATTGGGAGGCCGCAGCCGTCACGGTTCTGCTCCTGCATCCGGGAAATCCAGCAGTGGGAGCGCGGCTGCGGCAGGCTTTTTCAGCGGCGGACTCGTCGGCATGGCAAGCCGCAAAATCGCGAGCGATGCGGTGCGTACAGCAACTGCTGAAAAGAACATCGTCCAGCCGCAGCAGGCGGAGGCAACTGTCAGCCGGACACACGCGAGCAGCGACACCCATTCCGGTTCGCAGTCCGCTTCCGAGCAGCAGCGGCAGAACACCAGCCAGCTTGACCAGAATCAGCAGACGGTTTCCTCCCGCGCCGTAAACTCGGAACAGCGTGAAAAGTCCCAACAAGCGCTCCACGAATCCCAGCATTCTATGGATGCCAGCCGGCTCCATCAGGATACGCAGTCCGCGCAGGAGCAGCAGTTCCACGCGGCGCTGCATACGGAGGATCAGCAGGCATCGCATCTGGCGTTCCAGTCAGAACAGGGCGAGTTTGTCGGCTCTGTGGTGCAGTCGGATGAATTTGATGCAAGCAGTGAAGAAGCCAGAACGGAACAGTCGCAGGTCATGCAGTCTGCCTTGCAGCAGGAGCAGATTGGCGTTACCCAGCGCGAGGTGCAATCCGAGGAAAGCCGTTATGCACAGCGTGATACGATAGCTGGTTTCCACGCGGAACAGTCCGGCATCACGCAGCGTGAACAGGCACAGCACATTCAGCAGGATACGCAGACCGCCACCTTCAGACAGGTGGAATCGCAATCCCAACAGCATACTGCGCAGTCTGACAAACAGTTTTTCGCCGTCCGCAATGGCCTTTCCAAAACCAGCATTGCGGAGCGGACTGTCCAGGCGCAGGAGCGCCCCGGCAGATTCCTGCACAGCAGAACACCATCTGCTGCGCCCGCTTCTGCCCCGGCAAATGAAGCACCCGCCGCCCGGTCTGCTCCGATCCCGTCCGCACCGACGCAGTTCCGCAGCTTCGGCGGAACACTGTTTGCGAAATCGCTCTATCAGGGCGGCGCGTTTGCCAACGATGTGATCGGCACGGTTGCCAAGGGTGATTACCGCACGACCGGCTCCATCACCGGCGAAACTGCGACGCGCTCTCTGATGTCCTATATGGGCTTCACCGCGTTGGGAGAACACGCAACCAACATTCCGCGCTATCAGGACGTGGAGATCGGCGGCGGCCGCATCACAGGACGCGAGTTTACGCCGGAGCATCCGGGCGGCATTGATTTCTGTATGTATCATGCCGACCAGTACGCCCAACCGAAGGGCGATTACAGCAAGGTCTACTCCGCGGACGACGCCGCATGGTATAAGCAGTACGCAGCGGACACTGTAGAACGAAAGCCCTATCAAACGGAGGACGGCAAGATCGCCTATCACGAAAAGATCGTGCAGAAACTGCCGAATCCGCCGCAAAGAAAAGATCGGATGTGAGAACCTATGAGTCAGGAACAGCGGGACAGCTATGTGATCCCGCCAAACTTTATTGAGGGCGGTTCGTTCTTCGGCGGCTTATTCAAGGCGCGAAATGTGGTCGAGGCGGTCATTCTTGCCGCCGGCACCGGGCTTCCGATCCTGACGCTCTCGTTGACGCTGACCGTCCGGATCATTCTGCTCTGCCTGACCTCGCTGCCGCTGGCGCTTCTGGCGCTCATCGGGATCGCGGGGATGCCGCTCTCGTCCTATATCATTCTGTTTTTTCGTTTTCTGCGTAACCGCAGAAGCCTGAGTCAAAGCGGCGGCAGAAGCAGCCGAAAGCAGGCGATCCTCCCGACATGGGATAAGAAGTCCGGCCCCAGCACGGCTGTGCAGCCTGCCGCCTATAAAAAGGACGGCAGCCGCATCCGTTTTGCGAAGGACACGCGCCGCCTGATGCTGGACACCGCCTATCGCCAGAAGAAACAGGCAGCGCGCCCCGGCAATCCGCTTGCAGCGTATGTGCCGATTCAGAAAATCGAAAACGGCATTGTCTACACGACCGACCACCGATTTATCAAGATCCTGGAGATCGTGCCGATCAACTTTCTGCTCCGCAGCGCAAGAGAGCAGCGGAACATCGTGTATTCGTTTATCAGCTATCTCAAAATCGCGCCCGTGAAGCTGCAGATCAAGGTCATTACGAAACGCGCGGATATGAACCGGCATATCGAAACCGTGCGCCGGGAGATGGCGCAGGAGACGAACGAAAGCTGCCGGATGCAGCAGGAGGACTATCTGAAGCTGCTCAAAAAGCTCGGCTCCAGAGAAGCCATTGCGCGAAGATTTTTTCTCATCATGGAGTATGAACCGCTCCCCGGCGCGAAGAAAGACCGTGAAGAAGCGGATGCCATTTCGTCACTGCAAACAGCGGCGCGGACGGCGGCAAATTATCTCCGGCAATGCGGCAACAGCGTTGTCCAGCATGAGAATGAGGACGAAGCTGCCGCCGAAATGCTCTACACGTTTCTCTGCCGCAGAGAAAGCACGGACGTTCCGTTTTTACAGCGCATCTCCCACATCACATCCAACTATATAAAAGCTGGCTGCTCCATCGACGAGATTCCCGTCGGTGATTTTTTTGCGCCCTCGCAGCTGGATTTCACGCATGGCAGCTATCTCTGCATCGATGGAACGTACTATGCGTATTTGCTGGTGCCGTCGGACGGGTATAAGTCCGAGGTTCCCGCGGGCTGGCTGAGTCTACTGGTTAACGCCGGGGACGGCATTGACCTTGATGTGTTTCTGACGCGCCAGCCGAAGGATCGCATGATCCGCAAACTCGGCCAGCAGCTTCGCATCAACCGCAGCAAGATCAAGGAGACCAGCGACACCAATACAGACTTTGACGACCTCGACAGTGCCATCCGCAGCGGCTATTTTCTGAAAGACGGTCTGAGCAACCATGAGGATTTCTACTATCTGAATCTGCTCATCACCGTGACCGCAGACAATCCGGACGATCTGGACTGGAAATGTGCGGAGATGAAAAAGCTGCTCATTTCGCAGGACATGAACGTGCAGAGCTGCAATTTCTGTCAGGAACAGGCGCTCCGCTCGTCTTTTCCGCTCGTGAAGCTGGATAAATCGCTCTTTGAACGCAGCAAGCGGAATGTGCTGACGCTGGGCGCAGCAAGCTGCTATCCGTTCACGGCGTATGAGCTGTGTGACGACAACGGTATCCTGCTCGGCGTCAACAAGCACAATAACTCTCTCATCATCGTGGACATCTTTGATTCGCGCATCTACAAAAACGCCAACATCGCCATTCTCGGCACGAGCGGCAGCGGCAAGACCTTTACCATGCAGCTCATGGCGCTGCGGATGCGGCGTAAGGGTATCCAGGTGTTTATCGTCGCGCCGCTCAAAGGGCACGAATTTCATCGGGCCTGCTCCAACATCGGCGGTGCGTTCATCCAGATCTCGCCCGCATCCCCCAACTGCATCAACGTCATGGAGATCCGGCAGACAGACCGCTCGGTCGATGAGCAGCTCGACGGCAGCACCGTGGAGCACTCCATGCTGGCCGCCAAGATCCAGCGGCTGCACATCTTTTTCAGCCTGCTGATCCCCGACATGAACCATGAGGAACGGCAGCTTCTCGATGAAGCCATGATCCGAACCTATGCCAAAAAGGGCATTACACACGACAATGACACGCTCCGCGACCCCAAGCACCCGGAACGATACCGCGAGATGCCAATTCTGGGCGATCTGTACGCGGTACTCAAGGAATCTTCCTCTACGCTGCGGCTGGCAAACATTCTGAACCGGCTCGTCAGCGGCTCTGCCAAGACGTTCAACCAGCAGACGAACGTGTCTCTCGATAACAAATACATCGTTCTGGATATTTCGGAGCTGACCGGCGACCTTTTGACCGTTGGGATGTTCATGGCACTGGATTTTGTCTGGGATAAGGCGAAGGAGAACCGTACTGAGGAAAAAGCCATTTTCATTGACGAATGCTGGCAGCTCATCGGCGCCAGCAGCAACCGTCTGGCAGCGGAATTTGTGCTGGAGATTTTCAAGATCATCCGCGGCTACGGCGGCTCGGCCGTCTGTGCAACGCAGGACCTCAATGACTTCTTCGCGTTGGAGGACGGCAAATACGGCAAGGGCATCATCAACAACTCCAAGACCAAGGTGATCTTGAATCTGGAGGATGAGGAAGCCCAGCGCGTCGGCTCCATTCTGCATCTTTCTGAAGCTGAGCTGATGGAGATCACGCATTTTGAGCGCGGCAGTGCCCTTATCAGCACGAACAATAATAATGTTGCCGTCGAGATCAAATGCAGCGAGCTGGAAAAGGAACTCATCACCACCGACCGCAGGGAGCTTCAGGAGCTGCTGAAACGGAACGGAAAAACAAGCTAAAACGTACACAATACATTCTTTATGCGTATAACGGCTATCCTCAAATCTGGTGACTACTGCTTGTGCGTATTCTGTGCGGCAGTTATACGCACAAAAATTAGAGGTGACGACTATGAAAACCCGCGCACAGATCTACTCGCACGAAGCCAGCGGCATCCTGCGGGATATTTCCACCTATGGTGTCCTGACACAGAAACAGATTTTAGGTTTGTACCCACAGAAAGACGAACAGCTCAAAAACCTTTTGTCCTATCTCTGCAAGCAAAAACGATTGTTCCTTGTGGACGGCTTCTATTCCCTGACGCCGGAGCTGCCGAAAGACCGCGACCGTGGTTTGGAAGCGGCGGTGACCGTTCTGGCGGATTTTATGGAGCAGGTCGAGTATCACGCTGCGGGAGAATATCCCGTGAAGATCATCTTTCTTGCCGGCGGCGAGGTCTATGAAATTCTCTACGCCGAACCGGGCAAAGAAGCCATTCTAAACCTGCTGCTTGCCCGCCCGGAGCAGGAACCACCCATGCGGCTGGTCATTCTGGAAGATGCCGCGCAGGTCGCTCTGCTTGCTATCCCAAATGTACGCGCATACTGCCTGCTGGATGGTGATGGAAGTGTTCAATATCTTCAAGAACTCATGTAAAAGGACGGATGCAAAGTCTGCATCCGTCCAGTAAATAAACTACATCAATTTTCTTCTCGCTTATGATGGGGTTGTGGCTCGTATTTTTCTTTTTGGTACTTCTGATATTTTTCCGTTCTTTCCGATTGTCCACCAGAATCAAGAGTCTGCTCGTCATAGATAATCGGCTCGGTGCAGACCGCATCCATCAAAATGCGCTCCAGATGCTCATACTCAGAAATCTGATCCAGTGAGGCCATAACAAAGGAATCGCGCACATATCCAGCACTTGCGGCCATCAATTCGTGATCCATGTAATAGCCATAATGCTCAACGAACAGCGTCATCATCATAACGACCGTTCGTGTATTGCCTTCACGAAACGGATGCACCTGCCATACACGCGGAAACAGCCTTGCAAGATCATGTACAAATTCTTCTTTGGAGAACCGCTCCCACTGTTTCTCTGAAATAGCGGTGAATGCTTTCTCCAAATCATCCGGAATCGCTTCGTCGTTGCTGTACCAAACGCTGCGCCCGCCCAGCAAACGCTCCCGTTTTTCAATATTGATAAGCCGATACTTCCCAGCCCAATCATAAATATCGCCAAACAGAAACCGATGGATCTCGCACAATCCGGCAGGTGTAAAATCCGAAAAGCCGCGCTCATACAAGATCATCATGTTGGCGCGGGACTGCTCCGCCTCGATCAGATCAAGCGTTTTCTCATCCCGGATGTCCAGCTTGTTTTTCAGGACAGGAACATCCTCGTATAAATAAATGTCAGACACGGCTGCGCACCATTGCTGCAAGCTTTCTGTGGGAAGCAAGCAGTGCAGATTTCATTTGCTGGTCTGTGATTTCACCTTTTGCCCAAC
>ENA-UOOD01000926-UOOD01000926.1-human-gut-metagenome-genome-assembly--contig:-CS67-NODE-926-length-32594-cov-28.762746_pt1 | contig 32594 bp, 20 predicted proteins | sample MGYA00242464_ERZ724011 | MGnify/ENA metagenome assembly ERZ724011 | reverse complement strand
ATGGTGTAATGGTAACACGTGGGTCTCCAAAACCTTTGTTGAGGGTTCGAGTCCTTCTGCCCCTGCCAAAAAAGAGCCAGTTTCGTGAGAAGCTGGCTCTTTTTTTAATTTCTAATCTTTTAATAAGTTCTGCATTAATAAAAATTCCCCCGATATGTCACGAAGGAAATCGAACTATTTCAACAATGTGAATATCAGTTAATCTTGACTGGAACAACACGTTACAACAACAAATAAGTTATTCCGCCAAGTACATATGCGATAACGTCATAGACATCACTAACTCCTTGATGCACAAAGAAAGGCGCAACGTACTCCCAGAATATTCCGCATATTAGCGTTATTGTGACTGCCATCGAAACCGTATCCACTCGATAATGACGATATTTGCTATGCTCTAAAATCAAATTGATATACGCGATTATGAAAATTCCTCCTAAAAAATCATTAAAATGACATTTTAAGATGTACGATATTGCGGGTATAACAACGACATTTTTCAAGTAAAAACGATTCAGTGCATATAGGAATAGGACGCAAACAATTTTACTGATATCATCCATCCTTTTGAATTTATTCATTAAGCGAATGATAGTATGAGCACTGCCACGATGATTGCGCCAACAACGCCCCAGAACCCCATGCCACCATTGTTCGGATTAGACATTATTTCCCCTCCTTGTCATTGTTTTCAATAGTCTTTCCGTTAAAAAACAGTAATTTCATTCTGCTCTTTATCGTCATATTCCACCATTTATCTTGTTTTCTGTGTTTCTTCCCCCCAATGCAGTTTTACTCACAAATACATATTTTATAGTACAGTCCACCGCCTCCTTATAATATACTGCTTTTATTTTACCCCTCTCCTGAAAAAAGTCAAGTGTTTTCTTGAAGAATTATATATTTCTTACATTTCTAACAAAAACATGGCAAATTGTTGTGTATCTTCACAACGACTTTCGTGTCGGCGTGTAACCACCTTTCAGAAAATCGGTTTTTCTGAAATCAGCTGCCTCAAATCCCCCTCCAAATTTCAAATTCGCACAGAAAACGCGCCCGCCGACCTTCCGACGAGCGCGTTTATACTATTTGGGGCTCTACTCCCGAATTCAGTGCAGGACTTGCTGGACACCACAGTTATCACATTTACACAAATGAGGCGGTCAGCCGCCGAGTTGTGCGGTGTTGCTTTAAATTACTTCTTATTCTTCTGCTCCACCATCGCCTTGACCTTCAGCGGCAGACCGAGCAGGTTGATGAAGCCCGCGGAATCCTTGTGGCTGTACAGGTCGTGGCTGTCGCCGAAGGTGGCGATTTCCTCCATGTACAGGCTGTTCGGCGACTTCACGCCCGCATTGATGCAGTTGCCCTTGTACAGCTTCAGCTTCACCGTGCCGTTGACCGCCTGCTGCGTGCTGTCCACAAACGCGGAGAGCGCCTCGCGCAGGGGCGTGTACCACATGCCGTCGTACACCAGCTCCGCGAACTTGCTCGCAACCAGCTCCTTGTAGTGGCTGGTGGCGCGGTCAAGCGTGATGGATTCGAGGATGCCGTGCGCGGCGTAGAGCATCGTTCCGCCGGGAGTTTCGTACACGCCGCGGGACTTCATGCCCACCAGACGGTTCTCCACCAAATCCGCGCAGCCAACGCCGTTGCGGCCCGCGATTTCGTTCGCCTTCGTCAGCAAATCCACCGCGTCCAGCTTTTCGCCGTTGATGGCGACCGGCACGCCCTTCTCGAAGTCCACCGTGACGTATTCGGGCTGATCAGGCGCTTTTTCGGGCGTGACCATCGTCAGCAGCAGATCTTCCGGCGGCTCGTTCCACGGATCTTCCAAATCCGCGCCCTCGTGGCTGATGTGCCAGATGTTGCGATCCATCGAATACGGGCGATCCTTTTTGACCGGGACGGGAATGCCGCGCTTTTCGGCGTAGTCAATTTCCTCCTCGCGGGTCTTGATGTCCCAGATGCGCCACGGTGCGATAATCTGCATGTTCGGATCGAACGCCTTGATGGTCAGCTCGAAGCGGACTTGGTCGTTGCCCTTGCCGGTGCAACCGTGGCAGATGGCAGTGCAGTTCTCCTTGTGGGCGATTTCGACGAGGCGCTTGGCAATCAGCGGCCGCGCGAAGGACGTGCCCAGCAGGTACTTGCCCTCGTAGACCGCGCCCGCCTTGAGCGTCGGCCAAATGAAGTCCTCGACGAACTCCTTGCGCAGGTCTTCGATGTACAGCTTTTCCGCGCCGCACTTCTTCGCCTTTTCGTGGAGGGGCTCCAGCTCTTCGCCCTGCCCGACGTCGCCCGCAACGCAGACCACGTCGCAGTCATAATTTTCCTTCAGCCACGGCACGATAATCGAGGTATCCAGACCACCGGAATAAGCCAGCAATACGCGCATCTTCGCCATAACAATCGACTCCTTTATCTTCATCCTGATTTTCATCATTTTTGTGTCCGTCTGCCGGACAAGATGGATTATACAGCAAGATGAATAAAAATGCAATAGGTCTGCATAAATTTTCTCGGATTTTTTTCGGGGGGATGATGCAAGGTCTTCCACACGCCCCGTGCAGATTGCAACGTGTAAAATGTATTGTATGCTCCCAGCAGGACGACTTTGCCTCCACACGCCCCGTGCAGATTGCAACGAGGAAAGGAGAAATGCAATGAAATATCTGCATCTTTGCCTCCACACGCTCCGTGCAGATTGCAACGGTTTATCAATAGTACGGATGAAATTGAAGTGCACCTTTGCCTCCACACGCTCCGTGCAGATTGCAACGGCAGAAATGCACAGAATTGCAATATGCACTTTTCAGAACGTGTGTTGAGTTGGTAGATAGCTTTTCAGTATTGAACAAAGCAATGCTGCGCTGACTATTTTCCCGAAACTCTTCTGCTGTCAAGGCGACCTTTGCCGCCATTAGCGACAGCCCCGGACGGACAATCGACCGGTTTTGCTGGTGCGAACCGCACCGGATTTTCATGTTAGCTGATGATTCGCCTGATGCCCATGCTGGGAATCGTATGCGGCAGTTCTGAAAGCCGCTGAATCGTCATATGATGATACGCAACAAATTGAGGATAGTCACGTTGGAGTGCCTCGCGGTCAAATACTCGGTAAAGTTCTTCCCCAAACTCTTTCTGTAATTCCTTCCTATTATATTCCGGCAAGTCTCTTCTGCAATGCTGAAGCAGGAACGCCGAGTACAAATCGCGCTGAATGCGTTCACCGTCTGGCATAATGTTCCAGCGGTTTTCAAGTGCCTTCTTGATGCAAGTGTCTGTCTGGTGGTTGTACTGACTGGCGCACACATGCGTGTCAACCTCTTTCACCCCTTCCAGCCCGCGTGACTGGCATTTCTGTTTCAGCATCGTAATCAGCATGGCAGGTGCTTTGTTGGCAATGGACTTTCCAAAGCGCTTTTTGCGTTTATACCGTCCTGTCTTTTCGGAAATCTCCGTTTTATTTGCCCTGTGCGCTAAATCGCAGTAACTCATGTTCTCCACAAAGAAGCAATCACCCAGCGTCAGCAGATAATTTGCCAATTCGTTATGCTGCTGTTTTCGGATGTCCGCCTGATGATGCTGAATCATTGCCAGCTGGTGCTGAATCCGTCTGTATCGCTTGGACTTGTTCCGCGTCAGCTTTACGCCTTTCTTGATGGTACCATCCGGCTTATAGTTTTCCGGATTTGTCGCCCGTCGGCTTCTGTCCAGCTTTCTTTGAAGCAGTAATTTCTCCTGCTCAATATTCTGAACACGGTCAGCCAATTCTATCAAATCTACTTTGCTATCTGCCGAATACGCCAGCGTCCGTGTGCCAATGTCGATGCCGACGACACCACGCCCGATGGGATGCTTCGGCGCACCGCTTATCGGGTCGCGCTTCACCGCCGGCTTTCCTTCCAAAACAAGCTGTGCATACCAATGCGGCTTTGTCTTGCCGTCTTGACGAAGGATGCGCACATATTTCACGCGCTTGCTGAGCATTTCCGTTTCATAATCGTTGTCAGGGGACAGTTTCAGCGGAAGTTTCAGCCCTTTCCATTCGACATAGCTGCCGCGAAAAATTATTTCGATGCCACCACTCTTTCCCGTCTGTGAATAACCTCTCAGCGAGGATAATTCTCCCTTTTTCTTAAAATGCACCATCTTTCCATCTTTTGAAAGCAGCACTTTTTCAAACGCCGTCCAAGCTTGTGACGCAATTCCATGAACTGCCACGCTTGAAGCAATGTTATCCTTGAAATGCGGATAATAATGTTTCATATCCGCCTTAAAGTGGTTTTCGCTAAGTCCATTTTGATCCAGCAATTGTCGTTTCTTTTTCCAAAGTTCTTTTGTTTCTTCTTGCTTCGCGTTTTCCAGCTTCTGTTCAATTTCTTGATATTGCTGCGTTCTTTCGAGTTTGCGCAGTTTCTTCAACTCCGCATGAACTATCGTATTATAGATTTGTCTACCAATTTCAAAGCGTTTTTCAAGGCGGTCGGACTGCCACTTTTCCAATTTAAGCGGCAACGTGAGGCAACAAGTATCTGTGCTACTCCTTTTCACGCGCTTCCCTCCCCTTCCTTTGCTTTTCCACCCCATTATACCGCATCTTCTCCTCATTTTCAAGCAAGAACAGCAAATTCGACATTCATCCGCTGTTTTTTTGTTGTACAGTGCTTTTTGCATTTGTCCCATTCGTCCATCTATTCGCCATTCCATTCATCCCGTTCCGAAAACGTATTAAATTGTGAAAAAAATATCGTTAAAATCATGTCAGCCACTTGACAAGAGCTTAACAATCTGCTACACTGTTCTCGTCACCCCGACAAACACCGACATCCCCCGTTCGCGGGCGCATCCCCGCAGGACGGATGAAGTATAAGGAGAGAGTATCATGGCGAAAGAGTATCCGATCGTCGATAGCGTGGAGAGCTTCGAGGCGGCCCTCGCCCGCGTCCGCGCGGCACAGAAGGTCTATGCGACCTACACGCAGGAGCAGGTGGACAAGATTTTCAAGGCAGCTGCCCTCGCCGCGAACAACATGCGCATCCCGCTGGCGAAGATGGCGGTGGAAGAAACCGGCATGGGCGTGGTGGAAGATAAGGTCATCAAGAACCACTACGCCGCTGAATACATCTACAACGCCTACAAGGACACGCAGACCGTCGGCGTGCTGGAGCGCGACGAAGCATTCGGCATGATGAAGGTTGCAGAACCTATCGGCGTTGTCGCGGCGGTCATCCCGACCACCAACCCCACGTCTACCGCCATTTTCAAGACGCTGATTTGCCTCAAGACCCGCAACGGCATCATCATCTCTCCCCATCCGCGCGCGAAGAAGTCCACCATCGCCGCCGCGAAGGTTGTGCTGGAAGCCGCTGTGGCTGCCGGCGCGCCCGAAGACATCATCTCGTGGGTCGATGTTCCCTCGCTGGAGCTGACCAACATGGCGATGAAGGAAGCCGACATCATCCTCGCCACCGGCGGCCCCGGCATGGTCAAGGCGGCATACTCCTCCGGTAAGCCTGCGCTGGGCGTCGGCGCTGGCAACACGCCCGCGATTATCGACGAATCCGCTGACGTGAAGGTGGCCGTCAACTCCATCCTGCACTCCAAGACGTTCGACAACGGCATGATCTGCGCGTCCGAGCAGTCCACCATCGTACTGGACAGCATCTACGACGCGGTGAAGGCGGAGTTCGCCAAGCGCGGCGCGTACTTCCTCGAAGGCGAAGAGCTGGACAAAGTGCGCAAGACCATCATCATCAACGGCGCGCTGAATGCCAAGATTGTCGGTCAGAAGGCGCACACCATTGCCAAGATTGCGGGCGTGGACGTGCCGGAAACCGCCAAGGTGCTGATTGGTGAAGTCGAATCCGTGGATATTTCCGAAGAGTTCGCGCATGAGAAGCTTTCTCCCGTGCTGGCGATGTACCGCGCCAAGGACATCGACGATGCGTTCGACAAGGCGGAACACCTGATTGCTGACGGCGGCTACGGCCACACCTCTTCTATCTACTTGAACGCCGTCACCCGCAAGGATTTGATTGACCGCTTCGCCGCGCGCATGAAGACCTGCCGTATCCTCGTCAACACGCCTTCCTCTCAGGGCGGCATCGGCGACCTGTACAACTTCATGCTGCGTCCGTCGCTGACGCTGGGCTGCGGCTCTTGGGGCGGCAACTCCGTCTCCGAGAACGTCGGCGTCAAGCACCTGCTGAACGTCAAGACTGTTGCCATCCGGAGGGAGAATATGCTGTGGTTCCGTGCGCCTGAAAAGGTCTACCTCAAGAAGGGCTGCCTGCCCGTCGCCCTGAATGAACTCAAGGCAGTTATGGGCAAGAAGCGCTGCTTCATCGTCACCGACGCGTTCCTGTTCAAATCCGGCTTCACCAAGGCGATTACCGACAAGCTGGATGAGCTGGGCATCGTCCACACCACGTTCTACGATGTTGCGCCCGACCCGTCCCTCGCCTGCGCGAAGGAAGGCGCAAAGGCCATGACCTCCTTCCAGCCGGACTGCATTATCGCCATCGGCGGCGGTTCCGCAATGGACGCTGGCAAGATTATGTGGGTCATGTACGAGCATCCGGAAGTGGACTTCCTCGACATGGCAATGCGCTTCATGGATATCCGCAAGCGCGTGTACACCTTCCCGAAGATGGGCGAAAAGGCGTACTTCATCGCCATCCCGACCTCTGCTGGCACTGGCTCCGAGGTCACCCCGTTCGCCGTCATCACCGATCAGGACACCGGCGTGAAGTACCCGCTGGCGGACTACGAGCTGCTGCCGAAGATGGCGATTGTGGACGCTGACATGATGATGTCCGCGCCGAAGGGCTTGACCTCCGCCTCCGGTATCGACGCGCTGACCCACGCGCTGGAAGCCTACGCCTCCATGCTGGCGACGGACTTCACCGACGGTCTGGCGAAGCAGGCGGCTCAGCTGATTTTCGAGTATCTGCCCGCGTGCTACGACAACGGTCAGAACGAGCCGGTTGCCCGCGAAAAGATGGGCAACGCAGCCACGATGGCTGGCATGGCGTTCGCGAACGCGTTCCTCGGCGTCTGCCACTCCATGGCGCACAAGCTGGGCGCGTTCCATCACCTGCCGCACGGCATCGCCAACGCGCTGCTGATTGAGCTGGTCATCCGCTACAACAGCGCCGAAGTTCCCACGAAGATGGGCACCTTCCCGCAGTACGCCTATCCGCACACGAAGCGCCGCTACGCCGAATTCGGCGAGTACCTCGGCTTCAAGGGTGCGAATGACGACGAGACGGTGGAGAACCTGATTCGCAACATCCATGCCCTGAAGGAGCGCGTCGGCATCAAGAATACGATCCGCGACTACGGTGTGGACGAGGAGAAGTTCCTCGCGACGCTGGACGAAATGTCCGAGCAGGCGTTCGACGACCAGTGCACCGGCGCGAACCCGCGCTACCCGCTCATCAGCGAAATCAAGGAAATGTATCTGAAGGCGTACTACGGCGAGTAATGCGCCATTCTCCCCGGCTTGGCAGGAATGCTTCTGCTGGGCCGGGCATTTTTGAGCACAAAAAATTTTATCCGCTTGCAGGAATGTCGCATTTGGGCGGCGAATAGATATTTAGGACAAATATCGACTTTCGCGTTCTCCACTGCCGCTTTACCAACCAACAAGCGCAGGAGGGGGCAAAGCAGTCCAGAGGGCGACCGCAGACTTCGTCTGTTTCCATTGCCCTCTGGTCGCGTCCGCAGACGCGAATCCTCGCATAAACACGCGGACGTTGTGTGATAGCGTCACCAACTCAATCGCAAAAAGGGAGTCCAGAGGGTCACAGACCCTTTGGCAGGTCAAGGGCAGTGCCCTTGCGCCTCTCCCCCCAATAAACATGAACCATATAGAAGGAGGTTTCCCTATGGATTTGACGCATGTGATTGCCGAGCGGGAGAATAAGAAGATTTACCGCGACGGCGCCAAGGCCATCAAGGTGTTTGCCGAAGGGTACAGCAAGGCGGACATTCTGAACGAAGCGCTGAACACGGCGCGCGTGGAAGAGACGGGCCTGCCGATTCCGAAGCTCCTTGCTGTTGACACGGTGAACGGTCAGTGGGCGATTACGACGGAGTTCGTCGAAGGCGACACGCTGGCGGCGCTGATGGCGGCGCATCCGGAAAAGGAAGACGAGTACCTGAACCTGTTTGTTGACATTCAGATGAAGGTTCACGCCTGCACCTGCCCGATGCTCAACAGCCTGACCGAGAAGATGCAGCGCAAGATTTCCGCCACCGACCTCGACGCGACCACCCGCTACGAGCTGCACACCCGCTTGGCGAGTATGCACGTCCACAAGAAGGTCTGCCACGGCGACTTCAACCCGTCCAACATTATCTTGAAGCCCGACGGACAGTGGTACATCCTCGACTGGTCGCACGCCACGCAGGGCAACGCATCCGCTGACGTCGCCCGCACCTACCTGCTCTTCGTCCTGGAAGGCAAGGAAGCGCTGGCGGAGAAGTACCTCTCCCTCTTCTGCAAGAAGAGCGACACCGCCAAGCAGTACGTCCAGCAGTGGATTCCGATCGTCGCCGCGAGCCAGTCCCTCAAGGGCAAGCCCGAAGAGCGCGACCTGCTCATCCGCTGGGCAAGCGTTTGCGAATACGAATAATCATCAAAGGGACTGGCTTCGGTCAGTCCCTTTTTTCGTGGGGATGGGAGACGCGCCATGTAACCATTTCCCCGCATTTGTTGAAATCTGCCACATTTGCAATTTTCCCTATGTAACCAACTTTTCATCCTCTTTTTTTCGTGGTATCATTATTATAAGAAGGGGGGATTTGCCCTTTTCAAACTTATCTGCCGCGATTGCTTGTCAACCGCCTCCACAATCAGCATGAATGAATTATACACGGCAAATATTGCTCTCAGCGTCTTCGCCATGGCGATTATGCTCTTCTCCCTGCGCGGCGACATCAGCCAATCCAAGATCCGAAACCTGCTCTGCGGCGGTCTGTACGCCACCATCGCCATTTGCGCGCTGTGTGAGTGGTCGGGCGTGCAGATGGATGGCACGCCGCCCGCGCTGATTCCGCTGCATATCGCCGTCAAGACCATCGAACTTTCGCTTGCGCCGCTAATCGGTCTGTTCGCGGGCTGCGTTATCCATCCCTGCCCGCGGAAAGTGGTACACAGGCTGCTGTGCCTTGCGGGCTTCCACGCGCTGCTGGTGCTGCTCTCGGCGTTCACAGGGCTGATATTCTATGTCGATGGGCAGAATTTCTATCACCACGGGTTGCTCTACGTGCTCTACATGCTCGCCTACGGGGGCAGCATGGTGTTCTTCCTCGTGCAGATTTGGTTCGCCTGCCGCGCCTATCAGTACACCGGCGGCACACAGCTGATGCTCGCGACGCTGTTCGTGCTGTTAGGGCTGATGGTGCAGCTGTTCCTGCCGACGGTCAAAATCGACTGGATTACCATCAGCTGCGGTGCGCTGATGATGTCGAAATTCTCCAGCGACATGGTACTGCAAACCGACGGGCTGACGCAGCTGGTCAACCGTTTGGGCTACGAGCATTATCTGGCGCGCCTGCGCGTTCCTGCCACCATCCTGATGTTCGACGTTGACCGCTTCAAGGACGTCAACGACTGCCATGGGCACTTGATGGGCGACGCCTGCCTGCGGACGATTGCCGGCTGCATCCGCCGCGCGTATGGGAATTACGGGACGTGCTTCCGCATCGGCGGCGACGAGTTCTGCGTGATACTGACGCGGCGGAACGCGCAATACAACACCATGACGGAGATTTTCCAGCACCTGATGGATGCGGCGCGGGCGGAGAATCCGGTTCTGCCGATGGTATCGGTGGGCTGTTCGCATTTTAATCCGTCGACGGATGAGTTGGCGGATTCCTTGGCGCGGGCGGACGCGCGGATGTATCAGAATAAGGAAGCGCATAGATAAACACAGCCGCGACGAGTGAATACGCTCGTCGCGGCTGATTTTTATTCACCTGTATCCACCGCAGTGTTGGCAGTAGCGCGCTTCCTTCGGGTTTTCTAAGCCGCAAGACTTGCATGTCCAGTAGTCCATACTATCTGAAAGCGGTGCTAACGGCTTCATTTCCGAAAGCGATTTCATTGTGCTGTTACTGTTACTGCTATTTCTATTGCTACTGCTACTGCTACTGCGCGGCAGATAGTTGTCGTTCTTATCTTTTGCAAGTTTTTTCTCTATATTTTCTAATGCTGCACGCAGTTCCAAATCAGGCAAAGCAGCAATGAGGATGTAGCCGATGATGCCAAAGATAATGCACACGGCAATCCAGTTCCCTTTGCTGTACCCTTTCTGCTCAGCAATGCCGCCCGCATACATTGCAAATGCAACGTTGATTGCAATTGCAACCAAAACAATCAGAAAATACGCAAAATCCATGTTTCTCAACCTCCTTGTGTGTATCATATCCGTTTTTTTCTATTTGTCAAGCATTTTCCTCAATTTTCACATATTTTTTCTGCAATGAAAAATCCGAATACAAAAACACGCATTCCACATTCGGAGTGCGTGCTTTTGTTGATATTACCGATTCACATACGCGTCGATTTCATTCCGGCTGGAGATTTGCAGCTTCTCAAAGATGCTCTCCATGTACGACTTCACCGTGTTGACGGAAACGCCCATCAGCGCGGCGATTTCCTTGTTGCTGCGTCCCTTCGCGGCAAGCATGGCAATCGAAAACTCGTAGGGTGTGAGCGCGTCGGTCACCTGCAGCGTCGACACGGGGTTGTGAATTTTCATCCACCCGCGGCTGAAGCGGTAGACCGACTGCACAATCTTGTTGTACGTTTCCGGCTCCTGCTTGCGCAGCGCGCGCTCCACCTGCCCCTGCAAAATGCCGTGATGCTCCACAAACGGGTGGATGTACCCCTCGCGGCTGGCGATGCTCCACGCGGCATCGAACTTCTGCTCCGCGCGTTCATCCTGCTTCAGGCTCATGCAAATCATGCACAGGACGATGTTGAGGTAGATGCTGTCAATGGGGTAGCGCGTGCCTGCCATCAGCAGGGCGGATTCGGCAATGCCCATCGCGTGTTCGTATTCGCGGCGGATGTAGAGCGCGTGGGCGATGGCGTACATGGCGAAATACTGCATTCCGGGCGGAAGAATACCGATGGCAGGGCGGATAGGGGTCAAGTCGAGCTTCTCGGAGTGGAAGAACACGCTGATGAGCGCGTCGGTAATGCTGCTGTACAGCCGCCACGAATCGTCGTTTGCGCGCTGCCCGTCCCGCTGAATCATTTCGAGATTCCGGCGGCACTTGGCGGCATCCCCCGTCTGCAGCATCGCCATCGTGTTGGTAATCAGCGCGGTCAGGCGGATTTCGGGGCACTTGCTCGTCAGGTATTTCTCGCTGATTTCGCGGGCTTCCTCGTGCTCATCGCGGAAATAGTGGTGCAGGGCGCGGGCGATGTCGCGTTCCTCCTCGTCGTTCATGGTCAGCAGGAGATTTTGGAAGCCGTTGTCGCACGGGCGGGAAATCAGCGGCATATAGCACTTTGCCATCCGCGGGGGGATTTTTTCCTGCCCGCGCTGCCCGCTCTTGCGCAAATCCGCCGGATGCGGCGTATTCGCCGGAATCAGCCACCCGCCCGATTTCCGGATTGCCCCCTGAATCCGCCCGGTATTCAGGTAGTAATTCACCATGCGGATGGAAACGCCCCACAGCTCCGCTATTTCCTTTACGCTGAGATAGTCCAATGCGCAGCCCCTCCTTGTTTACGCTTACGGAATTGGCTCCCAAAGCATGGTCGCCGTTCGATTGCCATACGAGCCCTTGGGCAGCATGTAGGAGCGCGGCGTTCCTTCTACGCCGTCGATTTTCCAGCCTACAAAGGTATAGCCCGGGAGGTAGTATGACGGGTCTTCTTCCGGTGCCCCGAAATAAATTTGGTTGTTGATGGTGTATTGAACCCAATTATATGCTTTGCCGTGGCTCACGTAGGTAATGGTGTACGTCGCCACACGCCACTCCGCCTTGTAAATGCGGTCGCCGGTTGAGCCTTTGGGGATAATCATCGGCGTTGAAGGGAACTGACCGCTGCCATCGAGAACCCAGCCGGCAAATTCGTAGCCCGGACGCTCGGGAGGGATGGGTAGGGTGACGGAATCCTCCACGGTGTAGGGTATCGAAGCTATGACTGCGCCGCCGTTCGTGACCAGTGTGATGGTGTATCTGATCACCTTCCAGTTTGCGGTATACGCCTTGTTCCCCGTCGAACCCTTCGGAATTTTGACCCTTGTCTGCGGCGTCGTGATGCGCTCGCCCGTCCAGCCGACAAACTCGTAGCCGTTGCGGGTCGGGGTTGGCAGCTCGAACTCCTCATCCGTTATGGTGTAAACCACCTTTTCTTGACCGCTGCCGCCGTTCAAATCCATGGTGATGGTGTACTCCGCCAAACGCCACTCCGCCTTGTAATGGAGGTCGCCGGTTGTGCCAGGGTAAATAATGAGCGGCGTGAAAGGGAGCATACCGCTGCCATCGAGGGTCCAGCCGGCAAATTCGTAGCCCGGACGGAGAATGTAAGGCAGGGTGAAGAGATCCTCCACGGTGTATTTTATCGGAGACACGACTGGGCCGCCGTTCGTGTCCAGTGTGATGGTGTATTCAATCACCTGCCAGTTTGCGGTATACGCCTTGTTTCCCGTCGAGCCCTTCGGAATTTTGACGCTTGTCTGCGGCGTCGTGATGCCCTCGCCCGTCCAGCCGACAAACTCGTAGCCGTTGCGGGTCGGGGTCGGCAGCTCGAAATCCTCATCCGTCATGGTGTAAACCACCTTTTCTTGACCGCTGCCGCCGTTCAAATCCATGGTGATGTTGTATTCTGTCAGTTCCCAGTTCTCGATATACGTCTTGTCGCCCGTCGAACCCTTCGGGATGGTCACGTTCGGCTGCGGCGTCGTGATGCCCTCGCCTGTCCAGCCAAGGAACGTGTAGCCCGTGCGGGTCGGGGTCGGCAGCGTTACGGTTTGCTCCACCGTGTAGAAATACACTTGCGACGAGCCCGCATTGCCCCCTTCCAGCAGCGTAATGATGGTGTATTCAATCACCTGCCAGTTCGCGGTGTAAGTGCGGTCGCCCGTGCTTCCCTGCGGGATTTCAATGGTTTTCTGCGGTTCGGTGATGCCCTCGCCCGTCCAGCCGAGGAAGATGTAGCCCGTGCGAACCGGGGTCGGCAGCTGGAACGCTTCCGATTCCACCGTGTACTGGATGGGACGGATCGGATCGCCGCCTGCCGTGTCCATCGTGACGGTATAAAGCTTGTCCGCCGTCAGCGTCAAGGTCAGCGGCGCGTAGGGCATGAGGAAGGAAACCGCGTCGTTCCCCTCGCTGATACTCAGGGAAATAGCGGGGTCGCTCAGGAAAACGTGGATGCCGCGATAGCCCGCTGCGGGCTGCATCGTGACCGACACCTGCTCGCCGGCGCAGCACAGCAGGTCGTTGCCTTCGGCAGCGCGGTCGCTGTCCCAGACAACGTTCTGCGCGTCGATGGTCGTGCGCTGTGTGTCCGCCGTCCACGTCAGCGTAACGATGCGCCTTTCTTCGCGGCCTGTTACGGTCAGGAATGCGTTGGTTTTTTCGCCGCGCAGTCCCGTCAGGTGAATGAGGGCACGCTCGTCCGCGCCGAAGTCGCTGCGCTTGAGCTGCGTCACCCACTCGCCGCGCTCCTTATCGAAGGTGAAGCTCGCCACGGCGCCGCTGCGCAGGGTCAGGCTCGGCGTGAAGTAATCCGGGCGCGCGCCGCTGATGCGAACGCGGTAGGTGATGCGCCCGTCCTGCTCGCCATAGCGGTAGACGTACACCGGGAATTCCGCTACCAGCGTGCTGTCATCCGTCAGCGGGAACACAACATCGCCCTCGCGGGAAAGATAGACATAATTTTCCGCCACAGCAAAGCAGGATTCGCCGCCATTCAGGCGGTAGACCTTGCTCCACGGGTCTGCGCTGCGCATTTCCGGCAGCAGCACATACTGCTCCTGCAAATCCGGATACTTCTCCGCAAACGCCGCCTCGATGCTGTCCATCATGTTGACCGCGCCCATCGGGCAGCTGTCGCCCGTGTACTGCACCGTCGTTTCGGTCAGCAGCGCGCCGTCCCAATCCGCCGTTTCCAGCTGCATGTCCTTGGCGCTCTGGTCAACAAGGCGGAAGCGCACGGTCAGGCTGATTTTCTTCTCCACCTTCAGCTCGCTGCCCATATGCAGCTGCTGCCCCGGCACAAGCGCGTTCTTGCCCGGATTCAGCACAATATCGCCCGTCGGCAGCGGGTCATCCGTCAGGTTCACGAGGTTCGTCGCAATCCCGATATCGAGATTCATCGGCTTGTCCACCACGATGGTGGAGCGGACATTGCCCTCGCCGTTCAGCGACACATTCCCCGATGCGCCCAGAATCAGCTCCTGAACATCTGCCGCCGCGCCGATGTTCAGCCGTACGTCCTCGTCCGACAGCACATACAGGCGGTCGATTTTGCCGGACGGCAGATTGGCGTTCAGCCCGCCGAGAACCAGCAGATTGCCGTTCATTTCCGGCGCATTGAACTCCGTGTCGCCCAGATGGTCAAAAATCGCGTCGCCGATGAAGGCTTCCGGCGGCTGCGTGTCCTTATTCAACACGGTGATGCCAAACTGCTTGATGTTCTCCTGAAACGCCGGGTCATCCCAGTCCGTATTGTCCCATATGCCAGCGCCGATTTCTTTCGCCAGCCGCTCCAGCGCTGAGTCCTTGCCCTGTGGTGTCTGGTTCTTGTTGATGGTGTTCAGTGTGTTCAGCGCACTCATGTTGTTTTCCACAATCATGGCCGCCGATGCTGTGCCCGCCCAAATGATGCTGCATAAGAGCAGGAAAATGGTGCTCCATCGTGCGATTCGCTTCATGCTTCTTCCTCCTTGCTGATCGCTTCCGCGGGCTTTTTTTCCATAGAAATCGCCCTTCTGGTTTCAGTATACCATTGGCAAGCGCTGTTTGCCACCGCCATTCAATGGATTAATTGGACGTTTCCCTGCCCTTTTCCTGCTGAAAATTCCTGCATTCACGCAGTTTTCCCGTCAATTCGCGCATGTTTTCCGCCGGATGCACCTTTCCAAGGCAGGAAATATCGGTTGCCAAGGATGGCAAAGTACATCTTTCCAACATGCGAAAAAAAAGGCGAACCGGTTTTGAAGCCGATTCGCCCGTGGATTTGTCCAAACTTGGATGGAATTACTTGGCGATGGTGCAGTGCATGAAGTACTTGTAGCCCAGCGGGTTGGAGAAGAAGCCCTGCACGGAGTCGTCGAGCATGTAGATGTCGGTGTAGTAGTACAGCGGCACGATGCAGCCGGTATTCATCAGCATATCTTCCGCGATGTGCATCATGGCATAACGGTTCGCGCTGTCGGTGCAGCTCTTGATAGCAGAAATCAGCACGTCATAGGTTTCCGCCCAAGTGCCGTTCTCCACCTTCACGTCGTAGCCGTAGGGGGTCAGGTCGAGGTTGTAGATCTTCAGATCCGCATTCGCGCCCTTGCCGAACTGCACGTCGTTGTTGCCGGAGCCGGTCACCCACATGTCGAGGAAGCAGATCGGGTCGTTGTAGTCGGCAATCCAGCCATTGCGGGCAATGGAGTAGTCGCCGGACTTACGGGTGTTCAGGAAGGTGTTCCATTCCTGGTTGGTCAGGTTCATGGTGATGCCGACCGCAGAAACCGCGCTCTGGAGGTATTCGCCAATCGCCTTGTGGGCTTCGGAGGTGTTGTAGAGGTAGGTCAGGGACGGGAAGTTGGTGAAGACGCCGTTCGCCTCGTCGTAGGTGTAGTACTTCTTCAGGGTCTCAACCGCCTTGTCGAAGTTCGCCATGTAGACGTCTTCGTCGTCGGTCACGTCGTAGTAGCCGGTGATGCCTTCCACATGGCCCGCGTTCTTGTAGAACTCAGAGCCGTCCGCATCGGTCATGCCCATAGGAACGAAGCTGGACGCAGGCACCTGACCCGCCTGACCGATTTCTTCAACGATGTAGTTGCGGTCGAACAGCAGACCAATCGCCTGACGGATTTCTGCGCGCGCCGCTTCCGCTTCTTCGGGGGTCATGTTCGCGAGCACGTCAGCGGGCAGGATTTCTTCGTTGATGTTCCAGCAGACATAGTAGGTACCAATCTGGCCGGCAATAACGAATTCCGTCGGATACTGTTCCTTCAGGGAAGCGATTTCAGAGGTGGGAACGTCGTCGATCAGCTGCCAGTCGCCCTTCTGGAAGTTCGCCAGCATGTTGTTCGCGTCGTCGGAGAGGTAGAAGTCCAGCTCGTCCATCGTGACCTTGTCCACCGCATGATAGTAGGGGTTCTTGGTCAGGGTGATCTTGCTGTTGTGTTCCCACGCGGTCATGGTGTACGGGCCATTGCCGATGTAGGTGGAAGGATCGGTCGCCCACGCTTCGTTGGCGACGACGTCCTCACGCACGGGCATGTACGCCGGGAAGGCGAGCAGCTCGTTCCAGTAGGCAACGGGGTTGTTCAGGGTAACGGTCAGGGTCTTGTTGTCCACAGCGGTCACAGCGAGGTTTTCCGCCTTGGGGTCGGAGCCGTCCGTAGTGTAGCCCTTGATGACTTCAAACATGTAGCCATAGTCCGCGCCCAGCTCGGAGGAAGCAGCGCGCTTCCACGCGAACTCGAAGTCCTTCGCGGTCAGATCCTTGCCGTCAGACCACTTCAGGCCGTCAACGAGCGTGTAGGTGTACGTCACCGTGCCGTCGTCATTGACCACCGGATCCGGCAGTTCCACCGCGCAGTCCGGCAGGATTTCCAGCTTGCCGTCGTCGGTCTGCGCCCAAGTGGACAGGCCTGCGAACAGGTGAGCGACCATCGTCGCGCCGTCCACAGTGGAGTTCAGCGCCGGGTCAAGCGTATCAGGCTCGGACGCGATGCAGACAGCCATGTACGTCTTGCCGTCTTCGGCGACAGCGCACAGGGTGCAGGTCACCATCATTGCGATGGCGAGCAGGAGAGCAGTCAGCTTCTTCATGAAAAAACCTCCCTTAATATTCTGTGACAGCCTTGCTTTGCGTAGACTGTCTGTATCAAAAATGCGTAAAGCGCATCCTTGAAGCATGGATTTCGCGCCTGCGGGCGCGACCAAAGGGCTTTGCGGTCGCCCTTTGGAAACCTTCGCAGCGCACACGCCTGTTTATTGAGCTGTTCCGCAGCTTTTTCGCGGATAAACACGCGGGCACACTATGCCAGTGTCACCAACTCAATCGCGAAAAGGGTGTCGAGAGGGTCGAAGACCCTTCGCGGGTGCAGGGCAGAGTCCTGCCGGAGTCCAGAGGCAGAGCCTCTGGCGCTTCCCCTCACCCTAACTCCTTCACCCGGTGGCAGGCGACGAAGTGACCCTTCTCGACTTCGTTGAAGGGCGGCATCGACTGCGCGCAGGCTTCGGTGGCGTGGGGGCAGCGCGTGCGGAACGGACAGCCCGACGGCGCGTTCAGGGGGCTTGGAATGTCGCCGGAGAGGACAATGCGCTTGTTCGCGCGCGCAGCCTTCGGGTCAGGCAGCGGAACGGCGGACAAAAGCGACTTGGAGTACGGGTGCAGCGGGTGATTGTAGATTTCCTCCGCCGACGCCAGCTCCACCATCTTGCCCAGATACATCACGGCGATTCTGTCCGAAATATGCCGCACAACCAGCAGGTCATGCGCAATGAACAGGTATGTCAGCCCCAGCCGATCCTGCAAATCATCAAACATGTTGATGACCTGCGCCTGAATCGACACGTCCAGCGCCGACACCGGCTCGTCGCAGACGATGAATTCCGGATTCACCGCCAGCGCGCGGGCAATACCGATGCGCTGCCGCTGACCGCCGGAAAACTCGTGCGCGTAACGCGAGGCGTGTTCACTGTTCAGCCCAACATAGCCCAGCAGCTGCAAAATGCGCTCCTCCCGCTCCTTCTTGGAGGAATACAGGTGGTGCACATCCAGCGGTTCGCCCACGATGTCCGACACGGTCATGCGCGGGTTCAGCGAGGAATACGGATCTTGGAACACCATCGTCGCCTTCGTGCGGAACTTCTGCAAGTCCGCTTTCGTCTTGACGGGCTTGCCATCGTAAATGATTTCGCCCGCCGTCGGCTTGTACAATTGGAGGATGGTGCGCCCAACAGTCGTCTTGCCGCAGCCGGATTCGCCCACCAGACCGAGCGTTTCGCCCTTGTTGATAGTGAAGGACACATCATCGACCGCCTTCAGCGGCTTGGTGCGGAAGAAGCCCATGTTGATGTCAAAGTATTCTTTCAGTCCCTTGACTTCCAGCAGCGGCTGGTGCATCTGCGCTTCAGACACAGGGCACTCCTCCTTCCTCCGTGATGCTGCCGTCCTCCACGCCCTTCTTGACGTTCATCCAGCAGGTTGCCATATGGTCGTCATTGATGAGCATCCGAACCGGCTTCTCTTTCAGGCAAATCTTCATCGCCGCCTCGCAGCGGGGCGCGAACGGGCAGCCTTTGGGCATGTTCAGCAGGTCAATCGGCGTACCGGTAATCGGCTCCAGGCGCTGTCCGTTGTTCTCCGCCGTCGGGATGGAGCGCATCAAGCCCTTCGTGTACTCGTGGCGCGGGTTGTAGAAGATTTCATCCGCCGTCCCCTGCTCGCAGATAGACCCGGCGTACATGACGATGACCTCGTCGCACATCTGGGCGACAACGCCCAAGTCGTGCGTAATCATGATAATCGCCATGCCCATCTTCTTCTGCAAATCGCGCATCAAATCAAGAATCTGCGCCTGAATCGTCACGTCCAGCGCGGTCGTCGGCTCGTCGGCAATCAGGATGTCCGGCTCGCACGCCAGCGCCATAGCAATCATCACGCGCTGCCGCATACCGCCCGACAGCTCGAACGGGTACTGCTTCATGCGCTTTTCCGGTTCGTTGACGTTGACCAGCTTCAGCATCTCCACCGCGCGTTCGCGCGCCTGATGGCGGTTGCGGTCGGTGTGCAGCAGAATCGCTTCCATCAGCTGCCGGCCAATGGTGTAAGTCGGGTTCAGAGACGTCATCGGGTCTTGGAAGATAATCGAGATGCGGTTGCCGCGCACGGAGCGCAGCAGCTTCTCGTCCGCGCCGACCAACTCCTGCCCGTCGAATTTCACGCTGCCGCTGACGATTTTGCCCGTCGGCGCAAGAATCTGCATGATGGAATACGCCGTGACGCTCTTGCCCGAACCGCTTTCGCCCACGATGCCCAGCACCTTGCCGTGGTCAAGGCGGAACGAAACGCCGTCCACCGCCTTGACTTCGCCCGCGTCGGTGAAGAAGGATGTATGCAGGTCATTGACTTCCAGCAATGCCATTTTGTCCAGCTCCTTTCATCACGCATTCAGCTTCGGGTCAAATGCGTCGCGCAGGCCGTCGCCGAACAGGTTCAGACTCAGCACGATGAGGCAGATGACCACGGCGGGGATAATCAGGCGATAGGTGTAGGAATAGATGCCGTTGAGCGCGTCAGAAGCCAGCGAACCCAGCGAGGGCATCGGCGCATTAACGCCCAGACCCAGGAAGGACAGGAAGCTTTCGGTGAAAATCGCGTTCGGAATTTGCAGCGCGGTCGAAATAATCACGACGCTGATGCAGTTCGGCAGAAGGTGCTTGCGGATAATCCACCGCGCCTTCGCGCCCGTCGCCTGCGCCGACAGCACGTACTCCTGCTCACGGAGGGACAGAATCTGACCGCGAATCAGGCGCGCCATGCCCACCCAATAGAGCAGACCAAAGACGATGAACATGCTGATGATGTTCGAGCCGATTTTCTCTAAGATGGTGCCTTCCACATGCAGCACCTGCCCCAGCACGACCGCCAGCAGGATGATGACCAGCATGTCCGGCAATGAGTAGATAATATCGACGATTCGCATGATGAACAAGTCCACCCTGCCGCCGAAATATCCCGCGACTGCGCCAATCATCATGCCAATCACCAGCACGATGATGCTGGCGAAGAAGCCGACGGCGAGGGAAATGCGCGTCCCGTAGACGACGCGGATGAAGTAGTCGCGTCCGTGCGCATCTGTACCGAAGATATGCGGGAAAACGCTTTCGCCCTTGTCGATTTTCTTCAGCTCCGTCTTGCCGTACTGGAACGGCGCGAGGTTGTTGTAGCTGTTGTCCATCGGGCGACCCTTCGTCTGTCCCAGCATCTGGTCATACGAATACGGCCAGAACATCGGGATGATGATGGAGGACAGCGTAATCAGCACAATCAGAATCAGGCTGATGGTCGCGACCTTGTTCTTCAGCAGGCGCTTCACGCCATCGCGGAAAAAGGTCGAGGACGGCCGCATCCGGGAGATGACTTCCTTTTCCTCCGCCGTCGCGGGCATGAAGGAATCCACATCCAGATGCAGGCTAAAGGGCTTTTTCTTGTTCATCATCATGGTGCAGATGCCTCCTTATTCGTAATCAATGCGCGGATCAACCACCTTGTAGAGCAGGTCGCTGATCAGATTCATAATCACGATTAAAGAGGCGAGGAAAATGGTCGTCCCCATAATCATGGTGTAGTCGCGGTTGGTGATGCTGGATACGAACTGGCGGCCGATGCCCGGCACGGCGAAAATCTGCTCGACGACCATCGAACCGGTGACGATGAACGCCAGCATCGGGCCGAAATAGGTGATAACCGGAATCAGCGAGTTCTTCAGCGCGTGACCGAAGATAATTTTCTTGCCCGAAACGCCCTTGGCGCGCGCGGTGCGGATATAATCCTGCCCCAGCACGTCGAGCATGGAGGAGCGCGTCAGGCGCGTGATGTAGCTCATCGGGTAGAGCGCAAGGGTGATGATCGGGAGGATCAGCCCTTCGGCCGTCGCGCCGTTCGCGGGTACCCAGCCTAACTTGACTGAGAACACTATCAGCAGGAACGACCCCATAATGAACGACGGCATGGACACGAACGCGGTCGTAATCACCATGATAATCTTATCCAGCACGGTGTTGCGCCGCAGCGCCGCCAGCGCGCCGAGGACGATGCCGGCAATCGCCGCGCTGAACGCCGCAATCAGACCAAGCTTCGCGGAGGTCTTCATGCCATCCAGAATAATGTCAATGACCTGACGGCCGCGCTGCTTCAGGCTCGGCCCGAAGTCCAGCTTCGTCACCACGTCGCGCAGATACGTCACATACTGTTCACCCAGCGGCTTGTCCAGCCCGTACTTGGCCTCCAGCGCCGCCTGCGCTTCCGCGGAAATTGCCTTTTCACTTGCGAACGGTCCACCCGGAATCGAGTGCATCACGAAGAACGTCACCGTGATGACAATCCAGATGGTCAGCAGCGCCAGCAGCACGCGCTTGAGGATATAAAACAGCATCTTGGAATTCATCCGCTCCACCTTCCCGGCAGGGGCGCTGCCGCGTCTGCCTGCGTTTCTTGTTCATCGACACGCCAAACCAGCCGGCTTCACCGTGTCGATGCTTTATTATGCAACACTGTATGGAGAAAAGCAAGTGTTTTGTTGCACAAACTGTGTTTTTTTTATGTTTTTCTCGTGTATTTTGAATATTTTCGTCCAAGTTGTTGCATTTATCAAGTTTTTCTGCAAGTCCCTGTTCATTTTTGCGCACAAAAAATGCAGGACGCTCATTCGTCCTGCATCATGGTAACGAAGTGAATTACTCCGCTGCCGCCAAGCTGCCGAAGATCTCCAGCGGCATGTTTTCCAGCGCGTCGCCCACTTCCTTGCTGGCGACCTGGAACGTCACAGCGAGAACCGTCTCGTCATCAAGGAAGGTGTACAGCGCCAGCACGGTGTCGCCGGGGGTGTACATCAGGCAATAGTTTTCGTTGACATACAGCTCAGCGAGCATTTCTTCCGTCGCACCCGCGTCCTGAATGCCTTGCAGCAGCGTTTCAAAGCTCATCGCGGACAGCTGCGCCGTAATGCTGACCGTCTGGTCGGCGTTGACGGCGAAGAGCAGGATGTTCTCGGCGTTTTCCGTGCCTGCGGGGACTTCCTGAACCGCCCAGTCCGCCGGAATCTGCATCGTCAGACCCGTTTCACCCAGCGCAACCGTCTGCGCCTCGAAGCTGACATTCATTTCAACTGCCGGCACTTCCGCTTCTTCCTCCGCGAACGCAAAGGCAGTGCAGCACATCATGAGCGCCATCAGGAGAGCAAGGAGTTTCTTCATATTTGTTTCCGTCCTTTCATTTCCAGCATGATTCGGCTGATTTTTTTCCATATTGAACAGCCACATCTGGTAACATTTATGATACCAAATGCAAGCCGCTTTTGCAATACGCTTTCGCGCAGGAAAACGGTTGATTCGCGCGGATTTGGGATTTCAGAATGAAGCAGCTTCCATTTTCATTCACGAAATGCGAGTGAAGTAACTTTTATTTACTTTTCAATTCTCACCAAAACAAACAGTTGATTCTTTCCGTAAAAGCGGACTTTGCTTCCCTCCCCCTTCACAAAAAACGGGGCACCGCGAGAGCTTTCGCCCCCGCAGCACCCCGCCATCCGCGGATGCGCAATTCCGCATTGTCCCTTACTTCTTCGTCCAGTCCTGCTTTTCGCCGATGCCGTAGTTTGCCGGCAGCACGTCGTCATCAACCAGCACGAAGCCCAAATCCGCCGTGTAGGTCGTACTGGCGGAGGTCACCTGAACCGGGTTCGATTCGCCGTTTTCGCCCAGAATCGACGCAATCAGCGGAATATCCGTGCGCATACGCGTCGGCACAACTTCCGCCGGGTAGATGGGCTTGAGCGTGTACACGCCCGGATACAGGTTCTCGAAAGTGTAGTAGCCGTACGCGTCGGTCGTCGTTTCCGCGACGAGCTGGTCGTTTCGCCACAGCTCGATGCGCATGTCGCCCAGACCGAGTTCGCCCGCGTCCTGCAGGCCGTTGCCGTTCAGGTCAAGCCAGCAGAAGTCGCCCAGCGTGCCCGGCTGCACCGCGCCAATATTCTGTTCCAGCTGATGCTGACTCATGCGCAGGGCAATCAGGTCGCTCTCTCCCTCGCGGGCGGTGTAGGTCGTCATCACGCTGATGTTCTGCCCGTCCTTGAGGCGCGTGTCGTCCTTTTCTACGACGACGTAGCCGTTCGGGAGCGTCACACGCAGACGGTAGTTGCCCGGCATCAAGCCGTCAAAGCGGTAGATGCCGTCCTCGCCCGTCGTCGCGTTTTGCAGTTCGCTGCCCTTTTCGTCCAGCAGGATAACCTCCGCGCCGGACAGGGGCGCAATCTCGCCCGCGTTGTCGCACCAGACCATGCCGCCGATGCTTGTGTCAATCTTCAAGCCCAGCATCGGAGCAGTATAGTTGTTGTTTTCGCTAATTTCAATCTCGGTCATGACGAGCTGACTGCCCTCGGTGGTGAAGGTGCTGTCGCCCAGACGCGCCGCCTGCGTGCCTTCCTTGAGATCGTAGGCAAGGCTGTACACGCCGGGGGCAATGCCGTCGATGGCGAACCGCCCCTCCGCATCGGTCTGCACCTGCGCAAACACCGCGCCGGTTTCATCCAGCAGGGTCAGCGTCTCGTTTTCCGGGGTGATTTCGCCCGCGTCCACGCGGCCGTTGTCATTCTCATCCACCCAAACCTGACCGGACATCTTCGACGGAATCACGCCGCCAAGCGCCTGATTCAGCCATTCCTCGCCCAGCCCGATTTCGATGTTCACCTGCTGCTCGTTCAGCCCGTGCATCAGCGGCAGGGTCACATTGCCGTCCAGCTTGGAGAGCACCATGCCCTCCGGGAAGCGCAGGGTCAGCGTGTAAGTGTCCGGCCGCAGCCCGGTGAAGCTGTACGCGCCCGTCGCATCGGTGAGGACGGTCTGCTCCGTCAAGTCCTCGCGGGAGGGGGTCAGAATCAGCGTCACGCCGGCAAGCGCCGCTTCGTCTGCATCCTGCGCGCCGTTGCCGTTGTGATCGGCAAACACCATGCCTTCAATGTCGCCCAAAGCCAGTGCGCCGCACAGGGGCACGGTGACTTCCTCGCCCACGCCGATGGTAAAGGAATCCGTCGTGCCGTCGGAATCCGGCGCGATGGTGTTGCCGCCGTCCGTCAGGGGAGCAAACACGCCGTCGCCCGGCAGCTCGTAGCGCAGGCGGTACGTTCCGGGCAGCACCGCGTCAAACAGGAAGCTGCCATCCGCGCCGATGGTGCGAGTCGCCACGTCACCGGTTTCGTCCATCAGGTGAACCACCGCGCCGAGCAAGCCGCCTTCATCTGCGTCGCGCAGGCCATTGTCGTTCTTGTCGGCAAACACCACGCCGGACACATGGCCGGGGGTAATCATGCCGATATCAAGACCCGTCAAATCCGCGCCCATTGTCAGCGCCACCGGTTCGCTTTCGCCCGCGCCGCCGGAGAGGTTGCGGAGGATATTGCCGTCGCCCGTGCGCGTGAACGCCAAGCCGCGGTTCGCGGTCGCGCTCACGGTGTACTGCCCCGGCGCAAGGTCATCGAAGGTATACACGCCGCTGCGGTTCGTTTTCGCCGTGCGGGTATTGCCGTTTTCATCCGTCAGGGTGACGGTGAAGTTGTTGACCATCTTTTCCGCGTCCATCCGGCTGCCGGAGAAGTCGTCATCCAGATACACCGTGCCGGAGATGCTGCCGTAAGTAATCGCGCCGATGGCCATCGTCATCTCGCTGTCGTTCTCCAGCACCACGTCGGAAATCGTGTACTCGCGGCGGTCAGTGCCGGGCGCGAACAGGTTGCCGTACTCGCCATCGCCCGCGATGGTGTACACATAGCCCTGCGGAATCGTCGCTTTGACGCGGAACGTGCTGCCGCGGATGTTGGCGAAGGTGAAGCGCCCGTTCTCGTCGGAGACGGTGTTCAGCAGCTCCTTGCCGATGGCCTGACGGTACAGGACGACCTTCACGCCTTCCAGCGTCTTTTCGCCCTCGTCGTACACGCCATTGTTGTTTTCATCCAGGAAGCAGATGCCGTTGATGTCAGAGCCCTTCATCACGCCAAGGAGGACTTCCTCCAAGTCACCGCGTTCAAGAATCACCTGATCCGTTTCGGAGCGCTTGAATTCGCTGGTGATGATGGAGCGGCGATTACCGCCCGTCTGGCTGTAGCGCGCAAACACCAAGCCGTCCGGCAGGCTGTATTCGACATTGTATGTGCCGTAGCGCATTTGACCGATGTAGAATTTGCCGTCCTCGCCGCTCTCGGTTTCGTACACCAAGCCGTTTTTCACGCCGACGGCGCGGATTTTGATGCCCGCTTGACCGGGTTCACCGTCCTGATACACGCCGTCGTCGTTTTCATCCAGCCATACAAGACCCTGCAGCGCCGCCATCGTCATCACGCCGACGCCCACGTCGGTCACAGAACCGGCTTCGAGGGTCAGCGGCACGCTGCTTTGCACTTGTTCGGTCGTTTCATCCATGATGGACATGTTCGCGCTGACATTTTTGCCGTGCGCACCATGGCCGAAGCCCGCGGGCAGCTCGCTGCGCAGGACGTACGTCCCTGCCGGCACAGCCAGCGACACTTCGCCGTTCTTGTCCGTTTCGCCGGATGCCACAACAACCTCCACGCCGTTGACTTCGGTGATGAGGCTCATCGTCGCGCCGGACACGCCTTCCTCGTACTTCCCGCGTGAACCGTTATTATCGTTGTCGCGGAAAGCGTGGATGGTCAGCGCCGCCGGATTCGCCGCCTTCGCGGTCACAGTCGCGGGTTCGTCGCTAATGACGAGCGCGCCGTTGGCAAGGGTCACGCCCGCATCATAGCGGACAACGTACGTCCCGTATTCGAGGAACTCAGCCTGCCAAGCGCCGTTTTCATCCGTCACCGCTTCCGCCGCGACTTCGCCCGCCTGATTGACCAGCTGCACCTGCACGCCGCTCATCGGCTGACCGTCCAGCCCCAGCACCACGCCGGAAGCGTCGCCGGTGGCATGGTTCGCCAGCGCCGGCAGCACAACGGTTTCGCCCGCGCCGATTTCCACCAGAATGCTTGCCGTCACGCCCGTATCGGTCGTGCTGAGCGTCCAGCCCTCGGTGTCATACAAGCCGCGCGGCAGGGCTGCCGTAATCTGATAAGTATCAGGATACAGGTCGTTCAGCGCAAACGCGCCGCTGACCGTCATCTGTTCGCTCATCCGCTGGCCGGAAATCGTCACTTCCGCCGGGGCAGACAGGTCGTCGATGCTGCCGGTCATGCCGCCGCTGAGCGTCAGATCCAGTTCATAGCGGCTGGTCTGCATCGCCTGAATGTTCACCAGCCACTGTGCCTGACCCTTCTGCAGGTTCGGCCAGCCGTTCACACCCGTCAGCAGCGTGCCTTCCGGCAGCGTCACCGTGACGGCGTATGTTCCGTGGAAGAGGTCGGCTTCCTGCACCGTCTCGCCATCGGTCAGGTAGCCCGTGCGGGTCGTTTTGCCGTCCTCGCTGACAATCTGGTACGCCACTGCCGCGTTCACGCCGCGCATGAGCATCGTCAGCGTGCCGTCCACGGGTTCAGGGGTGGGGGTCGGCGTAGGCGTAGGCGTCGGGCTCGGCGTGGGCGTCGGGCTCGGGGTCGCCGTCGGGGTCGGCGTAGGTGTTGCCGTTGGCGTAGGCGTTGCCGTCGGGGTCGGTGTAGGTGTCGGGGTGGGCGTCGGCGTAGGCGTGGGTTCAGGCGTGGCAGTCGGTGCCATCGTCGGCGGCACATAATAATAGGAAGCGTTCACCTTCGTCACGGAATCCGCACCCGTGTAGCGCTCGATGTTGATAATCTTGTCGCGCCAGCTTTCAATGGCCAGCGAAGCCTTCGTCATGCGCAGGGTGTACAGCCCCGTGTGAATCGCCGCCGGCAGGGCATAGTCGCCCCGGCTGTCGGTGTCGAAGGAGAGAATCGTCTCGCCGCGCTCGTTAATCAGGTCAAAAGAGGAGCTGCTCTCCGTGTGCACGGTGAACAGACCCGTGTCCGTCAGCACAGCAATGACTGCTTTGTTCAGCCGTCCGCCGACAATTGACACGGTGTAGCTCGCCGCCATGATGGCGTCCTCCGGCATCGTTTCCGCCACCGGGACAAGCTGCACATTGCCCATGCCGGGAACGGAAATCGGGTCGCTGCCGAAGTCGGTCAGGCGAATCGTGCCGACCGCCTCCCCGTTCTGCATGACGGTAAAATCGCCCGTGAATTTCCGGGATTCATACGTTCCCGCGCTTGTGGCATACATGCCCAGAAAATCCACTTGCAGCATCGTCAGCTCCGATGCCGCAGCCGCGGGGAGCAGCATCAGCAGCATTCCCAGCGCGAGCAGGAGTGACAGAAATCGCTTGCCAAGCATCCTCATCTTGCCTGTTCCTCCATCTGAATCATCCGCAAGCCGTGCGGAGTAAAGTCACAGAATAATCCATGTACTATGGTAAAGCAATCCGCCCGACTTGTCAACCATTCCGCGCATATTTTTACAATTGGATTGCTTTTCTGGTCGAAAATCAGCATGTTCCAGCAATGAAAAAGAAGGCTGACTTTTTCAGCCAGCCTCCCATGCGGATACTATTTCCAAATGAGAATACGCCGAGATGCACCGCAAATGATTCGTTCTGGCTAACGCAAACGCCAGCGTGGGAAAGGCGCAAACAGATGGCACAGCCAAATGCAGGAAACAGTATCAGTTGCTGCCGCCCATCAGCAGGGTCAGCATGCTCTCCGGCAGACTCATCAGCAGGGTCATGGGCAGGTTCTGCAGGTTGTTTATCACCTTGACGAACCACGTCTGGAACTCACTGTCCGTCATCGCGCCCAAATCCTGCGCCTTGCTCACGTCCAGCGCGTCCTTCGCGTCGCAGGTGCGGGTTTCCGCCGTGATGGTCACAACGTCCAGACCCATGAAGCGCACCAGCACATCCACCTTGCGGACGCCCTGTTCGCCGTCCATCGTCGCAAAAGTCGTCACCACAACGCCGAAGCCCTGCTCGACACCGTCCACCGTTTCCTTGATTTCCACATCAACAACGCTGCTGTCCGTGCCGACGCCCTTGCCGCTGACGTTGATTTCAACGGGGTCTTCGCCAGCATAGGCGGTCAGGTTCGCCGTGAAGTTCTCCAAGTCGCCTGCGAAGGTCAGCGTCGCCGCGGTATCTTCCGCGCTCTTGATGGTCACAAGCCACGTCGCCACGCCGTCCGCCGTGTTGCGGGTCATCGTGAAGGAGATCGGCAAGGGTTCTTCGCCGCCGTTGTTGATCTTCACCGAAGCCGTCATGCGAACCAGCTCGCCTGCTTCAGTCATCCAGTATTCGTAAACGATGTCATCCGCATAGAGATCTGCTTCATCAAGCTCTTTCAGCAGGTCGTCCCAGCTCGTGTCAGCAGCGGAAAAAAACGCATCCATGTAAGCGCCGATGCTCGGAACGCTGTGGATCATTTCCAGCTGGGCTTTCGTCATCTCGGCAATCTTTTCCGGCGGAACGGTGACTTTGACGTAGCTCTTCGCCGCGTCGCAGTCGCCGGGCTGCTCGGTCACTTCTGCCATTTCTGCACCGGACAGTATTTCGTTCATCATGGTCATGAACGCCGTGGTGTCCGCCTGCGTCAGTTCTTCCATGAGCTGCTCTTCCGTCATGCTGCTCAGATTCGCCGCTGCTTCCATCAGGGCAGTGTATTCCGCATTGCCGCTCAGCTGTTCCTTCGACTCTTCAATCGCCTTGTCGATCTCCTCGTCGCTCTGACCGGACATCTTCATCGTCGCGCGGAGGGCTTTTTCCTTGATGGCTTCCACGTCCTTGCTGTTCACAGCAATCACACCGCCCAGCAGCGCGCTGGACACATACATCAGTTGGTTTTCTTCCGCAGCAGTCGTCAGCGATGCCATACCCAGCACGCTCTTGCCGCTCAGGTTGAGGTCAAAGCCAGCTTCGTCGCCCTGCTGATAGCCGGTCAGGGACAGCGCCGCCAGCAGGTCGTTGATGGCAGCCATCGCGGTGTCATCCCCGCCCAGCGCCGCCACGAGGTCAGCGTTCAGGTCGTGGATGGTGATGGTGGTTTCCTGACGCGCGGCATTGTCCCACACGCTGTTTTCCGCCATCGAGGTCAGGGGCATCGCCAGCATCATGATGCTGAGCAGTACCGCAAGCAGTTTCTTCATGGGGTTTCCTCCTTGTTATTTGGTTTCCCTTTTTCTTTATAGCGAACACTGCGGGGGCAGTGATGCTTTCGGTTGACTTACTCTGCGTTATCGCGAATCAGCTGTGACACGCTGGTGGTGAACTGGCGCGTGCTGTCCGGCAGATTCATCATGAACCGCGGCAGAATCTGCCCGGTGGTGAACATCACGCCCGTCATGTACGCCTTGAAGCGCACACTGCTGATTTCGCCCAAGTCCAGCACGTCGCCGTCGGACAGCAGGGGGCGGGATTCGCACGGGCGTGTTTCGGCGGCAATCGTCAGGAAGTGCTCGCTATGCCACAACAGCCGCACAGCCACGTCCTGCCGTACTTCGCCATCCACCATCTGGGTGTCCATGCTGGCGCTCCAGCTAAGGCCCTTTTCTTCCCCGTCCACCGTGCGGTGCATTTCCAGCAGAAGATTCTCTTCGTTCGTCAGCGACGAAATGGTGCAGCGGTACAGCTTCTGTTCGCCGTCATCCGACGTAATCAGCACCGCTATTCCGCCGTTGTCCTCCATCTTCAGCTGACCATTCGTGCCCTTGCCCGCCGTTTCCTGCCGCCAATCCAGCCGCACGTCGTCGCCCGTCGGATGGAAATTCACCGTGATTGCTGCGTTCAGCAGCGTATCCTGCGCAAGCGTCGGCGTATGGGTCGGCGCAACCTTGTAGCTGATCACCACCCGCAGCAGGCGCATCGACGAATCCACATACTGCGCCACCTGCGCATCTTCCACCAGCAGCGTCTGCTGACGCAGCCACGTCTGCAAGTCCGTATCCTCGACGGGCTGATTCTGCGCGAACGCCACCAGCTGCCGATACGTATTGAGCAAATCCACATACGCCTTGACGGCGGGCGTTTCCTCCACCGTGTCCAGCAGAATGCACAGCACCTCCATCAGCTGCTCATTGCTGAGGGGGAAGTACAGAATGTTCTTCGCCGATTCGCATCCTTCGGGTGGATTCGAGACACTTTCCACCCGCGTAACCTTCAAAATCTTGTTCAAGCGCGTAGCAGCCTGCTGCCAGTCCGTCTCGAACAAGCCATTGGCAACGTCCTCCGGCTGCATTTCGCCCGTTATCAGCGGATTTTTCGTGATTTTCGCCAGCAGTGCGCCCACTTTCTCGTACTCTTGCGCAATGGATTCGCTGACTTCCTTGGCAGACAGCTCAGTCCCGGCATCCGCATATATGCTCTGGGACGCATTCCACTGATGCAGGATTTCCGCGATATGCCGCATGTCCTCGTCGAGATTCAGGTACACCGTGCCGCCCAGCACATCACCGCTGATGTAGACATCCGCGCCGCGAGTCTGCACGCCGTAATCCACAATGGACTGGTCATTCAGAAACAGCTCACACGAGGTGAACCCCTGCCGATAGACCTCCACGCGCAGGGCATCCAGCAAATCCCGATACGCGGTTTCCGCCGCTTCCTCCATTTCCGCCACGAGCGCCCGCCCGTTGAAATCGCGGAAGGTGATGGTCGTCAGCGTCGCTTGGGGCGCGTTTTCCTCCGCCAGTCCGCACAGCGGCAGTATCAGCGCCAGCGTCAGCAGAATCGCAAGCAGCTTCTTCATTCGTCAACCTCCTTGACATTCGTTTGTGCGCTTTTCAGCATTCCATTACCATTATATCAAATATATCAAAAAAAAACACCTGTTGCAAGCGAATATGCGCAAGTTTTACAATTCCGTGCCCCAAAGATGCAAATTTGCGTCTGAAAGCGCATCTTCGCGGGAAAAATGCTTGATGCCGTCATGCAAAATTTCTGTGAATGGCGCAAAAGCCCGCTTTCCCCTCTTGTGAAGCGCGAAAAAATATGCTACAATAGACAGAGTATTCCGGATTACTGAAAGGAGCTAATTCGCATGGAATTTCTGACCAAGCTTTTGGGCATCGCCACCGCCGTTGCGGAAACCACCACCGGTGCTGCCGACCCTGCCGCCGTCACCACGGATTCGGCCGCTGGCGGCATTGTCGGTATTCTCTTCAGCCTTCTGCCGCTGCTGCTGGTTTTCGTCCTGATGTACTTCATGATGATTCGCCCGGAGAAGAAGCGCCGCAAGAAGGAGCAGGACATGCTCGCGTCCCTGAAGAAGGGCGACCGCGTGTGCACCATCGGCGGCATCTACGCCACCATCGAGAGCATCAAGGACGACACCATCACCCTGAGCGTCGGCAAGGGCGACCAGACGATGGTTGTTGCGCGCTGGGCGATTCGCTCGGTGGAAGATGTGACCATCGAGAACGAGACCGAATCCTTGAACTAATCGCAAAATTCCCGGCTTCGTGCCGGGTTTTTTTGTGCCCGATTTTTCCGCCGCGCATATGCTGGGAGTGAACAGCTCACACGATGGGAGGAATCGCCATGAATCAGCGTCCGAATTGCTGCCGTCCCATGCCGCCGCAAGCGCCTTGCCCGTCCAGACCGCCTTGCCCGCCGAACCCCGCTTGCCCGTCTTATCCGCCGACGCAGAAGGGCGTTTTATTGCCGCGAATCCTCGCCAGCGGGCGGGAGTGGCAGCGCCGCGCGTGTGTGGCGCTGTACGTCGGCGGTTTGCCGGAGGATGCAAACGGGCGACTGCAGCTCGTCGGCGTTACGGCGTGCGGTGACGCGGATTGGGAGATTGCGCCGTACCAAGAACCGCGCCCGTGCGGCTGCCGCGGATGCCGACCATCTCGACCCGCGCCGTGCCTTCTGCGGGTGAATATTCCGGTTGTTTGCCAAGTGCAGGCGGAGTGCGGGCAGGTTTTGCGCGGCGAAAGTGTGCTGACAACGGATGTTGCGCTGCCGATTCGCTGTGTGCAGGCGGAATGCTGGCGCAACCAGATGATGGTGCTTCCGTGTGTTCGGCTGATTGACGGCGGCGCGCCTGTGTGTGCGGATGACTGCCGTCCCCCTGTGTTTGATTGCACGATTGAGCTGCTCGTCGAAGCCTACATGACACGATGGGAAGCGTGCGGCACCCCTGCGCCGACTTGTCCGGATTTACCGCTATTCCCCCCGCCGCCGTTCGGGTGACAAGGGCGTTGGAAGACCCAAGGGGCTTTGCCCCTTGACCCCAGCAGGGACGCTGTCCCTGCACCCTGCAAGGGAGAATGAAACGGGACGAAGTCCCCTCCCTTGACCCTTCCGCGCGATTGGGTCGGTGACTTCTGCACACTATGCCCGCGTGCTGATCCGTCATCCGTTCCCCCACGCCCCGTCTTTTCCATTGTAACATGGGAGGCGAAGGCGTCCAGAGGGCGACCGCAGACTTCGTCTGTTTCCATTGCCCTCTGGAACCCACGGAAAAGACCAATATAATAGGAAAAGACAACCGCATCCCCTGCGCCCAATCGTTCGCGCGGGGGATTTTCTCTTTTTCCCCCCCCCACGACAAAAAAACGCCCTTGACTCTCGCGAATCAAGGGCTAATAAGAATCCGGCAGCGACTTATCCTCCCGGGCCGTGTCCAGCCAAGTACTTTCAGCAC
>ENA-UOOD01000921-UOOD01000921.1-human-gut-metagenome-genome-assembly--contig:-CS67-NODE-921-length-32716-cov-19.586142_pt1 | contig 32716 bp, 21 predicted proteins | sample MGYA00242464_ERZ724011 | MGnify/ENA metagenome assembly ERZ724011 | reverse complement strand
GGAACCACTCCATATCGGTGCCGGGCTCGCAGAAGAACTCCAGCTCCATCTGCTCGAACTCTCTGGTACGGAAAGTGAAGTTACCGGGTGTGATCTCATTACGGAAAGACTTACCAATCTGTCCGATACCGAAAGGAATCTTCTTACGGGAAGTTCTCTGTACATTTTTAAAATTAACGAAAATACCCTGTGCAGTCTCGGGTCTTAAGTAAACGGTGTTCTTGGCATCCTCGGTAACACCCTGGAAGGTCTTAAACATCAGGTTGAACTGACGGATATCGGTAAAGTTATGCTTGCCGCAGGTAGGGCAGGGAACCTTATGCTCTTCGATGAAATTCTTCATCTCTTCCTGGCTCCAGCCGTCTACACTGCCTTCGATGGCAATACCGTTCTCCTCACAGAAATCCTTGATCAGCTTATCCGCACGGAAACGCTCATGACATTCCTTACAATCCATCAGAGGATCGGAGAAACCGCCCAGATGTCCGCTGGCTACCCAGGTCTGGGGGTTCATCAGGATCGCACAGTCCACACCTACATTATAGGGGCTCTCCTGAATAAACTTCTGCCACCATGCCTTTTTCACATTGTTCTTCAGCTCTACGCCAAGGTTACCGTAATCCCAGGTATTTGCCAGGCCTCCGTAAATCTCGGAACCGGGATATACAAAACCTCTTGCCTTCGCCAGGGCTACGATCTTCTCCATTGTTTTTTCCATGTCAGTACCAAACCTTTCTTGCTCTATATTTGTATTGCTGTATAACTTACTTTTTCATCAGTATCGTAACGACACCGTCGGACTGTGACGCATCCACATAACCGTCCTCTCCCATGACAACTCCCTCACTGAGATACAGCACCGGGTAGGGACAATAAATATATGCGCTTGCATTCGTAATGATCATGTGGTTCTTATCCAGAGCCTTGTTCAGCTTCTGCTCCTCCGCCGGCGTACCGTCTGCGGCACTTACCAGTCCCAGATCCACGCTGATCCCCTCGGCCAGTGCTTCTACTCTGGTTCCATAGAACAGCTCCTGTTCGTTATAATCCGCATAACTCTCCGTATCGGTGAATTCCTGCACCACCTGAACCGTAGCGCCGTCTCCCAGCATCTGCACTGTCTTCACAGCCATAGGGGGTTCTGCTGCATCCCCATGTGCGGCGTTAAATTCCTCTGCTTCTTCCTGTACCATCTGTGTAAGGCCGTCCAGACTGTAGAAATCCTTGTCAAACGTATTCACCAGATAGGATACTACTTTTCCATCCTTCTCCACCACCAGAGAAGTATTCACCACCGTCTCCGGAAGCTTTGCTGCCTTGCCACAACCGGCCAGGGACAGCATCAGAACACCTGACAGCATTGCCGAAATAACCTTTTTTGTGATATTGTGCCTCATAAATGAGTCTCCTTTTTTGGCATCAGCCATATCCGATTTTAACATAGAGTTTTGAGTATTTCAAGACTTTTGAACGACCTGTCCATGAAACGTTTCCGATATTCCGAGGCAATTCCCTTCAGTTCGTCAAGAACTTTGTCCGATACCGTAAATGTATATAATTTTTCTATGGGACTTTGTGCTATGTAGCTTAAGGCATACAGGGTGGATTCCTCCAGTCTGCGGCCTGCCGGCGGCCCGGGGTACTCTCCGTTCACTGCAATTGCTTTCAGTTCAAAGATACTGCGTACCAGTTCATTGGGCAGTGCCGGAGCACACAATGCTCTGAGAGACTGATACACTAACTTCAACATCTCCCGTTCATCGTTATTTTCTCTGCAATAAAAGTCCGCCACTTCCGCAAAGTACATGCCATAGCAGGCTCCAATATAATCTGTCAAAAGTTCCGGAAAAAAATTCTGGATATCCGCTTCGGATATGGTATAAGATGTTCTCCCCTCATAGAGGCGAAAGGTACCAAAAGCAAAAGGGTTGGTCGCTGCCGCCAGCCGGTTGCCCGGTTTTCTCGCCCCTCTGGCAAAAGCAGTGATCTTCCCTTTTTCTCTGGTAAGCAGGCTCACAATCCTGTCATATTCACCGAACGGTGTCTGTTTTAATACAATTCCTGTTACATACAGGGATTCCTGCATGATCCATCCTCCCGGGCGTTAAGGTCTGTACATCCTTCCGCCCTGCAGTCCACTGAGGTGCTGCTACAGCACGCATTGGGAAAATCTGTCCCCTCCGTACTCCGCAGATAATTCAGGTAATCCTCCACTCTGCCGGTATGTTCAAATTGCTGCCAGTAATTCGTGAACTGCATCCTGCGCATCCCCCTCTTCTTATCAGTTTATCAGTGTGTCATCCTCTGTAAAAATAGGGTCTGCAAATTTTACTTTTCTATTCGCCCATCTCAATGTCTTTCGGATTATATCCGAAGTTTTTGAGCAGGATATCGCTGTCTCTCCAGTCCTTCTTCACCTTCACCCAAAGCTGTAAATTGACTTTCATTTCCAGCATATCTTCGATCTCCGGGCGGGCCTGGGAACCGATCTTTTTCAACATCTGGCCACCCTTACCGATGATGATGCCCTTGTGGGAATCTCTCTCACAGATAATAGTGGCCTCGATGTCGCAGATATTGCCTCTCTCCTTCATACTTTCCACGGTTACGGCAATACCGTGAGGAATTTCTTCGGATAAAAGTCTGAGTGCCTTCTCTCTGATCAGCTCCGCCACGATCTGACGCATGGGCTGGTCGGTGATGGTGTCTTCATCATAAAAGGCCGGACCGTAGGGCAGATATTTCAAAATGCACTGGATCAGTACATCCGTGTTGTCGCCCTTTAAGGCGGACACCGGGACGATCTCGCAGAAATCCAGTTCCTTGCGGTAGGTGTCAATGAATGCCAGGATATCGTCCTTTTTCACGGTGTCCGTCTTGTTGATCACAAGGATCACGGGAGTCTTGGTCTTTTTCAGCTGCTCAATGATATGACGTTCTCCGGCACCGATGAAATTCGTGGGCTCCACCAGCCACAAAATTACATCCACATCATTTAACGTATGCTCCGCCACATTTACCATGTAATCGCCCAGTTTGTTTTTCGCCTTGTGAATGCCGGGGGTATCCAAGAATACGATCTGTCCCTCGTCCAGCGTCAGTACCGTCTGGATACGGTTACGCGTGGTCTGCGGTTTGTTGGATGTGATGGCGATCTTCTGTCCGATCAGTCGGTTCATCAGCGTAGATTTCCCTACGTTGGGACGTCCGATCAGGGTGGCAAAGCCGGATTTATATGCCGGATTTTCGTTCATTTTTTATTTCTCCTGTTCTTTCTTGTTTTCTGTTACCTCTGTATTTTGCAGAGTTTTCTGCATTTTTGCTTCCGCTTCGGCGAATTTTTTCTGTTCCTCCGTACGGATCCGTTTGGTGCGCTTTTTAATCTTCTTTAAGATCAGTACGATCACTGCGATCACGATCGCCCAGATCACCAGATAAGGAATATGGATCACGAACCAGATCGCTGCTTCCTTCAAGCCCTCGCCGATATTTTTCAGACTATCCACAAATCCGGTGGAAATACGCTCCCAGACGGTCTCCTCTTCCACAGGTGTATAGACCTCTACCTCATCAATATAAAGGTATACGGTGCTGTAGTCAACCCGGTTATCATAGCTGCGAAGCTGGGATTCCATGCTTTCTAACTGGTATCTGACATCCGACAGACGCTGTTCGATGGTAATAATATCTTCCACACTCTCTGCCTGCTCCAGAAGCTGTAATAATCTCTCCTGCTCCGTCCGCAGGGCATCCCTGTGGCTCTGCAGGTCTACATATGTCAATGTTACATCCTGCACATTCTCCGAACGACTGGTCACATTGCCCAGCTCTGAGACCGTATTCTGGAACTCCTCCAGTCTGTCCTTCGGGATGCGGATGGTCAGATTGGCATTCCTTGTAGAACGATAACTATAATATGTACTGCCGTTATAGGCATCCAGACTTTCGATATAGCCGCCGAGCTCTGTTACTTTATTCTCTACCGCACTTAACAGCTTATCATACTCCCTGGTCTCGACATCCATATTCACGGTCTTGATCAGTTTCCGGTCTGCTGTGGCTGCAGTCTCCTCAGGCACTGTATTACTTGTGTCCTGAGCATTTCCTTCGGAATCGTACCCTTCTGTCATGCCAAATCCATCTTCATAAGCGGACGCCTCCGGTGCAGCTGCCTCATTGGAAGCAGCAGAATAATCCTCATCCATGAGATCACTGATGCCGTAACTGCCCTTCGATGAGCTGCCGCAGGCGGTCAGCGATAATATCATGCCGGCAGTGAGCAACCCTGTAATGATCTTTGTTTCAAAATTTCGTTTTTTCATAACCCTCTCCGTTCTGCGGACGGCATCCTGACAGCCTGTCGGATCCGCCTGCTGTTGACTTTTTATTGTTCACCCCTATAAACGAAATAATAATACAAAAGTTCTTTATTTATTTGCTGTTTTAAAAAAGATTTTCCACCTTCAGGAATCTCTCCTGTTCTTCCTTTACCTTAGAAGCCGTACCTACGACACAGAGCAGATCCTCCTGCATGAATGCCCGGATATGCGCGGACAGTGCCCGGATATCCTCAACGGTAGCGGACAGCAGCTCGTCACGTTCTCTCTGTAATGCTGCATCGTCCAGTCCCGTCATATAGGCACTCAGAGAATACAGTCCCTTCGCTGCCGGATTCATAGGCACATCCAGATCACTGACAGCACCGATGATATACTGGGTCATGGTACGCTCATCCGCGGTAAATTCTGCGATGGCATCCGCTGCCTTCTCATATACATCAATAGTCTTGCCAAGGTTTGGATCTCTGTAAGATACAAAATAGCTGTCACCGGATCTGCCGAAGCTGCACATACAGCCGTAGGCGCCTCCCTTTACACGGACATTGACCCACAGATATTCATAACCCAACATGACCTTCAGCACTCTTAGGGCTCCGGTATATTTCAGTCCGCTCTTGCGGAAATTACCGGCACGACATACATAATTGACCTGACCGGAGGTTAAGAAGCCTTCGTTCTTCCGGGAGACCTCCGGAATATAATGTGCCATTTCCACGGATCCGGTATAGAGTGCAGCCTTGAAGGCTTCCACCGGGGCATCCAACAATCCCACTGCCTTCTCTTCACCGACGAAATCCACCATGAGATTCTCCGGACGGAAGATCATCTTTAATAACGTCTGTAAGATCTCCACCAGTTCTTCTTTTTTCTCGTCAAAATGTGCTTCCAGCCCGGTGATCAGGCGATAGAATGGGATGCCGGAGATCTCCTCGCTGACAGCTCCGGGAATACTGCCGTAGGACATGGCTCTTCCGGCAGCCACGCTGTGTCCGCCGGACGTCATCTGTGCCTGCATGCGGGACTTGCCCTCCGCCAGGATCTCATAGAGACGCTTGGTGTCCGTGAAATCACTGGTCATAACGATCTCACGCATCAGATCGATGGCATCCGCAATACGATCATAGAACACCTTCGTCTTCAGCTCCAAAGTCAACGTAAATTCATCCGTATCCTGCAATCTGCCATACACATTGTTCACCGCAGCCATGCCGCCGGTGACCAGGTTCATCTCATTATAGAGATCTCCATAAGTATAGTTCTTTGTATTGAGGAGCCCAAGACAGCCTTTTAAGATGCCGATATACGGAAAATATTTTCCGGGGATCTGATCCAGTCTGAAGATCAGACGTAAATATCCGATACCGTTGGTAAACAGATCATGATACAAAAGTGTGGTATCTCCAATACTCCGTACCTCGTTCACCGGGAGATTCGCCTCTTTTTTCATATCCTCCCGCTTCAATAGAGGAATCTTCTCCAGATCTTCCTTCGCATCCTCACTCTCCTGGAACTCGTTCAGTTTACGGAAGGTCTCTTTTACAGCTTCCAGTTCTTCCGGACTCATGGCTGCTTTCACCTGTGCCATTTTCTCACGCTGTTTCTGTTCCTGTTCCTCTAAAAGTCCAAGCTTCGGCTGCAGGATCACCAGGCTGCGATGCGTATTGTCCAGCAGGTATTTTTGTACCAGGCCCTCAAAATATCCGGTCTTAACCTCCTTACGAAGTTCGGCAAAGGTATTGTTCGCCTCGATATGAATGAACGGCAGTCTGTCGTCATACAGCCAGCTGTCCAGCACCTGTAAACCATACATCAGTCCCTTGGGATAAGAGCCGAAATCTGCCTCTCTGTATTTGAATTCGTAGTAATTGATACCGGCAAGCAATGCCTTCTCGTCGAAGCCTTCCGCTGCCAGCTTCTCGAGTACTTCTTTCGTTACCTGTAAAAATTCCTGTTCTTTTTCTACGGAAGTATCCTTCGCCACGACACTGAAATATGGCTGACGGATACCGTTCTCGTAGATGCTGTAGACATCCTTGCCAATGCCACGGTCTACCAGCGCCTGCTTTAAGGGTGCTCCGGGAGCGGAGCACAGCGCATAGTCCAGGATCTGAAAAGCAATGTAGAGCTTCGGATCCAAGCTGTCACCGACGCAGAAGTTCTGGGACAGATAGGTATTCTCTTCTTCGTCCTCTCCCTCGCCGATGGGACAGTCTCTGACAATACGGCCGGGCTTGTCGAAAGCCGGCTCCTCGGTCACTTCGGAGTCCACCTTAAGAGCATCGTAAGCAGACAGATAATGTTCGTCGATAAAGGTCAGCTTCTCCGCCATATCCATGTTACCATAAAGATAGATATAGCTGTTGGAGGGATGATAGAACTTCCGGTGAAAATCCAGGAACTCTTCGTACGTCAGCTCCGGGATCACCTCCGGATCGCCTCCGGACTCACAGCCATAGGTGGTATGCGGATACAGAGAGTTCATGATCTCCCTCTCCAGCACATCATCCGGAGAAGAAAATGCTCCCTTCATCTCATTGTAGACCACGCCGTTGACCTTCAGCTCTTTCTCGTCACCTTCGAGCTCATAATGCCAGCCTTCCTGCCGGAAAATGGATTCGTTTTTATAAATATTCGGGTAAAATACAGCATCCAGATAGACATGCATCAGGTTCTGGAAATCCTTGTCATTACAGCTTGCCACGGGGTATACGGTCTTATCCGGATAGGTCATGGCATTTAAAAAAGTATTTAAAGAACCTTTTACCAGTTCCACAAAAGGATCCTTCACCGGGAATTCCTTCGAGCCGCATAATACGGAGTGCTCCAGGATATGTGCCACGCCGGTGGAATCCTTCGGGGTGGTACGGAAACCAATGTAAAATACTTTGTTCTCATCGTCATTGGATACCAGTGCCACTCTTGCTCCGGTCTTCTTATGACGGCACAGATAGGTCACGCTGTTGATGTCGGGGATCTCCCGTTTCTCTATGATCTCGTATGTGGATAAATCTTCTACTCTCATTTATTTACGTCTCCTACTTTTTAGCTTAATCGATTTCTCCGCTCTTCGAGCTCCCGAAATCGTAACGCCCATTCGCAATTCGGACTATCGTCCTTCTTGCTCATGTTCGTTTGCTCCCCTCATAGAAAGCCTTCGCTGCCTGCAAGCAGTCGCGTATGCTTTCTATGGGTGAGCTTAATCTATCAAAAGCCTGCCAGTGCCAGCTTGCTCATGGAGATTTCCTGGATCACGACGCCCTTTGCCTCTTTTTCTTCCGGGGTCATGGCGGTCAGTTCCCGGATGTTCAGCTCCTTCGTCACATACCGTTTCTTCCCTCTGCCGAAGATCCCTTTTTTCTCCTCGATGATATTGATCTTCACTCTTGCCTTGATCCGGTCGTAGATCTTGACCAGAAAGCTGTCCGGCTTCAAATAATACAGATGAGTTTCCAGCGTATCCTCGGGATCCACTTCCTTTTCCGCTAAAATATAGCGTTCCACGATCAGGCGGAATTTAAACGCCACATCATCCTGCTCCAAAAGCTCTGCAAAAGTATATTTTGCACCTATGTAAACCTTTGCCGTGTCCTGCAGGCTGTATTTATAGTTCTCATAAACTGTCTTTTGCATTGTTGTCGATATCCTCAATCTTGAAACCGCTCATCCGCACCGCATCCTCGATCATTTTGCGGGACATGCCGGTCTCCTCCATCAGTTCCTCTATGGTCACCTTGCGTTGCAATTCCTCCGCCAGTTCTCTGGCTTTGTCCGCCACCTTGTTGACTTTGTCTTCCACCCGCTTGTCGATCTTGGAATTCTCCGCATGCTCGGCAATATATTCTTCCATGGCATCCATGATCATCTTACCCAGCATTCCTTCCACTTCCTGTGGTTTCTCCAGACTGCCCAGCATAGTAACACCAAAAGACAGTGCCAGATTGCCTTCGCCTACCAGATCCTCCAGCAGAACGCCCTGTCCGGCGTAAAGCTTCGCGATCTCCGCCACATCTGCCAGATGAATCTCGATCAGGCGCTGCTGCGCATCCGCCTCACCTGCCATGGCAGACATAGCAAATGCCAGCTTCTCCCCATCAGTGTAGGTGGGTAGCTCCGCCACCTCGTCCAGATATTCCTGTAAATAATCCTTTTCCTCATCCGTCAGGAATTCGTCGGGATCCATGGGCTGTCCGATACCTATTTTATGTTTCAACAGATAGTCAAATACCATCTGCAATTGTTCACCGCTTAAGTCAAGTTCCGCGAAGGCATCCTTTACCTGTTCTTCGCTGATGCAGTTCCCCTGCTCCTTGGCGGTCTTGCGGACCTGCTCTAAGGTCTGGGCAAATAATATTTCTTTGTTCATATAAAAATTCTCCTTTATAATAATACACTTTCTCCGTGCTTCGTACTCTCGAAAGTGTACATCACTTCACGTGTTCGTGCGTAAACAGATGATACTGGCAATATTCGTAGTTGCCGTTGCATTTAGAACAGAAACGGAACTCCAGGCTCGGATCGTCCTCTTCCGTCCTGCCGCAGATCGCACATTTATGTCTCGTAGCTTTAGCTCTGCCTTCGTTTGTTTTTCTCTCAAATTGCGCCCTGCGGTGCATCTGTTTCGGCGAGATGCGGCTTTTGTGCAGACGATAAAAGTATAGCACAAAATTCAGTAAGGATGCCACAATTGCAAATTTCGTAAACAGGTTGCCCACAATTACATAGTAAACCATCAAAACAGCATCCAGGATTCCCATCCATTTTACTTTTACGGGAATCACGAACATCAAGAGCACCTGCATATCCGGATAAGTTGCTGCAAAGGCAAGGAAGATCGACAGGTTGATGTAATAGGTACTGAATGCATAAGAACCACGGTAAAATAGCACAGACGCTGCCTCTGCAGCCATACCTCCGGTGATCAGGTAAGCAAATCCCATGCACAGGAAGCTTCCGATAACGGTGAACAACATGCCTGAAAAAATATACACATTATATCGATAAGTTCCCCAGGTGCGTTCCAGTGTAGACCCCAGACTGTAATAGAAAAACAACATAATGATCGTAAAAATGTCGAGGCTGTCAGGTGGCACGATCACCCAGGTCACCAGTCTCCAGATCTGTCCGTGCAGGATCCGGTAAGGATCCAGTGTCAAAAAGCCCAGCAGATTCGTACCGCCTGCAGCTCCCATCAGTTGGATGATATATCCCGCCACATAGCACATGATCAGTACGAGTGTGAGGTTCGGAATGGCATATTTGCCGAATTTTTTCTCAAATTTGCTCATAAAATCGTTTCTCCGTTTCTATTAATTACCTATTCGTTTTTTCTCTATCGAGATTGTAACATCCACAGGACAATAAGTAAACCGCACGTTCAAAAGTTTATAGAATTACTATTTATTTAATTTTTTCTTTACACAATTTTAACGACAGCGTTTTGTCTTTGTTCGTTGCAATATCGTTTTTTTTGTCGTATAATGAAAAAAGTTTTGTGAAAGAAAAGTCGCATATATTAAGAAGTAATTCTGTAACTCATCATTGACCTTCTGAATAGTTACAGCATTTTATCAGGAAGGATGTATCACATGAATTCACAGGAAAAATACGCAACACTCGGCATAGATATCGGTTCTACCACTGTCAAGATTGCGATTTTAGATGAAAACCACAATATTTTATTTTCCGATTATGAGCGTCATTTCGCCAATATCCGGGAGACTCTGTCCGGTCTCCTTAAGAAAGCCTATAATCAGCTGGGAGAATTGCAGCTGCACCCCATGATCACCGGCTCCGGCGGACTGACTTTAGCCAATCACTTGGGCGTTCCTTTTACGCAGGAGGTCGTAGCTGTGGCTACCTCCCTGCAGGAGCTGGCTCCCAAGACCGACGTAGCCATTGAATTAGGCGGTGAGGATGCGAAGATCATCTATTTTGAAGGCGGTAATGTGGAACAGCGTATGAACGGCATCTGCGCCGGCGGTACCGGTTCCTTTATCGACCAGATGGCAAGCCTGATCCAGACGGATGCCTCCGGTTTAAACGAATATGCGAAAAATTATAAATCTCTCTATACGATCGCCGCGCGCTGCGGTGTATTTGCCAAGACAGATATCCAGCCGCTGATCAACGAAGGTGCTACCAAGGAAGACCTGTCTGCTTCTATTTTCCAGGCTGTGGTGAACCAGACCATCTCCGGTCTGGCATGCGGTAAGCCGATCCGCGGTCATGTAGCATTTTTAGGCGGACCGTTACATTTCCTGTCTGAGTTAAAGACCGCTTTCATCCGTACTTTAAATCTGGATGACGAGCACATCATCGATGTGGACAATTCTCATCTGTTCGCAGCCATCGGCTCCGCATTGAATGCAAAGGAAGATGTCTGCATCAGCCTGTCCGATATGGTGAAAAAGCTGTCCTCCGATATCAAGATGGAATTTGAAGTGGAACGTATGGAGCCCCTGTTTGCTGATCAGGCGGCTTACAAAGAGTTCGTGGAGCGTCACAGTAAGCATCATGTAACCACCGGTGATCTGCAGTCCTATCAGGGCAAAGCATTCCTGGGTATCGATGCCGGTTCCACTACCACGAAGATCGCACTGGTGGGCGAGGACGGATCCCTGTTATATTCCTTCTACTCCGGCAATGACGGAAGTCCATTAAAGACTGCGATCCGTTCCCTGAAGGAGATTTACTCTCTCCTGCCCGAGGGTGTGGAGATCGTGCGCTCCTGTTCCACCGGTTACGGTGAAGCGCTGATGAAAGCTGCTTTCCTGTTAGATGACGGCGAAGTAGAGACCGTGGCACATTACTATGCGGCAGCATTTTTCGATCCCAGTGTCGACTGTATCTTAGACATCGGCGGTCAGGACATGAAGTGCATCAAGATCAAGAATCAGACCGTAGACAGCGTACAGTTAAACGAAGCATGTTCCTCCGGCTGCGGCTCCTTTATTGAGACCTTTGCCAAGTCCCTGAACTACACCGTACAGGATTTTGCTCAGGCTGCCCTGTTCGCAGAGCATCCGATTGACCTGGGTACCCGTTGTACCGTATTCATGAACTCCAAGGTAAAACAGGCGCAGAAGGAAGGCGCTTCCGTAGCGGATATCTCCGCAGGACTTGCTTACTCCGTTATCAAGAATGCTTTATTTAAGGTGATCAAAGTATCCGATGCATCAGAGCTGGGTAAAAATATCGTGGTACAGGGCGGTACCTTCTACAACGATGCGGTGCTTAGAAGCTTTGAAAAAATTGCGAACTGTCAGGCCATCCGTCCCGACATCGCCGGTATCATGGGTGCTTTCGGTGCAGCGCTGATCGCCAGAGAGCATTACGAGGACGGTTATGTGACCACCATGCTGGATTATCAGAAGATCTGCGACCTGCAGTTCGAGACCAGTATGGCAAAATGTAAGGGTTGCACCAACAACTGTCGTCTGACCATCAACAAATTCTCCGGCGGCCGTCAGTTCATCTCCGGCAATCGTTGCGAACGCGGTATCGGTGGTCAGAAGAATGCCCATAATGTACCGAACTTATACGAATATAAATTACATAGATTATTCTCCTATGAATCCCTGGACGCCGACAAGGCTCCCAGAGGTGTGGTAGGTATCCCCAGAGTACTGAATATGTACGAGGACTATCCGTTCTGGTTCACATTTTTCACCGAACTGGGCTACCGCGTGGTGCTCTCTCCCAGCTCCAATCGTAAGATCTACGAGCTCGGTATTGAGTCCATCCCCAGTGAATCCGAGTGTTACCCGGCAAAGCTGGCGCACGGTCATGTGACCTGGCTGATCCGTCAGGGTATTAAGTTCATCTTCTATCCTGCGCTGTTCTATGAGCGTAATGAGTTCGAAGATGCGAACAACCATTACAACTGCCCCATCGTTACTTCTTATTCCGAGAATATCAAGAATAACGTGGAGGAAATTGCCGGCGGTGAGATCACCTTCCGCAATCCGTTCATGTCCTTCAGAGATCTGGGAACGGTGACGGATGCACTGACGAAGGAATTCACCGAGATTCCCGCTGCTGAGATTGCTGCAGCCTGCGAAAAGGGCTGGCAGGAGCTGGCGAATGCCCGTCACGATATGGAGAAAAAGGGCGAAGAAACGCTGGAATACTTACGTCAGACCGGCAAGCGCGGTATCGTGCTGGCTGGCCGTCCTTATCATGTGGACCCGGAGATCAACCACGGTATTCCCGAGCTGATCACATCCTACGATATGGCTGTGCTGACGGAAGATTCCATCTCCCATCTGGCAAAACCGGAGCGTCCTTTAATCGTATCCGACCAGTGGATGTATCACTCAAGACTTTACGCCGCTGCAAGCTATGTGAAGACGGTTGAGAATCTGGATCTGATCCAGTTGAATTCCTTCGGCTGCGGTCTGGATGCCGTTACCACCGATCAGGTGAACGATATCCTCTCCGGCTCCGACAAAATCTACACCTGCTTAAAGATCGATGAAGTCAACAACCTGGGTGCGGCACGTATCCGTATCCGTTCCCTGTTGTCCGCGATCCGTGTCCGTGAGAAACTGGGCAAGCACCGCACCATCCGTTCTTCCGCTATTGAGAAGGTACCGTTTACCGAAGAGATGCGCAAGGACTACACCATCATCTGTCCGCAGATGTCCCCGATCCACTTTGAGATCCTGCAGCCTGCGTTCAATGCCTGCGGTTACAATTTCGTCGTATTGGACAATGACAACAAGCACTCTGTGGATGTAGGTCTGAAATATGTTAACAACGATGCCTGCTATCCCTCCCTGCTGGTAGTCGGACAGATCATGGAAGCTCTGCTGTCCGGCAAATATGATCTGAACAAGACCGCCATTATCATGAGCCAGACCGGTGGCGGATGCCGTGCGACGAACTATATCGGCTTCATCCGCCGTGCCCTGAAGAAGGCAGACATGGAGCAGATTCCTGTCATCTCCCTGAACCTGGCGGGTATCGAGAGCAATCCCGGCTTCCACCTGAATGCAGATCTGATGCTGCGTGCAGCGGTAGCTGCCGAGTTCGGTGATATCTTCATGCGTTGTGTCTACCGGATGCGTCCTTATGAAGCAACTCCGGGGTCTGTGGATGCCTTACATAGAGAATGGCTTAAGAAGGTGCAGGATTTCGTATCCGCAAAGCATATCAGCATAGGCAAGTTCCGCAGGATGTGTACCGAGATCATCCGGGATTTCGATGCGATACCGGTACTGGATATCAAGAAGCCCCGCGTCGGCGTGGTCGGCGAGATCCTGGTGAAATTCTCTCCTGCCGGCAACAATCATCTGGTGGAGCTGTTAGAGAGTGAAGGTGCGGAAGCTGTGGTACCCGACCTGATCGACTTCATGCTGTACTGCTTCTACAACCAGATCTACAAGGCAGAGCACTTAGGCACCAGCAAAAAGACCGCGAAGATCTCCGCACTGGGCATCTGGGCCATCGAGCATATCCTGCGCGGCTCTGCCGTGAAGGCATTTGAAGAAAGTAAGCATTTCGATGCACCCACCAGCATCTACAAGATCGTCTCCTATGCGGAGCCCATCGTATCCATCGGCAACCAGACCGGTGAGGGATGGTTCTTAACCGGTGAGATGGTCGAGCTGATCAAGGAAGGCGTACCGAACATCGTATGTACCCAGCCCTTCGGCTGCCTGCCGAACCACGTCGTAGGTAAGGGCGTCATCAAAGCCCTGCGGAAGGCATATCCTTCCTCCAACATCGTGGCCATCGACTACGATCCCGGTGCCAGCGAAGTCAACCAGCTCAACCGAATCAAGCTCATGCTCTCCACCGCCCAGAAGAATCTGAAAAAGGGCGAGGGTGTGGAATAAAGAAACTATTTTTGATATGTGGCGGTGGCTATAAGGCTCCGGATGTGTGGTGGCAGCTATGGAGGTAATGGCCGCACGATGGCAGATATGCGGTAATGGATGTAGCTCTTACGGGTACATGCAGAAAGTAGCCTACCCAGTCGATGGCACCGTCATAAGGCAAGCTACACCCGCGGCAGGGGATTCGCAGGATCCCTGCTGCGGGTGTTTTATTTTCTTCCATTTAAGCTTATCCTCAGCACAGGGGGATATTAAACTGCTTCTCCTTTTTTATTTTGTTTCTTCGTGACATGCTTTTTCTTATAATCATATAAACAACGGTTTTAGTAAAAAAAATTACTAAAATCTTCAAATTTTTTTATTTTTCTGCTGATTTAAATACCTTTCTCAAAAATAGTGCCTTTCACCCCGTTGATTTTTTACTATTTTGAAGGATTTTAAGCACTTTTCAAAAAAGATTTGATATTTTCCGCCTTGACGTCTCTTATTGTTCAAGTTATAATGAGCACATTCATAGTTTCTTTTGTTCTTAAATTCCTATGAAAATTCTTTCAGTTAATCCCTGTTTTCATTATTTAAGGAGGTCATATTATCAACAATACCGAATTACTCAAATACAAAGAATGCCTATTTACAAAAAGAAATATTCTTCTCGAGAAAATCCGCAAATTGCCTAAAGGAAATCTTTCCTGCACAGTTAGCAAATCAGGTTATACAAGTTGGTTCTATCTGAAGGACGGTACTAGAAAGTATCTTCAGAAATCTCAAAAGGAACTGGCGCAAGCTCTTGCATTAAAGAAATACTACGAGCTTATGCTGCATGAAATTTCAAAAGAAATAGCATTTATTGAAACATATCAAAAGAAATTTCCCTCCACACTTCCAAGAGAAAAGGCTACTGACTTGTTGACCGACTCCTCCCCTTATTACCCATTACTGCAAAGCTATTTTGCAAAGGACAAGCTTCCGGTGTCTGCACAGAAATGGTGCGCGGAGAGCTATGAAACTAATCCTTCTCATCCGGAAAATCTGATCCATACCACACTGGCCGGGCATAAAGTCCGCTCAAAATCTGAAGTTATCATATCGAATCTGCTCTATACCAACCAAATCCCTTATCGCTATGAAGCGGCGCTGCCGTTAAAAGAATTCACGGCTTATCCGGATTTTACGATTTTACATCCGGTTACGAATAAAATCTTCTACTGGGAGCATTTCGGTATGATGGATAATGCGCCTTATTGTGATACTGCCTGCAACAAGCTGAAAACCTACTGCTATAACGGAGTCTTCCCATCCATGCAGCTGATCACCACTTATGAGACAAGCAAATGCCCCATTTCCACAGATCAGGTGCAGCAGATCATTACACAATATTTCCTCTAAATCAATAATTCCCTACATAAATATTCTCCTGACATTGACTAAAGGTAATCAAGAATATTCAAAAAGCCTCACAAGATGTTGCTCCATAGTGAGATGGGCTCCGCGGTGTGATCACTCCGCAACATGATCACTCGCAGCATGATCACTCGCAGCATGATCACTCGCAACGTAGTCCATACGGGACGTTTTTACGTATGGGAACACATTTTCTATACAGAAAAAAGGACCGGTTCGTCCGGTCCTTCCGATAAAACACAATAAGCGATCATGATGCATTTGCCCTACGGCTCTCAATATACTGCTGTAAGACTTCCGTGACTTCCTCCGGTGCAAGACCGGCATCCTCGATGATGTCACTCACCGCTTCCAGTTCTTTACGCTTCTTCTGTTCAAACAATTCTTCTAACTCACGTTGTTCTGATTCCATGCGGATATTTAACGCATTGATCAACTCCTGTTTTGCCTGGATCTTTTCCTCCAGGGATTTTCTCTGTCCTCTTGGCATATACTGTGTGCTCCTTTCCTGATGGCAATCCTATGGATCCGTGGATCATGCTTCCCACCGCGTGATCCGAAAAAGCATGGCCATTCATCAGGGATCACAGGTTCCGTAGGAACTATCATAATCTATCATGAATGGCCTGATATGTTACAGTATATGGACAAGAATGTAAAAATATACCATATTTCCGGCAATATTATGCTGCTCCGGAACGATTTGGCGAATCTGTCAATGTATCTCATACCCCGGAATGATCTGGTGAATCTGTCAATATATATCATACTCCGCAACGGTCTCGTGAATCTGTCAATAAATATCATTCTCCAGAACGGTCTCGCGAAACCGCTCAAATCCTCATTTCAAACCGTCTATTGCTGTCTTCAGCTTGTCCAGCGCCAGTTGTAACGTAGCCCTGGGGCAGGCGATGTTCACACGTTGAAAAGCGGCTCCGCTGGGTCCGAACATGGATCCTCCGTCCAGCCAAAGTCCTGCTTTGTCCACGATGAACTGATCCAGCTCCTCACCGGTGATTCCCAACTCACTGCAGTCCAGCCATACCAGATAGGTACCTTCCGGCTCCACCAGATGAATCTGTGGAATCTTCTCCTGTAAAAAATTCCGTAAGAAATTCAGATTCTTAAGCAAATAAGCTCTCAACTGATCCAGCCAGTCTTCTCCTGCACGATAGGCTGCTTCACACGCCACGATCCCCAATGCATTAGGTTCATCATAACCGGTCTTGTCAATCTCTGTCTGAAATGCTTTACGAAGCTTTTCATTGGGGATAAAAATATTGGATATCTGAAGTCCCGCCAGGTTAAAGGTCTTGCTGGGCGCCGTACAGGTCACAGTAAACTCCGCAAAACGAGGATCTACATTGGCAAACACCGTATGCTCATAACCGGGATAGACAAAATCATTGTGTATCTCGTCACTTACCACGATCACATGATGCCGCAGGCAAATTTCTCCCAGTTGTTGCAATTCCTCTGCCGTCCACACTCTGCCCACCGGGTTGTGAGGGTTGCACAGAATAAACAGTTTTATATGTTCCTGCTCAAGCTTCCGCTCAAAATCTTCAAAATCAATCCGGTATCCATTATCTCCACTCTGCCCGGCCGTTTTCTCATAGATCAATGTATTGTCAACTACTCTCCGGTCATTGTCACGGATAATATTAGTAAACGGATAATACACCGGATTCTGAATCAGTATAGCATCTCCCGGATCAGTAAATGCCTTAACCGCTGCACCGAGAGCAAATACCACACCCGGAGTCTTCACGATCCATTCCCGCTCCGTCTTCCAATTATGATTCCTCTCCATCCAGTTCATCACAGCATTGTAATAAGCATCCTTCGGCTGGCTGTATCCGTAGATTCCATGTTCTACCGCAGCATGAAGACTCTTCGTGATCTCTTCGGATACCGGGAAATCCATATCCGCCACCCACAAGGGCAGCACATCTGCCGGCTTTCCTCTCTCCACCGCAAAATCATATTTCAGACAATTCGTTCCCTTCCGGTTCGTAATCTTATCAAAATTGTATCTAGTCATACGAATTCACTTACCTTTCGTCAATCTGCAAACTTTCTGCCTGTGGCTCCAGGCTGCAGATTAAATTTTATCGGTCGCATGCATTCTTCCAGACCTTCTGCACGCCCTGACACGTCGCATCGTTGCTAGCCCTCTGTGAAGCTCTCCACAGAGCTGGCTGAACTACTATGTATACCAGGTTACACCCACACTAAGCAAATGCCTGCTCTAAATCTGCCAGCAGATCGTCGATGTTCTCAATTCCCACTGACATTCTCAGAAGCTTCTCATCCACGCCCAAAGCTTCACGTACCTCAACCGGTACATCTGCATGGGTCTGCTTCATCGGATAGGTCAGAAGGCTTTCCACGCCGCCCAGACTCTCCGCAAAGCGGATCAGCTTAACACTCTCCAAGATTTTAACAGCTTTCTCTGCAGAATTCAATCGGAATGAGATCATTCCGCCGTATCCGCTGCACTGTCTGTCGATCAGCGCCTTATCCGGTCTCGAATCCAGACCGATATAATATACCTTCTCCACTTCCGGTCTCTGTTCCAGCCAGTGTGCGATCGCAAGAGCATTTTTCTGATGCTGTTCCATACGTACAGCCAGAGTCTTGATTCCTCGAAGCAATAGCCAACTATCAAACGCAGACAGACAGGCTCCTGTCGTCTTATAAATATTGTTCAGCTGCTGATACAAGGCATCATCCCTTACTACCAGGAATCCGGATAATGTATCGTTATGTCCTTCCAGGTATTTCGTACCGCTGTGCACTACAATATCCGCGCCTAACGTAAGCGGCTTCTGAAAATACGGGGATAAAAAGGTATTATCAACGATCAGAATACAACCATGCGCGTGTGCCAATTCTGCGATTGCCTGAACATCTGCGACCTTCATCATAGGGTTGGACGGAGTCTCTAGATAAATCGCTTTCGTCTCCGGACGTATCGCCGCCTTCACATTCTCCACATTTGAAGTATCCACACAATCTACCGATATTCCATTCTTATGGCTGATCGTGTTCCAAAGTCTTAATGTACCGCCATACAGATCATCCGTAGCAATCAGATGATCCCCGGGAGAAAAAATCTCCATCAATGCGGTGATTGCTGCCATACCGGTAGAAAATGCCAAAGCTTCCGTTCCCTGTTCCAACAGGGCAACCGTCTTCTGCACTTCATCTCTTGTAGGGTTACCGCAACGGGAATAATCATATCCTGTGCTCTTACCCAATCCCGGATGCGCATACGCCGCATTCTGATAAATCGGCATACTGATGGCCCCAAACGGATCCCTTCTCTCATTACTTCCCTGGACACAAATGGTCTCTGCTGCAAATGCCATCTTTTTCTCCTCCTATGCCTATGTATAATACTATATTTTATATTCCTACTGTTCCAGTAGGTATAGTATATTTTTAGCATAGTAAGAAATAAAAGTCAACATCTTTTTACCAATAAAGCTTCACCTGTTCTTCTGCTTCCTTTTCTGAAATTCCTCGTCTCGTATACTGGTCAAACAATTCACACATGCTGATCTCATCCTCCTCTGTAATATCTAATCCTTTTAATATTTCTTCGGTATCATCCACGTTTTTATCCCCGGACAATACCCATAGCATTTTGATAGTAGCTTCTTTATGAATTACTTTTCGGTCTGAACAATATGCGTTACCTTCTGCAAGATAATCTTCCATGGTATTTTGCGACATCTCCCAGTTGATTGTGCAATGTATTCGTGCTGATTGCATATAGACTCTCCGTTGCAGCAGTAAATTTGAATATTTCCCTTATCAAATTCCCCACTGAACAAACGGATATTTTTCTACCAATTCCGTGTCCATTTCCATCATATTCAAAATTCTGCTGGCTGCACCGGAAGGATGATTTGTCCCCGCTTCCCAAGCTTCCACTGTCTTCTTGGTCACACCAAGATAGCCTGCAAAAGTACTCTGTGACATTCCTACAGAATTTCTAATATTTCTAACCTGCTCCGCTCCATATTCCTTAACAGGGATAATCGTCACTGTTCTCCTGTTTAATTTCTTGCCTTCTGATTGTGCATCTTCTATAGCTTCATTTAAGCCAGTCATGATACTCTCATATACACTCTTCATAGTCACAACTCCTCGTATTATATATTGTCACGAAGTCTGTCAATATATATTTTAATGTTATTTCGTTTCTGTTTTGACAAATTATCCTTCTGTTTTTTTGAATATACCGTAATCAAGTATATGGTTTCTTCTATGACAAAATCGACATAGCACACTCTCACACCTCCACTTTTCCCATGGTGTTTAAATGCAAATCTTGCCTTTCTGAGCCCACCTGTACCCTGCACAACTGGATATTTGTGAGGGTTCATCATAATATCAAATTCCAATCTTCTCAAATCATCATCTGTAAATCCAAATTCATCCCAATTTCGAGAAAATTCATCTGTTTGTATAAATGTTCTAGTCATTTTCCTCCTTTATATTACCCTATATAATAGGGTACGTCAATAATTTGTCCTATTAACATTGTAAAAAGTGAATTTCACGGCGATATGCCTCGAACTGCACACAGGGTGCGAAAAAATGATGCCCATATATGATGCTATCCTAATATATGGTATCTTCGAAATCTTATCTATACAGACTTTCTGTAGATGTGATTACTATATCACAGAGGTATCCATTCTGCAAGGGAATCCGGCAAAACAAGTGCTGAAAAACTATACAAAAACAGAGCTGTGGAAATTGGCTATTTCTCACAACTCTGCTTTTTGTGCAATATTACTTTTTTAAAGTTTAATCCAGTTCAAACAGTTCCTGGGCGCTGATGGATAACTCAGCTATTCCGCAAGGAGTTACTTTTGATCCACTATCATACACGGTATAGACTCTTGCGTAGATAGTAGATGCCTGCGCTCCTTCATTCAAAATCGTCCCGGAAGTGTCGGTACGAAACAGTCCCATCTCATCCGAAGAATATTTCAAGGTATAGGTTGCGCCGTTTGTAATCGGGTAACAATTCTTAACTCCATTGCGTTCAATCGGTAAAATTACATTTCCATTGCTATCCGTGATCTTGAGGCCATCCTCTCCATCCGTCTTTAACCGCAATACCTTTCCTGTAATTCCGTCCACACTGATGGCTCCGGATGTATCATCTGCACAGGATTTGTAAAATTCAACGCATAATTGCTGTCCACCTGCCAGAATATTGTAGTCATCTGCCTGGAAGTTGACACTGATGGTTCCGTTATTCTTATCATCCAATACAATATGGTTGACCGGATCATACAGCATATACACGGATTGGATCTTGCTACCGCTTTTATCCTTAAATCTTACGGAAGGTGCAGTCACACCGGCATTATACGCTGCAATCATCGTATTAACAAACAGTTTGATCTCCGATTCCTTGCTGGGTGTGGAATGTCCCGCTCCGGAATATGTCACATTTCCCATGGTATAGATATAATAATTATTTACCACATCATTGGGTGTGATGTTATAAATATTAGTATTTTTATAGTTGCCGTCAGCCACACCGGAAATACAGTACCACACAACAATATCATTTTTACCGTCTCCGTTGCGGTCCAGCTCCATATTCGGCTGTAACCACTGGTAATGCGTATTACTGATCTCCAGCTGTTCATCTGCAGATATCTGATATGGATACTGCGTAATCTGGCCATCATTTACCTGTGTTGCGATCAGCGAGCTACCTGCGTAATCACCCATCAGCAAACTACTGGGATAATTCCATCTAGGATCTCCACCATCATATCCAGCCTGTTTCAGCAATGAATTCTTAACAGGAAACCATACTTCCGAACTGCCTGTTTTCCGCAGATCTTCCAGATAGCTTCTCAGGAAACGAACTACCGTATATTTAGTCACACCTTCCTTTTGCCAGAGCTCATTATCCGAATTCGGTTCCTTGATCTCGTCAAATGTATAGGACTCTAATGTTTTAAGATATTCCTGGTCCCTCTTCTGTTCCTCTCCCGTGGTGCTTGCTGCTCTCTGCTGATAATACTCTTTCAATGCTCCATAGCGATCCAGTCCTACGGATGCACGAATGGTCTTATTAAATTCATATCCCCAATACCAGTAGTTTGAATGATAGGTTTCCGCAGTTCCATTATCGTTATACGGGATCACACTTTGAATATTATTGACATATGAAGTAGTATCATGGGTGAACAAAATGCTCTTGCCGGATTCTATGTAGTCTCTGACAGCCCAGCCAACAGCCAGATTCCTCTTAACATTCGCCATAATTTCTGGAGGAATTTCTTTGCTAGGATCATATGCGCCATAGGTATACCCAAACTTATAGGCGTCACCAAAGCCGAGTATCAACATATCATATTGCTGGAACAGATTGTAGGATTCCTGGTATATCTTCTGTATATCAGTATCCGAAGTCCCGCCAATTTTCAGCTTATCATTTATAAGGTAGGTTACAGTCATACTGTCAATGCTCGTGGACGGAATTACCGTTCCATCCCAGTTGACTTGATCCAAGCCTACTACATTCCAGTCAGTTAATCCTTTAATGTACTTGGAAAAATTAGTATCCCCATTCTGTTCGTCATGAAGATTCCAGTTATTATTTTTATCAGACAACAACTGCAATACACGGATTGTCTTTTTACCACTTTGCTGCGGCACAGATGTATACCCTGACTTGGCAGTTCTCACCAGTCTGTCCGCATTATCATAAAATACCAGCTTCCATGGAATAACCCCTACATATTCCTCCGGCAGAGCCCGGATAACACGATAGATCTCTCCGGTACGCAATTCATATCTGCTTCCATTTACCGTTGCTATCGGATCAACCTTAATCCACTCATCTCCCTTTCTTATATACACAGTAAGACCGCTGACTTCTTCCGATGACGTATATGTCTTACCCTCTACATAATCAGAGCCGGAGAAACGACCATCAGCATTTTTATCTACGAACAGTTTACAATCATAGGTAGTACCTGTCTGTGATATTGCAGCATCATTCTGCAGATTAAAAATATATTGCAGCTGATATTTTCCGTCTATCTTCTCCAGAGAGCCACCGTTGCTGGCACTGTACTGACCAGTATATTTCAACTCCTGCGGATATGCTGCTCCGTAAGTAGTTACCCAGTTGACGGAAAGCTTTGACAGATTCAGATAATTGCAAAATACAGATCTACGTGCAGATAATGTGGTTCCTAATTTAGTATCTGCTGTATTATCTGTCAGCTGACTCTCTGTAAAAATATTTTTCTGCCAATATAAATACTGACCATTTGCATCTTTTTGCAGAGCAAAATCAACCAGCTTGTAAAAATAAGAATTTTTGTCCAGCGTTGCTGTTGATGCCACAGGTATATTATTGTTATCCACTTTAATAAACGTATCCGCAATGACCACCGGGTATCCCGCCTCAATGAACTGACAGAATTCCTCATATCGGGTAGAGTTCATATCATTGCCGGGACCGCGATAGACATCTGCACTCTTATTCGTTGGATCATCATCATCAGTCTTTCTGTGATCCAGCGAAGAATCCTGCAGCCTGTGCCTTGCATTATACGTCTCCCTAGCCTGCGTAACATTCTCCGTATCCGTTTTGGTGGCGTAGTCATAGTAGTCTCCTACGTGAGAATAAATCAAGCCCTTCATCTGTGGATCATTATACACAGTCACACCATTTTCTGTGTTCATCTTACCGACCCGGGCTCCGAGATAGATCATGTCGTACTTTTCATTCAAGTCCTCGATCTTACCTATAAATTCCGCAGATGACATTTGTGTAATATTGATCGCAGATGCATCATAAATTCCGGTCATCCCCATCATATTGACCACAGCAGTCTGTAACTCACTTTTTAACGTATCGCTAAAATCATAGCAGGGCTCCAGATCCAGCACCCGAACAGAAGATTTCACTGTCACTCTGTGCATATACCAGTTCAGAATATATCTGGTAATAGACGCCTTACTGATCTCTTCATCCATCTGTGCTGCATTGCTGTTGTTTTTCTTAGCCAGGAAATTCTCGTACTGAATCTCTTTTAATACTGCTTCGAAGGTTGCCGCTTTCGCCGCATTCCCTTTCCAGTCAGCCAGGAAGTCAGAGGCAACATAAGGCGTCGCACTGTCATCATTCAGATAAACATTGTCATATAAAGCCTCTTTCACGGAATCGTCCAGACTAAGCGAAGTTGCCGTCTGACCGTTCCAGTAAGCATCTCCCTGTGAAGCAACTTCTTTGGCAATATTATCATCGGAAACTTTTAAGATCGTCAGTGCCATCTGTGTCAGAATCTTATTATTCTGATTATTATTCGGTTCCTTAGCCAGCGTTTTATTTTTGCTGTAAAATCCGTAATCCATGACCACCGGTACTCTGTCTGCATTATTCCGCTCACCGGTAGTATCCTTAATACCGAATATCATCTTCGTCAGAGCTGTTGCCGCAGAAGTCATATTCACAGATTCCGCTGCATAACTTCCCCTTCCGGAGAGATAGATCAGATCCACATCATCTAAATCAACACCGCAATAGCTTTCATCAGCAGACACCGAAGGATTCGTCAGGTTCGCCAGTTCCTGCAAAGTAAGTGTAGTCACTTCAATCTTTAAGTCATCTACATCACCACTGACAGAGGCAGTACCTTCATACTTCCCTTCTCCTGATAAATTCAAAACCTGCTTTTTGAACCATTCTTTATTATTAATGCCACCATTGTACCTGATGGTCTCCAGTGCATTTTCCCTGTCATCTCCGATAAAGTCATAGGTCTGTGCATTGTCGAACCCGGTATCTCCCTCTGTCTTTATCTTCACGCTTGAGGCAGTTACCCTAATATAGCTTCCTGTCTGGTTCTCGACATAACTGTCTTCTATCCGATAATCACCATCTGTGCATAAAGCTGCATAAGATACATAATAATCACCGTTTTCCGTTACCTTAACAAAGCGTGCATCTGCAATGGATTGAAAATTATATACCTTGTTAACAGAGTCCCAGACGGCCCATAATACAGCCGGCTTTGAGCTATGATTCAGCAGATATAAGTTATCATTTATATCTACATTTTCACCCGATGCAGCATAGGTCTGTACCGGAGCAGCAGTATTCTCTTTTGCTGAAGACATTGCAGGTGCAGTAGCTGAAGTCTCCGGTTTATATGACGGGTCATTGCCGGATGTCGTAGCTGCTAAATATGCCTTACTCTCTATCCCTTCTGCCTGGTCTGCAGCTTGTGCCTGCACACCGGTTTCTGTCTGGTTTCCTGTTTCCGTCTGCGAACCAGCTTCTGCCTGATTTCCTGTCTGTGTCTGCCCACCAGTTTCTGCCTGATTTCCTGCTTCCGCCTGCCCACCGGTTTCTGCCTGATTTCCTGTTTCCGTCTGTCCACCGTTTTCTGCCTGGTTTCCTGCTTCTTCCTGCTCTCCTGCTTCGATCTGCACCGAAGATGTCGTCAAGTTCTGTCCGGTCTCCGCTGTCGGGCGATATTCTTCAGGAAGATCTTCACCTTTCACAACAGTTCCCAGATATGTATAAGAATCCGCTGTTACATTTTTCTGATACATTTCCAGATCAATATAATCCTTAACATTAAATTCCGATGTGGAAGAACCTGTGGGCACCGTCGTAGAAGTATCCAGTCCATAAGTGTTCTTCGTCTCAGCGACCGAACCATCACTCAGACGGATTTCCAATTGTCCACCCGTTCCGCTAATTTTAGAAAATGTCGGAATAATACTTTGTGCATCCCGGTTCAGCTCTGTTGCCTTAACCATCTCCGTATAACGGGCATAGCGGGGCTCTGAAGTAGTCTCATTGTCAGTCAGCTTACGATATGTTGCACCATGAAGCACATAATTATATCTACCACCAACTCCTCGATAAACAAACCGTCCCTTCAGATCCTCGGAACGACTAGCACTCTCTGCTTCCGTATATGGCGATACTGTAATCAGACCTTTGTCTCCAACAATGTCACTTCCCGCATTTGTCGCAAGGTTCGCCATTGCATTCAGTCTCTCAGATTGAGACGGCAGCTCTGACAGCTTCCTGCCACCAGCAACCGGTTCTTCTCCGCCTATGAGGTAGCCAATGCTGGCATCTTCTTTTGACGGAACAATCTCCAGAATATGAAAGGTATCTCCGGAAGACACCGTATCATATACTAATTTCTCAATTCCCGGGAGTGTCTTCTCCTGCGCCTTTACTTCCATAGAGCCATAGCTCTGGCAGACACCGGCTGCCAAAGCTATGGTAAGAATTCCTGCTATGTACTTTTTACTGTTTTGCATTTTTCTTTTCATTCTGTTCACTCCACGACTTCCAGCGAATTACCAAGACTCTTTCCATCGTATAAGTATCATCCTCTGGGTGATCCTTATCATAAAAACTCATATATAAATATTTAGCCTTTTCTTCCGACGATATGATAATCGGCACTACTCCTTCATTTGCTCCCAGATAAATACCTTCTTCTTTAGCTCTGGTATTTTTATCAGTGTTACCGGATAATTTTGCCGTCATATTCAATCCTGCCATTTGAGAAGTAAGTCCTTCACCAGCTCCGGTACCCTGTGCATATCCATAGAATTTTACAAATATTTCCTTATATGGATAACCATCATACTGTGTCGGCTGTACCAATTCCATATATCGCTTTTCGTCCGGGAATAATGGTAACACTTTCGGAATCAGAATGCAGGTATCCGCAATCACATTTCCATCCTTATCCACCGCTTCCAAGGTCATACGATACTCTTTATTCCAGGCAATTGTATGTTTTGCCCAAATATTGACAGTTTGTCCCGTGGCAGAAGGGAAAAGCCACTTCGTCTTGTTAACGCCATCCCATCCAACTGAAGGAAATGTTTCATTTCCATCAATCAGTTTACTGAATCCAATGAATCGTTTTCCTTGGGCAACTCCTTCCCATGGTTTAGGTTCTCCCTCTTCTTCCTCTCTCGTCGGTGCCAGTCCCTCTTCTACCTCATTTGCAAATCTCCAGGTTACCTCATTCATCTTGGATTCATCATAATTTTTTAATGTACAGGTAACTTTTCCGTTTCGATATAAAACAAACTGATCACTATCAATATACGGTACGTCACTGGTAACCGCAGTTTTCAAGTTAGGAATCTGAATATCAATTCTGGGGGTAACGACGATATTCTCATCCAGATAAACTTCTGCTTCTACGGTAACCGTCGTATTGATATTATTACTGCAATACAATATCTGCTTATATCTGCTCTTGTCTTCTGATTCTCCGAATGTATATCCATTGGATCCCCCTACTACTCTCCAGGAAATCTTAGGATAGGTATCATAATTTGCCCAGGATGGCAGACATTCAATAGTTACGCAATATCCAAATTTTTCTTTTCCACTCTCTGTGAACTTATAAGTAGTCAAAATTCTGGGAATTAATTCTACCGTATACTGTCCCTTTACCACAGTTACCGTGACTAACGCACTATCCGATTTGGTCTCGTCTGCTTTTGCATAACAAGTTACCTTCAGCATTTCAATTCCCAATTTTTCGTTTTCACCAAGTGTAAGAATTCCCTTAAACTGATTGGTATCTCCAATTCTTCCAACGTCAGTAAATTTAGTGCCTGTTCCTGCCGTTAATACATCTGTTCCATCTGCCGAATAAGTAACCTTCCAACCTACACCGGCATTAAGCGCAGCATCAGGTCCGTCCAGTTCACAGATAAATTCGTAAGTCTTACCTTTTTCTCCCTCCACGCTTTTAGGAGTTATTTTTATGGAATTAATTTTACGTTCTTCTACTGTAACAGATGTAGTTGCCGAAATATTGGCATTTGCATTCAATGTACATGTAACAGTTAAGACATTTTCTCCGACTTCTTCATCAGCGGCAACCATTAGAACGCCATTACCTTTTACGTCAAAACTGCTCTTACAGCTCGTTCCATCAGTTTTCGTGACTGCCCATGTCACGCCTGCTTTTTTAGCCTCTGCAATTGCTTCCTTATCTCCTGTCAATTCATAACCGAAAATTTGTGTTTCTCCCTGGGATAGGCTTGGATTCTCAGGATTGATCTTCAATCCGGTGATCCACATATATGCTTCACTGTCTTCTTTGGACAGATCATTTCTCAGCTTAATTGTCTCAGCAATGGTATATGTCTTCTCCATATACGCAAAGGTCATCTTGAGCACAACCTTCCGGGTTGTCTTGGCTTCGCTGATATCCACATTAAAAGAAGTCACATGTTCAGCCATTAATGCCGGCTTCACATCTTCTGCAGTCAGGTCACCCCAGACAATGGTTTCATTGCCATCGGCATCTGTTGTCACTGAATTTTTAGCTTCATAGAGGTAAATCTGATTGGCAGTATCATAGCCGCTGCCGTCATCTCCCTGCCAGCGGATCATATAGACATTGTCATTGTTATACAGACGAAGCTCGCTGACATTCGTACTGTTGATAACATTGCCGGAGGCATCCTGCGCCGGAGTACCATCCAATGCAACCGCTGCACCGGTGCTATCCAAAAACAGGATATCCTTCTCCACATCAATGATCAAGTCGATCATCTGATTTGCTGTCAGCTGTGCCTCTTCCTGCAGTGTCAATTCCTTGTTTCCGCGCAAATAGGAATTATTACCTGCAACGATAAAAGCACCGACAGATCCTGCAACGATCGTCATGATAGCCAAAGATACAATGATCTCTACCAGTGTGAAACCTTTTTGTCCAATACGCATAGGAACCTCCTTACTTCGTCAGAATCTTTCCCGTCCTGCCGACAGTTGTAATCTCTATAGTTCTGGAACCGTTTGTAACAACAATCCGCCTGCAATATTCCTTCTCGTGTCCACCGGCCTCATTCGTATTCTGCTCAAAAGCACCGGATGCCCGGTTAAATACCAGATGCAGACCTTTTTCACCGGGTGTTGCATATGGGGTCTTTCCGTCTATTTCAGCTAATGTATACCCTGTTGCCGATGCTCCGTCCTCAAAATATACTTTAATATCGATCGGATCTTTTCCCACGATACGATCTGATACAAGGGTGCCTTTCTGATAGATTTTGGCATGATATTCCTTTCCTTCATAGGTCAGGACACATTCCACATCATTCTGCTCCTTGCCCAGCGTCAGTACTCTGGTTCTTTCGATCGTGGACACGATCTCATCTGCACATTTTTTTACTTTTCTGCCTGTCAACGAAGACGCCGATATCGCCATCACTCCTACCAGAATCGCCATAATCGCGATCACGATAATCAGTTCTACCAGCGAAAAACCTCCGTTATTACTTTTTCTGCCAGTTCTCATATACAATCAGTTCTCCAAGCTTTATATCACTGTTTATGTATGCCTTGCCATCTGAATGGAGATAGCCTTCTCCACCCTTTAAAAACTGTGCTACGGAATACTCTGTCTCAGTTATTCCCGCTTTATTGGAATAAGTCATTACATGTAATACCGCATCACGGTCAGGTTCCACATTGACATTCTGTCCCAGCGTAATATTTCCTCCCGCCAGTATGGTTCCGTGGAAGTTACTACTCACTTTTACATTTCCGGTAGCAATGATCAGACCACGGAAATTTTCCGCAGAAGTATATTCATAATCTCCCTGAATCACTACTGCTTTATATTCCGAATCCGCACCGGTAAAATATTTTGCACCGGACTTATCTACAATATTAATGTCAGCTCTTACAACTCCCCAATAGGTCAGAATCTTCCCTTCATTCACCAGATTGGTGTAGGCATTTGCTGTATCAGCAGTCTCTGAAGGCAATAATTGCTCGTAACTGTCTATCATCTTCTTAGACAAAGCCTTAAATTTGCTCTGATCTGCGGTAAGCAGAGCCTGGTATCCCACATTATTTTTATCGGTTCCCAGTGTAGAAGGATGAAGCTCTGCGGAATGATCCTCACTACATACCAAATTTCCGGATAAATGCATGATATAAGCTCCGGAGGAGGCTTCACGCACCTTGACCGCCTTGGTATACAGGCTGGCATACGCATCCATTGTTTCTTTATTTACACTATAATAATCCTGATAATACCGTGCCGCATTGGTTCTGCCTTCTTCTGTTGTACTGTCAAAAGCTACATAATAATAAACCAATGTAATTTTGCTGTTAATGCGTTTAAAATACTTCTGCACATTACTGCTGTTTAACCCGTAAGAAGCCAGTGTATTTCCGTTTAATGCCGCACAAGGCACATCAAATACAACTTCCCTCACACCGTCTCTTACTTTTTTATTTGACTGGTCCCAGATCAGATCATAATACTGTTCTTTCGTCACCGGATTACTGGATCCTCCCAGAACAGACTTGCCGGAAGCATCCAATGCAATACACTGCGCCGGGATCAGATATGCCAACTGATCACTCTTCACAGCTATGGACTGTCCCATCATAATATCTTTCACGCCGGTATTCAGAGCTGCATCTTCTCCGGACAGACCGGACTTCGCCGTGTTCAATGAAATATAGGAATTTCCCGCCAGTGTCAGATTGCGAAGTTCATTCAGATATATCTCCGTATCTGTTCCATTCACGATCACTGCACTGTTATCCGCATTATTGCGTCCCGTACCAAATCCAATATATTGACCGGTATATTCTCCGTCTATCAGTGTTCCTGCTTTAAAATTATTCCGCTGACCATCCATCCTCAGATCTCCGGCCACATAAATACTATTACCGGCAAAATCAATTTTTCCCACGCTTGCCGTATTATTACCGCCGCCGTGCATCCGTATGGTTCCTGCCCATAGTTCTCCGTATTGGTCACTTGTCAGAGTGGCTCCTCTTCCCAGATACAGATCCTTCGCCACTACCATTCGTTTATCTGCATTTTCATTGCCTGCGGTTTCCTGTAAATTCACCGTTACCCCGGTACCATTTTCTGTATCCGCTTCTTCACTTCCAATAATAAGCCTGTCAGCGTAAAAGCTTCCACCGATGGTATTATTGCTCAAATTCATAGGCGCATCGGGAATGACCTGAATGTTGTTCTGTGCGATCATGGAAATTCCGGTGATGGACGGAAGTGTTACTGCCTGTGCAAATTCCATATCCGGAAGTTTGACTCTCAGATCTGTCTGGATCACAGAGACATACCCTGCATCATCCGTATATGTAACTTTCAAATTGCAAAAGGACAGACCATCTGTATACAGCTTCAGATCTCCCTTAGGAATTCCACTCCAGGTAGGATCTCCTTCCTTCTCCTGAATGAGATTACCGGAAGCATCCTGATAGACACGATAAGTATCTGTTCCTCTGACAGCCTCAAGCACTGTGTTCTGTGCCAACGCTGTATCAGCACTGATATAGTTATACAGCTTGGTCAGATCATATACCGTAGTATCATCCGCCTTATAATATTCCTGCATACTACTTAAAAAGTAATATCTCATTTTAGAATTCTTCTGCTCTTCGGATGTCGATTCAAAGCTCTCCAGTACCTTCGTGTAGGCTCCTGATACAGAGGTTGAAATCTGTCCTTCCATCCCCATCCGGATCTCGTCCAACACAGTCTCCGCAGAATAAAAGTTATCCTTTGCCTTCAGGTTGTTGGCCTTCATCTGATAATTTAACAGAGACATATACATCAAAACACTGGCTAAAATGCCAATAAAGGCCATAGCTATGATCACAACGACCATAGCCGAGCCCTTATTCGCAGCTTCTTTATGATTTTTTTCAAAATGTCTCCGGAATATATTCATGGTTCTCTTCTTCCTTCCCTACTGTGTCACTGTTCCCGTCATAGTGATCACCGGGTTTTTCGTACCTATGGTACCTTGTGCATATACCTGTACCGTAATATCATACATACGATCAATCTTCTCTGAAGGCGGGGTCAGTCCGCTAGCTGACATAATCGACTTTGCATCAGCTCCCGTTGCTGTTCCTGCCGCTTCAGACACACTCAGATTTCGGAATTTATAGTCTGTATATCCGTTCAGTATCAGGTTGGTTCTTAACTTACATGCTGACTGGATCGATGCACCCGCAGATGACATCCAGCCGGGATAGCTCTCCCGAAGTTCATAAGCCACACGATATGTATTGTTGATCATATCCCGGTAAGCCGTTTCCGCATTTGTCACCCCGGCAGGTAATTCGTCTGTTGTAGGCAATTGCATCACAAGATACAAATTGGTCTCTACATTATCCGGATTGTTTACAATGACAGTGTCTCTGACCTCACTACCGGATACGCTTCCCATACGCGTAGGGAGACACACAACAATATTCGCCAGATCAGATATCACTTTACTCTGTACAGCCGCGCCGGCTTCCTTCTGTGCCTTGATCTGTGCCGCCTGTCTTCTCACCGTGTCTTCATTGGAGAAGATCACATAATCCGTGCCGTTCTGCGGATAATCACCACTCAGAGAAGGGTTGTTAAAAATACTGGTGTCGCAGTGATATCGCGTTAATGCAGTCACCAGATATACATCGGTCTCCAATGTCTCCCCATCCCCCAGATCCAGACTGATCCGGTTGGTGTCTATTGTGATTTCCACTATTTTTTTAACATATTTCGGAATATTTTCCAGCGCAGTATTCGTTGCATAATTGGAAAAATACAAATATGCCCCGATATCTGAATCCGCTTTCTCCGAGTACACAGCATTCAGATTGCCTGCAAGATTCTGTATATCGATCAGGTCTTTCTCATTGATAGTCGTATAAGCAGAAGGATCCAGCGTAGTCACCACATCATACGCTCCGGATGTAGTGTTGCTGTCACGAAATGTATATACCCATTCCAGGTCACCATCGCTGTCGATATCTTCTCCGCGTTTTACCGTGTTGGTAAAGCCTTCCACACTCGCTGCTTCGTAATTATCTGCCATTTCCCCTAAAGTGTGCGCTTCAAACTGTTCCATCACATCTTCGGCAATTGCTGTTGCATGCATGGTATTGCGTGATTTTGCATTTGTTCTGGCTGATGTAACGAAGCTGTGCAGCAGTGGTACCACTATGATTGACAGGATCACAATAGCGATCAGAAGCTCCACCAGGGAAAAGCCTTCATTATTCAGTTGTTCTTCCTTGGCATGCTTCATACTAAT
>ENA-UOOD01000915-UOOD01000915.1-human-gut-metagenome-genome-assembly--contig:-CS67-NODE-915-length-32806-cov-6.403346_pt1 | contig 32806 bp, 28 predicted proteins | sample MGYA00242464_ERZ724011 | MGnify/ENA metagenome assembly ERZ724011 | reverse complement strand
ATCTGTATGTCAATCCGCGCTTTTACGCGCTCCGCCGCGATCTGTTCGATCAAAAGCGCCCGAGCGACGCGATTCGCGCGCAGCTCCCCGCCGAGGAAACCATCACCGTGCTCATGCGCGCCGACGCGGCCAGCACACTCTACCTCACCCAGCGCTTTTCGGCGCTCTCGGGGCATGACATCGTGCCGTATTTTTCCCCGGCCAGCGAGGTCTTCGGCACGCGCAGCCTCGCCTTCGGCGACAGCTACACGTTCACGGGGCTTCGTCTGAGCGGCGATACCCCCGGAATCCGCGAGGCCGTGCTGGCCGCCGCGCACCACAGCGACGCTTACGCCGACACGGTGCGCGCCGACTATCTGGCACTGCCGGACGGCGTTGAAACCGACGTTTACGCGCTGGCCGGGCAGATCACACAGGACGCGCAGACGGATTTTGACCGTGCGGCCGCGCTCTGCGCCTATCTGCGCAGCGCCTACCCGTATACGCTCGCGCAGAACGTGCCGCCCGCCGGCCGGGATTTCGTCTCCTGGTTTCTGCTGGACGAGCGGCAGGGCTACTGCACCTCCTTTGCGACGGCCATGGCGGTGATGGCGCGCATGGTCGGCCTCCCCGCCCGCTACATCGAGGGCTACGCCGCCGTTCCGGACAGCGACAGCGTGGCGCGCGTCACGCAGCAGCAGGCGCACGCTTGGGTGGAAATCTATTTTTCCGGCTTCGGCTGGCTGCCGTTTGATCCGACCCCCGGCACAAACGACGCGGGCGGCACGCTCCCCTCCGACGATCCGGAGGGCGATTCGCCCACGCCGTCCCCCTCGCCGACGGCCACACCGACGCCTTCCCCCTCGCCTGCGCCGGACGCATCGCCCAGCCCCACGCCATCCCCTTCGCCCGAACCGGACAGCACCCCCACGCCCGAGCCGGACGCGCCTTCCGGTACCCCGACCCCAACCCCGCCGCCAAGCGACGACGAGCCGCCGCGCGACCCGCCCCACCGGCTCTGGCCGCTGCTGCTTCTGCTGCTCCTCGCGCTTCTGGCCGCGCTGAGGCTGTATCTCTGCGCCCCCGCGCAGGTCGCCGGGCGGCAGAAAAACGCCAACGACGCGCTGCTGGTGTGGTATCGCGCCGCGGAGGACGCGCTGCTGTGCATGGGCATCCCGGCGAGGCGCCCGCCTCGTTCCTCTGGCGCGCGCAAGGCGAACTGCACGACGCGGTGAAGCTGACCGGACTGGGCAAGGCGCTCTGCGTCGCGCAATACAGCGGCCGCACGCTCAAGCGCACCCAGCCGGAGCGCGCGCAGAAGGTCTACGCCGCGCTTTTCGCGCAAATGACCCTGCGGCAGAAGCTCCGGCTCTTCGCGCGGCGCTTCATCCGTGGGATTCGGCTGTAAGATGCTTGCAATTCCGGCAGTAATGCGCTATAATGGCGACGTTTACGGCTTTTGACGCATCGCTTTTTCAGGAGGTATTCGTTATGGAACAGGAAGTAACGCGCATCACCAGCTTCTCCATCAACCACGATATTCTGCTTCCGGGGTTGTATGTCAGCCGGGTCGATGGCGACGTAACGACGTATGACATGCGCACCCGCCGCCCCAACACCGGCGATTTGATGGATAACAGCACCATGCATTCTCTGGAGCACATGTTCGCAACCTATATCCGCAACGGCGACTTGAAGGATTCCATCGTCTATTTCGGGCCGATGGGCTGCCAGACGGGCTTCTATCTGCTGGTGCGCAACGCCGATAACGCCGAGGTGCTGCGTCAGGTTCGCCTGACGCTGATGAAAATTCTGGCGCACGAGGGGCCGGTGTTCGGCGCGAGCAGCCGCGAATGCGGCAACTATCGCAGCCTGAGCCTCGCTTCGGCCAAGACAGAGGCGCAGCGCTACCTCTCCGAGCTGGATGCGCGCCCGGTAACGTTTAAGTATGAGGAGTAATCAAACATGATCGGTATTATTGCAGCCATGGACGTGGAGATGAAGTCCCTGCGTTCGTTTATGACGGACACGAAGACCGAGACCGTCAGCGGCATCACCTTTGTCAGCGGCACGCTCGAGGGCAAGCTGGTCGTCACGGCGGTCTGCGGCATCGGCAAGGTGTTCGCGGCGATGTGCGCCCAGACGATGATCCTGCGCTATCAGCCGGAGTGCATCGTCAACACCGGCGTGGCAGGCGCGCTTTCGGACAAGCTGAGCATCGGCTCGGTGGCGATTTCCTCCGCCGTCGTGCAGCACGACATGGACACCAGCGCCCTCGGCGACCCGCTCGGCCTGATTTCCGGCGTCAACAAGGTGCAGCTCCCGGCCGATTCGGATCTCTGCGGCCAGTTGAGCGCCTGCGCGACGGTGCTGGGCATCCGCACCGAAACCGGCGTGATCGCCTCCGGCGACCAGTTCATCTCTTCCGCCGAGCGGAAGGACGCGATCGTCAAGACCTTCGGCGCGATTGCCTGCGAAATGGAAGGCGCGGCCATCGGTCAGGTCTGCTACGTCAACCGCGTTCCCTTCTGCGTGCTGCGCGCGATTTCCGACAGCGCGGACGGCTCTTCCCACATGGATTATCCGACCTTCGTGGGCATGGCGGCCGAGCAAAGCGTCAAGCTGCTGCGCACGTTCCTGAAAAACTGATTTTCCGCGCTCCGGCGCATCCCCTCCGTCGGTTTGCGACGGAGGTTTTCTTTTCCCCGTTTTCTTTTCCGCGCTTTTCCCGCGTTTTCCTCTCGACATTCTTCGCGCGCGGCGCTATAATAAGGTTCATATTCAATTCCGTTTTTTTAGCGATCAAGTGAAAGGAACAGATCTCCCATGAAAACCACAGCGGCCAAGCCGATGAGCCAAATTGAACGGTATATTCTGCTGACCTTCGGCGTGTTGCTCACCGCCGTCGGCGTTTACTTCTTCAAATTCCCGAACAACTTTTCCACCGGCGGCGTCAGCGGCCTTTCGCTGATTCTGGGGCGCGTTTTCCCCTCCCCGGTGCTGACGCCGAGCGCCTTTGTGTTCATCATCAACATGGCGCTGCTGGTGGTGGGGTTCATCTTTCTGGGGCGCAGTTTCGCGTTCAGCACGGTGTATTGCTCGGTCGTGCTGTCTCTGGCGGTCAACGTCATGGAGCGCTTCTGGCCGCTTGACCACCCGCTGACGAACCAGCCGCTGCTGGAATTGTGCTTCGCGGTGCTGCTCCCGGCCATCGGTTCGGCGATTTTGTTCCATCTGGACGCCTCCAGCGGCGGAACGGACATCGTCGCCATGATCGTGCGCAAATATACGAGCCTGAACATCGGCATGGCGCTGATGGTTGCCGACGCGCTGATTACGCTGGCGGCGCTTTTCTGCTTCGGTATTCAGTCCGGCCTGTTCTGTATCCTCGGCCTGCTGATGAAATCCGTTCTGGTCGATTATGTGACCGACAGCTTCCGCATGAAAAAGTGTTTCCAGATCATCACGACGAACCCGGATCCGATCATCGACTTCATCACCGTCAATCTGCACCGCGGCGCGACGCTTGAGGACGTCTACGGCGCGTTCCACCACGAGCGCAAAACGATGATCATCACCGTCCTCACCCGCGCGCAGGCGCTGGCGCTTCGCCGCTTCATCCACGCGAACGACCCGCACGCTTTCATGGTCATCACCGCCTCAACGGAGATCGTCGGCAAGGGCTTTCTCGCCAGCTGACCGCCGTTTTCGCCTGAGCGCTATCAAAAAAAGTTCTTCTCCCCGCCGTCTGGGAAGAAGAACTTTTTTAATCCCAATAAATGGATAAATCCGAAATTTTGTACAAATTCCGATAACGGGCGCGCATTGCGCGCCCCTACAACGTTGCAGGAAAAAGCAACCGCACATTATGTTGCTGTGCCCGTAGGGGCGCGCATCGCGCGCCCGCAGTTTGTGCAAAACCCGTTTTTGCTCAATTACTGTTATTTCCCGAAATGATTTACTTGGCGAAGCCCACGATGCCGAACGCGCCGGGGCCGCTGTGCGCCGCAATGACGCAGCCCGTCTTCACCCACGTGAGGTTCCGATAGCCCTGCGCATGCAGAAGCTCCTCCACCTCGCGCATGACCTCGCCGCTCAGCCCCTCGCCGTAGATCAGCCACAGCGCGTCGGTTTCAAGCCCCTGCGCCTGCGGAAATTCCTTCGTCAACTGACGGACGACGCGCCCCATCGTGCCGCGGTATTTCTTCGTTGAGAGCAGCTTGCCGTCCAGAATCTCGATCACCGGATGCAGGCCGAGGATTTTCGCGCCGAGGTACGCGGCGTTGCTGACGCGGCCGCCCGCGCGCAGATAATCCAGATCGCCGGGGATGAAGCCCATGCGGATTTTCTCGATCAGGCCGTGAACAAACGCGCCGGCCTCGTCAAGGGTCGCCTCCGGGTGCTCGCGCAGGTAGCGCGCCGTGGTCAGCACGACCGCCGCCTGCCCCGCCGCGACGCTCTTGGTATCAATCGCCAGAAAGTTTTCGCGCCCCTCGCTCGCAATCAGCGCGCTCTGCATGGAGCAGGTCGTGCTGGCCGAATACGCCAGATAGAGGATCGGCGCGCCGGGAAAATCGCGGTCAAGGCGCTCAAACGTCGCCTCGAAATCGTGCGGCGTGCAGCCGCTGGTGCGCGGCAGCTCGCGGTGCTTTTTATAATAATCGAACATCTCCGTCGTGGGGAACGCGCCGTCGTCATAGGTTTTGCCGCCGAAGGAGACATGCATCGGCACGATCACAATGCCGTTTTCCTGCGCCATTTCAGGCGTGATATCGCTGCCGGATTCGGCAACAAGGATCATTTTGCTCACGGGAACAACTCCTCTTTTTTCCAGATCAAGCGGTAAAGCGCCGCAAGTGGAACCTAGTATATCGCCCCCGCGTTGCAAAAACATTGGCAAAATGTTGCTGAAATATGAATTTCCCCGTTTTTTCGCCGTTTCAGGCCGTTTCCGGCATCCGGGGCAGGCGGACGGTAAATTCCGATCCCTCGCCCGGCGCGCTGGTCACGCTGATCGAGCCGCCGGAAATCTCCAGCACGCGGCGCACCAGCGCGAGGCCGAGGCCGTTCCCCTCCTTGCTGTGGGAGGTATCGCCCTGATAGAACTTATCGAAGATGCGGCCAAGCGTCGCCTCGTCCATGCCGCAGCCGGTATCCGCCACGGTGACAACCACCTGATCCCCGTCCTTGACCTGCCGCAGAAGGATGCGCCCACCCGCCTCGGTGAACTTGATCGCGTTTGAAATCAGGTTGTTGAACACGATTTCCATCATCGCTTCGTCGGCCAGCACCATGACGCGCTCCTCGAGCTGGGCGTCGAAATCAATGTTCTTGGCTTCCCACCGCGCCTCGTGCGTCAGCGCGCAGTCGCAGAGCTGCCGCGTCAGGTCGTAGGGCGCAGCGTTGGGCGTGATCTCCTGATTTTCCAGCTTGTTGAGCCGCAGGATGTTGGAAACCATCGTGCTCAGGCTTTCGCTGGCGGCGGCGATGGTCGCGGCGTATTCCCGCTGCTCCGCCTCGCTCAGACCGCCGCGCGCCAGCGCGGAGGCATAGCTGTTCATAACGGTCAGCGGCGTTCTGATTTCGTGGGACACGTTGGCGATGAAATCGTTTTTCATCGTCTCCGTGCTGCCCAGCTCCTGCACCATGCGGTTGAAATCCTCGCACATGATATCCATATAATCAAACTTGTTCGCGTTGTGAAACGGCTTGACGCGGACGGTGAAATCGCCTTCCGTCACCTGCCGCATCGCGCGGCTGAGCGCGCGCATCGGCCGATCAAACCGGCGGCAGGTATACAGATGCAGCACGATTGCCGCCAGAAACGCCATCGCGACCCAGTACGAGCCCACGCCCATGCTCGCCACAACGCTGAACACCTGCATCTTCAGCAGCTTCTCCAGCGCGAACACGTTGCCCGCGCTGAGCACGCTGACCACCAGCAGGGTCATCGCGAACATGCGCCACGAAAACAGGCGGCGGCGGACGCGCGGGTCCTCCTTCGCGCGCCTCTTCTTCAAAACAGACCGAAGTTTGTTCATGCGCCCGGCACCGCCTTATAGCCCAGCCCGTGCACCGTTGTGATTTTGAAATCGTCGCTGACGGACATCTTGTCGCGGATTCGGGTGATGTAGACGTCCACCGCGCGCAGGCTGGCGCTCGTCTCCCCATCCCAGAATTCATCCATCAGCTGCGCGCGGGAGAACGTCCGCCTCGGATAGGACAGCAGCTTGTAGAGCAGATCAAACTCGCGCACGGTCAGCGTGATTTCCTTTCCGCCGACGTAGACGCTGCGCTCCTCCGCGTCGAGAACCGTCGAACCGACCACCAGTCGCTTTTCCGCCTCGATACGCGCGCGGCGCAGCAGCGCTTCGATGCGAAGCAGCAGCTCGTCCACGTCGATGGGCTTCACCATGTAGTCGTCGATCCCCGCGCCGAAGCCCTTCCGCTTGGCGCTCATGTCGTCCAGCGCGGTCATCAGCAGAATCGGAATATGCCGGTTGACGCTGCGAACCTCGCTCACGAACTCAAACCCATCGACGCCGGGCATCATAATATCGGAAATGATGATATCCGCGCCGTCGCCGTGCAGCGCGTCGGTCGCCTGCGCGGCGTTTGCGCAGCCGATCGCCTCGTAACCGGCGGCGCGCAGGCTGGCGCAGACGATTTGATTCAAGCGGGCGTCATCTTCCACAACAAGCACACGAACCATGTTAATCCTCCCTCGCAGCATCGAAAAGCCGGGAATTTCGGGCGCTTTCCGCTGCATTCGTTCATTGATCGGTTTCAGTATACCAGTAAACTGTTTCGAATTTGTTACAGCGGCGCGTTTTTATTCGCGCGCTTGACTTTTGGGCAAAAAGCGATTATCTTTGTAGCGTCGTTTTCGATCACCCGTCCGTTTTCCGCCTGCCAAGGAGGCCTGAGCATGCTCGATTCCTTTCTTCGCCCGACGCAAATCAAAACCAATCAGGATGGCGGCCTGCTCCGGCTGATCGCCTGCGTCTGCATGTTCATCGACCACGCGGGCAAGATGCTCTTTCCTCAACTGACGTGGATGCGGATGGTCGGGCGGCTCGCCTTTCCGCTGTTCGCCTACGGCATTGCGGTGGGCGCGGCGATGACCCGCCACCCGAGGCAGTATATCGCCCGCGTGGCCGCTCTGGCGCTCGTCAGCCAGCCGCTTTACGCCGTGGCGCTCGGGCATACAAACGAGGCGATGTACGCCGTCCCCTTCGCGCAGCATCCCCTGCGCGCGCTCTGCACCTTCTATATGGAGAGCTGGGAAAAACCGAGCATCCTGCTTGCGCTGCTGCTGGGGCTCCTTCTGCTGCTGTGCCTGCGCGAAAAGCAATATGTGCCCGCGCTTTTGATCTATGTGCTCTGCGCGCGCTTCTCCGCCGAGCTGGATTACGGCGTGAGCGGCATCGGCCTGATGGTGATCTTTTACCTCTTTCTGGAACACCCGGCGCTGTGCTTTGCCGCCTCGACGGCATATATGCTCGTCTGGTCGGCGGATGGGCACGGCTACCCGCTCTTCGGCATGGAGTTCGGCATGCGCATATTCGCCACGCCCGCAGTCATGCTCGCCAGCCTGCCGATTCGCCGCAAGACCCGAACGCCCAAATGGCTTTCCTACGGGTTTTACCCGGCGCACCTGCTCGCTTTGCTCGCGCTGGAAAAATTTTTTTGAAAAATAGGTTGACAGACGGCGGCGAATACGATATACTATCAGTCGTTCAAAAGCTGCGGCTGACGCAGAGCAGCTACAACTTCATATTGGGGAATTGTGTAACGGCAGCACCTACGACTCTGACTCGTATTGTCTAGGTTCGAATCCTAGTTCCCCAGCCATTCGCCTCCATGGTCAAGCGGTCAAGACGTTGCCCTCTCAAGGCAAAATCATGGGTTCGATTCCCATTGGAGGTGCCACCAAACAGAACGATTGTGTTCTGTTTTTTTATTTGCCGGAAATGAGCACGTCCGAGATTCTGCGCAAATTCCGTTTCCCCCGCCGCCCATCCCTTCGCCATCTTTGCGCTTTTTGAACGGGATGCGCCTTCTTTTTTTACAATTTTTGAACGTCTGGCACATTATTGTAACTTTTGTAATTTATGTATTTCCTTGCTTTATGTAGTTTTTTATTATATGGCATATATCATCAGACGACTTTGACATTCTTGACAGATTTTGAATGAAATGTTATACTGGCTATAAAGTGTTGAGACGAGCGTTTTGTTCGTCCCGACCACATATATTTAGGAGGAACCTGTTATGAAGAAGCTTGTTGCTTTGATGGTTGCCCTGACCATGGTTCTGGGTCTGGCTTCCGTCGCGTCCGCTGCGGAGTACCCGTCCAAGGGTATTTCTGTCATCTGCCCGTGGGGTGCCGGCGGCGGAACGGATGCTGTTCTCCGCGCCTTCTGTGAGGCGATGGGCAAGGATCTGGGCGTTACGCTGACGGTTGACAACCGCACCGGCGGCGGCGGAATCATCGGCCATCAGGCCATCGCGGACGCTGAGCCGGACGGCTACACCATCGGCATGATCACCTTTGAGCTCTCCACCTACAAGCACCTCGGCACGTCCGAGCTGACCTACGAGGATTATGAGCCGCTCTGCCGCGTCAACACCGACGCTGCGGCCATCACCGTCAACGCCGATTGGGCCAAGGCCAACAACATCACCGATCTGGCCGGCTTCATCGACTACTGCAAGGCGCATCCGGGCGAGGTCCAGATGGGCGGCTCTTCCAACGCTTCCGTTTGGCACATCGCCGGCGGCTACCTGATGAACGCTGCGGGCATCGAGCTGCAGATGGTCACCTATCAGGAAGGCGCTGCGACCGCCGTTCAGAATGCGGCCTCCGGCTTCATTCAGGGCGTGACCGTGTCTCTGGGCGAGGCGCGCAACTTCATCGAGTCCGGCCACCTCATTTGCCTGGGCGTCATGGACGATCAGCGCAACAGCCTGTTCCCGGATGTCCCGACCTGCAAGGAGCAGGGCTACGATATCGCCTACGCGACCCAGCGCGGCATGGCGGTGCCGAAGGGCATCGACCCGGCCATCAAGGAGCGCCTGCAGGCGGCCTGCGCTGCCGCGGTTGAAGATCCGGACTTCGTGACCTTCATGAACAACGGCGGCTACACCATCGCTTACCAGAACGCCGAGGAGTACACCGCGTTCCTGGCGCAGAGCCTGACCGACGTCGGCGAGGCGATGGAGTCCCTGGGCCTGTAATCCGATCTGAAGATTTTCCCTGAAGTGGGCAGGCGACGTGCCTGCCCATTTTTCGGTGAATCGCAGAAGATAAAGACATCTTAACGTAAAAAGGATGGAACCGACATGAAGAAAACCAAAACGCAGGCGTTTGCCAATCTGATTGGCTCCCTGATCTTCATCGCCGTGGGCGTGTGGGCCTTGATTCAGACCTACTCCTTCCAAGAGGTGAAGAACACCTACGTGCAGGCTGCGGTGTTCCCGCAGATCATGTGCGTCGGTATGTTGATTTTTGCTGTCATCCTGCTGATCCAGTCGATCATCAAGCTGATGACCATGGATGAAAACGATCCGCTGGCCGAACCGGCTGCGAGCATCAATTTCATCAAGGATAAGGGCGTTCTGGCCGCGCTGTTTGTGATGCTGCTGTGCGCGCTGTTCGTCGTGTTCTTCAAGCCGCTGGGCTACGTGGTCTGCGGCGCCGTGCTCTGCTTCGTCATCATGGTGCTGATCGGCAAGCGCAACTGGCTGCAGATGGTTCTGGTTTCCATCCTCGTGCCGCTGGGCATGTGGCTGGTTTTCTACAAGGTGCTGACGGTCAACATCCCGATGGGACCGCTGCAGTTCCTGCGCGATCTGGTAGACATGATTTAAGGAGGCGCACGTATGAATTGGAGTTTACTGGCTAGCAGCTACGGCGCCGTCTTTGGCAATGTTCAGGTGCTTCTGATGACCTTCCTCGGCGCGCTGGGCGGCGTTCTGCTCGGTGCGATTCCGGGCATGACCGCCACGATGGGCGTGGCGCTGCTGATCCCCTTCTCCTTCGGCATGGATCTGATTCCGTCCATCGGCCTGCTGCTGGGCATCTACTGCGGCGGCATGTACGGCGGCTCGATTTCCGCCATCCTGATTCACGCGCCGGGCACCCCGGCCGCGGCGGCCACGCTGCTGGACGGCTACCCGATGTGCCAGAAGGGTCAGGCGGGCAAGGCGCTTTCCGTCGCCATGTTCGCGTCCTTCGTCGGCGGCGTCATCGGCGCGCTGATTATGACCTTCCTCTCCCCGATCATTGCGGATATGGCCATGAACTTCGGCCCCGGCGAAATGTTCATGCTGGCGGTCTTCGGCCTCTCCGTAATCGTCGCCATCTCCGGCAAGTCCATCGCCAAGGGTCTTGTGAGCGCCTTCTTCGGCATGCTGCTGTGCACCGTCGGCCTCGACCCGACCAACGGCATCCCGCGCTTCATCACCTATAAGCAGACCGGCCTGCTGGAAGGCTTCCAGTTCATCCCGACGCTGATCGGTCTGTTCGCGGTGGCCGAGGTCATCGCGGGCGTCGAACGCATCATCCGCGGCGAGGAAAAGCAGGAAAGCTCTCACGAAAAGATCACCAACGTGCTGCCGGATTGGCAGACCATCAAGGCCATCTGGCCGAACATCCTCTCCGGCGGCATCATCGGCACCTTCATCGGCGCGATTCCGGGCGCGGGCGGCGACATCGCGGTGTTCGTCTCCTACGGCTTCAACAAGAGCCTGAGCAAGCATCCGGAGCTCTGGGGCACGGGCATCCCGAACGGCGTGGCCTCCACCGAGTCCGCGAACAACGGCTGCTCCGGCGGCGCGATGATCCCGCTGCTGTCCCTCGGTGTGCCGGGTGACTCCGTTACCGCCATCCTGCTGGGCGCCTTCATTATGAAGGGTATTCAGCCGGGTCCGATGATGTACATCAGCGAACTGCCGACCGTCTACAAGGTCTTTGCGGCGCTGATGCTGGCGAACCTGGCGATGCTGGTTGTCGGCTGCCTGGGCGTCCGCTTCTTCGCGAAGATCGTCTCGGTCGAAAAGAAGATGCTCTACCCGATCATTCTGGTCATCTCCCTGCTGGGCGCGTTCTCCATCAACAAGAACGTGTTCGACGTGGGTGTGTGCGTGGTCTTCGGCGTGATTGGCTGGCTGATGAACAAGTATGAGTTCCCGCTCAGCCCGATCCTGCTGGCGCTGATCCTTGGACCGATGTGCGAAAAGAACTTCGTGCGCTACATGAACATCCAGCGCGGCAACTTCTTCGCGATCTTCACCTCTCCGATCGCGATGGTGTTCCTGATTGTCGCGGTGAGCACGATCCTCTTCTCCATCTACAACCAGAGCAAGATCAATAAGCGCGAGGCGGCTCACAAGGCTGCCATGAAGGCCAAGTAATTCGGCTTCTTCATCTTCATAACAAACAGGGCCGTCTTTCCAAACGGAAGGGCGGCCCTGCTGTATATGCTCAGGGGATTCGGCGTTCGTCTCAACGCTGTATGGACGCATAATTTATAACTTTCAGGAATAAATATATCCCTTTTATCTATATTCCTGTCACTCAACAAGGCGTTTAATGTGTGTTCGAAACACTTCCACAAGCTGACGCTCCAGCGAGGATAATTCCATCCCCTTCTTATACGCCACCGCGTAAGCCCGCGATGTGTCCATCCCCATCAAGCGATAATACTTAGGGCGTCTGTTATACATCGACGCGGCGCGCAGAATATCCGGCACAAAGCCCACGCCAATGCCGTTTGCCGCCAGAATGTTCACCGTATCCCAATTCAGCGTCTCATAGACGACGTGCGGCGTAAAGCCCGCCGCGCTGCACAATCGCTCGTTCATGCTGTTGAATTTCTGCACCGGTTTAAGCGCGATAAACGGTTCCTGCGCAAACAGGCTCAGATCGATATATGGCGTGGCTCCTGTCGAAACCGTCGCATGTGCATGAAGCAGATGCTGCGGAGGCACGGCCAACAGGATTTCCTCGACATGGATGATTTCATAGTTCAATCGCGGATTTTGCGGTTCGAGCGGCACGAAACACAAATCCAGCTCGCCATCAATCACCATTTGCTCAAGCGTCACAGATATTTCTTCCGTGACTTTTAAATGGCTGGCCGGGAAGTTATCGGAAAAATACGGAAGCACCACAGGCAGATAATATTTGGAATAAAAGGGCGATATGCCGAAACGGATCGTTTCGCGTTGGCTGCTGGACATACCGGCAAGATGGTGCAGCAAATCATCTCGCTGCTTGATGAGCTCTTGCCCTTCACGCACAAGCAGTTCCCCGGCCGCCGTAAGATGGATCGACCGCGTATCCCGCACAAACAGCGGCGTTCCAATTTCTTCCTCTGCCTTCCGAATAGCCTGACTCAGCGCGGGCTGGCTGATATAGAGGCGCTGCGCCGCGCGGGAGAAGCCGCCTTCTTCCAGAATCGCCAGCATATACTCAATGGTTTTGAATGTCATGGACGCCCTCCAATGTTCCATAAGTTGAAGTTATAAGTTTATTGTACATCGGTATTGGACTTTTGGCAACCATTTATGGTTAAATATAAATAGAATAGCGTGGATGATTCAGGCGTTTTGTCTGAAAAAGGGGGAAACGGACATACGCCCGGCGTCACATCCGCCCATTTGGTTCGTTACACAGAAAGAAAGGGGTTTTGTTCCATGAAGCGTTTCACCAAGCGTCTGACCGCCGTGCTGCTCGTTACCATGTTGATCTTAACAGGCACCGTGCAGTGTGCGAGCGCCGCCCAGTATCTGACTCTGGCTGCCGTCGCCTCTTCTTCGGGTCTGTTCCCGTATTGCGTCTCCATCGGCAAGGTCATCAACACCTATTGCCCGGATTTCAATATCACGGTTTCCGAATCCGGCGGCAATTCCGATAACACCAAGCGCCTACGTAACGGCGAAGTGAAAATCGCGAATTCGATGTCCAACACGGACTATGAGAGCTATACCGGCACGGGCACCACGTTCGAGGGAAATCCGTTCGAGGATTTCCGCATCATGTGGTATTACGAGCAGAGCCCGATTCAAATCTGCGTAGCGGCCGACGCCGGCGTGGATTCCATCTATGATCTTGAAGGCAAGTCCTTCAATCCGGGTGGAACGGGCACTGTGGCCTCCCTCGTCATCCATCAGGCATTTGATCTTCTGGGCATCCATCCCAACTACTTCGAAGCCAGTCAGGCCGACGCCGCCGATGCTTACGCCAATCGCCAGATCGTCGGCGCTGTAAAGACCGGCCCCGCCCCCGACAGCTATGTGATGCAGCTCAATTCCAGCCGTCCGGTGAAGATTCTCTCCGTCTCTGACGAGGATCTGGCCAAGATTCTGGAAGCGATTCCCTCCATCAAATTCGCAACCGTCAAGGGCGGCTCTTACGAGGGCATCGACTATGACGCGCAGTGCCTCTCCGCCTATCAGGGCATTCAATGTGATCTGAGCTTCAGTCAGGAAGACGGCTACCGCATGATCAAGGCCATGTGGGAAGACGGCAAAGAGCTCTGGCAGAACGCTTATCCCGTTGGCAAAGATAACGACGTGCTGGCGATGACGCTTCAGGGCGCGGCGACTCCGCTTCAGGCCGGTACCGTCCAGTATCTGGTGGAAAAGGGCTACGATGTGCCTGAAAACCTGATTCCGCCGGAATATGTTCCCGTTCAGTAAATTTTAATCGTCTTCATACGTCATTTCCCCCTGAAGGGGGCGCTGCTGCTCCTGGCCGCAGCGTCCCCTTTTCTTCTTCCAAAACCAACATTTGAAAGGGTGGTTCCTCCATGCGTAAGTTGAAAGGCGGATGGGCAATCATCGTCAAAGTGCTTTCCTTCGCTTTGATTGCATTCCAACTCTACACAACAGGCCGAGGTCCTTATTCGGACATCATCCAGCGCGGCGTCCATCTTTCCTTCGTCCTGACACTGCTGTTTCTTCTCAAACCCGCCCGAAAGCTGAAAGAAGGCGAAGTACAGGATTTCGTCCCATGGTATGACGTCGTTCTGGCCGGTCTTTCCTGCGCAACCTGTGTCTATCTGGTCTCAATTTCCGGCCGTATCATTTACGACCCGCTCCAATGGCTCTCCTGGTTTGACAAAGCAGCCTCCGTCATTCTGGTGATTCTGATCCTAGAAGCCAGCCGTCGCTCGGTTGGTTGGACGTTCCCAATTCTGGGCATTGCTTTCCTCATCTACGCCTTCTACGGCGAAATGTTCCCCGGCGTTTGGGGACACCAAAACTTCACCTTCAACATGGTTTTCCAGAACTTTTATCACAGCACGCGCGGCATTTGGGGAACGATGTTGGGGCTTTCCGCCACAATGCTCTCCATGTTCGGCATTTTCGGCGCGATCCTTTCCGGAACCGGCGGAGCAGAAACCTTCATCAAGATGGGTCAGCGCTTCACCGGCCGGTTTACCGGCGGCTCAGGCAAGGTATCCGTCGTCGCTTCTTCCCTGTTTGGCATGATCTCCGGAAGCGCCATCGGCAACGTTGTCGCCACCGGTGTATTTACCATCCCATCCATGAAAAAAGCTGGATATACCAACGAATGGGCGGCCACCGTCGAAGCAGTTTCGTCCACAGGCGGTCAAATCATGCCGCCGATCATGGGCGCAGCCGCATTTATCATGGCGCAGCTCATCGGCGTAAACTACATTCAGATTGCCAAAGCCGCGATTGTGCCGGCGCTGCTGTACTATCTGAGCACATTCCTTTCTATCCATCTGGTTTCTGTTCGCGACGGAATCAAGGGATCGAATGAGAAACCCACCATCAAGGTCGGCGATTACCTCATCATTCTCGTCCCGCTGGTCATCTTTATCGGCTTCCTGCTCGCGGGCTACACGGTGCTGATCGGCGCTTTCTACGCTACCATCGGCGCGCTGGCGATGTATGTGGTGCGCTTCATCGTTTCCACCAAGGGCGACGTGAAGGCTGTTGCCAAAGATACCGGAAAGGTTTGCTACAACACCGTCATCAACGGCACCAACAGCATTATTGATATGTGCGGCATTCTGGCCGGTTCGCAAATCACGGTTTCCCTGATTAACCTGACGGGTTTCGGCGTGAAGCTTTCCGACGTCATCGTTTCTATCGGCCAAGGCAATATGTTCCTGTGTCTCCTATGTTCCATGCTCGTCTGTATCATTCTGGGCATGGGTCTGCCGACGACTGCCGCCTATGTGCTCGGCGCCGCCGTGCTCGCGCCGCCGCTGATTACCCTCGGCTTGTCCCCGCTGGTTGCGCACCTGTTCGTGATGTATTATGCCTGCCTGTCCGCCATTACGCCGCCCGTCTGCGTCGCCGTATTCATGGCCAGCGGTCTCGCTAAAGCACGCTGGTTCCGCGTCGGCGTTATTAGCTGCATGATTGCGCTCCCGGCCTTTATCATCCCCTTCACGTTCTGCTACAATCCCGCGTTGATTCTGGATGGCGCGCTGGTGGAAATCATCATCGCACTCCTGACGGGAATAATCGGCGTTGTCTTTATTGACATTTCGCTCGTCGGCTATATTCGCAAGCCTGTTCCGCTTCCGCTGCGCGGATTGCTGCTGATCGGCGGCGTGCTGCTGGTTGTGCCAAGCTATCTGTGGAGCGCAATCGGTTTTGTAATCGGCGGTGCCGCGCTGGCTTCTGAATACTTTTTCAAAAAAGCAGCCGCCTGACGGAATGCTGAGAAATGTGAAATCCACAACAGAAAGCAGGTGACCCGATATCAAACGTTCGGCTTTTCCCGAAAAGGGAACATGGTATAAAGGAAACATACACAGCCATACCACCGTTTCCGACGGCATGCTTTCCCCTGAACAACAGGCCGCGGATTATCGTGCTCAAGGCTATGATTTTCTGGCGTTAACCGACCACAACATTATGAAAACCCACGTGCAATTCAACAGCGATGATTTTCTGATGATTCCCGGTTGGGAACGCGATATCCCCTATGGCACAACCAAATGTCTGCACGTAGTCGGCCTGTTTCCGTCCGACACGCCGGACGATTCAGTCATCACCCGACCACGCGGCAATCCGGATGTGATGAGTCAACAGCAGCTCATTGATCAGATGCGCAGCGAAAATGTGTTTGTTGAAATCGCGCATCCTATCTGGTCACGCATGGAGCCGGAAGAACTACGCGCGCTTCAAGGATTCAACGCCATCGAAATTTTTAACACCGGCACTGAACGTCTTTGTCATGCAGGCCATGCCGAGGTCTATTGGGATATGCTCCTGCGCGAAGGACGGCACATAACCGGCATTGCCTGCGACGACACCCACGGAAAAACCGCTAAAAGCGATCGTTTTTTCGGCTGGGTAATGGTTCGCGCCGAGGCACTCACGCGAGAAGCCATTTTACGCGCTCTATGTGCGGGCGATTTTTACGCCTCGCAAGGTCCCGCATTCAGCGAATGCTATGTAGAGGACGACCACCTGCACATCGAATGTACCCCCTGTGAGGAAATCCACATTATCACCTATCCCCCGCGCGGCAAGGCCGTCTATGCACTCGATAAACCGCTCACCGAGCTGGATTACCCCCTTAAAGGCGCCGAAACCTATGTGCGTGTGGAATGTATCGACCGCGAAGGTCGTACCGCATGGTCCAATCCGATTTGGATGTAATGTCATCATCTCAAAAAGCCGTCGGGCGCGAACCCGACGGCTTTCACTATTCATGCTGCTTTGGAATTACTTCTGGATCTCGTCCACCCACTGCTGGTAGAGGCCTTCAGCGTTGATGGTGTCGATCATTTCCTGAATCTTCGCGGTGAGCGTATCCTCGCCCTTGACGCTGGCGATGTAGTTGCCGCCCTCGAAGTCAAACGCGAAATCCGCAATCTCAAGGTCGTCGTTCTCGGCGAGCACGCTGTCGTAAACGGTCTTCGGCACGGCCAGCGCATCCACGCGGCCATTCTTGACCATGTTCACGCCGTCCGGAATCTTGGTAACCAATTCGAGGTTCGCATCCGGAAGCTGCTCCTCAACCATGATCTGCTGGTTGGTGCCGTTCTGCGCGGCGACATTCTTGCCCGCGAAGGACTCGGCGGAGTTGTAGGAAGCGCCCGTGCCCTTTTTGACGAGCAGCCCCTGATCGCCCTCGTTCCAATAGATGCCGGTCAGCTCCATGCGGTTGAGACGCGCCTCGTCATAGGTCAGTCCGGCCACCATCATGTCCACGTCGCCCTGGCCGACAGCCGCGAGGCAAGCGTCAAACGCCATCGGCTGAACCTCCAGCTCAACGCCAAGCTGTTCAGCCATCCACTGGCACATGAGGATATCGGTGCCGACGATGTTGCCGTCGTCGTCGATGTACTCATACGGCGGCCAATCCGGGCTGGTCGCAACGGTCAGCTTGCCGGCGGCCTTGATGTCATCCAGACGGTCGGCCAGCGCGAGGGAGCAGGTGAGGATCATCGCCAAGGCAAGAGCGAACGCAAGAATCTTTTTCATAATCGGATTTCCTCCTTTTTCTTATGGCGTTTTCTTCTGCGGGAGCTTCCCGCGAAAACGATGATGTTATTCTACGACGAGTTTATGCATATGTCAAGTGTATATTCTGCATAAAAATACTTTATTTTTCGGTCAGTTTGAAAAAATTCTCGCCGCCCGCCAAGAAATTTCGGTTTACCTGTTGTTTATTTTCATTTGTTGTGCTAGAATATGGCCATTGCGTTCGCGCAAGAATATGCAAGTCTGCCTCAAATAGAAAGGTGTGAATATTTATGCCAGAGCTGAGCCGCCGCGTTCAGACGTTTACCGATTCCGTCATCCGCCGCATGACCCGTATCAGCGACGAAGTGGATGCCATCAATCTTTCCCAGGGTTTCCCGGATTTTCCGCCGCCCAAGGCGATCACCGACCGTCTGCGCGAGGTGGCGGACGAGGGTCCGCATCAGTATTCCGTGACCTTCGGCGCGGAGAACTTCCGCGAGGCGCTCGCCCGCAAGCAGGGGCGCGCATACGGCCGCGAAATCAACCCGGATACCGAGATTCTCGTCACCTGCGGCGGCACGGAGGCCATGATGAGCGCCATGATGACCGTCTGCAACCCCGGCGACAAGGTGATCGTGTTCTCCCCCTTCTATGAAAACTACGGCGCGGACGCGATTCTCTCCGGCGCAGACCCGATCTTCGTGCCGCTCGTCCCCCCGACGTTCGACTTTGACCGCAACGTGCTGGAAGACGCATTCCGCCAGCACCCCAAGGCGATCATCGTGTGCAACCCGTCGAACCCGTGCGGCAAGGTCTTCACCAAGGACGAGCTGCTGTTCATCGGCGGCCTGTGCAACCGGTACGACGCATACATGATTACCGACGAGGTATACGAGCACATCGTCTTCGCGCCGTATCATCATGTATACGCGGGTTCTCTGCCGGAGATCGCCGACCGCGTGATCTGCTGCTCCTCCCTTTCCAAGACGTACTCGATCACCGGCTGGCGCCTCGGCTACCTCATCGGGCCGAAAAACGTGATCGAGGGCGCGAAAAAGGTGCATGACTTCCTGACCGTCGGCGCGGCGGCGCCGCTTCAGGAGGCGGCGGTCGTCGGCCTGAACTTCCCGCAGAGCTATTACGACGGGCTGACCGAGCTGTATACCCGCAAGCGTCAGGTGTTCCTCGACGGGCTGGATCGCATCGGCCTCAAGCACACCGTGCCGCAGGGCAGCTATTTCGTGATGGTCGATATCAGCGATTTCCAGAAGCCGGGCATGCACTTCCACGGCAAGAGCGACATGGAGTTCTGCGAATGGATGATCCGCACCATCGGCGTGGCGGCCGTTCCGGGCTCCAGCTTCTTCCGCGAGCCGGTCAACCACCTGATCCGCCTGCACTTCGCCCGCAGCGAGGAAACCCTGAACGAGGCGCTGGAGCGCCTGGCAAAACTGCCGAAGCTGGTGTAATATGTATCTCACGGACGTCGTCACCCTGCCGCGCTTCTGTTTCGGTCGCGGCGTATACAAGCGTTTCCCCGAGCTTTGCGGGAATCTCGGCGCGCGTTTCGCCCTCGTCGGCGGCCGCACCGCGATGGAAAAGGGGCTTCCCGCGCTCAAGGCGGGGCTTGAATCCGGCGCCATGCAGATGCTCTGCGCCCTCCCCTTCGGCGGCGCGTGCACGCAGGCCGCCATGGACAGGCTCAGCACCGAAATTGCGCCGATGCAGCCGGATTTTCTGGTCGGCATGGGCGGCGGCAAGGCCATTGATACCGCGAAGGGCGTCGCGCATCAGTTGGGGATTCCGCTGGTCAGCCTGCCCACGCTGGTTTCCAACTGCGCGCCGATCACCGCGCTCTCCGTCGTCTACCGCGAGGACGGGCCGTTTGACCGCTTTCTCTTTTACGATGCGCCGCCCGCGCTCACGCTGGTCGATCTGACCCTCGCGGCCAACGCTCCGGCACGGTTCTTCCGCGCGGGGCTGGGCGACACGCTGGCCAAATACCTCGAATCGACGTTCAGCGCCCGCGGCGACGAGCTGGGCGGGGCGCTGGATCACATGTCGGCCATCGGCGTGAGCCTGTCGAGCACCTGCTACGACCCGATCATCCGGTTCGGCCGTCAGGCGCTCAGCGAGGTGGAGCATCGCGAGGCCGGCCCGGCCATGGAAATGTGCGCCCGGAGCGTCATCCTCTCGGCGGGGCTTGTCTCGCTGATGGCGGACGACAACTACAACTGCGCGCTGGCGCACGCGGTCTGCTACGGCCTTCAGCACTTCGAGCACGTCGAGCGGGAATTTCTGCACGGCGATCTGGTGGCCTACGGCGCGCTGGTTCAGCTCGCGGTGGACGGCCAGCTCGACAAGGCGCGCGAGCTTCGCGCCTTCCTCGTTTCGCTGGGCACGCCGGTGACGCTCGCCCAAATGCGCGTGCCGCTGGAAAAGGCCGCGCTGCACGACGCGCTGATCGAGGCCACCACCGGGCCGGATATGGCACATATCCCCTACCCCGTCACGCAGAATATGGTGTTTGACGCCATGCGGTGCGTCGAAACGCTCTGATCCGTTTTCACATCGTTCACCCATCGCTGTCATTAAGAAGGAGGGATTCCCTTGCTGGCTCAGAACATTATGAAGCTGCTGCAAAAATACGGCGTCAACTTTCTGAACGGCCTTGGCACGACGCTGCTGCTGGCGCTGATCTCCGTATCCATCGGCTGCGTCATCGGCGCGCTGGTCGCCATCCTGCGTCTTGGCAAATCGAAGGTGCTTCGCGCCGTCGCAACGGTCTACACCGAGGTCATCCGCGACACGCCGCTGCTGCTCCAGCTCTATTTCTTCTATTTCCTGCTGCCGGATATTCTCCCGGCGCTCAAGCTCTCCAAATTCGCCTGCATCACCATCGCGCTGGTCATCAACTCCGGCGCGTACATGTCCGAGGTCTTCCGTTCGGGCATCCAATCCATCGACCGCGGCCAAACCGAGGCGGCGCGTTCTCTGGGTCTCTCCGCCCGCCAGACCATGATGCGCATCATCCTGCCGCAGGCGTTCAAAAACGTGCTTCCGGCCATGTGCAACGAGTTCGTCGCGGTGACGAAGGAAACGTCGCTGGCCTCGACCTTCTACGTCGGCGACCTGATGACCCAGTATCAGACGATCTCCGGCAAGACCTATCTGGTCATCGAGCCGCTGGTCATCATCGGCGTCATCTATTTCGTCGTGACCTTCTCCATGAGCAAGCTGATTACCGTCCTTGAAAGGAGGCTGAAGAACGATGATTGATTCGTTTGAAAACGCGCCCGAGCTGATCCGCGTGGAGGATCTGCACAAGAGCTTCGGCGGCCTCAACGTCTTAAACGGCATTACTGAAACCATCCACAAGGGCGAGGTCGTCTCCCTGATCGGCCCGTCCGGCTCCGGCAAATCGACCTTCCTGCGCTGCCTCAACCGGCTCGAGGAGCCGACCGGCGGCCACATCTGGTTTGACGGCGTGGATATCGCGGATAAGAGCGTCAACATCGACAAGCACCGCCAGAAGATGGGCATGGTCTTCCAGCATTTCAACATCTTCCCGCACATGTCCGTCATCGACAACATCACCCTCGCGCCCGTCCTGCTCGGCAAAATGAGCAAGGACGAGGCCGTGGTCAAGGCGGAATCGCTGCTCGCGCGCGTCGGCCTCTCCGATAAGCGCGACAACAAGCCCTCCCGCCTCTCCGGCGGCCAGAAGCAGCGGCTTGCCATCGTGCGCGCGCTGGCGATGGAGCCGGAGGTCATGCTCTTTGACGAGCCGACCAGCGCCCTCGACCCGGAGATGGTCGGCGAGGTGCTCGAGGTCATCAAGTCGCTGGCGAAGAACAACATGACCTGCGTGATCGTCACCCACGAGATGGGCTTTGCGCGCGAGGTCTGCAACCGCGTGCTGTTCATGGATGAGGGCGTCATCATGGAGCAGGGCGACCCGCATCAGGTGTTCGACCACCCGCAGAACCCGCGCACGCAGGATTTCCTGAGCAAGGTTCTGTAATGTTCCTTTCGTACATCACAACCGAATCCGACGGCGCGCTGACCCTCGATCAGCTTCTGCGCGGGCCGCTCTCGCTTTCCGCCAGGGAGGCGCGGGAGGCCAAGCGGCTGGGCTTGACGGTGGATGGCGCGCCGTTTTTCGCCAACCAGCGCGTCGGCGCGGGCAGAACGATCCGCGTCCCGCTGGCGGAATACGACAGGCCGGGGGATTTCTCCGCGTCCGGCGACGTCGCCGTTCTCTACGAGGACGACGCGCTGCTGGCCGTGCGCAAACCCGCGCCCCTGCAGGTTCACCCCTCTCCCTCTGCCCCGCGCGGCGCGGACACGCTCGAGGGGCGCGTACAAAGCTATCTGCACAGCGGCGTGCACCCCGTTCACCGGCTCGACGCGGAGACGACGGGCATCGTGCTTTTCGCCAAGCTGCCCTACGCGCAGGCGCACATTCAGCGGCAGATGCAGACAGACGCTTTCCGCAAGGAATATCTCGCGTGGGTCTGCGGCGTTCCCGCCGCCCCGGAGGGCGTGATCGACGCGCCGATTGACCGTATCGCCCCCGACAGCTTCACACGCGCGGTTTTGCCCGGCGGCCAGCGCGCCGTGACGCGCTACCGGGTCGAGGATATTTGCGGCGACGTGTCGCTCGTCCGCTTTTTCCCCGTCACCGGGCGGACGCATCAGCTCCGCGTTCATGCGGCGCATATCGGCCATCCGATGCTCGGCGACACGCGCTACTGCACGGCGGAATCCACCCGGCTGGCCGCGAAATACCGCGCGCCGTATCATCAGCTCAGCGCGGTCAGGCTCTCGCTGACCCATCCCGTCACGGGCAGGCCGCTTATCATCGCATGCCCGCCTGATTTCTGCGCCGATATTGCGCCGCTGTGAATATCTTCCACCTCCCTTGCGCCGCAGGCTCGCCCGCGGCGTTTTTTCTTGTCTGCGCTCGCTTTTTTGCTTTTCCCCACCGGCCTTTTCCAGAACTTGGAAACGATGATGCGGCAATAAAAGAACAACCTCCTTCGTCAGATATGCAGAAGACGATCAAGAGCGGCCGCTTGGGCGCCTTCGCAATGACAAAGGAGGAATTCCTATATGTTTACCGGCAAGAAAAAAGCGGCTTGCGCCGCGATGCTGAGCATGGCCATGGTCGCCCCGCTGGCGGCCTTCGCCGAAAACGAAACCCGCGTCATCACCTGCGGCACGCTGAACCTGCGCGCCGAGGAGAGCGCATCTTCCAAAATTCTGGGCAAATACGGCTGGGGCTCCGAGGTGCTCGTCAAGGGCGTCAACGGCGACTGGGCGAGCGTGGACGTCGGCGGCCAGAGCGGCTACATGTATGCCAAGTATCTGGGGCGCGAGGGCGCGGCCAGCTCCACCGCATATGTCAAGACGAACAGCCGCGGCCTGAACCTGCGCGCCGAGCCGAACGGCAACATCCTCGGCTCTTATCCGCGCGGCACGAAGGTGACCGTGCTCGCCACCACCGGCGAATGGAGCAAGGTCAGCGTGGATGGCAAGACCGGCTATATGCAGAGCCGCTGGCTCTCCGGCAAGGCCGTCAGCGGCGGCTCCTCCGCCGTCTCTCCGGCTGCCGGCACGGCCGTGGTCAACAACCCGCGCGACACGCAGGTGCTCTTCCTGCGCCGCGAGGCCAACGTGAGCAGCGAATCGCTGGGCTACTATCGCAACGGCAAGACCGTGACGCTGCTGGCGCGTCAGGGCGACTGGTACAAGGTCAGCGTGGACGGCAAGACCGGCTACATGATGGCCAAGTACCTGAAGGTCACGGCCGACATGCACAACGGCACGGCGCGCGTGTTCAACGCCAACGGCGGCAGCTACGTCAATTTCCGCAGCCGCGCGAGCCTCTCCGCGAACGTGATCGGCACGGTTCCGGTCGGCACGACGGTCAAGGTGCTGGAAAAGACGACCGATTGGACGAAGGTCGAGGTAAACGGCAAGACCGGCTATATCTCCACCTGGTTCCTCAAATTCTGATTCCCGCTCTCCTCCCTCAAAAAGCGCTTGCTCAATCGGGCAGGCGCTTTTTTCATCGCATCGACGGGTTTTTGCCGCAGGCGGCAGCAAGTTCAATATTTCTCATCGAAGGATGCGTGATAAGGCGTATAAACTTCCCCGCTTTGCTCAAGCTAAGGCAAAAGCGCATCGGGAGGCATCCATTATGAGCAGAACGGAAATCGTCAGCGTCATCGGGCGGCAGGTGCTCGATTCGCGCGGAAACCCGACCGTCGAAGCGGAGGTGCAGCTATCCGGCGGCGTGGCCTGCACGGCCATTTCGCCCAGCGGCGCATCTACCGGCAAATACGAGGCGCTGGAACTGCGCGACGGCGATATGCAGCTTTACGGCGGCAAAAGCGTGCTGCAAGCTTGCAAAAACATCTCCGGCGCCATCCACAACGCCCTGCGCGGCATGGACGCGGACAACCTGTTCGCCGTCGATCAGGCGCTGATTGCGCTGGACGGCACGAAAAACAAGGCCGTTCTCGGCGCGAACGCGACGCTGGCCGTGTCGATGGCCTGCGCCAAGGCGGCGGCCTGCGCGCAGGGCGTGGCGCTGTTCCGCTTTCTGGGCGGCGCGCAGGCGCACCTGACGCCCATGCCGATGATGAACATTCTCAACGGCGGCGCGCACGCGGGAAACGGGCTGGACGTGCAGGAATTTATGATCGTGCCCGTCGGCGCGAAGGATTTCCGTTCGGCGCTGCGGATGGGCGCGGAAACCTATCACGCGCTGGCGGCGCTGCTCAGGAAGAAGGGGCTTTCCACGGGCGTGGGCGACGAGGGCGGCTTTGCGCCGGAGATTGCCGAGGAAAAACAGGCGCTCGACCTGATTTTGGAAGCCGTCTCCCGCGCGGGCTATGCGCCGGGCACGGATATCGTCCTCGCGCTGGACGCGGCGGCCAGCGAATGGGCGCAGAAGGGGCGCTATGTGCTGCCCAAATCCGGCCGCAGCTTCACCGCACACGAGCTGACCGAGCATTGGCGCGGCCTGTGCGACCAATACCCCATCCGCTCCATCGAAGACCCGCTGGGCGAGGAGGATTGGCCCGCGTGGCAGGCGCTGACGCGGGAATTGGGCAGCCGCTGCCAGCTCGTCGGAGACGATCTCTTCGTGACCAACGAGGAGCGTTTGCAGCGCGGCATCCTGATGGGCTGCGCGAACGCGATTCTGCTCAAGCCGAACCAGATCGGCACGCTGACGGAGACCATGCAGGCGCTTTCGCTGGCGCACAGGAGCGGCTACCGCACCATCATCTCCCACCGCTCGGGCGAAACGGAGGACACGACCATCGCCGACCTCGCCGTGGCGCTCGGCGCGGGGCAAATCAAAACGGGCGCGCCCTGCCGAAGCGAGCGGGTCTGCAAATACAACCGCCTGCTCCGCATCGAGGACGCGCTCGGCAGCGCAGCCATGCTGGATGCGCTGCGCCTATGATTTATCTGATTTTAGGCGGCGTCAGCGCGTTTTTCGGCCTGCTTTCCGGCGTCGGGGCGACGACGCTGCTCCGCCCCCTGCTGGATGCGGTTTCGCCGCTCGCGCCCGCCTCCGTCGCGGCGCTGTGCACGATGGCAACGCTCTGCGCGGCGCTGGTCGCGGCGTTTTTCGCGCTGAATCGCGCCCTGCCGCTGCACCCGGACGAGCTGCTGCTGCTGGCGGTCGGCGCGGCGCTGGGCGGCGTGCTGGGCGATTTGGCGAGCGCGCGCTTTTTCGCCATGATTACGCGCGAATCCGCCATGCTGCTGCAAAACGCGCTGCTGTTCACGCTGATTGCGCTGCCGTCGCTCTATTTCGGCCCGCTGAGCCGCACGGTCGCGCCGATGCGCCTGTCGCGGCTGCTGAGCTTTGCGGTCGCGCTGCTTGTCGGGCTGCTCGGCTCGTTCCTCGCCTTCGGCGCGGAGCCGCTGACGCTGACGCTCTATTTCCTCCTGTTCGGCGCGGACGGGGACGAAGGCGCGTTCGCGGCGCTGACAGTTTCGCTCTTCGCCATGGTCGGCAAGCTGCTCGTGCTGCTGATCCGCCAGCGGCTGGTTCTGCCGGATGCGGACGTGATGCTCTGGCTGCTTCCGGGCGCGGTAATCGGGGCGCTGCTGGCGCTTTGGCCGGCCGTGCGGCGCGGGCGAAGCAGCCTGAGCGCGCTCCTTTTGCGCCTGAGCCTGTTTACGTCGCTGCTGAATATCGCCGCGGCGGCGCTGCATTAAAAGGCGCGCACCCTCACAGCGCCAGCGCCTGCGCCAGCTCCGCCAGCTCCTCGCGGTTCTTCGCGTTCATCGCCGAGCGGATCGTCACCTGCCGGTCAAGCGTCTGCATGTTCTTCATCGTGTCGAGCACGGCGCGCATGTGCTTGGCGGCCATCGGCGCCCACGTGCCGTTTTCCACCAGCGCCACCTTGCGCCCCTGCATGCCCTTGAGCTTGAGCGAGGACAGGAACGCCTCCATCGCCGGGGCATACGCGCTGTCATACGTCGTCGCGCACAGTGCCATACGGTCATATTTGAACGCGGCGGAGACGGCGTAGCTCTTGTGTACGCGGTTCAGGTCGATCACCTCGACCGTCTCGCCCTGCGCGTGCAGCTTTTCGGCCAGCAGTTTGGCCGCCTCGGCCGTGTGCCCGTGGAAGCTCGCATACGCCACCAGCACGCCGCTCTGCTCCGGCTTCCACGCCGCCCAGAGGCCGTAAAGCGTCAGCGCGCGGTCGAGCGCCTCGCCGCTGAGCTGCGGGCCGTGCAGCGGGCAGATCGTCCGGATCTCCAGCGCGGCGGCCTTTTTCAGCAGCCCCTGCACCTGCGCGCCGTATTTGCCGACGATGTTGCCGTAATAGCGCCGCGCCTCGTCCGCCCATGCGTCGGTATCGGTCAGCGAGCCGAAATTGCCGAATCCGTCCGCGGAAAAGAGCACCTTCTCTCTGTCCTCATAGACGGCCATGACCTCCGGCCAATGCACCATCGGCGCAAGCACGAAATGCAGCGTATGGCTGCCGAGCGCCAGCGTGCCGCCGTCCGCCACCGTGACGCGCTCCTGCGCGAGCGGATTGTCGCCGCTGAACTGATCCAGAATCGCAAACGTTCTGGCGTTGGCGACCAGCTTCAACTGCGGCTGGCACGCGCAGAGCGCCGCAATCGACCCGGCGTGATCCGGCTCCATGTGCGAAATTACCAGATAATCCAGCTTGCGCCCGGCCAGAACCTCGTCAAGCCCGGCCAGCCATTCCTCCTGCTTGCGCGCATCCACCGTATCGAGCAGGCAGAGCTGATCGTCCTCGATCAGGTAGCTGTTATAGCTCACGCCCTGCGGCACGGGATACTGCCCCTCGAACAAATCAAGATCGTTATCCATCACGCTCAGGCGAAGAATGCCCGGCGCCATTTTATCCATAAACATTGTATAAATCATCCTTTCTGCGTTGGGTTGTTTTTTTTATGACATGTCTATATACGCTATATGGAGGTAAAATCCTGCTTTTTATCCGTTAATTTCTCTTTATAAACGCAGATTAACAATGGTCTGATGTTCTTTACAGCTTCTTGACGACGTGCTCCCTTGACGTTTTTGACGCCGCGCGGGATAATATATTCATCAGATTTGTTGCATAAAGGAGATTGATTTCATGTTTGCCACTTGGATTCTCTGTTTGTTTCTGCTGATGATCGCGCCGTATCTGACCGTGGAGGCCGGTCTGCTCCGCCGCAAAAAGTGCGCGGCGCTCGGCGCCGGGCGCGGCTACCGCACCCAGCTTTCCATGGCCTCGCAGGAAGCGTGGGATTTCGCCCAGCAGCTTTGCAGCAAGCGCTACATCCTTGGCGGCATCGTGATGGGAATCGCCGCGCTGCTGCTCATCAAGGCCGCGCCGGTCGAGTCTGTCGTCAGCCTGTATGTGTTCACCGTCGTCATCGGCCTGTTTGAGGTGGTTGCGGTCATCCTGCTCATTGCGTCGGTGGAGACCAGCCTGCGCAAGCGTTATGCGCCGAAGACCGCCGCCTGATTTGCCCTTTTCTTCATTCCTTTCTCCATAGCAAAAGCCCGAACGGTCTTGAATCGTCCGGGCTTTTGCGCGGTATCTATGCATTTTTGGATATGGGGCTTTGCCCCATCGCCCCACCAAAGGGCTTTCCGTTTTCGTTTGTTTGTTTCTGCCACTGGCAGCAACAACCGAAAACCCCTTTAGAAACCTTCGGGCGCAAATACTTCTTTTTTTGAAATATCAGTGTTGTTCGCTTGACAGCTCCCATTCATCCCATATTGATCGAAAGCCCGGACGGTTTGGATTGTCCGGGCTTTTGCGTTTATACCCTGCCCTCCAGCATAAAGGCTCGAAGCGCAGATTCCATTTCGCCGATATCCGTTATTGCGTTTACCCTGACGCGCAGCCTTGCCGCGTCGCGCATCCCGCGCACATAGCAGACGATGTGCCGCCGCATCTCGCGCACGGCGACCGCCTCGCCCTTGAGCTGCGCCAGCGCGTGCAAATGCCGCCTGAGCACGTCAAACTTCTCCTCGTTCGTCGGCTCAACAGCGGCCTTTCCGGCCATCGCGTCGGCAATCTGCCGGAAAATCCACGGGTTTCCCTGCGCCGCGCGGCCGACCGCCACGCCGTCGCAGCCCGTCTCCTCGCGCATCCGCAGCGCGTCCTGCCAGCAGGTCACGTCGCCGTTGCCGACCACGGGGATGGACACGCGCCGCTTGAGCTTCCCGATGGCGCTCCAATCGGCGCGGCCTTCGTAAAACTGGCTTCTCGTGCGCGCGTGCAGCGTAATCATCTGTGCACCGCTCTCCTGCGCCAGCTGCCCCAGCAGCAGATAGGTTTCACTCCCCGCTTCAAACCCCAGCCGCATCTTGACCGTCACCGGCACATGCGAAGCCTTCGCGACCGCCGCGACGATTTCCGCCGCGCGCACCGGCTCCTTCATCAGCGCGCTGCCCTCGCCGTTGCCGACGATTTTGGGCACGGGGCAGCCCATGTTGATATCCAGCAGCGCATAGCGCCCGCCGCGCGTCAATTCCTCCGCCGCGCGCGCCATAATCTCCGGCTCGTGGCCGAAAAGCTGCAAAGCCACTGCGCCGCGTTCGCGCTCGTCCACGCTCAGCAGCTCGCGCGTCGCGCGGTTATCCTTCGGCGCAAGCAGATAGCCCTTCGCGCTGACCATTTCGCTGACCGCCATCGGGCAGCCCATTTCATGGCAGAGCACGCGGAAGGGCATATCCGTCACGCCAGCCATCGGAGCGAGCATCGCGCCCCGGTTGAGAAAATCAAAGTTCATGTTACTCCGCAATCGACTGTAGGTTGGAAATCAGCCACCGGCCCGCCGTGCGCACCAGCGTCACGCGGTAGCGCGTCGTCGTCCACGCAGGCGGAGAAAGCCGCTCCTCGCCGCCCTCGGCCAGCGCCGCCTCCCGCTTGGCGGAGCGAATCGTGCCGTCAATGGCCGGTATGCTTTCGACCACCTCGGCGCGCGCCACGTTCTCCCACGGCCACGACCAGACGGAAACCATCTTCACCCGATGGTCGTACCCGCGGATCTCGTAATCCCGATAGGGCGACGTGTCGCTCATGCCCACCTGCAAAACCGGGTCCTGCGCGATAAATTCCGGCCTGAAATAGCTGGTCAGCTTACCCACGTCCTCGCCCATGAGCACGACGCTCGCGCGCGCGTCCAAGCCGTCGTCGATCAGCACCCAGATGTTCGCCGTATTCATCGCCAGATAAAACGAGATAATCAGCAGCGCGCATGCCACCGTGACCATGAGCATCCGCGACGCAATGAAATCCAGCATCCGTTTGAGAATCCGCATGGCGGCGCCTCCCTGTTTATCCGTCCGATTCAAATTAGAAAATCGCGTCCACAAACGCATTCGCGTCAAACGCCTGCAAATCCTCGATGCCCTCGCCCACGCCGATGTAGAGCACCGGCAGCTTCAGCTCGTCCATGATCGCAACGGCGATGCCGCCCTTGGCCGTGCCATCCAGCTTGGTCAGCACGATGCCGGAAACGTCCGCCACCTCGGAAAACTCGCGCGCCTGCTGCAAGCCGTTCTGGCCGGTCGTCGCGTCGATCACCAGCAGCGTGCGCACCTCGGCCTCCTCGTATTCGCGGGTGATGACGCGGGAGATCTTGCGCAGCTCCTCCATCAGGTTCTTCTTGTTGTGCAGGCGGCCGGCCGTATCGACGATCAACAGGTCGGCCTCGCTGGCCTTCGCCTTCTGAACGCCGTCGAACACCACTGCCGCCGGGTCGGCGCCCTCCGCGTGGCGCACAATCGGCACCTGCGCGCGATCCGCCCAGATTTGCAGCTGATCGCCCGCCGCCGCGCGGAACGTGTCCGCCGCCGCCAGCACGACGCTGTGGCGCGCATCCTTGAAGCGCATCGCCAGCTTGCCGATGGTCGTCGTCTTGCCCACGCCGTTCACGCCGACGACCAGCATCACCATCGGCCATTTGAGCGGCTTGCGCGGCATGCCCATGATCTCCTTGAGGATATCCTTGAGGATTTCGCGCGCCTTCTTCGCGTCGGTGATCCGCTCGCGCGCCACGCGCGTTTTGAGCTCCTGAATCACCTTGTCGCTGGTGCGAACGCCCATGTCGCTCATAATCAGGATATCCACCAGATCCTCGTAGAAATCCTCGTCGATCGTCTCCGTCGCCTCGATCAGCTCATCCACGCGGCCAGCCACGTTTCCGCGCGTCTTAGAGAGACCCTGCCACAGGCGGCTGAAAAGCCCCTGCTTCTTTTCATCCTGCGCGGCCTGCTCTGCGTCGCCCGCCGGGGTCTGCGCGTTTTCCGCCCCGCTCGTCTCGTCGGCCTGCGCCTCGAGCCGGGTTTCTTCCGCCTGAGCGGACTGCTGCTCTTTCTCTTTCTTTTTGCCAAATCCGAAGAATCCCATGTTTCAAGACCCTTTCTTTGTCGTCCTTTTGAGGCGCTTTTATTCCATCGCCTCTGCGCTCACGTCCTTCAGCTCGACGCTGAGCATCTTGGAAACGCCCTTCTCCTCCATCGCCACGCCGTAAAGGCCGTCGCAGCGCTCCATCGTGCCCTTTCTGTGGGTGACGACGACGAACTGCGTGTCTTTTGAAAAATCGCGCAGATAATCCGCGAAGGTGGAGATGTTGCCGTCGTCCAGCGCCGCCTCGATCTCGTCGAGGAAGCAGAACGGCGTCGGCTTGAGCCGCAGCATCGCGAACAGAATCGCAATCGCCGTCAGCGCGCGCTCGCCGCCGGAGAGCAGCGAAAGCATTTGCAGCTTCTTTCCCGGCGGCTGGGCGACGATCTCGATGCCGCAGCCGAGCACGTCCTTTTCATCCATCAGCCGCAGTTCGGCCTTGCCGCCGCCGAAGAGCTTGACGAAGGTTTCGCTCAGGTATTGCTGAAGCAGCCGGAAGTTTTCCAAAAACTGCTTTTCCATCTGCCTTTGCAGCGATTCGATGATGCCCAGCAGGTCGTCCTGCGCCTTCACCAGATCGTCGCGCTGACCGGCCAGATCGTCGTAGCGCTCGCGGCAGGCGCGGTAATCCTCCATCGCCGTGACGTTGACCGGTCCCATGGCGCGAATCTCCCGGCGGATGTCGCCCGCGCGCTTGTCGCTCCCCGCCATGTCAAACGGCTCGACGAGGTATTCCTTCGCGCCCGCATAGGTCAGCTCGTAATCGTCCCATATCCGCTGCTGCATCTGCTCCAGCTCGCTCTGGGTGCGCCCGAGCACCAGCTCGGCCTTGTGGCACTTGTCCATATCCATGGCCAGCGTCTCGCGCAGGCTGTCGATCTCCTGCGTCAACTGGCGGATCGTCTCCTGCTCCTCGTTGCGCGCGTTCTGCCGCGCCGCCAAATTCTGCTGAGCCGCCTCAAGCCGTCCGGCGCAGGTCTGCTGCTCGGCAGCGTCGCGCGCGAGCTGCTGCATGCTCTGCTGATGGCGCAGGGTCAGCGCCTCGCGGTTTTCGTGCGCCTCGCCGATCTGGACGCCGACGGCGCTCTGCTCCCGGCGCATGCGCGCGCCGTCCTGATTGAGCGCGTTCGCGTCGCGTTCGCAGGCCGCCAGCGTCACGCGCAGGTTCTGCGCCTCCTCGCGCAGGGCATCCAGCGCCTCGCGCTTTTCATACAGCGCGTCGCTGAGCGCGGCCGTCTGCCTGTTCATTTCCTCGTTGGTCTTCTGCTCGCCCGCCTGCGTATCGCGCGCGCCCGCCAGCTGGCTGTCGATCTGCGCGAGGTTCTGCGCGATCTGCGTCCGCAGCAGCGCGCATCGATCCTGCTGGGCGCGGTGCTCCTCGCGCTGCGCGGTCAGCGTGCGAACGCGCTCCTGCGCAACGGAAACGTCGATCTGCGCCTGGCGAATCGCCTCAAACGCCTGCGCACGGCGCTGCTTGATCTCCTGACGGATGGCCTCGCCCCGCTCGATGCGGCGGCCGTAATCGGCGATCTTCTCCTCCAGCTCGGCCAGCAGCTTCTCATGCTCCTTGATCTCGCGCTCGCGGGAGAGCAGGCTGGTCATGCGGGAGGCGCTCGAGCCGCCCGTCATCGAGCCGCCGGAGTGCATGACGTCGCCCTCCAGCGTCACCAAGCGGAACGCATGCCGCCCCCTGCGCATGATTTCAATGCCCGCGTCGAGGTTTTCCGCGATGACGGTTCGTCCGAGCAGGTTTTCCACAATGCCGCGGTATTGCTCGTCAAACTCGATCAGCTCGCTGGCCACGCCCACGCAGCCCGGCATGGTCAGCACCTGCCGCTCCTGCTGGCTGAGCGTCCTGCCGCTGATGGTCGTCATCGGCAGGAAGGTCGCGCGCCCCAGCTTGTTCTGGCGCAGATACGCGATCATGTCTCTGGCGATGTATTCGTCCGTCGTGACGACGTTTTGCAGCGCGCCGCCCAGCACGGCCTCCGTCGCGCGCTCAAGCCGCTTGGGCACACGCATCAGTGTTGCCACCACGCCGCGAACGCCCGCGTTCCCGCGCGCGTGCAGCAGAACCTGCTTGACCGCCTGCTGATAGCCCGCGTAGTCGCGCTCCATTTCGCGCAGCACGCGCAGGCGGCTGGACGCGGCCTGCTTCTGGCCGTTCGCGTCGCCGAGCGCCTGCTGGACGACGGCAATCTTCTGCGCCGTCTCCTGCGATTCCTGTTCGATCTTCTGTTCGGCTTCAACCTTTTCGGCCTCGCCGCGCTTGGCCTGCTCCAGCTCCTGCGCCGCCTGCGCGAGCTGCTCGTCCATGCGGTCGGCCGCCTGTTCGAGCTCTTCCTTCTGCGCGTCGGCTTCCTCGCCGCGGCGCTCCAGCTCCCTGCGCATGGTGGAAAGCCGCGCCTCGCTGGTGCGCACGTCGCTCAGGCGGTTCATCG
>ENA-UOOD01000914-UOOD01000914.1-human-gut-metagenome-genome-assembly--contig:-CS67-NODE-914-length-32824-cov-7.501450_pt1 | contig 32824 bp, 30 predicted proteins | sample MGYA00242464_ERZ724011 | MGnify/ENA metagenome assembly ERZ724011 | reverse complement strand
GGACCCTCTTTTCCTTCACCCCTTTTTCCCTTTTCCGCACTTTTAACCTTGATATAGTCGGAAGTTGGTGCGCTTATTATCACTGCCGTTCCTTGATATGACATTGTCCGTACTACAAGGATAGATGTTCATTATTACTTTGTACTCCTGCTTCTAAACCCATTTGATACCGTGTTCGCCTTTGTTGGTTGCCGTGGATGATGGGGGAGCGAGTGCGTGGTATCAAGCTTGAGTGATTGGAAGATTTTGTTCCTTGATGATGGGATGGCGAGTGCGCAGTGTCAAGTTGAATGATTGGAAGATTTTGTTTGTTGGAATGTTTCGGGGGGATAATTGGGGGAGAAATGATAAAAGCGACAGCTTGGTACGAAGTCGGGGTACGATGTTGCCGGGTGAAAACTTCGTACCTTTCAGACACATAAATAAGATTAACAGCCTTACAAGTAGAATAAAATAGTTTATAATTATGTAATAAATAAAGAAAAAGAGCAGATTTAATCGCTTTTTCTATTAATTACAGCGCTATTAAGGCAATACAAGTACGATAGGTACGAAAGGTACGATAATTTAAGTAGTAGAAAACGTACCTCTGTTATGTTATCTTGAAAAGTCTGAATCCTCTTTCACCACAAATCTTTACAGGACACGTGCCGGAAGTAACTCTCTGAATCATATACCCCAGCCTTTCCTCGCCCTTGTAGAACATCTGTTCGTAGTCAACCTCTGCCCTTGCGGACTTGGAGGCTTTGCGGCTGTTGACTGCCATCACGTAATCCTCGGCGGTGACATCACTTTTGCCGACTATGCGGTTGCCCGCTGAGGATATGTTAAGCTCTAGCGACCCGGCATTGCGTTATGTGCAAGTGCCATATCTGCTTGGCGTTTTTATACGAGTTTAGTATGAGATATTTATACGCCGCTATTTAACATATCCTGCAATCGCTTCCGCAAGCTTGTCAGGCTCGAATCTTCCACCGACACGCCTTTCATTATTCTCGGTGGTGGAATGCCACAGGTATTCAATCTCCGGGACGCCGCGCGTAAGTCCCAGCGAATCAAAGTAAACGGGTCCCTCAGCGATGTCATAAGCGTAAATCACGCGGTCTATGGGCGAGCGCATCAGCGCAAATTCCAGCTCGTACACCGGCAGGTAATAGCCCTTGCCGCTGTCATAAACCGCTGCGATGAACCGCTCTCCCTCCGCCCATACAGGATATCCCAGATACTGCTCCGAGCCGTTGCCGTAGTGCCAGAGGGTTATATTTGAGGATTCCACGGCGGCTTCACCCGAGCCTGCGGTGAAATCGTTCAGGACACGCAGGGTGTAGAGCGTGCCGTCCGTCCTGCCGGATACCTCGGCGGCCTTTTCATCCGGGAGGATGTCTGTAACCTCGAATTCGATCAGCCTAAGCCCCGGCTTGCCTTTTAACAGCTCCGCCGAGATGTCCGCGAAGTCGTAATTTCCCAAAAAGTCCGCTTCTGCCGAGAAGCTCGGGCGGTATTCGGTCAGCTTCACATCGTGATACTTAAACAGCTTATGGCGGTTTTCCGAATTGTCGGTATCGGGGATGTCAAAGCCTTTGAAGGATATTCCCCGCGCCGCCCAGTCCGCGCGCATAAAGCCGGTCAGGTCTTCCAACGTCATCTTGTAGGTGTAGACCGCAGAATCCGGGTCGGACGGCTTCAGGACAAGCGCTTCGGACGCCGCCATTGCAAGGTCGAGGTTGGGAAAATCGCTCATGGAAAATCCCATATCGGGATAATTGCTGTCTGCAAGCTCGCTATAAAGCGCGTTCGCAAGCGCTATCCACTTGTCACCGCGCTGGTAGGCGATGTCCCTGCCGTTGACGTTGTAGACATCAAACAGCATTTCAGGGAGGTAATAGCCGTACTCATTCGGTTCGGAGATAATCGCAATGCTCTCGGCGGCGGAGGTTATGACGGTGGGGGCTATGAATATCTCCTGCGTAAGCTTTCTGCCGTTAAGATAATCATATGTGATGCGCGCTTTAACAAGCGCTCTTACACCCGGATATTCTGTAAATGCGGTGTTGCCGGTGATTTCTGCGGCTTCGGCTGGGGTGTAGGTCTCTATCGTCTCCAAGCGGACAAGCCCGTAAGCCTTACCGGAGCTGTACATATCCTCGGCAAGCTCCTTATACGAGAATGTGCCGCCGGTTGCGGAGTTGAAGATTATCAGGTCGGTGTCCTCATAAACCGTCTGCACGGGCAGGGTGTTGACGTAATCCAGACCGTAGATATCCGTCCAGCACTTTACAAGGCGATTGAGGATGGTGCCCAGCGTTTTGGCTTCATATATGCCGTGATATTCTGCCGGGTTTTCGGCGGCGGTGGTCAATCTTGTAAAGCTCTCGGAACAGCCATAGAGCTCCTTGGCGACTTCGGGATAGTCCACCCCGCGCGCAAGGGCGAAATCATAATCATAGACGGTGACAATATCATAGATAAAGGCGTAACCGCTTAAGGGGCGGGTTATCTGCGAGCCGTCCTCTTTATAAAGGAGCAGCGCCGCGATTACATCGCCCTTTGCATATGGCGGCTGACCGGATACTTGATTTTCGGGGGTTCCCGGCAGGCAGATGATCACTTCGCGGTCAAGAGTTTCGCGGTCGCTGTAATCATATGTGATGGCGGCGCGGTAAAAGCTCGAATCCGAATCCTCATTCGGGCGATATCCCGCAAGCTTACGCGATTCCTCGGCTGGGATAAGTTCTGATATCTCTATGCGGTAAAGCGAGTCGATGTCGCTGTCGAGATTGCAGCAGAGCTCTTTTAAGCTATCCGCCGGGAGCGGGTCACTCTGCGAGACAAGCTTGCCGTCATACACGCCCTTATTCTCGTATTCCGGGACATCCTCGGGGGTGAGCAGGGGCACAGCAGGCTCGAAGGGACCTTCCACCACCGGGGTTTCATCGTCGTGGGCTGTGCTGTCCGGGTCGTCCCGGGCGTTCGGGTCATCGGGGCTGGGTGAGGGTTCATGAATGTCCGATACCCCGCCAACGCCGTGGGTGGTGTCGCCGTCCGAGGGCGAAGTGACGGTGCTGTCAGCATCGCTTGGTGATGTGGCGGCAGCAGCTCCGTCCGGGACGGTCTGCGAGGTTGTGGGCGTGCTTACATCGGTTGAGACGTTTATATTGCCGTGGGCGGGCGCATCTCTCAAAAAAGCAAAGGCTAAAACAGCCGCCGCCGCGACTGCGCACGCCGCTATAGATATGTACTTGATACGGTTGCGGGCGGCTTTCGGCTTGGGTGTGCAGGCCTCGGTGCTTTCCGCCTGCTCTATCAGGTCGGAGTCGATTTCCGAAAGCATGAAAAGCAGATCCTTTCCTCTCACAGCGTTATGCCCTCCTTTTTAAGATATTCGCGGAGCTCTGCGCGGACCCGGCAGAGCGTGGTTTTTATGTTTGCCTCGCTCATTCCGAAGCGCTCGGCAAGCTCGGCGGTGGTGTCGGCATACCAGTATCTTCGCAGGAAGATAAGCCGCTTGCGCTCGGGGATATCCCGCAGAAAGGTGCTGACAAGATGTGCAAGCTCACGCGATTCGACCTCGCACTCGGTATCATCCGGCGAGGAGATGAGCTCTTCAAGCTCGTCCGACAGCGTGACGAGGTCGCTCTGCCGCTTTAGGCGCTTGGAATCCCGCAGGCGGTTGAGGGAGATGTTGCGGATTATTCGTGCCATAAACGCAAAAAGGCAGTTTACAGGCTTTGCCGGCGGGATAGCGCCCCACGCTGCCATGTAGGAGTCGTTTTCGCACTCCTCACTGGCGCTGCTGTCGCGAAGGATGTTATAGGAGACTGCCCGCAGGCGGGTGCCGTATTTATCACGCGTGTGTGCGACGGCGGATTCGTCGCGCGAAAGGTATAGGGTGACTATTTCTTCATCGGTCATGGTGGGGAAGTCCTTTCTTTTGTGTCTTCATTTATTATAACACTGTTTGGGACTAATGGTTACAGCTATTTTGCAAAATTGTTTGGAAGATTTTTAGTGATATTTCCACTTGACATTTGCGAAAAAATAAGTATTATAGTAATTAGAACATATGTTTCTTACGGAGACGTCCGGCGGAAACAGGTGTTTTTTTATTCGCAAAAATTTCTTTTGATGTAACGTTTGGGATACGTTCGAGGTACTAAAGTGATACGAAACTTGTACGAAACTGAACCGAAACTAAACCGAAACTGATACGAAACTGATACGAAACTCAACCGAAACTTAAATACTTTCAGGAGGACTACATTATGAATAATCAATCTGTCAGAACATCAGCGAAAAACGCCCCCGGCTTTATCTTTTATCAGAGCTATTATGAAGCACTATCCCAGCTCAAGCCCAGACAGAGGCACGCCGTCCTTGACGCCATTCTTGAATATGCGTTTACCGGCGTCAAGCCTGAGCTTCCCGCAACTTCCAGCGCGATTCTTGCAGTCATCCTGCCGAATGTTGAATCCTGTCAGAAGCGGTATAAAGGTGCGGTTGAAAAGGCTAAGAAATCGGCTGATACCGCGGCGGATGAATCGCAGGAAAATCATGAGGAGAATAAGGAACCTTGTGAGAATAAGTCAAAGGCACAAAAATCAGAAATTTGCGAAAAGCTTATCATAGAGAAAGAGAAGGATAAGGAAAAAGAGAAAGAAAAGGATATGGATAAACGAGTGTATACGGATAAGGAGAAGGAAACCGAGAGCGAAGCCGCGTCCAAGTCCGCGCCTGAAACGCCAGCGCCGCAGAACGGCGTTCGGAGGACTTCGCCCTCCGTCGGGGACACACACGCCTCGCAAAGAGAGCTCTCGATGAAGATAATTTCGGAATATGCCGGTGGGGATTCCGAGCTTCGCTCGCTGCTTGAAAGCTGGCTGGACATAAAAAAGCAGCGCAGTCAGCCGATAAATCCCGAATCAATACGCCTGAACCTTGAAGAGCTGACACGGATAACCGCAGGAAGCGACAAAAAGGCGTATATGCGTGAGGTAATACGCCGCGGCTGGGGGACATTCTTTGAGCTGGAAAAGAAGCCATTCAAGCAGGGCGGCGGGAAGGACTGCAAATCCGGCAAGAACACCGGTGGCGCAAAAGGCATCAAGCCCGGCGGATACAGCATAAGCGACTGGGGCGAAGATTGCGAATCCAGCTTTGATATCGAGGAGTTTGACAGGTTTACTTTGGGGCTTTGATGGGGGATGGTGCGTCAAGGGAGGTTTTGGGGTGATGATGTAGATTTTATTTTTCCCAGACGTTGATTGCTTGAACATTGTTCAACGGTTGTGCGCTTTTGCAGACATTTTTAACGGGAAATAAGTATAAAACGGTACGATTTTGGTACGCTGAGCAAAAAAATAAAGCCGAAAACCCTGATGGATAAAGGGAGTTCGGCTGGTTGGTTATTATTCCCACTCTTAAACCTCACCTTTGGCTGCCACGATTTGGGCTCTTTTCCAAGGGTTCTGGCGGTACTCAATCATATTCTCTCCGCCCATTCCGCCTATTCCACTAAAAAATATGCGTCAAAAAGTGCGTCAAAAACTATTTTTGACTGTGTGGAATTACTCTCTTGGGAATTACGGGTTTTGTCGTTTGCCCGAAGTGCTTTTGTCAAGTGTAGGCATAGGATTGAACTGAGTAGTTTCCCGAGCATCGTTACGGTCATCTTCCAGTTCTTTGTTTCTCTTTTTGAGAAGTTCGTTCGTCAATTTGCGACTGAACCCCAGCCTAAACGCTTGCTTACATATATCGTCAAATTCTCGTCCAACACTATCCCATGTATATCCGTTATACGCCAATAATTTTACCATTGATTCGTATGGTAGTGCAAGAGCAAACCCTAAATTGATAAAGAACTTTTTATCAAAATCCTTATGCGAAGTCCGTCTTCTATGAAATTCATGATATGTGCTCGATGCAACCCCACAAGCATCGAGAGCAGCATTATAGTTGCTTCTTCTTTCATGCTTCTCGGGTATTATCTGGTATGTATCATTTTTCTCACATACATCTAAAAACTCTTGGTATGTCATTTCACGGATTTTTTTGCCTTTTTCGTTTTCTGCCCTAACCTTGATGTCAATTTTAGTGAAGATTTGTTCGGAAACGACCTCGTGAAGAATCCCTTTATAAAGTCCCACATTCTCTGGGTTAAATATGCTCAAGATTTTCTTGTATGCTACAGAAACATCCTGCTCAATCATCTCAAACACTTCTGGCTTCCAAACGGTAAATTGGCTTGCGTGAATGTTTTCGTATGTATCATATGGAATGGTTTGTATTGAATTTCTACCCTTACCATAATCAACTTTCAAATAGGCTCTGTTTCTGTAGGTGATAAAAAGACGAGCCTTCTTAAACTTATCTGAACTATACAGTCCTTTGTTTTGCTCATAGTGATGCTCCCAAGCATCAATGAACCTGTTCAAGTAAAGAAAGTAGTCCTCATCGTTTTTGTTTTCGTCCCTTATGATTTCCACTTCTTCATAGCATGCAGTCAGCCATTCAGCCAACTGCATATAGTCCATCTTGGATAAGTCCTGCTCAAAGAGGTTTTCGCCACTCATATTTTCACCACCTTTTTATGAACGGATTTTTTATAAATCAAATCTTTTTTTCAAATCCCATTTTTTGAGATATGATTGAACTTCTTTATCTCTCGATATTTCCTCAGATAAGAACCCAGTCAAATCTATGTCGTATGACATCATCAAGTTTAGAACAAAGTCTATGCTCTCTTGCAGTCTCTTTGATGCAAACCGAAATTCTGAACCACTATTTGCAACGCAAGCAGCCGCAACCACTTCTTCATCATCTGCAAACTTTTTTGGCAGTGTTTTCAGAATACTAAAGTCATCCGTTCTCTCTGTTCCATTTGCAAGTACATCAAGAACAAATTCTTTATCCTTGAGCAAACGAGCAGGAATATGTTCAAAAATAATGGGCGTATTCACAAAGATTGTTCTTATAAACTCAGCATCTTTCAGCAACGAGTCAGATACATATTCCAGCACATCGTGATTAAGCAAAACGACTTCCTCAACAAAAGATTTATCGTTCATAAGCCGTTCAGAAATGAACGAAGCAGCATAAACAGTATTGCTTAATGCGAGTTTTGCGTATTTTTCATTATCCTTTACGCTGTCTGGCATATAGGATAGAGACTGACCGTTGTTTTCAAGCTCCATTCTTATGATTCTATCATCGAGTTTCAGTCGGTCTGATAAGATAGCATAATTCTTTTCGTGGGCATCATGCCAATCTCCAACAGTCTTTTCCAACGCATTTCTCATAGCCATTAGAGCAATTTCTTCATCGTCAGCATATTCTGGCTCAAGGACGCACACATCACCAGAAATCAAACATTCCTTAATAAATTCTCTGTCATTTACCAGAGTGCTTCTAAACGGCTTCAACAAATTATCTTGCTTTGCAGTAAAGAATGCAGAGTAAATATTCATATCCTTAACAAACGCAACGGGGTCATTACGATATGCACATTTAATGATGTCCATATCACTCCGCAGCGACCTGTCAATGTAATAATAATTGTGAGCCAATGTACGAACAGCGGCCATAGCCACATCTTTATCAGAGCGATACTTTTCGGGGATTCGCTTGTCAAATCCAGCCATAAAATGCTTAGAAATAAAAACTGCCATGTTCTTGTTTGTTATAAGGTCATCACGGAAGTAAAAATACGATTGAGATAACGCATGACATTTAATATACGGTTTTTCTTCCCAGATACCCATACCATCAGCCATATCTTTATATACTCTTCTGGGAATAAATGGTTCAACCTCAAGCGTATTTTCGATTGCTTTAAGGAACATATGGGTATTGGTATATTTTGCTGGGATATACGCTGCCACCATTCCGTTACCAGACACAAGTTTCAGCAAGAAGGTATAATCTTTAAGAATTTCTTCATCTGCATACTTGATGGCTTTAGGAGTGATAGCAACTGCTTCCTTGATAAATTCTTTTTTCTTTAGAGTTGTTGCAGATGCTGTTTTAAGAACAGTTGGTTTCTTTGCAATTTGAGAAAGAAGTTCTCTCTCTGATTTTGTAAGAGCCATGTTAATTTCCTCCGTCAGATTCTTCATCTTCACCATAATACTTTGAAAGGTATTCAAGATGAAGCAAGGTCTGTTCAGCGTAATCCTTTTCCTCACCCTCAAAAGGTGCGAAACCAATAGCATAGTCCAAAATCTCAATGATTTCGCTTTCTTTCAACGGTCTTTTAAGGCTTTCTTCACGCATTGCAATACTTTCTTTCAGTATTTCAGCGTTAGTCCCACTCATTGTCTTTAACAGTTCCTTGCTCATTTCAATGCCGTGCTTTTCATCAGCACGCATGATTTCTTCGCACACTTCAAGGAACTTACAAGTCCAATCAGAAAGTTCAATACCGTTTAACGAATATTTCTTCATAGCCGCTAACTCCTTATTTCATAACCTTTTCAAGCAAAGACTGGTAACTATCAACCACATCATAAACGACATTGCCGCTGCTGATTGCCTTGAAATGCTCTCTGGCACAGTGAATCTTAGATTCCTCAATCAGTCGCAGCTGCATAGAGTTCATAGAACCCTTTGTTTCTGCCACGAAATAGATGTGCTTGATATTGTTCTCATAGAACGCAATAGCCCAGTCTGGATTATAATGACCAACAGGGGTAGAGATGTAGAACCCATCGGGCAGTTTGACATAGACTGCTACATCGGTGCTGACATCCAGACTCTCAGCAAATGCTTTTTCGTTGGTGGAGTCATAAACAATATGGTCATACAAGTGCTTGTTCGCCTTGATAGCATTAACGCCCAACTTGCCCTTGATGGTCGGAGCAGTAAATACATCGGTATCATACTTTTCATCCAGAACATCGTAGGTGATATGCTCGATGATAGCAGTAGCCTTTTCATCGTTGATGAGCGAACCAGCCTTAATAATAAATTCTTCGGGGTTGTCTTTGAACTGGTCAAAGACAGCCTTTTCAATTCCCTTGAGAATCTGGATGATAGCCTTTCTGGTGAGTCCAGTAGCATCAACCAGTTTGCCAACCAAGTCATACTTGACGCTGCTATTAACAGAAATCTTGGTGGCAGCATTATGTACCTCAGAGGACTCCTTCACAAAGGACGAACCAGAAGCAAGTGCTTCCTTGGATGCGATATTGTCCATGCGTCCAGACTCGACCTTGAAGTAAATCTTGGATACACGCAGTTTAGCGTTCAAGGATGCGATAGACTTCTTCACCAGTTCATCGGTGTCAAAATCAACCACATAAACAGACTTGGAATTGATGCGATTCCAGAGAGCCTTGAACTCTGGCATAGCCAGTTTCTTATCATCAACTTGAAGTTCAACATTATTGCTACGGGCATTTTCGGGCTGCATAGCCTTACCGTCATAGATGGTATCAATGATACCAAGAACGGACTCGACAGAGCCAGAGACTTCATCGGTGAGTTTGATTTCACCGTTTGCCTTGTCCTCATAATACTTATCGGTAAGAGTGCCTTGCTTGTCGATGTAGCCCTCCATACGCAGACCAACATAGATTTCTCTGGCAACATCCTCGGTGATAACATCGGTATTGCCTTCGGCATCGGTGATAGTCTTGCCCATGAACAGTTCGGGAGTGACTGCTTTCGGACGGTTCGCAACAGCGTCAGCCAATTCAGTCTGTAAGCCCTTTGCGAAACTGTCATAACTCTCGCTGGCAATGACGGTCAGCACATTGACATTATGAACATCGTTGCCCAGAGCATTGACATCCATTCTTTCACCGTCTTGATTGACGCACAGACGCAGACCACGACCAACTTCCTGTCTCTTACGGACGTCACTGCTGCTCTGCTTCAAGGTACAAATCTGGAAGACGTTAGGATTGTCCCAGCCCTCACGCAACGCTGAGTGAGAGAAGATGAAACGAACAGGAGATTTCTTCGGATTTCTGTCCAACAGAAGCTCCTTGTTCTTCATAATCAAGTCGTAGGCATCAATATCGTCAGAAGTGGTTTCCTTCTTGCCGAGTTTGGAGTCAATCATCTTGCCTTTCTTATCAACGGAGAAGTAGCCAGCATGGGTGTTCTGAGGACTAATCATGTTCAGATACTTGATGTAGTCATCGTCTCCGAACTCACGCTGCAGCGTTTCCACGACATCAGCGTATTCTTCCTCGAACATATCAGCATAGATACCGTTGAAGGGCTGTCCTGCCTTGTCATACTGCTTGTACTTCACGACCTCATCAATGAAGAACAGGGACAGAACCTTGATACCCTTGTAGAACAGTTCTCGTTCTCTCTGGATGTGAGACAGGATGGTTTCTCTAATCTGGATACGGCGTAATTGTTCCTCGCTGACCTTGCCGATAACATCACCAGCATAGATTTTGATACCGTTGATGAACTCAACAGAGTCATCACGACCGTCAATCGCCTTGACCACGAACCCGTTCTTGTACTCGTCAAGATTGCCAGAGTTGTCGTAAAGGTTGAAACCAATGCCAACCTTCATGGACTTCTTGCGGATACCAGTAGCACCCTTGAAGTCAAATTGTAAGGTGGCAGTGGGGTCTGCTTTGGAAAGGTTCAGACCTTCCAGATACACATAACTTTCGGTGGCAGTGCTGCCAGTCTCGGTGATACCCTTAACAGCAATCTTCTTAACCAGACGCTTGTTGTATGCTTCCATAGCATCCAGACGATAAATCATGTTGTAGATGCTGTCCTGCTTATGGGTAGCAGAATAACGGAGGGTCATTAAGGGGTTAAACTCCTTGAGTCGTTCCTTGGTCTGAGTACCTTCAACAGACTGAGGTTCGTCAATGATAACGATAGGGTTCGTTTTGGCGATAATATCAATCGGTCTGCGACTGCGGAACTCATCCAGTTTCATGTAGATTCTACGGGCATCCTTGCCTTTGGCATTGAACGCCTGTGAATTGATAATCATTACATTGATGGAACTGTCAGAAGCAAAACGGTCAATCTCAGTAAGTTGAGCAGAGTTATAGATGAAGAAGCGAACCTTCTTACCGTATTCTTCTGCAAAGTGTTCCTGCGTCATCTGGAAGGACTTATAGACACCTTCACGGATAGCAACGCTTGGCACAACAACGATAAACTTGCTCCAACCGTAGTGCTTATTCAGTTCATACATCGTTTTGATGTAGGTGTATGTTTTACCAACACCAGTTTCCATTTCGACTGTAAGGTTGAAACGACCTTCCAGTTTGGAAGACGGTGCTATTAAGTTTGCTCTTTGAACCTTCTGAATATGTTCCAGAATCAGACGGTCATTCAATTCTGGGACGAGTTTAGCGTTAGACCAGCCAGTATAGTCTTCGTCCTCAGTCAGCGACTGCTGATACACTGAACCTCTGTCCATCATATAAGAAGGGGTCAGATAGGGCTGACCAGCAAAAACATCCACCACAGCCTTCGCAGCATCTGCTTGGAATTTCTGATGCTTGAATTGTAGTTTCATGCCTTCTTACCTCCTTCTTTTTTGCGAATTTTTTCAATATTGCTTTTCATACACTCACTGCGATTATCCTCAATTTTTTTATCAATATCGTCATATACATCTGAGGAAACTTCAATTTCAGATTTTACGAAAGATGCATTATATCCCAAGTTAAACATTGTACGAATGGCAGCATTTGCAAAGGCTGAAAGAAAACGAGCATCAAATGCAGGAGCACTTTTACCTTCATAACAGTATCGCCACTGTACAAAAGCATCCGACATCAGCAATAACTCATTTGTTCGTTTTGTTTCGTCTGAATACTCTGGTGCTTTTTCTTCGAGGTATCCCCAAATCTTGTTTTGAATATCCAACGGCAATTTTTCAAATAGGATTTTCAAGTTATGTTCATTGTTATAGGAAATATCCTGTTCCACCAAAATAGCCTTGATTATCAACTCAACAGAAAACGCACCATTAACCAATTTAGGAACAAGTAACAGCAATTCATCATCTGTTTTTAATTGTTCCAATGCGATATATGCATTATAAAATGATTTTGCTTGATATACCAAGGAAGGGTTATTCATTTATATCACCTTCACTCTGGTATCGGGTGCTAACAGTTTGAACACTTCACCAACATTGATTTTGGAAGGACTGTTTGCAAAACTGCTGTCACGGAAGACAGCACGAAGGGGCTGCTTCTTGGCAATGGTCTTGATAACGCTGTCGGGGATGTTATCATCAAAGCACGCAATAAGGTCTCCGTCATTATAGGTATGTACAGTGCAGCCTTCAATGGTCTCAGAAGTATAAGGCAGAGACAGAGGAAGTCCCCATTCAAGTAAGCAGCCAAACAGCAAGTCAAGGTCAGTACGGTCTGCCTTAACATTGGATTCCAACATAGAGAGCAAGTCCTGCGTATAATCGCCAGCAGCGTAATACACATCAGTCATATTAGTTTCGTCCAGTTTGAACACACGGAAACCAGTATCAAGCGTATCGGTAGTAAGAGGATTTTCTTCCTTGATTTTTTCGCCTGCCCGTTTAATTCGTGCTTCACCAATCTCACAAATGTTCTTAAATCCAGATTTATACGCTTCGCTCTTTTCCTCGCATTCCTCTGGAAGCTGAACCATAATAAACTTTCTGTTTCCGTCATCCTCAGAATTCAACTGCATAACGGCGTGTGCTGTCGTTCCAGAGCCAGAGAAGAAATCAAGCACAATGGCGTCCTTGTCATTAGCAGTTGCAGCAACTACTGCGTCATATACAGTCCAAAGACTCTTGGGGAAAGAAAAACCACCGCCAGGCACTAAATCAGCAACAATCTTTGTTCCATAGACATTTGCGTCGTATCGTTTATCTGTCCAAACTGTTTTTTGAAGACCAAAAGTTTTTCCTAATTCAATATCGTAACCAGTGGAAATTTTCTTCGCTCTCAGCATATTCTTGATGCTATCAACGGTTTGCCTTGCGTATCGCCACTTTCTTTCTATTCCATTTCGGTCGATAGGATATACATAAAATTCATCTCCAACACGTTCGGTCTGCTGGGGGTGATAATCGTCGGGAGAAACATCACCAAATCCAACAATTTTGCCATCCTTCACAATGACGGGATAGAAACAATTTTTTGCATCTGTACGCTCGGACTCACTACCCCAGTTTCTCAAAGGAGACCAATCAACATCTTCTTCGTCAATTTTTCTATCTGCGATTACCTTCAAATCACGAGGGAACACAAAAATAGCATATTCATGGGTGTAAGAGAAATTCTTGCCTTGAACACCTCTGGGGTTATGGACAACTGTCACGCACACATGGTCATAACTATCTTCACAGAACACTTCTCTAAGAACCAATTCCAACGCAGATTGTTCGTTTTCATCAATGGCAACAACCAAAACACCATCACGAGCCAAAAGGTTTCGGGCAACCAACAATCTTTGGTATATCATTGACAGCCAAGCAGAGTGGAATCTACCGTAGGTTCTTGGATTTGCGACAAGTTTTCCTTCCTCGCTTGTGTATCCAGATGAATCTAAATAATCATCAGTGTCAATGTGGAAGTCGTTTCTATAAAGAAGATTTCGTCCTGTATTGTACGGTGGGTCAATGTATATCAGTTTGACTGCACCAAGATAACTTTCCTGTAGCAGTTTAAGAACCTCAAAATTATCTCCTTCAATATAGATGTTCTGAGTATTATCCCAATCAACGCTCTTTTCCTTGCAAGGACGCAGCGTTTTGCGGATAGGCTTATTGGCTTCCACGATAGCAGCCTTTTTACCTACCCATGTAAATTCGTATGCTTCGTTGCCCTCAATCACATCACCAGAGAGCATCTGCTTGAGCAGTTCAAAGTTGATGGCTTTCTTAGCCTTGCCGTTCTCATCAACAGTCTCGGTGATACAGTTGGGGAACAACGCCCCAATCTTTTCTATGTTCTGAGCCGTCATATCAACGGACTCCATTCTCATTTTATCCATTCTCTTACCCTCCGTTATTTAAGCATAGGGAGAACCATGTTATACACGGTTGTAACCCAGCCTGCTATTTTTATAATAGAATCTGCACTTTCAACGGTGTCTGTTATTTTGCCCATAATTTTCTTGAACATTGACTCCGCCTCTGCTTTGTCTTTGGCTTTTGCCAACGAAAGAGTTTCAGTCATCAATGAAATCAACTCATCCTGTTTTTCATTGTTCTGGTTAATCAACTCAACCATTGTGTAGAGATTTGCAGTATTTTCGTTGATAGACTGCAATACCTCCAAACTCTTCTGTTGGTACTCCTGAGTTTTCTTAAAATAACCTTCTGGGATGATAGGGTCTGCTTTGTATTCAGCAACGGAACGGTAGATGGCATCAGTATCAATCTTCAACGTGTTGTCTGGAACGATAAAAGTCTGAGCAATTCTTTGCATTTTTGCATCTTGCTCCTGCATCTTAACGACAAACCTGCCGATTTTTTCAAGGGCCTCAAAAGCAGTAGGTTTTGCAGGTGCATCTCCCATATCAATTGTAATTTTATCTGCCATTATTCCAGCACCTCCAATTCCTTCTTCAATTTCTTTAACTCACTGTTCAGTTTCATCTGAACATTCAGTTGCTTTTCCTTGCGGATTTTTGCCTGTAGAACCTCAATCTGCTTTTTAAGGTTCTTGACCTTTTCATCACGCTCAACAGCGTCCTGTAGAGATTCATGCTCTGCTGCTTGAAGGGTGTCGCCAGCAATCTGATACACAAAGTTCTCATAGACAGCATCCACGCTCAGACCTTCCAGTTTCAGAGGAAGTTCATCCTCTGTCATCCAGTCGGTGTGGTAATACTGATTGACTTTGAAAGCAGTGTTGCCAGCAGACGCTTCTTTATAGGCTGTCCATGCTTGGTACTTGCCATCGTATTCCAACAAAAACAGGATGTGATAAGGGATTTCCTTATCAATCTGACGCAGGACACCTTCATCAAGAAGACTGCCTTTGAGTTTGATTTCAAAGACCTCAATCTCATTGACCGTAGTGCCAGCAGCAAGGTTTGTTGTAGTGGCAGCAATCTTGTTTCGCCAGTAGATAACCTTTATCTGCTCCACAAAGCACTTCTTGACAGTCGGCGTGACATTCAAATTCTCGTAGAATTTTTCTTTCGGTATTCGTTTGTTAAAGTCAGTTGTCTTTGGCAGACCGAGCATTTATCTCACCCCGTTTCAAGCCGCCAATTTTATACTTTGATTACTATACAAGGAAGGTTTTCAGCCATTGCACAATCTATAATGTTCTTTGTACCAGTAGATTTTCCATCCCAAAAGGCAACGACAGCATCCGCACTCTGAACCATTTCCTTATTGCGTATAGGACCAGCACCCTTGTGGTAAGCCCCCCAATCGGCTGGGAACTGGTCAATACTCATTCCATGTTCAGCAGCGTATCTTTCGCCCATCCTGTCAGTACCTCTCGCAGTGCCGCTTACAATAGTGATGTTCTTCTTGCCTTTGAGAATTACATCAAGTTCGTAAGCCAGTTTTTCGTAGTCATCGAAACTTCTGCTTCCTGCGACAACGACTCTGCTGCCATCCTTGATTTCGGAGTGGTCAGAGCGAGGTTCTTTTACGACAAGGAAGCAGATAAGTTCAAAGTCATCAAGACCCGATACAGCAGACATCAGAGCAGATGTACCGCCAGCCTTGAACAGACTATCAATATCGCTTTCTTCCTTGGTATCAATAATGGATGTAATGGTATCCGACAGCAGAGCGGACATATCAGCCATGTTTCTGCCGTCATCGGTCTCAGCGTTGAATATGTCATAAACTGCCTTGATAGGCTCGCTCTTGCCCCTACAAGACAATCTCATGGTATCCAGCAGTTTCTTCGGGTTGAGATAGTCGCAGACAATTTCACCATCCACACCGATATAAACCATATAGAACGGGTGGATGCGGTTGAGGTTATCAATATTCACACCATTGTTGCGATTCTTCAAAACAAAGATGACACCTTCGGGAAGTTCGTCATTCGCAGGAACAACTGCATGGAGTCCGAACGGTTTTTTCTTAAGGTCATCGTGAGTCTTGATGTATTCCAGAAGGTCAAGTCTGAACTCGTTGAGTCCCAAGTCCATAATGGAGATACCGCCAGACATTTCTTCAATATCAACCACTTCGTCCTGCAGTTTCTTGAGCTGCTGCTTTCTGTATTCAAGGTCGCCCTTTTCTTCTGGGTTGATAAGGTCATCATCACCAGTGGAGGTCATGACAGAAATCTTCATTCTGGTCTCGACTCTTGCCTTGAGGTTGATATATTCGTCCAAATTCATATCTGGCCAGAAATTCACCAACTGGATACAGTCGTTCTTACTGCCGATACGGTCAATTCGTCCGAAACGTTGGATAATGCGAACAGGATTCCAGTGAATGTCGTAATTCACCAGATAGTCGCAGTCCTGTAGGTTCTGACCTTCGGAGATACAGTCGGTAGCAATCAGAATATCAATCTCATGCTTTGTTCCTGGCATCAGAATGTCTCTGCCCTTCGATACAGGAGAGAAGCAAGTGAGGATATTATTAAGAGTGCCTTTCAGCCCCTTGATGGTAGATTTACCTTCCACGCTGCCAGTGATAAGGGCTGTGTCCAGACCGTATTTCTTCTTTACATACTGGCTGACATTATCATAGAGATAGTCAGCAGTATCAGAGAACGCAGAAAAAACAAGGATTTTCTTGTTTCCATCGTTGATGGGGTTCTCAATCTTCTCAGAGAGCAGACCCAGCAGCGTCTGCAGTTTGGTGTCGTGTTCGGGAGTGATGTCAGCAACCATCATAGTCACAAGACTCAGAGTTTCTGCATCCTTCTTCAATTCCTCACGCCAACTTTTATAGTCCATATCAGCAAGGTCAATCTTGACCTTTTTGCCAACGGAGAAGAAGTCGGTGTTCTGGTCATCAATGTCCCAATCGGAAGCATCACTTGCTTCGTACATATCAACATCGGCATGACCGTACTTCTCGAACTGGTCAATGGCTTCGATAGTCTTTTCAATCAGTTCCTTAATTCTGCCCAGAGTCAGATTGAAAGAATAAACCGAACTTTCCAGTCGTTTCAGTAGATTAACACTCATCAAGCGTCTGATACCTTCTTCACGACCACGCTGGGTAAGGCTTGTACCTTTGTTGTGCGTCAAGGATTCATACTTCGCAATTTTGCTTGGGAAGATATAAGCAGACGGGGTGTAAATCTCCAAGCCCAGCAGCATCAACTGTTCATAAATTTCGTTGTAGTTAATAGCATCCTTCAAGTCGGTGAGTTGCGGTCTCTTGGAAATAGGCTTCAATCTCTCTGGGAACTTACCCACTTGCTCGGTACTGTAGTATTTCTCAATATGCTTTCTGGAACGGGCAATAGTTACGCTGTCCAAAACTTCAAAGAAGTCAAAATCAAGGGTGCGGAGCAGATTTTCAGTGGTTCGCTCAGCGACATCCAGTTTGCTCCATGCGTTAAAGGCTCTCTGGGCTTGACGGAAAATTTCGTCAATGCTCTTGGTGGTATTGAGTTTGCCATCAATATCCCCAGAATTACCTTCATAAGCGATAGCCAACTGATTTCTAAGGTCAAAGAAACGATTATTAACAGGGGTAGCCGACAGCATCAGAACCTTGGTCTTAACTCCTGCTTTGATAACCTTGTTCATCAGTTTGAGGTATCTGTTTTCCTTCTTGTCATCACCAGAAATCTCACCGCCATTACGGAAGTTGTGAGATTCATCAATAACAACAAGGTCGTAGTTGCCCCAATTCAGTCTGTCCAAATCCAGACCGTTAGAAGTGCCATGGTCTCTGGAAAGGTCGGTATGGAACAGTACATCGTATCTCAGGCGGTCATTGGCAATGGGGTTATTGATATAATTGTCCTTGTATGTATTCCAGTTTGCTGCCAGTTTCTTCGGGCAAAGCACCAGAACATTCTTGTTTCTGTTTTCGTAGTATTTAACAACGGCAAGGGCTGTGAAGGTCTTACCGAGACCAACACTGTCTGCCAGAATACAGCCGTTGAATTTTTCCAGTTTGTTGATGATAGCAAGGACGGCATCTCTCTGGAAGTCATAAAGCATCTCCCAGATTTTGCTGCTCTTAAAGCCCGTTGCTTCATTCGGAAGCACATCCTCAGAGATGTCTTCCAGAAACTCACTGAACACATTGTACAGGGTCATAAAGTAAATGAGTTCGGGCGAGTTCTCGTTATAGGCAGTGGCAATGTTCTCAATGACAACATCGGTCACATCCTGCAATTTGTCCTTATCAGACCAGATGGCATTGAAGGTCTTGAGGTATTCAGCAGTGATGGGGTTCTCAAGACGATTGACGATATTATAAGCGTTGTTGCCACGCTCGCAGCCAATATCAATGGTGGTGAAACCGTTGATAGGCATATAGGTATAATGCTCCTGCTGTCCTTCAACAGTCATAAAGCCAGCCATGTTCTCACCAGTGGTATTAGACTTGAAGGTAGCCTTTCTGCGAATCCAGTCAGCACATTCTTTGGCAATGGCTTTCTGGGTCATTTCGTTGCGGAGTTTGATTTCAAATTCAGTGCCGTACAAACTCTGCTCACGGGTATGTTTGGGGATATAGAACTCACGCTTCTGCTTCGATTCCTTCTCAGCCACAAAGGTTGGAGAAGTGAAGATGAAACGCAGTTCATCAATATCCTCTAACTGCTTCTTCAATTCGTTGTATGCGTACATCGAAAAACAAGCAGCAGCAATAGACACACGGCTATCCCGTGTGATTGTCTCTGCCATATCATCACGAACTATATTCGTGAGATTATCAAAAAATTTCATGTCGCATCCTCCTAACTGGTGATAGGTCTCACCGTTTTTATTCTCTGGCTTCGCTTTCTTCCTCTTTCGGAATGTACTCGATAATGTCCCCGTAGGACACACCGAGACCAGCACAGATTTTATTGAGGATGGTCATTGAAACTTCTTCATTTCGGTTAATCTTTGTCCATGTGTTAGGTGAAATGCCACACATCTGTCTGCATTGTGCTTTGGAAATGTCGTGTTCCAAGCAGTATCTGAAAAGCGGTTTGTAACTAACCATAATGAACCTCCTTGTGCTTATAATTCACCATATTAAAGAGTATATCACAAGTTTCGCCATTTTTCAATAGTTAGTCCCAAATAGTTGCGAATTATTCACAATTTCGCCAACGGGTACATATAAAAAGTGCCGAATTGACCCCCACCCTGTCAGTTCGGCATTTTTCTTTGAAATATGGAAAGGATAAGAATTTACGCTTCTTGTCGTTCCTGTTCCTCACTACATACCCACTCTTTCAAATGCCGAATCCAGACGGCATTTCAAATCGGGGCAAGCAGCAGGAAAAATGCCTAACGGCACCGAGTTTTCCAGATGGGAAAACATCTTTTTTCCTACTGTATTCCGTTCGGAACAGGAACGCCTGCGGGCGTTCCCAGAGGTAGAAACTCTCTGCGGAGAGTTTCTATCAAATAAAAATTATATTCTCAACATTCTCCTAATAGAATATAGAAAATATAATTTTTAAGGAGGGCTGACTATGAGGAAGCAGCATTATCTCACAATATCACAGCGTGATTCAGACGCTTTCCACCTACTGCTCAACTGCAACTGCTGTCTTCATAGTCATCTCCTCAATTTTGCGAGTGAGAACAGGATACGCAGTTATCTCAAAGAGAAACTGATAGAACGGGTCGATATACAAGACCGTTTTGTATATCGTCTGACGGATAAGGGGTTCAAGGCGTTTTCCAGAGAGATAACACCAGAGAATTTCAGATACCACAGCAATTCCATCGAACATGATATTGCTCTGGCTCAGAAGTATGTCTCTGTTATGACGCAAGACCCGTCCAGCGTTTGGAGAAATGAGCAAGACTTGAAGCACGACAGGCAGGAACAAGTCAATGCTCTGAGAGAGCAAGGACGATTCCATGATGCTGAAAGGCTGCTGCATACCAGCGTTCCAGACTGTTCAATCACCATGTCTCACGGTATCAGTTATGGCTTTGATATTACGACTGAACACTATACCAGCGAAGATGTCCAACTGAAAGAAGACTTCTGCTCAGAGATGGGCATGGAATTTCATTACGAAAGGATTTGATGCTATGGCTTTTGAAGACAGAAAAAAAATATATACAGAGCATCTGGATGCTTTATCAGAGTTTCCAGTATGGACTATTGACCAGATAAAAGAGTTCCTGCATCTGGACTTTGATACCGTCCAGAAGTTTGTTGCTGCCAAATGGCTTTACAAATTCAATGTTGGACGCTGTACCTTTTATTCCTGCAACAACAAGAAATTCACCAATCAAGCAATCATAAAGTCAGTTATGATGATTGATACTCATTACTATATAAATTACAGTAAATACAATGAATGGCTGCGTTATGGCAGCACCTTGGAGAACAAGTCACTGCTGGCAAGAGGGGTAAAGCATATTGGATATATGGACAATTCGTATCATACTAACCTTTACCAAGTTTTTGTGTCGCAACGTCTGACTCCAAAGGAATATCCGAAGTTGGCAAAATTGCTGATTGATATTCATAATGAATCGGACTCAGACCGCATCCATGTTTTCATTATCACCAGAGATGGCAATACACAGGAGTTTGAGGACTTCCTTGAAGAATACCCTCAGTTAGTGTGCTACAGGGTTGGTCAATATATAGAATATCAAGTTGCTTGCATTGCTCGACCACATTTTGACTATTTGAAGTTATGATTTCGCTGTTTCGACAGTATAATATAATATCTAAACCTAAACCACATTTTAATACATACAATGGACAAGAAGTAGAAAGGACGGAAAGAAAATGATGCTGAATGATGATGAAAGACGCTTTTTAGACGAGGTTGTGTTCTCTGAGGAGAACCGTAGGCTTGATATGGAACGCTGGATAGCCTTGTGTGAAATGGAGTATGCAAACGAGTCTTTCTACAGCAACGTTGCATAATCATAAGACTTGAACCCTCTGGGTTTGAGTCTTTTTTGTTGCTCGGAGAATATCAGAAATATATCAAATATTGTTATAATCAGCGGTTCAGCACAGTATAATAATAGTAAGAATCCCCCGTTAAGGGGGTAGTAAAGACAGGGGTCGGAATATAACGAAAGGGTCTCTGTACGCATTTTAATTTTCGAACGCTCTAAATGAGCAATTATCCTCAAAAACTAAGTAAATACAAGTGGTTGGAAGATATGCGTCTGTTCTGGAACTCCCATGAGCAGACGCTTTTTTGTTTGCTCGAACACTTTCGGGTTGGGGGTCGAACACTTAACCCGTTATAAATCGAAAAAGTGAGCATATACTTATTTTAAGCGACAAGTTTGTACATAATTAGAGTTCGTTCTTGTTTTTCTTTGTCGCTTTTCAGACGCCAGCCGATTGCTGGCGGCATGAAAAGGCATCTGTTTCTTGTGGTTGGTAATTGATACCTTTTCATTAACTTCAATCCATAAAAATAAAAACGGAGGTTTAGATACTATGAAAATTGATAATAAAATCAAACAGACTGTACTTAATAAAACTTTTAGAAAGCGTCATATCTCTCCTAAGATGATTGATAACGCAACAGATAACATCAACCTTATCCAATTCTTCATTTGGTGGGATGAAGACAAGGTTGATTACATAAATAATAAGTTCTGTCTTCGATTTGAAAATAAATACAAAATCTTTGAAGATGGTGTTCTTTGCTTCTACACAGGTGAGTGGTTCTTTCCTCTCAATGCTGTTATGGAGTTTCTGCAACTTGATTTTCAGCAAGCGTTTTATGCTCTTAACTACTTTTCATTAAGAGTTTGTAAGGCTGAGATAGATGCCTACATTCAAAACGCTTACGCTGATGAGAATAACAATTTGACAGTCGATGCAGCAGTTCCAAGTTCAGAGATTGATTTACAAGCATTTCTGGATAACGATTTATTATTAAGCACCGAACCCAAAGTTAAAGAAACTGCTCTTAAACGTATTTACGCTTATCTTGGCAAAACAAGAGGTATTCACCGTGATGTGATTTCTCACTTCATAAAGCGTAGGCTTATTGCTGTTGATGACAAGTATAACCTCAACTTCATCACATATAAGGAAGACAAGGTTATTGCCGTCACCAGAAGAAGCACAAACACTTATCAGAGATTCCAACAAAACTATGTGGCTGAAAGCAGGACAGGCTTCCTCTACCAGAGCAAACTGGCAACGGAACTCAAGACCCTTTATGTCTTTGAGTCCTGCATCGACCTTATGAGTTATTTATCCTTAGTCATTGAAAAAAAGGTTGATAGACCAGACAAATACACCACTTGCTACATCTCCCTAAACGGGGCGAATATTAAATATATTTCTAAAATTCTTGCTGAGAATCCCAGCATAGAGAATGTGGTTATGTGTCTTGACAATGATGATTTTGGCATCCGAACCACAGAAACCTTTATGAAGACAAGCATCCAGAACACTACCACATTCCAGCCCGTTCTTCGTGAAATGACAAGCAGGACGGGCATCTTGGTCAAGGATATTAACGACTACCTTATTCAATCACACAAATACGAATGGCAAGGAGAAGATGAATATGACATACGCAAAACAACTATTTCTGACGGAACTCCCAACAGCAACGACAACCCAGATTGACAAGGGCATAAAGCAACTTGAAGCGTTGTTCTCCGAATACGAAGAATACCATCATTGTTTCAGAGAGCGAACCCCAGCACCCACACGGGAAGAACAGGACAAAAATGACTTCTTCCACGATTTTAGTTTCTTTATTGGATGTGCTTACTTTGACCTTATGACCACTTACACCGAAGATGAAAATTGGTGCTACTACAACAAACAATTCAAACTTTTGTCCCAATACATATTTATGCCTTACCTAAAACGGGTTTATAGTCTTCTTCTGGAAGAAAGAACCCACAGATAAATATTTCCCTCCATTAGCCCTGTTTTTTTGATAAAAGAGAACCAAATTTTCTAAGATTTAATATCAAAGGATAATTGGTCTCAATCAAAAAAAGAGCATGGAGGGAATTTTTTATGGTACAGAAAAACAATGTTTATGAAATCGTGGCAAATCGCATTTGCGAGAAAATCCAAAAAGCGATTGACAATGGCACTTATCTTCCTTGGCAGCAGCCTTGGTCGGGTAAGAGCCATTGCGTTCCGAGAAGTTATGTGTCTGGCAAAAACTACAACGGTATTAACCGCCTGTTGCTTGAGCCTTTCAACACCTATCTTACTTGGAATCAAATCTTAGACCTGCAGAAACAGGACAAATCTATCAAACTCAGAAAAGGCAGCAAGGCTGAAATCGTTGTCTATTTCAATTTCAAAAAGGGCGTAAAAGACATCGTTGCCGAAGACGGCAGCATTGAGCAGAAAGAGGTTAATTACCCCTATTTGCGTTTTTACCAAGTCTTCAATAGTAAGGATGTCGAGAACTTACCCCCTCTGGAAGATGAAGAACAGCAGACTTATGAGCATGACCCCATCGAAGCGGCGGAACGGGTTCTGACGGACTACATTGCCCGTGAGAGCATCAATCTCGTCTGGAACGATGGAGAAGCCGCTTACTACAGTCCTGCTAAAGACTTAATCAGTCTGCCCCGTAAGGAACTGTTTTCAAGTTATGAGAAGTTCTTTGCCACCGCTATGCACGAATGTGCCCACAGCACAGGAGCGAAGAACCGTCTTAACCGCTTGAAGAACTCTCACTTTGGTGATGAAACCTATTCTCGTGAGGAATTGGTTAGTGAAATCACGCAGAACCTTATTTTCTCTGAACTGTCCTTGGACAACAGCGAAGTTGCTGACAACAGCATTGCTTACCTCAAAGGCTGGCTTGAGAAAATCAGAAATGGTGATGTGCGTACAATTACGATTGCTGCTGCACAGGCACAAAAGGCTGCTGACTTCATCCTTGGAAGACCCGTTGAACAGGATTGCAAAGTCTAAACTTGCAGAAATGTTTCCGTCTGGACGGACAGCAAGTATAGAAAATCGGAATGCAATATGTTAGAATGAAGGTGTAGCAACCGAGAACGGACTACACAAAATCATTATTTCAAGGAGGTCAATTATGACTACTAATACATATATCGAGAAAAAAGAATCAATGTTCATCAAGGTTGATGAAGTGTGTGAAATTCTGGATGTTTCCCAGTCCTATGCTTACGACGTTATCAAGCAGTTAAACAAGGAACTTTCCGAAAAGAACTGTTTGGTCGTGAGAGGAAAGGTTTATAGACAGTATTTCTATGAGAGATTTTTTGGAAAGGTGTGCTGATTATGGATATGTACAAATTTAGAGTTATAGGTTACGACAGCGTAACGAAAGATAAAACAACGAGAATGTATCGTGTTGATTATGCCTATAAAACTCCAGATGGCAAACTTCATCGTACTTGCAAAAGAGGGTTTGCACTAAAGAAAGATGCAAACGCTTGGGCAATGAGCGAACTTCCAAATCTGGTTGCGGAGAAAGGGCAGGACAAGCCTCTTGCCCCTCCTGCTCCCGTACTCCCCAAGACTGCCAAGAGAACGAAGCAGTCTATTGAGGATATGCTTTTCAGCGAACTTGTTGAAAAGTATATGAAGCACTCTGAAATCCGCAAAAAGGAAACTACTTGTGGAACTAAAGAAAGCATCATCAACAGCAAGATTCTTCCTTATTTCAAGGATGAATTGGTGGCAGAAATCAGCGTTGAGGATATTGAGGATTGGCAGGATATTATTCTGGAATCCACTACCAAGCAAGGTAATCCCTATTCTCAAACATATATCCGAACCATCCGCAGTCAATTTACCGCCATTATGAACCATGCTGTCAATAAACTTGGATTGCCTTTCAATCCATTGGATAGAGCAGATATGATTGGCGAAAAAGATGGCGATGAAAGAGCCTTCTGGACACTTGACCAGTACAAGGAATTTAGGAAAGTTATTGCTGAAAAGCCGCAGTATTTCTATGCTTTTGAAGTTCTTTTCTGGACTGGTATGCGTATGGGAGAAATGTTGGCTCTCAAGCCAAATGACATCGATTTTGAAAACCTTACAATCAGAATCGATGAAACCTATACAAAGTTCAAAGGTAAAAACTTGATGACAGCCCCTAAAACCAAGAGCAGCAAGCGGACAATTCACATTCCGCAAACCTTGGCAGAGGAACTGAAAGAGTACATGGATAGTATTTATGGACTTGAACAGGATGACCGCATCTTCCTCATTACCAAATCGGGGCTTCACAGAGAAATCGACAGAGGTGTTGATGCGTGTAATATCCCCGACATCTGCGTGCATGGTCTAAGACACAGTTTTTCGTCTATGGCACAGTCCGAAGAAGTCAAAGCAGCGGAGATTATTGTTTCAACAATTTTAGGTCACTCCAAGAAGAAGACTATGACAGCAAAATATTCTCATGCTTATGAAAAAGATTTGATTGCTGTTGCTGAAAGACTCAACAAACTTATGGAGGAGATTGAAAATGTCTGAGAAAAATCTTGATAACAAACGCCGCTGGCGTAGTATCACTATCGGTTTCAGAGTTTCCCCAGAAGAAGCCTACCGCCTTGATATGGTGGTAAGAACTTCTGGTCTTACGAAACAGGACTACATACTGAAACAGTTGATGAGAGAAGAAGTCGTTGTTCATCCGAACTGTCGCATCCAGAGAATCCTCAGTCAGTACCTTGTGGAACTGACTGAGGAGCTGAAAAGGCTGCAGCATATACCACAGGACGATGACATTCTGGAAAACATAACTTACCTCATCGAGTTAATTGCTCGTATGGGAGAACCAAATCAAGGAGGAACAAACTATGCAACAGATTAAATGCTGCATTTGTGGTGAGAGAATTCCTGTTATCGAGGGCAACAATCCTTATCCTGTAAGAAAGTGGTCTGCTTTAGGCAGCGACAAAAATCGTTGCTGCCACTCTTGCAACAGTGATTTTGTTGTCCCTTTTAGAATCGCCATTAGCAGCGACTCAAATAACAATGTGGAACAAATTCACAATTTATTGATGTCATATTCTTACAAGGAACTGATTGAATTGAAAAAGATGCTTTTTCAGCAGTAAAAGATTAACAAGCGACAAGGAGATTGTACTTATGGATTTTAGAGCAAAGCAAGAAGCAGAAGCCGTTGAACGCATGAAACTTTTGGAGTTATATCCTACTGTAATCAAAGAGTTTATAAACGAAAAAGTCATAAACAAATCTGAACACATCGGAATCCTGTATTGGCTGGATGATGATGAAAAGCAGTTTGTGAAAGACTTTGAGGATGAATACAACGCTGTTGTCTATCACATTGTAAAGACCTACACCACGATTGGTTGTATGCTTTCTGTCTTTTATGTTTCGGATGATGAATCTGAATGGGAATCAGACAGAGAAGATATTAAAATTGGTGAGCAACTTTGCTATGTGAAAAACATAGACAACGATGATTGCAGCGAATTTGGATATATCTGTTTCCGAAAGAACTGCGGTGGTCTGATGCGTACTGCATGATTTCAAAAACAAACTCCGTTGCTTTCCCCACAACGGGCAGAGCAACGGAGTTTTTATATATTTTTTATAAAGGAGATTTTTTACTATGAAAGATAAAGAAGAAAATTATCTGCCAAACTTTCGCAACAAAGCAGACGGTTTAAGTTTGATGGCAACACTACCAGATGATTCTATTAAGACTGCGTTCTTTGACCCACAGTATCGTGGAGTGTTGGACAAACTCTCTTTCGGAAACGAGGGCGAGAATCGAGCAAAGGCACGATGCAATCTAACGCAAATGAACGAGCCTACTATTAAAAAGTTCATACAAGAAATTGACCGTGTGCTGTTGCCAAGTGGTCATCTGTTTCTTTGGGTGGATAAGTTCCACCTTTGTCAAGGCGTTCTACAATGGGTACAAGATACAAACTTAAATTTGGTCGATATGGTGGTCTGGGACAAGGGCAAAATCGGTATGGGATTCCGAACAAGAAGAAAATCCGAATACCTCATAGTTTTCCAGAAAAGTCCCATTAGAGTAAAAGGCAAATGGACTATTCATAATATCCCAGATGTGTGGGAAGAAAAGACCCCGAAAGTACATCCTCATTCCAAACCTCTGGAATTGCAAAAAGCATTGATTGAAGCAACTACGCAAAAGGGCGATTGGGTTCTTGACCCTGCTTCTGGTGGCTACTCGGTTCTTACCGCTTGCCGAGAACTGAATCGTAATTTTATCGGTTGCGATATTGAGTTTGGCGAAGAACCTCAAGATATAGTAAATGCAGCATAATTTAGATAAATAAAAGGAGATTTTTTAACATGAAGAAAATCATCAATGGTCGTCTTTACGACACCGAAACAGCAAAACTGATTGGCACTTGGAGTAATGGGCTGGGGTCATCAGATTTCTGCTACTGTGCAGAAGACCTTTATCAGAAGAAAACTGGCGAATACTTTTTACATGGAAGTGGTGGTGCTCTGAGTGCCTACGGAAAATTGTGTGGCAATGATTGGTGTTATGGTCAAAACGTCATCCCCATGACTGAAAAAGAAGTTAAGGCATGGGCAGAAGAACATCTGACTGCTGAGGAATATATGGAACTGTTTGAGGTGGAAGAATAACCACCTGTTTCAAATTAAAAATGCTCTGACGAAAACTCGTCAGAGCATTTTTATTACATCTGTTTTATAGTTTCAGAAAAATGTGCGTCAAATGTGCGTCAAAAACCATTTTTCTTAGCCTTAAAATCTCGAAAACCCTTGAAATACAAGGCTTTTCGGGGTTGTGGGATTATTCCCACTCAATAGTAGCCGGTGGCTTAGTAGTAATATCATAAACCACCCTATTGATATGCTTAACCTCATTAACGATTCTCGATGCGCACCTTTCCAGCACGTCATAAGGAATCCTTGCAAAGTCCGCAGTCATGAAATCGGTGGTGGTGACAGCCCGCAGGGCAAGCGTATAGTCATACGTCCGACCGTCGCCCATAACGCCCACCGAGCGCATGGTGGTAAGCACCGCAAAGTACTGGCTGATGCCCTTGTCGACGCCGCTTTTTGCAAGCTCGTCGCGGAATACCCAGTCCGCGTCGCGCAGGATCTCCAGCCGCTCGGCGGTGATCTCTCCAATCACCCTGACCGCCAATCCCGGACCGGGGAAGGGCTGGCGGGATACCAGCTTCTCCGAAAGTCCGAGCGTCCTTCCGAGCGCTCTGACCTCGTCCTTGAACAGCAGCCGCAGCGGCTCGATTATCTCCTTAAAGTCCACATGGTCGGGCAGACCGCCGACGTTGTGGTGGCTCTTTATAACCGCAGCATCACCCGCGCCTGATTCTATTATGTCGGGATAGATGGTTCCCTGCGCAAGGTAATCCACCCTGCCGATCTTTTTCGCCTCGGCCTCAAATACGCGTATAAACTCCTCGCCGATGATTTTGCGCTTTGTTTCGGGAGCTTCCACCCCTGCAAGCTTTGAAAGGAACAAATCGCTCGCGTTCACGCGGATAAACCGGACGTCCCAGTCAGCGAAAGCTTCCTCAACCTCGTCGCCCTCGTGCTTGCGCATAAGACCGTGGTCGACAAAAATGCAGGTGAGCTGGCTGCCGATGGCTTTCGAGAGAAGCGCCGCGCAGACCGAGGAATCCACTCCGCCCGAAAGTGCCAAAAGAACCTTGCCGTCCCCGACCTTCTCTCTTATTGACGTGATTGCCGACTGTGCAAAGCTTTCCATAGTCCAGTCGCCCACACAGCCGCAGACATTGAACAAATAGCTTTTGAGCATAGCTCTGCCATGCTCGGTGTGGTTTACTTCTGGATGGAACTGCACCGCGTAGAGCTTGCGTTCGGCACACTCCATTGCCGCCGTCGGGCAGACGGATGTGTGCGCAGTGGTGCGGAATCCCTCAGGAACAGAAGCAATGTAATCGGTGTGGCTCATCCAGGTTATGGATTTTTGCGGGATATCCGCGAACAGCACCGAAGTGGTGTCAAACTCAGTTTCGGTCTTGCCGTACTCGCTGGTAGGAGCAGTGGCGGCAGTTCCGCCGAGGGTGTAGGCCATAAGCTGGGCGCCGTAGCATATGCCCAAAATCGGTATCCCCAGCTCGAACACGCCCTTGTCGATGTGCGGCGAGCTCTCGTCGTAGACGCTGTTGGGTCCACCGGTAAAGATGATTCCCGCCGGAGCTTCCGCCTTGATGGATTCTACGCTCGCTTTTCGGTAGGGGATGACCTCGCAGTAGACCCCGCACTCTCGCACGCGCCGCGCGATAAGCTGGTTATACTGCCCGCCGAAGTCGATTATCATTATTTTTTGATGCTGCAATTTTACCACCTTGCCTTATCTTTATTGTGATTTTTGATTGATTATCATATACACTCGCGATTGTGTTGGGTCACGGGGCAGGGGCCGCACAAACTGCCCTTATAATATAGCTCCTCGCAAACTTCAAAAGCAACTAAACAAAAGTCGGGCGTTTACGTCCTGTAATTGCAAGCAAACAAGCGATATGTGCAGAGGCTTTCCCACCGCTCAAATGCTATACCAACGACGGAGTAAACGCGTCAGACGGCAAAACAATAGTACGAAGATAACAAAGTTAGAGCCGTCTGATTTCAGCCAGCACCCCATAATGGTCGCTCGCCGAAAGGTGCGTTTTCGGGGAGATATCCGTGCCGAATATCCCAAAATCCGCAAGCACCGGGAAATCTGCCGGATAAGGGTTTTTGAGCATTATCCAGTCCACCCGCTGATTGACCTCGATGGTATTTATCGGCTGAGCCACACCCCAGCGCGGATTTTTGCGGAAATTAAGTGTTGCCTGCGGTCTTTCCCCAGACATCTCGGCAAAGACCTCCGCCAAGTCAAAATAGTAAGCGTCGCTCCCTGAGAGAGACTGTTTATTCGTCAGATACCGGTGCACCGACGAATCGTCCGCGCAGTTGAAGTCGCCGGTCAGAAATGTAAGGTCGGCTTCAACGTCCGCCGTGCGCTTAACTATATCCACGATGGATTTCTCACGCTCGGCTATGCTTTTCCAAGGCAGATGAACGTTGACTATAAGCAGCATTTTGCCTTCAGATTCGGCGACTGTGTATGTTCCGTAATCAAAATCGGATGTTTCCATTATGGGATATCTGCTTAAAACGGAAAGCCCCGTCTGCGGCTGATGGTGCGAATAGGAATACCCACAAAGCCCTGAAATTCTTTCGTGAGCCGCGCGCTCGGCGACCTCCTGCAAGCAGACAATATCCGAGCCGGTATTTATGATTTCATCGGTGATCTGCGAAAAGCGCTCGGGCATACCCGCCTCGCTGTCCCAGATGTTGTAGGACGCTATTTTCATGGATTATTATTCCTTTCATGGAGAACTATTTGCCGGCGGGATATCCCAAAACGCCGTATCACATATGAAAATCAATACAAAACAAAAATTATCAACACTAATGAAGACGTACCGCAGATCCGGCTGTATAATAAAGCTGTAAAAGGGGGCACAGAGCGAATACAGCTCAAATCATGCCAGCGAAGCGAATCACTTATCACTTACTGCGCAAGCCGTACCATTACGCCATCCTGCGTAAACTCCACTCCATTCGGCTTGCAAAGCTCGTTCATCAAATCGATTATCTGCCCATACCGCGAAGCATACTTGCCCGCGTCCCTTTCAAGATAGTATACCTTATAGCTCTTGATAAACAGCGGGTGAAGCTTAAGCGACTTGAAGCCGTCCTTATCCACGGTGATGTCGAAGATGCAGGTCAGACCGTCGATATCGTCGTCGATGTGCCAGAATATAAGGTTGCCTATGCTGTAGAAAATCGGCTTGCCGTTGTAAAATTCGATTGGCTGGAGGGTGTGAGGGTGCGCCCCCACAACTATGTCAACGCCGTTGTCTACCAGCGCCCGCGCAAGGTTTTTCTGGTAGGAATTGACCTCAAATACCTCCTCGGTTCCGGCGTGCATGAAGACTATCAGCACGTCGCACTGCGTATCGTACTCCTTGACCTTTTCTAAGAACGCAAGGGTGCGTTCATCGCTCATCTTATATACCATGTTGATTCCGGCGTGATCCTCGTCGGCGGCGCAGTCATCCGGAAGATATACGTAATTACAGCCTGCAAAGCCGATTTTAACGCCGTTGACGGTCTTCACGACCAGATCCTCAGCCTGCTCCTTATTGATTCCGGCGCCGAAATAATCTATTCCGTAGTTTGACAGATACTCAAATGTATCGGTCAGTGCATCGTACCCGAAATCGCGGGTGTGGTTGTTTGCAAGATTTACCATGTCGATTCCGGCGTTCACAAAGCCCTCCAGCATTTCCGGCGGGGTGCGGAAGCCGTAGCCCTGCCGCTTTTCGGATGTACCCCTTTCGCTGACGCAGGTTTCAAGGTTCACAATAGCTAAGTCCGCGCCCGAGAATACCTCTGTGACCTCCTTCCAGGGGTAGTCGATGCCCCACTTGTTGGCAGCGTCGGCAAATTCGGAATCGATAGAAGTGTCACCGCCGAGGCAAAGCCTTACTGTGCCCGGCTCGGAGGATGTATTTTCAGGATTGTCCGAGACCGGCTCCGCGATATCCGGTGCCTGACCGTCATCAGGTGCAGATGGCTCGGTATATGTATCGGCATCGAAGGACGAGGCGGCGGTTTGGCTGTCGCCCGTTGGGGATGTCGTGGAGACTACCCTGTCCGGCACTCCTGGTTGGTTGGTGGATTCAGTAACGGCGGGAGCGGGAACGTCGGGGGATGTGACATCTCCCTCGGCAGTGTTCGCAGGATCATCCGCTGATTGCAGGGAGTTATCGGGATCGTCTGCTGTCGGAGCAGTGTGTGCGGGTGCCACTCCTGTCATCATGAAAATACCAACACTCAGCGCTATAAAAAGCGCGCACAGAGTGATTATTATGATTCTTCCTTTTTTTGACTTCATCCGACGGCCTCCGATTTCATTTTATTTCCGTTTGGGCGGTGTTCGCACCTGCGGTTTTTAATATGTGTATTATAGCACAGGATGGGGAGTTTGTCTATATTAAATTGAGCGTAGAGGACAGCAAAGTTATTTGAATTTTTTATTGGTTTTTGGATTTTTTTTGTGAGGGTGCGGCAAGCTGTTTTACCTGTGCCGTTGAAAACCGCTCATACTGATATTCTTCTAAAAATCGTCCAAAAACCGTATTGCGCAGTTACTTTCCGCCATTTCAAGGGATGCGCTGGAGCGTAAGTAGCATATTGTCCACAAAAGGGCTTCAAAGTCGGTTGAACAAAGGCAGCAATATGATACTATCTTGTGCAATAGCAACCTGTCACCAAGGCACGGCAGTAAACCCAAGCCAGCGAACAGTGGCGCTTGCAGGCAGTTAAAAGTGCGGAAAAGGGGCAAAGGGGTGAAGGAAAAGAGGGTCCAAGGGGGAGAAACGTGATGAGCAGTAAATGCTTACGCATTAACTGCGGACGGGGGAAATCCGCACTTTTGTTACAGTTTTAGGGTTCCCCCTTTTCCCCTTAGTTTCATCCCCCTTGATACGCTCAAACTTATACAGGTAACAAACGGCTCATCCTTTGGCGCAAAGTTTCCTTACAATTAGTTCAACGCACAAATTAAAAGAGGCTGCAACGGTTTTGTGCCCACTTTTTACTATCATTTCAGACGAAGATTAGTATCAGAAATCCATCCTTGCCGTATCCTGGAGAAATAAAAAATCCTAAAAATTTATACAATATAACAACAAACTAATACGAAACTATAAAATTTTAAAAAATGTCTTGCAAAATCCCCACGATATGCTA